>Ga0189290_100056_pt1 | contig 115068 bp, 122 predicted proteins | sample UW140minimetaG_FD_130318 | JGI IMG/M metagenome (GOLD analysis project Ga0189290, IMG submission 130318) | Marine microbial communities from the Costa Rica Dome - UW140 mini metaG | ecosystem: Environmental > Aquatic > Marine > Oceanic > Photic zone | place: Costa Rica: the Eastern Pacific...
AAAATCCCATGTCGATCACTCCAAATCTCCCCAACCAAAAACGTCGGGGCAGTGTGTTCACATGGGTCAATTCTCAGTGACAATTTATGAGTATACCGGGTCAGTTCTCAGTGACAATCAACACAACCGGCGAAGGTGCTGCGAATATTGCGAGTTCTGCTGCGTCTGGTGTAAGCGATTTGATGACCAGTGCAGTTGATGGCGTTAAAGAAGCGGCGTCGTCTGCTAAGGCGGCTTACAACAAAGCGAAGGAAATAGTGACGGTCCTCACCGATGAGTCTGACGATTTAGTGCTAGCACTTATGGGAGTGTTTGCAGCATTCCTGTTTAAAACGGTTGTGTGCCCAATGCTAATCCTAATGGGTCTTTGGAAGCTAACAGGAAGTTTTGATTTCATGCGAAGAGATGGACAAGCCCCCACCTCCAAAATGTCTCTAAGTTAAAATCGCATCGCCAAGTTCTTGTTGAGCTGTGCTCCAAGCCAAGGTCCGCTTCCGCGAAGACGCACTGACTTTGCAAAGATCGCAACCTGCGCATTACTGGCCTTGGTTGGCCTCTAGTCGAGGCAGCGCACATGAACTTCGTGTTGGGCGTATGCCACCGGCATGGGATAACTATTGAATCGATAGCTCACCATAGAGGCTTACGTGGCCCTTGGACGCCGCGTTCTCTACGGCATCATCTGCGTCATTCGGAACCGCCTGCGTTGACGATACGCTCCGTCTTTCTACACGCAATCGCCGCGCCGACGGAGTAATGGGGGGGGATTCTGAGGATTTTTGAGGTGTTTATTCCCTGGGTTGTCTGACTGCGCAGTCAAAAAGCCCAGAAATGCCTCGCTTTGTCGGCGGGGCATAGAGATCGAGGTGGAGCGTCGTCGGGTGAGGCCGGGGGGAGTGTCGAGTGTGGCAGGTTGACGCAGGAGTGTGCGGCCTTGATCCAGCCTTGCGACCCGAAACAATTTAGGGGCACGTTAGGGGCAAAAAAACCGCCTCCACAAAAAACTGTTTTTTTCATGTGGGTTTGGTGGAGCCTAGGAGGATCGAACTCCTGACCTCTACAATGCCATTGTAGCGCTCTCCCAGCTGAGCTAAGGCCCCAAACCTGGTAGGCATTTCTGCCTGTGCGCGCCTAATTAGGCGCATACCGGGGCGGGTTCAAGCGAAAAATTCCGCCCCGGTCTAACTTTTTTCGACGACTAGTTTTCGTCGTCGTCGGCCGCAACATCCGCGATTTCATCTAGCGAAACGTTGTCGTCATCATCATCGTCATCCAGAACATCATCTTCGAGTTCCAGATCAACAGTGTCATCATCATCCAACACGTCATCCGTGTTGTCCGCATCAGCCGCTTTGGCCTTCAGTGTTGCTGCATCCGCTTCGTCAGCAGCAATCATCCGGCTTTTACCGGCTTCTACTTCCACGACATCGCCCGTGTAGGGGCTGATGACTGGGTTTTTGTTCAGGTCATAGAATCGTTTGCCGGTGGTTGGGCAAACGCGCTTGACGCCCCATTCTTCCTTGGGCATGGGTTGTCCCCTTCAATCGGTTGAGTCTCTCTCGACGATTTGGGGGAGGTGCCATAACAATGGCCCCGTGTCAAAGGGTAACATCGCATTGTCGATATAGGAGCGCGCATGGCGCAACATATCATCCCCGGAAAGCCTCCTGTGACGGTGGCTTTGCGCCGATCCAGCCGCGCGCGGCGCATCAGCCTGCGGGTGTCGCGGCTTGATGGGAAGGTGACCCTAACGATTCCCTCCAGCGTTTCAGAGCGCGAGGCTATGGCCTTTGCGTTCGAAAAGCAGGACTGGCTGCGCAAGCAGGTGTCGCAACAGGCGGACACTGTGGTGGTTGCACATGGGGCATCGGTGCCTGTGGCCGGTCGAGCGCGCCTGATTGTGGCCGGCGAAGGCCGATCCGTCCGCTTGGGCTGTGATGAACTTTCTGTGCCGGGCAAACCTGAGCAGGTTGCGCGCAAGGTACAGGGCTTTCTGAAAGAACTCGCACGAAACCGACTTGCCGAAGCGGTGGATCACTACGGTGCCAGATTGGGGCGTCAGCCGAGTAAACTCACTCTGCGCGACACCCGCTCCCGCTGGGGATCCTGCACCTCCAATGGTGCGCTGATGTTCTCGTGGCGTTTGGTGATGGCGTCGCCAGATGTGCTGGATTATGTCGCCGCACACGAAGTGGCCCATCTCAAGGAAATGAACCACTCTCAAGCCTTCTGGAACGAGGTCACCATAATTCACGGCCCATACGAGGCCCCGCGCCGTTGGTTGCGTGACCATGGTCAGGAATTACATCGCTATCAATTCGCCGTGTAACCCCGCCGCATTGACCTTTTCTGCGTTTGTGATCACAAAGGCGACATGATCCCAACCAGCCGCCAACCCCAAGACCAATCCGCCGCCGCCCATGACCGCGTCTATCGTGCGCTCCGCACCAGCATCATGTATGGCGAACTTGCCCCCGGTGAGGCGCTCACCCTGCGTGGCATTGGCAAACAGTTTGAGGTCTCCATGACCCCGGCCCGCGAGGCGGTGCGCCGTTTGGTGGCCGAAGGCGCGCTTACTCTGTCCAACTCAGGCCGTGTCGCAACACCGGAACTTAGCAGCGAGCGCCTCGAAGAGCTAGCAGCTCTGCGGGCCTTGATTGAGGTCGAACTCGCCAGCCGTGCTTTGCCGCGTGCCCATATGGCGCTAATTGACCGGCTTGTGGCGATCAACGGCACCGTGGCTGATGCTGTCAGCAACCGCGATTCAGTGGGCTACATCCGCGCCAATCTCGAATTCCACCGCACGCTTTACCTGCGCGCTCAAGCTCCGGCGATGCTGGCCATGGCGGAGACGGTCTGGCTCCAGCTTGGCCCTACCATGCGCGCGCTTTACGGTCGCCTGCGCCAGACCGAGCCGCCGCACTACCACCGCCTGATCATCGCTGCGCTCAAAGCCGGGGATGAACCTGGCCTGCGTCTCGCGGTGCGCTCTGACGTCACCCAAGGCCTGCGCCTGCTGGCGCGATAAACCGGCTTACCCTTGAGTGGGCCAGACCTGGTGCTCGTCATCAATCACAAAGGCATGCGCATGTGTGCCATGGCCATGCGCCTTTAGGTGCGGGTGATCTTCTGGCAAGTCAGGGTGGTCATGCGTCACCTCCTTTGGTGACGGCGTCCACAGGACATACCCCAACACCGCGCTGGCGAGCCCCACCGCCCCGAGAACAAGCAAAGATAGCGCCTGCGACCCGGCCGTCGCGCTCCAACCAGCCAAAGGATAGGCCAACAGCCAGCACGCATGGCTCAACGCAAACTGCGCAGTAAACACGGCGGTACGGTCTTCTTCATTGGCAGACCGCCGTAGCAGACGCCCGGATGGGGTGAGAATCGCCGAATACAACATGCCGGTCAGCAGCCAAATGCCGAGGAGCAGCGGCCAGCTCACTACGCCCGTTGTCTGCATCACCAGTCCGTGGCCAACCGTCAAACCGGCTAACAAAACCGCACTGTTGCCTATAACCTTTCGGTCTGGCAGCTGAGACAGCAGACTTGGCAAAACCAGCGCGGTGATCATGCTGCCTGTGCCAAAAGCGCCCATCGCAATTGCCAGTCCGGTTTCGCCCATGCCGTAGCCATCGCGCACCAACACCACCGTGTTGACCAGCACATAGGCGACACAGGCCGAGGCGGTCATGTTGAATGCCAACAGGCCGCGCAGGCGCGGCGTTGCCAGGTAAATCCAGCTGCCACGGGTTAGGCGCTCACGGAACGGGCGCTCCTTAGAGGCTGGCCGCTTTGGCAACTGGGTGGATAGAATCAACAGCGTAGAAATCAAGAAGCCTGCCGCCGTGCCAACAAACAACCCGTGATAGCTCATCACCAGCAACAGGATGCCAGCCAAGGCAGGGGAGAGCAGATTTTCAAGGTCATAGGCCAGGCGGGACAAGGACAGGGCGCGGGTGTAATCTTCCTCGTCTTTTAGGATATCGGGGATGACGGCCTGAAACGTCGGTGTAAACACAGCCGATGCGCTCTGGATCACAAAGATCAGCACATAAATCTGCGCCACTGTCTCCACAAAGGGCAGACATAGCGCCACGCCAAAACGAACCAAGTCTGCTCCAATCAGCACCGCGCGGCGGGGGAGTTTACTGACTGCAGCCGCAAGAACCGGTGCCAAGCCCACATAAGCAATCATTTTGATCGCATAGGCCGTGCCGAGCACGGCCCCTGCCGCAGGGCCGGCCAATTCAAAGGCCAAAAGCCCAAGGGCAATGGTTAATAGTCCAGTTCCGGCAAGCGCCACAACTTGGGCGGCAAACAACCTGACAAAGGCGGGGTGTGATAAAATCCGTAGCATGGCCTCACACTATCCCTGATCGTCTAAAGCTCAAGAGCGCCCGTCGCCACGTCAGCGCGACAAAAGTGCCTGTTCCCCTGCGGCTGGCCTCTGTTAGACAGAAGGCACATCACAGGGAGACCACTATGACACAAACCATGACCGCCGTTGAAATCTCAAAACCCGGTGCTGCGGATGTGCTCAAAATGGTGCAACGCCCGATCCCGACCCCCGGCCCCGGCGAGGTTCTGATCAAGGTGGCATTTTCCGGCGTGAACCGCCCGGATGTGCTGCAACGGGCCGGTCTCTACAATCCGCCGCCCAATGCCTCCGATCTACCGGGTCTTGAAGCCTCCGGCACAATTGCCGCTGTGGGCGCGGGGGTAAGTGATTGGGCGGAAGGCGATGAAGTTTGCGCTCTGCTGCCCGGCGGCGGCTACGCCGAATATGTCCTGACACCGGCCACACATTGTCTGCCCGTGCCAAAAGGCACGGGTTTGAAAGAAGCGGCGTGTCTGCCGGAGACATTCTTCACAGTTTACTCCAACGTCTTCCAACGCGGTGGCTTGAAGGCGGGCGAGCGCTTTCTGGTACATGGAGGCTCCTCTGGCATCGGCACAACCGCCATTCAGCTTGCAAATGCTTTTGGCGCGCGCGTCTTCACCACCGCTGGCTCTGATGAGAAATGCGCAGCCTGCCTGAAACTTGGCGCAGAAAAAGCCATTAACTACCGGTCTGAGGATTTTGTCGATGTGCTGCGTGCAGAGGGTGGCGCGAACCTGATCCTCGATATGGTGGGCGGCGATTATCTGCCGCGCAATGTGAAAGCCCTCGCCGATGACGGTCGTCTGGTGCAGATCGCCTTCCTGCAGGGTCCGCAGATTCAACTCAACTTTGCGCATGTCATGATGCGCCGTCTCACCATCACCGGCTCCACCCTACGCCCGCAGAGTGACCTCGCCAAAGCCAAGATCGCCGACGCCCTGCGCACCGATGTCTGGCCGCTTCTGGAAAGCGGTCGTGTCGCGCCTGTAATGGACAGTGAGTTTGCTCTGTCGGAGGCCGTGGCGGCACATCAGCGCATGGAAAGCAGCGGTCACATCGGCAAAATCGTGATGAAGGTGGCCTAAACTCAGGTTTATTCCGCCATTTTGGGCGGAATACCCTCTTTCCACCTACGCTGCCTTTGAGGCATGTGGGCCGCGCGAACTGATGGCCGCTTGTGGCCTAGGCACGAGGTGGGAACAGGACCGTGAAAAAAATCGGACTTCTTTTGGTGGCAGTGGCTTTGGCGCTGCCCTTTGTCTGGTGGCCACAAATTGCGCAGGGCCGGGATGGCTTGGCGCTGTTTAGCCAATACCTCGGTCTGGGCGCATTGATCGCCATGGTCATTTCCCACGTAATCGCCACCCGCTGGCCCGGCGTGGAAATGCTCTTTGGCCCGATGGATCAGTCCTACCGCCTGCACCAATGGCTCGGCATCGGCGCGATGGTGGCGATCCTGCTGCATGATACAGTTGATGCAGACATGAAGGGGCTAGGTCAGGAAACCATGTTGGTAGATCTGGCTGAAACCCTTGGCGAAATCAGCCTCTACGGTCTGCTGATGTTGGTGGTGATCACAGTTGCCACCTTCATCCCTTATCACCTGTGGAAATGGCCCCACCGCTCCATCGGGATTTTCTTCCTGTTCGGTGCCTTCCACTATCTCTTCATTCTGAAGCCTTTCAAAAACGGCGACCCGCTGGGACTCTATATGTGGGCGGTCTGCATTCTGGGCACCGTGGCCTATGCTTGGACCTCGGCCCCACGTGGTATGCGCCCGCGCAAGGCTTACGAAATCACCGCTGTAACACAGGTAGGCGAGGCGATTGCCGTGGACCTGAAAGCCACCGGCCGTCCTCTGCGTCACCGCGCGGGTCAGTTTGCCTTCTTCCGGTTCTCCGGCGCCGGCCTGAATGAACCGCACCCCTTCACCATTTCCTCTGCGCCAACAGACGACGGCGCCCTGCGCATCACCGTCGCGCCGCTAGGAGACTTGACCAACCGGGTGTCCCGCAGCTTGGCTGTTGGGCAGGCCCTCCAGGCGTAAGGTCCTTACGGTCACTTCGGGCGCGCCAAGGGCGCGCAGGTCTGGATCGCGGCTGGCGTAGGTGTCACCCCGTTTGTTGCACTAGCACAGGCGTTGCCAGCTGACGCAGCCCCGGTCACGCTGGTCTACTGTGTGCGGGACAAATCGAATGCGCCTCATCTGGCAGAACTCGAAGCGCTTGCAGAGGCAAAACCCAACCTGACGCTTGTCCTCTGGCAAAGCGCCAAGCGCGGCCGGTTCGCCGCCGCCTTGCCGAACCTTGCCTCGGATATCGCAAATCGCAAGGTGCTTTGCTGTGGCCCCGTTCCAATGCACCGCGCGCTCTCTAAAAACTTGCCGAAGCTGGGTGTCTCCCAGCGCAACTTCCACTACGAGGCGTTTGAGATTCGCACCGGCATCGGCATTCGCCGCCTGGCCGAGTGGCTCTGGCAGCTCCATCAAGCGCGCAGCACAAGCTAATCAAACCAACAGGCTAGAGAGTTTGGTAAGGTTTAAGCAATCAAAGGTTGACTTGTGAATCAATCTCGGCGACCATCTCCTTACTCTATTCTAACCATGCTGATTGCCATCACTCACCTAGCTTACAATCAGCATGCCATGCCCCGCTCACGGGACGCTTTGCGCTTTTGCTGTAGTCTGTGCAGACAAAAGCCCACAAAAAAGGCCGGAGTGTTGTCACGCCAGCCTTTCAATTTTCGCGCTAAAAGGCGGATACTTAGATCGCCGCCTTTTTGCTTTCGTCGAGGTAGATCTCGCGCAGACGTCGCGCAATTGGCCCCGGTGTGCCATCACCCAGCGCCACGCCGTCGATCTCCACAACCGGCATCACAAACGCACTCGCAGAGGTAGTAAACGCCTCATCCGCTTCCTTGGCTTCCTCAATGGTGAACAGCCGCTCTTCGATCTTCAACTGTGCCTCTGCCGCCATGCGCAGCACTGCCTTCCGGGTGATGCCATGCAGGATGTCATTGCTCAAAGGCCGCGTCACAATCACACCGTCCTTCACGAAATACGCGTTGTTGGAGGTGCCCTCGGTCACATAGCCGTCTTCAATCATCCATGCGTCATCTGCACCGGCCTTCTTGGCCATCATCTTGCCCATCGACGGGTACAGAAGCTGCACGGTTTTGATGTCGCGACGGCCCCAGCGAATGTCCTCGATCGAGATGATCTTCGCACCCTTCTTGGCTGCAGGGCTGTCCGCCAGGCCTGGTTTGTTCTGTGTAAACAGCACGATAGACGGTGGCGTGTCCTCAGGCGGGAAGACAAAATCCCGGTCGCCATCTGACCCGCGCGTGACCTGCAAATAGATCAACCCTTCCACAATGCCGTTCTCTTCCACCAACTTGCGGTGGATCGCCAGAAGCTCGTCCTTGCTGCAAGGTTCCGCCATCTCCAGTTCATCCAGCGAGCGCTTAAGGCGCACGGCGTGGCCGTCAAAGTCAATCAGCTTGCCGTCCAGCACGGAGGTCACCTCATAAACCGCATCCGCCATCAGGAAGCCCCGGTCGAAAATCGAAATCTTGGCGTCTTCTTCCGGCAGGTAGTCGCCATTGACGTAAACAGTGCGGCTCATCGTGTGTCTCTCCTAGCAATCTGCTGCTTTGTCGGGTGCGCTGCACCACAGGTCAAGCGTGTTTCGAAATCTTAGGTCTCAAACCATCCGGTTTTCAACGGCTGTGCCCAATCCGCGCGGTTGTGCGCAAGGGCAAACGCCACCATCCGGTCCGCATCATAGGTCACGCGGTGCAGCGAGATGTCCCACCCCTGTGGTCCGCGTTCCATCATCGCAAACCGCGCCGCTGAATCGCCACTTTGCACCACATGCGGCACCGGCGTGACGTCGTCGTAGGCGGGCAGCCCGACGCTGCCGGGGTTGAGTGCCACTGCACCCGTCGCCAACTGTACAATGCGCGGCAAATGGGTGTGGCCACACAAAAGCACTTGTGCTGACACAGGCGCTGCCCCTGCCAAATCAACGATCCCAGATCCGCCGCGATCTACCAAATCGCCTTGCGGCGTTACATCGTGCAGCCAATAGGTCTCGTCACTGTCCGGTGTGCCATGGCACAGGAAGACATCCTCCACCAAGGCGGTCGCAGGCAACGCCGCAAGCCATTCCTTGTGGGCGTTCTTCAACTGAGCCGCCGCCACCGCATCTGATGGGCCCAGCGTCTCCGGTGGAGTCAAAAGATACCGGTCATGGTTGCCGCGTATCGAGATCATGTCATCCCGTACCATCAGCAAATTCAGCGTTTCCGCTGCCGCCAACGGCCCGCTCGCGTGATCGCCAAGGTTCAGGATGCGGGAGCAGCCCAACCGATCAATCTCGGCCAACACCGCCTTCAAGGCATCCACATTGCCATGGACATCGGAGATCACCGCCCACCGGTCCGTCATGGCTTAGCCCCAAAGCGCCGCGCTGGGCGGATGCACGCCGTCTTCGTCAAAGGTCAGCGGTACCTTGCGGTCTGCGGCCAGCAGGAGCGGCCCGTCAAGATCGGTCACCATTGCGCCCTGCGCCACCAACGTCGCCGGGGCCATTGCCAGTGAGCTGCCCACCATACAGCCGACCATCACCTTATAGCCTTCCGCCAAAGCCGCTTGGCGTAGGCGCAGTGCCTCAGTTAATCCGCCGGTTTTGTCGAGCTTGATGTTCACCACATCATATTTGCCTTTGAGCTTGGACAGGTTCGAACAGTCATGTGCGCTTTCATCGGCACAAACCGGCACCGGTCGCTCCATGCCAATCAACGCGTCATCGTCCCCAGCGGGCAGCGGTTGCTCCACCAGTGCCACGCCAAGGCGCACCAGATGTGGAGCTAGATCGGCATAAACCTCGGCGGTCCAGCCTTCATTGGCATCTACAATGAGGGTGGATTTTGGCGCACCGGCGCGTACAGCCTCCAGGCGCGCCATATCATCCGGCGTGCCCAGTTTGATTTTCAACAAAGGTCGATGTGCGTTTTTCGCCGCCTGCGCCTGCATCTCTGCTGGTTCTGCCAAAGACAGCGTATAGGCGGTGATCTCCGGTCCCGGCTGTGGCAGCCCGGCCAATTCCCAGGCGCGTTTGCCAGCCTTTTTGCACTCCAGATCCCACAGTGCACAGTCCAACGCATTGCGCGCTGCACCCGCTGGCAAGGTGTACAACCCCTCACGAGTCACCGTGCCTTTTACACTTTCGATCAGCTGCGTGACATTTTCCAATGTCTCGCCATAGCGCGCATAAGGCACGCATTCGCCCCAGCCCACATATCCGTCTTCCTCGACCTTCACGGTCAGAACCTTGGCTTCGGTGCGCGAGCCACGGGAAATGGTGAACACCTGCGCCAGTTTGAACACATCAGGGGTGACGGAAATTTGCATAAAACGGCCTTCATTTTCGGGGGCATTCCGAAACCTTGTGACCGGCCGATAGGTCGGTCCGCGCCTGCCTGCCCCCGGCAGGCGCACTTGCAACGCCGTCTCATGACGAAGAGCTGCATTTTTTGCGATGCTAATGAGAAACACTCACCAAGCACAAGCGCCTACCCAGGCAGGCGCAGACCTTTCAGGTCATAACGCGGCCAGCGCGTCCACCAGCTTGCCCGCGCCAAAACGGAACGGATCGGTGGCGGGCAGGCCCATATCGGCCTCAACCTGTGCCAGATAGGCTTTTGCCGCATCTTCACCCATGTGCTGGGTGTTTACCGACACACCAACAACCTGACAGGCCGGGTTGGCCACTTTCGCCAGTGGCAGCGCCAGATCGCGCAGTTCTTGCAGGCTTGGCTGCTGATACTCTGGCAGGCCGCGCATGTGGTCGCGGGTTGGCTCGTGCGCGAGGATCAACGCGTCCGGCTGGCCGCCATGGATCAACGCCATAGTCACACCAGAATACGACACATGGAACAGGCTGCCCTGACCTTCAATGTGGTCCCAGTGATCCGCGTCGTTGTCTGGTGTCAGCCATTCGACAGACCCCGCCATAAAGTCGGCAACCACAGCGTCCAGCGGCACGCCGTCACCGGTTACCAGAATGCCGGTCTGACCAGTGGCGCGGAAGGTCGACTTCAAGCCGCGTTTGCGCATTTCCGCATCCATGCACAACGCCGTGTACATCTTGCCCACAGAACAGTCGGTGCCCACGGCCAGCACGCGCTTGCCGCTGCGCTTTTTGCCGTTGGCAATGGGGTATTCCACTTCTGGCACGCGTACATCGTGCAGCTTCTGGCCGGTGGCTTCAGCTACGGCCACGAGGTCCGGCTCGTCACACAGTAGGTTGTGCAGGCCGGAGGCCAGATCAAAGCCCTCTTCCAGCGCCATCACCAGCACTTTTTTCCATTCGGGGGAAATTACGCCGCCACGGTTTGCCACGCCAATCACCAGCGTCTTGGCACCGGCTTCGCGGGCTTCCACAAGGCTCATGTCGGCCAGCCCCATGTCGGCTTTGCAGCCATCCATACGGAATTGGCCCACGGCATTCTCTGGACGCCAGTCTTTGATGCCCTGCGCCACTTTGGCAGCCAGTTGGTCTGGTGCATCACCCAAGAACAGAAGGTATGGAGTTTCGATCATCGCGCGTCCTTTTTGTATCATCCCCAGTTAACGGACAAAGTTTATGCGCTGGGCACCGGGTCAGGTTCTCAAATGTTGCTGTCGCGCAGCATGACTTTGCAAATTCCTTCGAGGAAAGGTCACATTAACGAAAGAACTTTGCTGCGCTTGCGAGAATTCCGCACCTCCGTGATACAGTCGCGATACCGACGTGCCATTTTCTGAAGTTGCGCCGCATCGCAGCGAAATTAATGCCGCGTCCGCACAATTTACTTGCGATCAAGTGCGCAACTTCCTAACAATCGGCGTCAGAAAAAAGAAATATCCTTACCTAGAGAGTGACGTCATGAGCTTCCGACTTCAGCCTGCCGCCCCCGCCCGCCCCAATCGCTGCCAGTTGTTCGGTCCGGCGTCCAACACCAAGCTGTTTGCCAAAATGGCGGCATCGGACGCGGATGTGATCAACATTGATCTGGAAGATTCCGTTGCGCCCTCTGACAAAGAAATGGCCCGCGCGAACGCAATTGAGGCAATCAATTCAATTGATTGGGGTAAAAAGACCCTGTCTGTGCGCATCAACAGTTTGGACACCCCATACTGGTACCGTGACGTGGTCGACCTGTTGGAGCAGGCTGGTGAGCGCCTCGATCAGATCATGATCCCCAAGGTGGGCTGTGCCGAAGACATCTACGCTGTCGATGCATTGGTTACCGCAATTGAAGCCGCCAAAGGCCGCAAAAAGCGCATCGCGTTTGAAGTCATCATCGAATCGGCGGCCGGCATCGCCCACGTAGAAGCCATCGCCGCCGCTTCCCCCCGTCTCGAAGCCATGTCCCTCGGCGCCGCCGACTTCGCCGCGTCCATGGGGATGCAGACCACTGGTATTGGTGGCACACAAGAAAACTACTACATGTTGCATGAGGGTCAGAAGCACTGGTCCGACCCGTGGCACTGGGCACAGGCCGCGATTGTGGCTGCTTGCCGCACCCACGGTGTTCTGCCGGTAGATGGTCCATTTGGCGACTTCTCTGATGATGAAGGCTACATCGCGCAGGCCAAACGCTCCGCCACCTTGGGCATGGTTGGCAAATGGGCGATCCACCCAAAACAGATCGCGCTTGCCAACGAAGTGTTCACCCCATCTGATGAAGCGGTCAACGAAGCGCGTGAGATCCTTGCAGCCATGGACAAGGCCAAAGCCAACGGCGAAGGTGCTACCGTCTACAAAGGCCGCTTGGTCGATATTGCGTCTATCAAACAAGCCGAAGTGATCGTTGCGCAAGCGGAGCTGATTGCAGCCGGTTGACATTAAGTCATTGAGAGAATTATAGAAACGCCCGCGAATTCGAATTCTCGGGCGTTTTTCTTTTGGCTAAAGCGCTTAGGCCCGCTCGTCTTTTGGAGACCCCATCACCACATAGCTGGTAATCGAATGTACCTGTTCGACGGTGCCCAAGACCTCCGTATGGAACCGCTTGTAAGACGGCAAATCCGCCGCCTCGACGCGCAGCAAATATTCCACCTGACCAGTGATATTATGACACTCCCGCACCTCCGGCGCCAAAGCCATGGCCCGTTCAAAGGCCAATTGCGAGTCCTTGGTGTGCTTGTTTAATCCCACAGTAATGTAGGCAACAAACCCTGTCCCCAAGGCTGCACGGTCCAGCACAGCGCGATAGCCAGTGATGATCCCTGTCTTCTCCAAAGCTGCTACCCGCCGCAAACAAGCAGAAGGGGACAGGCCAACTTTCTCAGCGAGGGACAAGTTGCTCATCCGCCCATCTTTGGAGAGTTCGCGCAATATATGTTCGTCGATTTGATCAAGCGTCGTCATAAGTTGCGAATCTATCTGTTTTGCGCACTAAATACGCAACCCAAATGCGCGGGCTTTGCGTCACGCTTAATCCATGACTTACGATATCCTGACCGCTCTCCTCCTCTTTGCCTTTGTGTCTTCGATCACGCCGGGGCCCAACAACCTTATGCTCATGGCCTCTGGCGCCAACTTTGGCTTTGCCCGCACCATTCCGCATATGCTGGGTGTCGGTATCGGCTTTGTGGTCATGGTGGCCTTGGTCGGTGTCGGGTTAATGCAGGTGTTTGACAGCTATCCACTCGCGCACAGAGTCCTGGCCGTTGCTTCGGTGACTTACCTGCTCTGGCTAGCGTTGAAGGTGGCCAATGCAGGCGCACCGGAAGGGGGCGAGAGCACTGGCGGCACCCCCATGACCTTCCTGCAGGCCGCGGCGTTTCAATGGGTTAATCCGAAAGCTTGGACCATGGCGCTCACGGCTGTAACACTCTATGCGCCTGATCGCTCTTTGACCGCAGTGCTGCTGGTAGCTGCCGCCTTTGGTGCGGTGAACCTGCCATGTGTTTCGAGCTGGACCGTATTGGGGCAGCAAATGCGGCGGCTATTGACCTCACCCGCGCGGTTGACCGCTTTCAACTGGACCATGGCGGGACTGCTTGTCCTATCGCTTTACCCCGTCGTGGCGCCAATGCTGGCGGCAGGCTAACTCTTAAATTTGGTGCCCCATGTGGTGGGGCTTTGTGCGCTTCCCGTTGCAATTACCCAAAGTCACCGTCATATAGCCTTGTCAAGAAACCAGTGTGTGGAGTGCACAATGACCAACTATCTCGACTTCGAAAAACCGCTCGCAGAGATTGAGGGCAAAGCCGAAGAACTGCGCGCTCTTGCGCAGCAGAACGAAGAGATGGATGTCAAAGACGAAGCAGCCGCGCTGGACCGAAAGGCTGGAGAACTGCTCGAAGAGCTCTACAAAGACTTGACCCCTTGGCGCAAATGCCAGGTCGCGCGCCACCCGGATCGTCCGCACTGCCGCGACTATATCAACGAGCTGTTCACTGATTATACCCCTCTGGCAGGTGACCGGAACTTTGCTGATGATCTTGCCGTTATGGGTGGTCTGGCACGGTTCAATGATCAGCCGGTTGTGGTGATTGGGCAGGAGAAGGGCCACGATACTAAGTCGCGGATTTCCCACAATTTTGGCATGGCCCGACCAGAAGGCTACCGCAAAGCCGTACGCCTGATGGAAATGGCCAATAAATTTGGCCTGCCAGTAGTGACCTTGGTGGACACTGCGGGGGCCTATCCAGGTAAAGGCGCTGAAGAGCGTGGCCAATCTGAGGCTATCGCGCGCTCCACGGAAATGTGTTTGCAAATTGGTGTGCCATTGATTTCCGTGATCATCGGTGAAGGTGGTTCTGGTGGTGCTGTCGCCTTTGCCACCGCCAACCGTGTCGCGATGTTGGAGCACTCGGTTTACTCCGTGATCAGCCCAGAAGGCTGCGCATCGATCCTCTGGAAAGACAGCACCAAAATGCGCGAAGCGGCTGAAGCGCTGCGGGTGACCGCGCAGGATCTGGAACAGCTAGGCGTTGCCGATCGTGTGATTTCTGAGCCAATGGGCGGCGCGCATCGCGACCGTCAGGCGACCATGCAGAGTGTGGCCACCGCGATTGAGGCCATGTTAGGCGAGTTGAAAGACATGTCCAAAGAGGACCTCGTTGCCAATCGTCGCAAGAAGTTCCTTAACATCGGTTCTAAGGGTTTGGCGGCGTAACGCTAGACCAAGCAAAACTCGTTGAGTTTCAGAGGGGGCTTTCGCCCCCTTTTCTTTTGGAAAAACGCAGTTGGCTTAGCTGCCCTTTTGTCCCCAATGACCTGGCATGTTTCCCGGAAAAGTCGGTGCACGTAGTTTGGACAGCACGCCAAGTGGCCCGGACATCATTTTGCCAACCGGGCTGTTATTGAACTGAGCCTTAGTTTTTTCAAACTGCATCACGTTTTCAATGCGCCGGTCCAGAAAGGCCCAGGTGGCGGCATGGCCGTCACTGTCATCGCCCAGCCAGTAGAGCACCGTTGCGGAGTAAACCGCCGACAAGGTCGCGCGTTTGGAATACCAGTTGAAGTCCTGAGAGGTGTCGCCAATCGCCGTCCAGATGGCATCAGCTGTGCCCCAAATCAACTGGGCGCCAGTTGCAGCATGTTGAGGCAGGGCAAACAGCGTGCTGCCGCGGCGCACAATTTCCCGGTCCGGACAGAGTTCCAATCGCGTGCGGACGGCAAAGGTGATCTTTTCTCGGATTTTCATCTCGGCAAGCGCGTCATCCGTCATGGCTGCCACCATCTGAGAATCACCACGCTTATGGTAGGACAACGCCAAGTCTACTGCGCCCCGCGGACAGAGTGCTTTGGCGACAACCGGGTCCACACCGCTGTCGGCCACTGCGGCCTGAAAGCTTGCGTCAGACCAGCCATCAAACGGCACATGCATCTCTGCGGCCTCAAGAAGTTGGCTTTTGATATCGGTGTGGGCGGTGTCAGACATGGAACCTCTTCGGCGCTCTGAAACAAGCTCTGGTGCGCTGAGTACGATACTAGACAAACTTTGGACCCTTTGCTATACGGCGGCCTCCTGCAATTTCATTGCAACTCAAACTTAGAAAGGTGGTGAAAACCACATGCAGGTTAGTGTTCGTGACAACAATGTCGATCAGGCGCTTCGTGCCCTGAAGAAAAAGCTGCAGCGTGAAGGCGTCTTCCGCGAAATGAAGCTCAAGCAACATTTCGAAAAGCCGTCCGAGAAAAAAGCGCGCGAGAAAGCTGAAGCGATCCGTCGTGCCCGTAAACTGGCACGTAAGAAAGCACAGCGTGAGGGGTTGCTCTAAGCACACCTTTCCAGCTTTGGACACAAGAATAGACAACCCCCGAGGCCTGGCCTCGGGGGTTTGTCTTTTGTTGTAGCGGCGGATTTTGTGCTTAGATGCGTTGAGGTCGCATAGAAGACACTCCTAAACGGGACAGGAATTAAGATGAAGCGTACCTTTGGCTCGTTTGTGTTTGTGCTGGTGGCCGGAGCTATCATCGGCGCGCTTTATGGCCTCATGATGAATGAGATTCTCGATCGAAACTGGGGACTAAAAGCGCCCATTCGTGGCGCTGTACGTGGAATGGTGGTGGCCTCGGTTGCGGCCGTGCTTGAAGTCTGGATCGGAAACAGCGCAATTGGCCGTTGGCAACGCAGCTTGAAGTTCCGCCGTGGCGTGGCACTGCGCGTAATCATCACCTGCTTGATCATCTACGTTGCGCTCGCGAGTTCTCACCTATTCCTAATTGGCGACCGGGAAGTCTACCTTCAGTGGATTCAAAACGGATTTGCGCCAGATTTCCTGTTTGCGCTCGGCGCCGGCGTGGTCATTCAAGTGATGCTACAGGCCCGTCGTTTGATCGGGGGGCGGACGCTGACCTACTTCCTGCTGGGGCGCTATTCTCGCCCAACAGAGGAAAGGCGGATCTTTGTCCTAGCTGATCTAAAAGACTCTACAGCGATCACCGAGAAGCTTGGAGATCAGAAAGCACTGGAGTTGATCACAGGGGTGTTTCTGGACATTGATGCAGCGATCAAACGGAACCGTGGCGTTATACATAATTACGTTGGTGATGAGATTATAATGAGCTGGCTGGATCGTGGCCCAGACGGCAACATGCCGTTGCTGCAGTGCATCGACGAGATTTTTCAGACCCTCTCCCTGCGACAGGCGCATTATCTCAAGAAATTCGGCGTGGCACCAACACTGCGGCTCGGGATCGCGGGTGGCCCCGTGGCAGTTGGTGAATGTGGCTGGGAAAAACGCCAGGTGGTTTACATCGGTGACACGATCAATAAGGCCAAACGCATGCAGGAGGCCTGTAAACGGCATGACTTGTCTGTCATCTTGGACGCTCAGACTGCGCGCGGGATCACTATGCCCATGGGGATCGGAGTTGCTGCCGTTGAGGAAGCCACCTTGAGAGGGCGTGCAGAGGCGACTAAAATGCTGACTTTGACGGGGCCTGACGGAAACGCGCTGGAGGCGCTTCCGTCACTGCCCGTGCCCGCCTAGGGTTACTTACCTGACTTGCCTTTGGCAGCGGCCTTTGATGCGGCTGCTCGAGCCTTATTTTTCTTGCTGTTTGCTTTGCCTTTCGGAGGCGGTGGGCCTTTGGGCTTGCGGCTAGGCTTGGCTTCGCTCAAGGCGCCGTCTGCCATTGCCTTGCGACGCGGGGCCGCATCGCCGCCTGCTTTGGGCTTGTTGAACTTCGCTGAAGCCTTCGGTTTTTTGAACCGCGGAGCTGCATCATCGTTCCACTCTGTTGGTGGGGTGGATTTGCCACGCTTGGCACTACCGCCGGTCTTTTTGCCTGCGTTTTCGCTAAATTTTTCTGACTTTGGCTTGTCAAATGCGGGCCGTTCATCTGCAAATTTGCCGCGATAAGGGCGGTCAGAATTGTCCTTTTCGAACTTGCCGCCGCCGCGGTGTTCTTTGCGAGGGCCTTTGCTCTTTCCGTAAGGCTTGCGATCTCCTCCTTCGCGCGGGGCACGGGCAGGGCCTCGATCAAAGACAGGGTCTTTGTCCATTTGTGCCAGTTTGGCACCTTCTTCCAGCGTCATGGACGGTCCAACAGCAGCCAGGAAGCCAGAAACGCTGGCCTCCAGCACTTGCACATAGCTTTCGGACTGATTGATGCGGATGGCGCCAATGTCGTCTTTGGTTAAGTCGCCCGCTTTGCACAGCATAGGCAGCAAGCGGCGCGGCTCAGCACCTTTATCTCGACCACCTTCGATGGAGAACCAGACGCTTTTGCCAAAGTCTTTGCGTGGCGTTGGTTTTGCATCTGACGCGGCAATCTCTTCCGGTGCAGAATGTTTGGAATTGTAAAGCCGCAAGTAGGCTGCAGCCACTTGCTCCGGAGAAAATGTGCCAAGCAAAGATTCAATTAGAGGCGTTTCGGACACGGTGATGTCCACTGACCAGTCCGGATCCGCAAACATGCGTGCGTGATCTTGTGTGCTGACTTCTTCAGCAGAGGGCGCGCCAGACCATTCTGCGTCCAACTTAGCCCACCGAAGCAGTCGCTCAGCCTTCTTGCGTGATTTGCGTGTCACGATCAGGGCGGACACACCTTTACGACCTGCGCGACCGGTACGGCCAGAGCGGTGCAACAAAGTCTCGTGGTTGTTAGGCAGCTCCGCATGGACCACCAGATCGAGGTTAGGTAGGTCAATGCCACGTGCTGCGACATCGGTGGCGACACAAACGCGTGCACGACCGTCGCGCATGGCTTGAAGTGCGTTGGTACGCTCTGACTGAGACAGTTCACCAGACAGAGACACAACCTGGAACCCGCGGTTGGACAGGCGGGTGGTCAGGCGGGCCACCATCGCGCGCGTATTGGCAAACACAATCGCGTTAGGCGCTTCGTAAAAACGCAGCGTGTTGATCACTGCGTTTTCTCCATCGCGATCCATAACAGTCATGGCGCGATACGTAATATCGGCGTGCTGTTTTTGCTCGGATTTGGTTTCAACGCGGACCGCGTCTTTTTGGTAGCTTTTTGCCAGCTGCGCGATCATCTTTGGGACGGTTGCAGAGAACAGCAGTGTCTGGCGCTCTTCCGGCACCTGCTCAAGAATGAATTCAAGCTCCTCGCGGAATCCCAGGTCCAGCATTTCATCCGCTTCGTCCAGGACCACAGCGCGCACGTCCAAGAGGTCAATAGAACCACGATCGATGTGGTCCCGAAGGCGACCTGGTGTTGCCACAACAATATGAGCGCCACGCGCCAATGCCCGGCGCTCATCGCGCATGTCCATCCCACCAACACAGGATGCAACCTTGGCGCCGGCCTGAGCATAGAGCCATGTGAGCTCACGTTTTACCTGAAGCGCAAGTTCACGGGTTGGGGCGATGATCAATGCAAGCGGTGCAGCCGCTTGCTCAAAGGCTTCGGCTTCCCCCAAAAGGGTGGAGGCAATGGCAAGGCCAAAGCCGATGGTTTTGCCTGAACCGGTTTGGGCGGAGACCAGTAGGTCTTTACCTTCTAGTTCCGGGTTCATGACCGCTTCTTGAACTGGGGTCAGCTTGTCATAGCCCTTTGCGTCCAGGGCTGTTTGGATTGCTTGTTTCACAGTGATGTCTACTTTTGTCAGAGGAGTGCCAGCGTGACGGCGTCGGCGGGCTCCCTCAAACTCTGAACCGCTCTCAACATCATATGTGGCAAGAAGCGCTGCGTTTAGCCCAGTTTTGACCGCATGTATAGGGCTGTGCTCAAAAGCGTTAACAAGGATGTGAGCAGAAATTTTCTAACAATATGCGCCACGTGGTTTGAAACCGTGGCAAAAGCCTTAAGTTAACGCGAACGCACATCACAAATAGGGCCTGACACGATGACCGAGAGCTATACTCCCCCCAAAGTCTGGAAATGGGACGCCGAGAGCGGCGGTAAGTTTGCCAGCATCAACCGCCCCATTTCTGGGCCGACCCATGACAAAGCGCTGCCGCGTGGCGCACATCCGTTTCAGCTCTACTCCTTGGCGACACCAAACGGGGTGAAGGTCACGGTGATGTTTGAGGAACTTCTGGAAGCCGGTCAAGCAGGTGCCGAGTATGACGCTTGTCTGATAAATATTGGGGACGGCGATCAGTTTTCGTCCGGATTTGTCGATGTGAACCCCAACTCCAAAATCCCCGCGCTGATGGATCTCAGCGGCGATAAAGAAGTGCGAGTATTTGAAAGCGGGGCAATCCTGTTACACTTGGCCGAAAAGTTCGAAGCATTTCTTGGTCCGAAAGAAAACCGCGCCGAGATGATCAGCTGGCTGTTCTGGCAAATGGGCAGCGCGCCTTACCTAGGCGGCGGCTTTGGTCATTTCTATGCTTATGCGCCGGAAAAATGGCAGTATCCGATTGATCGTTTTGCGATGGAAACCAAACGCCAGCTCGATGTGTTGGACCGTCAACTGGCCGATAACATCTACATTTCTGGCGGCGAGTACACCGTAGCCGATATCGCGATCTGGTCCTGGTACGGGCAGCTGGTTCTTGGACGGCTGTATGAAGCGGCCGAGTTCCTGGATGTTGCCAGCTACAAGAACGTGGTGCGCTGGGCGGAGGCGATTGATGCGCGCCCTGCAGTGAAACGTGGTCGTATGGTGAACCGTGCCTGGGGCGAGCTTAACGAACAGCTGCGCGAGCGCCACGCTGCTCAGGATTTTGACACCCGCACCCAAGACAAGCTGGAGCCGGAAGCGGTGGAGTAGTGGGCGCTCGCCCGTTACATCGATGATGGTCTCCCTGAGGTACTGGGGGAGTGAGAAAGCAGAACGCCGCTCATATTGGAGCGGCGTTTTTTGTTTTGGGTACAAAGAAATTGTTGAGCGAAAGGGCACGTGGCGTCAGTTTTTTGATTGAACCGCAGGAGGCCTACATGACGATCACCGAAATCTTGACCTTTGCCTTTGTGGTAAGTTTGCTTGTGATGTCACCTGGGCCCAACGGGTTTTTGATTGCCAAGACGGTGCAAACCTCGGGGCAGATGGCAGGCTTTGCCAATGTCGCAGGCTTTGTTGCGGCGTTTTATGCACACGGTGCTTTGTCTGTTCTGGGGCTTTCAGTCTTGTTGGTCCAGTCCTCGGTAGCCTTTTCTATCGTGAAGTTCTTGGGAGCGGCGTATTTGTGCTGGATCGGGATCAAGGCACTTTCGTCGGCTTGGCGTGGTGTGGAACCACTGGCGGAAATTGAACCTTCCCAAACCAAACGCACTATGTGGAAGGCCTTTGGCGAGGGTGTTTTGACTAATGGCCTCAATCCGAAAGTGTCGATGTTCTATCTGGCCGCTTTCCCACAGTTCCTTACGGTTGGCGATGCGCCTTCCTCTGCGGCTTTCACTTTGGTGACAGTGCATGCGACCATCAACGCGCTTTGGTTCACTGCTATGGTCCTTCTGTTTGCGCAGCTCACGCGGGCCGCACAAAGTGACAGATTTCAGCGATGGTTAAAAGGCGTGACCGGCGCGGTGTTTATAGGCTTAGGTGTGAAACTGGCGACTTTGCGCGCCACTTCGTGAGGTGTGTCTCATCGTGTTGCAAGCATCATTTCCGCAGCCTTCTCTCCAATCATAATACAAGGCGAGTTGGTGTTGCCACTGGTGATATTTGGCATCACTGAGGCATCCACCACACGAAGCCCTTCAAGGCCGCGCAGTCTCAGGTTCGCATCCAGCGGCGCGTTGTCGTCACTGCCCATTCGAACAGTGCCAACGGGGTGGAATATTGTGGTGCCGATGTCGCCTGCGGCCTGTGCTAGGCCGGCGTCATCTTGCGCGGTGAGACCAGGTTTAATCTCCTCAGGAGCATATTTTGCCATAGGGGCTTGAGACACGATACTGCGGGCTTGGCAGATCGCAGCCACAGCTGTTGCTCGATCGCCTTCAGTTGAAAGGTAGTTTGGCGCAATCTTGGGAGCCACGGATGCATCAGGAGAGGTTATCTCCACCGAGCCACGGCTCTCGGGACGCAAGTTGCACACGCTGGCGGTTATTGCAGGGAAATCATGTAGTGGCTGGCCAAAGGCTTCCAGCGACAATGGTTGCACGTGGTATTCGAGGTCAGGTGTCGCCACATCCGGACGGGACTTGGTGAAGGCACCCAGCTGGCTCGGTGCCATGGACATTGGGCCGCTGCGTTTCAACAGATACTCCATGCCGATCTTGGCTTTGCCAAAAAGAGAGTTGGCCATGGTATTGAGGGTTTTCGCCCCCGTGAGTTTCCATACGCACCGCAGTTGCAAATGGTCCTGAAGATTGCTGCCGACTTCAGGCTGATCCAACTTTGCGTCAATGCCGTGTCTTTGCAATAGAGCCCCCGGCCCAATGCCGGAAAGTTGCAAAATTTGCGGTGAATTGACAGCCCCCGCTGACAAAACAACGTCGCCGCCACATTTGGCGTGCTGCAGGGTGCCGTTTTGGCGGTATTCTACGCCTACAACTTTGCCGCTTTCGATCAGCAGGCGCGTTGTATGCGCGTGAGTTTCGACTTTCAGTTGCCCGTCCTTCTGGGGCCGCAGAAAGGCTTTGGCGGTGTTCCAGCGAAACCCGCGGCGTTGGTTGACCTTGAAATATCCCACGCCTTCGTTGTTCCCGCCATTAAAGTCCTCTGTATGCGGTACACCTGTTGCCTCAGCCGCGGCCATCCAATCGTCCAACACATCCCAGCGCAGCCTCTGGTTATTCACGTGCCAGGGACCACCTGCACCATGCAGATCGGACTCGCCCTCCATATAGTCTTCGGATTTTTTGAAAAGCGGCAGCACGTCTTTCCAAGACCACCCAGGTAACCCCATCTGGCGCCAACCATCATAGTCGGCTGCCTGCCCACGTAGGTACAACATGCCGTTGATGGAAGAGCAGCCGCCCAAGACCTTGCCTCGAGGGTAAAGCAATTGTCGCCCGTTTAGGCCGGCATCCGGCGCGGTATTATACATCCAATCGGTACGCGGGTTTCCGATGCAGTAGAGATAGCCCATTGGGATATGGATCCAGTGGTAATTGTCTTTGCCACCAGCCTCCAATAGCAGGACGCGCCGCCCACCTTCTGCCAGTCGCGCCGCAACAACACAGCCCGCGCTTCCTGCGCCCACAACGATGTGATCCCAGTCCATATTTGTTCTCTCCTCGCACCGGCTTCGAGAAGAGAGTGAAGTGCAGGCCGTGTCAAACACATTTGTCTGACATTTAGGCCCCGGGCGATATCACACGCAGTTTCTCAGGGTTGCGCATAACGTAAATCCAATGTGTTGCGCCGGTTTTGTCTGGCAGAACCATCGTCAATGTGTCCAGAATATCGTCCACGTAGCGCGCCACCGCGGGGTGCCGGTTTGCTGTGACCTGCGAAAAACGCACGTTGGGCAGGTCCTTGGATTTTGCCATGACTGCTTGCGTGACAGTCATAATATCTGCCGGTCCACATAAGACACGGAAGGCGGCTGAAGCTTTTCCGCCGCCATCGGTGATCGCTACGGCGCCTTCCGACAGAACTTTAATCGCTTGTGCGTGGTCCTGTGTCGCGGCAAAGAAAAACCTCTCCGCCGCTTTGGCCGCGTCCTCGGCGCTGACGTCAAACCTCGGCCCGCTGGTTTGCAACCGCTTGTGCGCTCGGCTGACCATCTGGCGACAGGCAGCTTCAGATTTTCCAAGAGTCTTAGCGATCTCTGTGTAGTCCGCGTCAAATGCCTCACGCAAAATGAAAGCCGCGCGCTCTGCTGGTGCCAACCGCTCCATCGCCCAAAGCAAGGCCAATTCACATTCCTGGGCCAGCTGAAATTGTCTTTCCGTGGATGTCTCATGTTCAGAAATGAGCGGCTCCGGCAGCCACGGTCCGACATAGCGTTCCCTGCGCACCCGTGCGGATTTTAACGTGTCTAACGCAATGTTGGTCGCGATGCGGCGTAGCCATGCGCTTGGATTTTCGATTGCCGATACGTCTGAGGCGGCAAATCGCAACCAAGCTTCTTGCACCACATCTTCTGCCGCGCTCACTTCGCCCAGCATGCGATAAGAGATCGACATGAGCGCAGGACGCTCCCGTTCAAATACTGTTGTGTTGGTATCCATCTAGACCGAAACCTTTCCGATCCGCCCATTTACCACAAGCTGCTGACAGACATGTCCGTCCCCCAGCCCACGCTTAAAGACCGGATAAAACCGTCCGGACCCCGCGGCGAAGCTGGCAGCAATGACGGCTTGGTCGCCAAAGCGCTGCCGAATGCGGTCGCCAAATGTGTTGGAGTTATAAGAGCCGGAAATGGCATGTTGGGCAAACTGAAATCCCAATCCAACGTCACCGGCCTCATCAAACCGGCCCTCAATGGCGGCAAGCAACTGATCCCCATCCACGCCCTCTTCGAGTGCAAAGGAGACCACCAGTTGGCCACATGGGCCACAATCTCCGTCCAGTGTAGAGGCCAGCAGCGCGCCGGCCCAGACGGCGCGAGCCTCTTCCGGTCCTTTGTACTGCGTGAGCACTGGTAGAAAGGTCAGCGCCAGACCAGCCTTTGTCGAGGCATCGATCACCTCGTGCATATAGGTGACGTCATAGTCGTACTTTTTCCCAAAGCTGCGGGTTCCCGCGTGTAAAATGGAACGCATCATCTGTAGTCTCCTTGATGTTTCTAAGGAGACGACACAACCCGGCCGCTTGTGACAGATTAAACAGACTAAACGGGTAGTGCCGTGGTTTTAAAGACCGTCCGCAGCGCAAAGCTGGACTGCATCTGCGCCACGCCTGGCAAACGCGCCAAGTGCTGGCGGTGGATTCGTGCAAAGTCCTCCGTGTTTTTTGCCACAACCTTGAGGATGTAGTCGGCAGTTCCCGCCATAAGGTGGCACTCCAGCACGTCCGGTATGCGCGACACGGCTTTCTCAAAGGCGTCCAGAACTTCATCGGCTTGACCAGAGAGTGTGATCTCGACAAACACGGTGGTGGGAACGTCCAGTTTACGGGGATCTAGCAGCGCGACAAAATCTTTGATGTAGCCGTCTTTCTCAAGCCGATGCACACGTCGGTGGCAGGCAGATTGAGAGAGGTTTACACGCTCTGCAAGTTCTGCGTTCGAAATTCGCCCTTGTCTTTGCAAGACAGTGAGAATCCGACGATCTGTTTGATCAAGTGACATATTGCGAAAACTCCTTGCGCATGTGGGAGTAATATTCGAAGGTTCTTGCATCTACCACTTTTTATTGTGCCTAAATTTCAAGCAACTTCGGAGCGAGGTTTTCTAAATTGAAGTCAGTTCAATTTGGAGACGGTGCATGAAAATCGGTTGCCCCACAGAAATCAAACCCCAGGAATTCCGCGTTGGCATGACGCCTGATGCGGCACGTGAAGCTGTCAATAATGACCACGAGGTGCTGATTCAATCCGGCGCTGGTGTGGGTGCCGGTTTCACAGATGAGGATTATATTGCCGCCGGTGCCAAGATGATCGGCACTGCTGCGGAGGTTTTTGCCGAAGCGGACATGATCGTGAAGGTGAAGGAACCTCAGGCGGTAGAACGTAAGATGCTCCGTGAGAGCCAGTTGCTGTTCACCTACCTGCACTTGGCACCAGACCCAGAGCAAACCAAAGACCTGCTCGAAAGCGGCTGTACCGCTATTGCCTATGAAACGGTGACCGACGATAACGGAGGCTTGCCCTTGTTAGCGCCCATGTCTGAGGTGGCGGGACGCCTTGCACCACAGGTTGGCGCATGGACGCTGCAAAAGGCCAATGGCGGTCGTGGCGTGTTAATGGGTGGCGTGCCTGGTGTTGCTCCAGCAAAGGTTGTGGTGATTGGTGGTGGTGTTGTTGGTACGCATGCAGCAAAAATTGCCGCTGGCATGGGGGCCGATGTGACCGTTTTGGACCGTTCCTTGCCTCGTTTACGCTATTTGGATGATGTCTTTGGCGGCACATTCAAAAACCAGTTCTCCACTGCAGGTGCGACGGCGGAGCTCGTTCGTGAAGCCGACATGGTGATTGGCGCGGTTCTCATTCCGGGCGCAGCGGCCCCTAAGCTGGTGTCCCGTGCACAGCTTTCTGAGATGAAGCCAGGCGCAGCATTGGTGGATGTGGCTATTGATCAGGGTGGGTGCTTTGAAACTTCCCGTGCCACCACCCACGCGGACCCAATCTACGAGGTGGATGGCATTATGCACTACTGTGTGGCCAACATGCCGGGCGCCGTGGCACGTACTTCGACGCAAGCGCTGGGCAATGCGACCCTGCCATTCCTGCTGAATCTGGCCAACAAAGGCTGGAAGCAGGCCTGTGAAGATGATCCGCATCTGCTGAATGGCCTGAACGTACACGCCGGTCAACTGACCTACTATGCGGTGGGCAAGGCGCTGGGTATCGATGTGATTTCCCCGTCTCTGGCTCTGAAATCCTAAGGGGCCATCCCCTCAAAAAGTGGCTGCAGCGCTTTTAACCTCGCTGCAGCGAATACTGTGAAGGCCCGCACACGTGGTACGCGACGCAGATCCGCGTGGGTCAAGATCCACAAAGGCGCCTGGGTGAACATCGGCAGTCCGGGCACGCGGTCCAGCTGCGGGTCTGTGTCCCCGAGAAAACAGGCCATGCGCGTGGCGCCAATGCCGGCCCGTGCCGCACCGATGGCCGCACTCATATCATCCACGGTCAATCGTGTGTTTAGGTTGGGACGCACCGCCTTGATCTCCGCAGGTGGGCCCGGCCAATGGGCAAACCGCACCCAATCAAGCGGTGCCGCGCCTCCTTTGTCCCGAGCCAATAACTCTGGGTTGGCATAAACTGCACCTCTCAATTCGAACAGCCGACGACCAACCAAAGTATCTGGCGGTGTTTTGGCAAAGCGGATCGCCACATCCGCCTCCCGCCGCGCGAGGTTTAGCGTGTCGTTGGTGGCGACAAGCGACAGCTCTATGTCCGGATACGCGGTCACAAAATCGGCCACAATCTCAGCTAACACCCGCTCTATGATCAACTCCGACGCGGTCACCTTCAAGTGCCCGCTCACCGTGGTGTCCCGCGCCGCGATCTGTCGATCCAGCCCGCGTTCCAGGTCCGACATGGCTTCCGCCGTTCGGACCGCTTCGAGCCCTGCCTCCGTAGGCACGTAACCGCTTGCTAACCTATCAAATAGGCGCGCGCCAAGCGTGTTTTCGGCCGAGGTGATCCGCCGCGCCACAGTGGCGTGGTTGACACCCAACGCCCGCGCCGCGCCGTTGGTGCCGCCATGCCGTGCGGTTTCCAATACAAATCTTAGATCATCCCAATTCAACATAGCCTGACAATATTTGCACAAGCCTTGATCATCAATGATCGTTTTCTATCTTCCCGGATATCATAGTTGTAGCAGACAAACACAAGGAGACCAAAATGACCGCCTATGCCTATGTCAATCTGACCATCACCAATCCTGACAGCTTTTCCGCCTATCGCGAGCGGGCAGGCGACGCGCTTAAAAAACATGGCGGTGCGCCTTTGGAGGTGTCTAAGGACTCTGAGGTTATCGAAGGGGCCGCAGACGCCCCCACTGTAGCCGTGATTCTGACTTTTCCGGATCGCGCTTCGGCCAAAGCCTGGATCAATGATCCGGAGCTCGAGGAAGTGCATGCTTTGCGTGAAGGGGCGGGCACATCCGTTATCACACTGTTGTAGAATACAAAAAAGGCGGCCAAATGGCCGCCTTTCCATACGCTTTGGCGCTTACGCCTCGCGTTTGATTTCCACTGTGTGTGGGTAAGGGATCGAAATGCCGTCTTTATCAAAGGCTTCTTTGATCGCTTGAGTCAGGCCAAACTTCAGTTCCCAAAAGTCCGCTGCTTGACACCAAACACGCATGGTGATGTCCACTGAGCTGTCACCCAAGTTGGTTACGCGCGCCCAGGCTTCTGGGTCTTTCAGCACACGTTCGTCAGCGTTGGCGGTGTCTAGAATGATCTGCTTGGCTTTTTCCGCGTCATCGCCGTAGTCGATGCCAAACACAACATCTACACGACGCGTTTCATGTGCTGAGAAGTTGGTGATGACGGATCCCCAAGCCTGGCCATTTGGGATGATGATCTGAACATTGTCAGGAGTCACGAGCTCTGTGACAAACAGGTTCAGGTCGACAACTGTGCCAGAAGTACCGCCCACATCTACGTACTGACCAATTTTGTAAGGACGGAACAGAATGAGCATAAAGCCTGCTGCCAGGTCTGCCAAAGTGCCTTGCAAAGCTAGACCAATGGCCAATGTTGCAGCACCCATCATGGCTACAAGAGATGTGGCTTCAATGCCGAAGATGCCCAGAATGGCAACCAGCACCATCAGCAAGATCACCCAGCGCACAATGCTGGCGGCAAAGTTGCCAAGCGTTTGGTCAATTTCTGGAGTTTTATTTACACGATTGCGCACCAAGCGGCTCACTGCGCCAGCGACCATCCAGCCGATGATTAGCACAACAAGTGCCTTGGCGGCTGTGATCAGCAGTGGGCCAAAACCCTGTGCCTGTTCTACAATGGATTCCAACGGACTTCTCCCGATTTTCATGCCCATTTTGGGCGGTTTTTTTAACATGTTGGCTCTGCGCTGATGCACAGTAACATGCTCCCTATCGCACGAATAGAACGCTGGCGGGATGGGAAAAAGCCCTTATCTATCCCCTACGACCACAACCGGAGAGCCACAATGACCACTGTCACCGATCACCCAATCAACAGTCGCTGGGCCGCGCAAGACACAAACGTTCTACAACTCTATGCTTTCCCCACGCCAAATGGCGTGAAGGTCTCGATCATGCTGGAGGAAATCGGCCTGCCTTACGAGGCGCACCTTGTGACTCTGAGCGACGCAGATGTCAAAAGTACAGAGTTTCTTGCTCTGAACCCGAACAACAAAATTCCGGCCATCATCGATCCTAACGGCCCGGATGGCCAACCTCTGAGCTTGTTTGAGAGCGGTGCCATTCTGATCTATCTGGCTGAGAAGTCCGGGAAGCTGATCGGCAGCACACCAGCCGAAAAATTTGAGGCCATCCAGTGGGTCATGTTCCAGATGGCAGGCGTTGGTCCGATGTTTGGCCAGCTTGGCTTCTTCACCAAATTTGCTGGCGCCGAGATCGAAGATCCTCGCCCACGTGAACGCTATCAGAACGAAGCCAAACGTCTGCTGTCTGTGCTGGAAAAGCAGCTGGACGGTCGCGATTGGATCACAGGCAGCTACTCGATTGCAGACATCGCAACCGCACCGTGGCTTCGAGCGCTGGACTATTACGGCGCCAAAGTTGCGGTTGGCTGGGAAAACTATCCCAACGTGAATGCCTATCTGGAGCGGTTCCTGGCGCGGCCAGCTGTGCAAGTTGGCCTGAAAACACCAGCGGTTTCTGCCTAAATCAATTTTGGGGGGCTTCGGCTCCCCCTTTTAGCTTCCTGATAGTATGGCTTCGGCGATCTTTTCTCCGATCATAATTGTAGGAGCGTTGGTATTGCCGCCAATCAACCTTGGCATGACAGAGGCATCCACCACCCGCAGCCCCTCGACGCCATAGACGCGACATTGGGTATCGACCACAGCCATCTCATCGCTGCCCATTTTGCAGGTGCCGACTGGGTGATAAATCGTGTCGGCGCGCGCACGGATATCGGCCTCCCAGGATGCGTCTGAGCCGTTGTGCTTGTAGTGCCGCTCTCCACGCCAGCTTTCGAGCGCACTGTTTTCCATGATGCTAACGAGGGTCTGGATTGCCTTCTTCATCACCTGCAAATCGCGCTCATCTTCCAAGAACTGAGGGTCAATTTTGGGTGGTTTCGCTGGATCGGCAGAATGCAACGTGACACTACCCCTACTGTGCGGACGCAAAACGCAGACATGGCAGCTGTACCCATACGGCAAGTGCATTTTGCGATTGTGATCATCCACAATACCCACGACAAAATGCAGTTGGATATCCGGACGGTCCAACGCCGGATCGGTTTTGAAAAACGCGCCACTCTCGGCAAATGGTGAGGCAAACAAACCGGTCCCTGTCTTGCGCCAGCGCAGCGCTGCCTTGGTCATTTTTGCCAAGCCGGATGGAGTAAGGCCGACCGTGTCTTTTTTCTTATTGCGATAGCTGAGTATGTGATCGAGATGATCTTGCAGGTTTTGTCCGACGCCCGGCAAATCCTGTACCAGCTTGATGCCGTGTTTCACCACTTCGGCCCGCGGCCCGATGCCTGACAACAACAGGAGCTGCGGCGAGCCAAAGGCCCCGGAGGACAGGATTACCTCCTTGCGCGCTTGGATTGTTTCCACGGTGCCTTTGCGCATGATCTCCAGGCCAGTGGCGCGATCCTTATCCATCACAACCCGCCGCGCCTGTGTCTTTGTGTAAACGGTCAGGTTAGGTCGATGCAGGATGTCCCGCAAATAGGCTGCCGCAGCGGAGCAGCGTTCCCCTTTGTGGTCGCCGTCAAAGAACTGTGTGACCTGATAGTGCCCGGCGCCTTCCTGTTCGGGGCCATTGAAATCTGTATTGGTCCGAATTTGATGCGCGCCACACGCCGAAATGAAGGCTTCATTGATGTCACGTGGTTCAGCTTGATCGCCCACTTGCAATGGACCAGCCGCACCGTGCAGTTCATCCGCGCCCCGCTGGTTGCCCTCGGACTTTTTGAAGTACGGAAGCACGCTCGCCCAATCCCATCCGTCACAGCCAAGCTCAGCCCATTCGTCATAATCAGTCTGGTGCCCGCGTACGTAAAGCATGGCGTTGATCGCGGAACTGCCACCCAGGGCTTTGCCACGTGGTTGGAAGCCACGTCTGTTGTTGAGCTGTTTTTGTGGGACAGTCTTGAGCGCCCAATTGTTAATCTTAGGACGCCCGGAAATCATCGCCGCGATCAAGGCTGGGGCGCGGATAAAAATATCCTCGCCTTTGCCGCCAGCCTCAACCAAACACACTTTGGTGTGCGGATCTTCACTGAGGCGCGCGGCCAAAACGCATCCGGCGGATCCTCCGCCGACGATGATGTAGTCAAATTCCATGCCGCCCTCCTGTGCTGAATCCTAGCCTAGGAGGGGGCAATTTCACCAAGCAAGTCTAACGCGACGTAAGCGCGCAGCGCAGGTCAGCTATTTGGCAATTGGCTGGTGAGCACGTAGTGCAGGATTTGCACCACTTGCACAGGCTCCTCCGCCACGGCCAATGCTGCGGCATGCACTTCCTTAAGCGCGTGCTGCTGATCTGGCATGGACAGGACAATGATCGATTTACCAAGCGCCGCCGCATACCCTGCGTCAAAGGCGGCGTTCCACTGGCGATACTTCTCACCAAATCGCACCACAACCACATCTGCATCTTCAATGCCTTTACGGGTGCGAATGGCGTTCACCATCGCGCCTTTGTGGTCATGCCAGTATTTGTTGTCTTCCGCGCCCAAAATAGACACGCCGCAATCGTCAGAAGCTGCGTGATCGGTCACAGGGCTGCTGAAGGTCACATCCAGATCGGCGGCGCCTGCGATGATCTGCTCGCGCCAATCGGTGTGAATTTCGCCGGACAGGTAAACGTTTAGGCTCATGGGGTATCCTTTCTTGCTTGCGCAAGGTCATAGCCTGTCCGGCGCCGTGCTCCAATCCCTCACGACTTGAAGCAGTTTCAAATGCCGCGCGTCAAAGCTTGCGGGCCACAAGGTACCGACTTGGGGGATCAGCTGGAAAGTTGCCGCTCTCGATGATGCGAAACCCTGCATCCGTGACAGAGCGTTCCAGCTCAGCAATCGAAAAGAACCGCACAAACGGTGCCTTGCCAAAAAACTGCATCAGCGGGATCGCGGTTTTGAGCATCCGGAATTTGATCGACCGCATGTTCTCGCTCAGGCAGGGCGTCTTGGAAATGAACAGCCCGCCAGGTTTGACCCGCTTGGCCACTTCAGCCATGGCGATGTCCCCGTCTTCCAAAAGGTGGATTAGGTTGTGCGCCATCACCACATCAAACGGGCCTTCCGGTGCGCTTTCCGGCGTGGCCTGCACCAAGCGGATGTTCTTGGCGCCCGCTTCGCTGACCCTCTCGCGCCCCACTTCCAACATGCCGCCAGACACATCAGTGGCCACCATTTCAGACACGGCGTCGGCCAGTTTGATGGCTGTGGAGGCCGTGCCACAACCCAGCTCCATCACCACGTCACTCTCCTTAAGGTATGACCGTGTCCGGCCCAGCGTATACTCATACGCCTGCATATCACTGATGGCGGATTTGGCATATTTCTGCGCCACACCATCCCAAAACTTCGCTGCTGCTTGCATGGTCGTTCTCCTTTCAAGGATCACCATATCCATGCGTGAATGCGATATAAATTGCCGAAATTCGCAGTGTTGATATACGTATTTGCATGATTGATCCAAATAGCACTTTTGATTGGAACCATATCCGCGCCTTTCTGACGACGGCGGAGGAGGGCTCGCTATCTGCAGCCGCTCGGAAGTTGAACCTCACACAGCCCACTTTGGGCCGGCAAGTAGCTGCTTTGGAAGAAGATCTTGGCATCATGCTGTTTGAGCGGGTGGGGCGGTCCTTGGAGCTTACAGTCGCAGGCGGCGAATTGTTGGAACATGTGCGTGCCATGCGCGAAGCTGCGGATCGTGTGGCCTTGGTCGCCTCTGGTCAGAACCAAGTCGTCGAGGGCCGCGTGGCGATCACCGCTTCAGATGTCTATTCGGTGCATCTGCTGCCGCCGATTCTCAAAGACCTGCGCGCCAAGGCGCCAAAGCTGGTTATTGAGGTCGTCGCCTCAGATGATGTGCAAGACCTCATGCGGCGGGAGGCAGACATCGCCATCCGCCATGTCCGCCCAGAACAGCCGGATTTGATTGCGCGGCTCGTGCGTGAAGCCAAAGGCTATTTCTACGCCTCCAAAGAGTATCTTGACCTGCGCGGGCGTCCTCAAACTGTAGACGATTTGGCCAAGCATGATTTTGTTGGGTCGGGTGATGTGCCGCGCATGCTCGAATATCTCAAGCCAATGGGTTTCCCGATAGACATCGACAACTTCCGCACCGGCTCTGACAGTGGCCTTGTCGCCTGGGAACTATGCAGGCATGGGTTTGGCATAGCCCCGATGGCCGACGATGTCGCCGAAGCGACCCCGGGCATCGAACGCGTCCTTCCGGAACTCGCCCCAATTGTGTTCCCGATCTGGCTCACAACCCATCGCGAACTACACACCAGCCGGCGCATTCGGTTGGTGTTTGACGCATTGGCCGAGCATCTCACGGAAACTTAAGCCAGCGGTCGCATCATCATTACACGGGTCTCGTCTCGCTCAATCTCCCGCCAACCAAGGTGGGCATAGAGCGCGACATTTTCGGGCATGTCCACGTGGGTCGCCAAAGCGATCTCCGTGCAGCCTGCCTCTTGAGCCAACTTAAGTGCCAATCGGATCAGTTGGCCGCCAATGCCACGCCCGCGCGCTTCAGGCGATACCGCCACATTCATCAAGTAGGCGGTTGGCGGGTCAGTTGAGAGCATCAAGACCCCAGAATGGTCGTCCATGACCCAGACCTGCCCGTCGGCAATAGAATCAGAAACGCCTTCGGAAACATCCGGCAGCGTTATTCCTTGGTCGCGATAGGGTTGATACGCTGCATCAATCAGACGCGAGATGGCAGGGGCTTCTGCGGCCCCCGCCAGTCGCGACTGAGCAGTGTTAGCCACGTAGGGTACCGCCGGTGGCTTTGCTGACTTTTTCAACAATCTTTGTCGCCACTGTCTCGATGTCGGCTTCTTTGAGCGTCTTCTCGGTCGGTTGCAGGCGTACTGTGATCGCGAGGGATTTCTTGCCTTCTCCCAGCGCGCCACCGATGAACTCGTCAAAGATGCGTACATCTTCGATCAGGTTTTTGTCGGCACCTGCTGCCGCGTTCACAAGCGTCACCGCTTCTACATCCGCGTCCACCACAAAGGCGAAGTCGCGCTCAACGGCCTGCAGGTCGGCCATGGTTACGGCGCCCTTGGAGGCCGATTTTTTGCGCGGCATCGGGATTTCTGCGGTGTGGATCGCAAAGGCTACTACTGGGCCTTTCACGTTCAACGCGTCGAGCACTTTCGGGTGAATTTCGCCAAAGGCGCCGAGAATTTTCTTCGGCCCCAGCCCCACTTTCGCGCTGCGGCCCGGGTGCCACCAGCCGTTCACACCACGGTTGTAGGTCAGTTTCGCAGGCGCACCCAGTGCATTCATCACGGTTTCCATGTCCGCCTTGGCGTCATAAATGTCCACACCACGGCTTTCGCCATGAATATCCTTGCCCACGGTGCGACCCACGAGAATGCCGGTCAGCAGATTTTCCTGCTCGCCCGGTTCTCCGCCATGGAACACTGCGCCACATTCAAACAACGCCATGTCCATGAAACCGCGCGCCTGATTGCGGGCTGCCGCTTGCAAGAGACCTGGCAAAAGGGAGGGACGCATGTGGCTCATCTCGCTGGAGATCGGGTTTTCCAGCTTGGTTGCATCGCTACCTCCGCCAAACAGCTCAGCCGCAGCTTTGTCGATGAAGCTGTACGTCACACATTCGTTGTAGCCCAGTGCCGCCGTCGTGCGGCGTGCGATCTGTTCACGTTTCTGCATCGGCGACAGGATTTGTTCCGGAACACCAGCGGAAGCGCGCGGCAATGGCTTGCCCTCGAGCTTGGTCAGCGACGCGATACGCGCCACTTCTTCCACCAAATCGGCAGAGCCACGCACATCTGGGCGCCAGCTTGGGACGTGTGCCATGTCGCCTTCGATGGTGAAGCCAAGTGCTTCCAGCGTGGCCACCTGAGTTTCGGCAGGGATTTCCATGCCGACGAGCGACTGCACACGGTCGGTGTCCAGCTTATAGGCCCGGGATACATCCGGCACGGTGCCCGCAGTCACGATGTTGGATGGCTCACCGCCGCAGAGATCGATGATCATCTGTGTAGCATCATCCATGGCTTGCATGTTGTAGGCCGGATCGATGCCGCGTTCGTTACGGTAGCGCGCGTCGGAATTGATTTTCAAACCGCGGCCCGTGTAGGCGATTTGGATGTGATCCCAAACAGCGGCTTCAAGAAAGACATTGGTGGTTTCTTCGGTACAGCCGGTGGCTAGGCCACCCATGACGCCGCCAATGGATTCCACACCTTCGTCGTCAGAGATCACCACCATGCCATCGGCAAAGGTGTATTCTTTCTCGTCCAGACCAACGAGGGTTTCCCCACCTGTGGCGCGGTGTACACGTAGGTTGCCTTTGACCTTGTCCGCGTCAAACACGTGCAGCGGGCGATTGCGGTCAAAGGTAAAGAAGTTGGTGATGTCTACCAGCGCCGAAATCGGGCGCAGGCCAATCGCTTTCAGACGGTCCTGCAACCACTGGGGGGACGGACCGTTTTTCACGCCTTTGATCAACCGGCCAGCGAAGACTTCGCAGCCGTCGGTAGCGGCAGAATCATCAATGGTCACGGTGATCGGGCTGTCATAACCGCCGGCGACGGAGGCCGTTTTGGCTGGCCTCATTTTGCCCAGCCCACGCGCTGCGAGATCCAGCGCAATGCCTCGCACGCCCAGCGCATCCGGACGGTTTGGCGTGATTGCAATCTCGATCATGGTGTCGACTTTGGACGGATCGTTTTCTGCCAGCCAATCCACAAACGTGTCGCCGACTTCGCCAGACGGCAGCTCGATGATGCCATCATGCTCGTCGCTGAGTTCCAGCTCACGCTCAGATGCCATCATGCCAAAGCTCTCCACGCCGCGGATTTTGCCCACGGAAATGGTGATATCGAGCCCAGGAATATACATGCCCGGTTTACAGACAACGACGGTGATGCCTTCGCGTGCGTTTGGCGCGCCGCAGATGATTTGCAGCTCACCCTCGTTGGTGGCCACTTTGCACACACGCAGTTTGTCGGCATCCGGGTGCTGTTCGGCGTGCACCACTTTGCCCAGCGTGAAGTCGGCCAGCCGCTCGGCCGGGTTGGAAACGTCCTCAACCTCAAGGCCAAGGTCGGTCAGCGCCTCGACAATCTCGTCAACGCTTGCGTCGGTCTCAAGGTGGTCTTTCAACCAGGAAAGAGTGAATTTCATAGCGAATTCCTTTTCGCTTGTTCTAAAGCGTCATCGGGCATCAACGCGCTTCCGGTGAAGCCGCGCAATGCCCAGAAAATTATCGGTTCAAACCGCCGTGCAGGGTCGGCTGGTCCAGAGATGCAAAGCCATAATGGCGCAGCCAGCGCAGGTCGCTGTCGAAAAAGGCGCGCAGATCCGGGATGCCGTACTTCAGCATCGCCAAGCGATCGATACCCATGCCAAACGCAAAACCTTGGTATTCGTCCGCGTCAATCCCTCCAGCTTTAAGCACGTTCGGATGCACCATACCGGACCCTAGTACCTCGAGCCAGTCGTCGCCTTCACCTACCTTCACGGTGCCACCTTCCCAGCTGCATTGGATGTCCACTTCGGCGGATGGCTCTGTGAACGGGAAGTGTGACGCGCGGAAGCGGGTCTTTACATCGGTGCCAAAGAAGGCGGAGAAGAATTCTTCCAAAACCCACTTGAGGTTCGCCATGGAGATGTCTTTGCCCAAAGCAAGGCCTTCGACCTGGTGGAACATCGGAGTATGGGTTTGGTCATAGTCCGCGCGGTACACGCGACCGGGGCAGATGATGCGGATCGGCGCGCCAGTTTTCTCCATCGAACGGATTTGCACCGGGCTGGTGTGCGTGCGCAGAACATGCGGCGGGCGGTTATCGCCGTCGGCACGGTGCGTGTAGAAGGTGTCCATCTCAGCACGCGCCGGATGGTGGCCCGGAATGTTGAGCGCGTCAAAGTTATACCAATCGGTCTCGATCTGAGGGCCTTCTGCCACGGCAAAGCCCATATCGGCAAAGATCGCGGTGACCTCTTCTGTCACCTGGCTGATCGGGTGGATGGTGCCGACGCGACGGTTGCGCGCGGGCAGCGTTACGTCCAGCCATTCGGTAGCCAGGCGTGCGTCCAGCGCTGCATCCGCAAGCGCCACTTTTTTGGCGGCCAAAGCAGAGTTGATTTCGTTCTTGAGCGCGTTGAGCGCCGGGCCCGCAACCTGACGTTCTTCCGGTGTCATCTTGCCCAGTTCGCGCATTTTCAGGCTGACTTCGCCTTTCTTGCCCACTGCCTGCACGCGCAGCTCTTCGAGCGCTGTTTCGTCTGCCGCAGCGGCAATGGCGTCTAGATATTTGGTGCGCAGTTCGTCCATGACAGGGCCGTCCCCAGATGAGAAATTACCGCAGACCTCCTATCATACGGCCCCTTGATTGCAAGCGCGCAGAGGGGGGCGCCCCACAAACGCCCCTCTGTTGGATCAATTGCGCATCAACAGTGGCCCAAGGCTGGCCGGTGCCACCGGTCGCGCGGTTTGCGTTTGTACCAGAACGCCGGTGGCCAGCTCTGGAAAAAGTGCAAACATCTCCCTTTGTGTACCGCAGTCAACGGCCTTCATCGCTTCGCTTCCGGGAAAGAAACTCTCGCTCAATACACCGTCTCCGCTGACAATCTGATGGTCGTCAAAAAGCAGGTGGTAATAAGTGACGCGTTCACACTCACAAATCCGCACGTCACAGTCATCCACCAGTGACTTAGCTGGAACCAGAATCTCGTCCTCTCCAAACAGTAATTGTGCGCGCCAACCGGTTATCAGCATACGGTGGTTTTGGGAGACTTGATGTGGTTTGAGCGCGCCAAAGGTTTCAGGAGCAATTTGGACCGGCGCGTATTTCCCGGTGCCTGGCACAGTACGACGCCCAATCCATCGTACTGGTTGTAACCCATTGTCACGGGTCCAGATTAAATCGCCCTCGCAGAGTGTATTAATCAGTTGATAGCCCACCGGGGTGCGAATGCGGGTACCTTCGACAAAACAAGCAACGCCAGTATCGCCAGGGCCGACAGCGGCATCTGTACGGTCTTGGGGGGTGGGTTGATTAAACTGAATACTGCCTGTGGTGCTGTTTGGTGTCGTCAGTACGGACAAGTTTTCAGATGTTGTGCCGGCCGCGGCCCCATCGACGGCGAGGATGTTCTGCGTACCGCCGCCAATATCATAGAAGTCAATGACGTTCCCGGCGTTGCTGTTGGTCAGGGCGTAGGCTTCATAGTTGCCTGCGCCCCGACCGTCTGGATCGGTGAGCAAGATCGGGAAGTTCGCAGCGGAAATGACAAAGACTTGTTCGTGTGTGTCCGGATCAACGGCGGTCAGCACATCTGGATGGGTCAGAGGGATTTCTATGCCCACGGTGCCGTCCGCTTGGTAAAATGACACCACAAAATTATTCGGGTCTTCTTCTGGAGCCAGGGCCGTTTCCAAAAACTCATCAACACCGGAACGCTGTGCGTAGGTATTGGAATAATGCAGCTCGCTTATACGGGCCATTCTAACCTCCAAATCACTGGTACATGTCACGGCAAACACACGCCGTGGTGGCATCATGGAGCTGAAATGGTAAATAAAACGTAACTTGTTTTACTTTTGTTCTCTTTTTGTGCGTGATGCAGTCTATGAATGGCGCCTTGCAACTTTACTGCAAGGCGCCTGATTTTTGGGTTTTACTTAGTGAATTTTACGGCAGTGCCGGAGAGGATACGGCACCCCCAACTCAACGCACAAATGGTCACGTCGCTGACTTTAGCATTGATCACCCCGTCGGCTCCCAATTCTGCCGCCTCTACGCGCAGTTTCTGTTCGCCTTGCGCCACAGTCGGCTGAGGATGAAAGGCCGTGACTTTGCCAATAGTAGCCTTGACTGGGCCGACAACTTCAAAACGACCATTGTTCAGGTCGGAGCCATCTGTGAGTTGTATCTGTTCAACAGGTGTTGGCGCTGTTGTGGCGAGAGTTTCGCTCTGTTTCTCAATCGTGGCGGGGTAGGTCATGGCGTCGCCACAGGCCGATAGCACGAGGGCGGCGGCTAAAATGTAGTATTTCAAGTGAGTTTCCTCTTTGGTCACTATAGGGGGGAGGTCTTGACAATTATCCCGAAAGCAAACGTAGGGAGCCACATCTTAAAGTAGGGTTTCTGAATCCAAGTAATGCGCATTGTGCACAAAGAAAAAGCCCGCGCCAAAGACGCGGGCTTTTCTAATCTCTGAAACAGCTTCGCTTAAGCAGCCAGAGCAGCTTTCGCTTGGTCTACAATCGCAGTGAACGCTGTTGGTTCATGCACAGCCAAGTCGGCCAGAACCTTACGGTCCACTTCGATGCCGGCCAGTGTCAGGCCGTTGATGAAGCGGGAGTAGGTCAGCGCTTCGTCGTGCGCGCGGACCGCAGCGTTGATACGCTGGATCCAGAGCGCGCGGAAATTACGCTTCCGGTTCTTACGGTCACGGGTTGCGTATTGGTTCGCCTTATCAACTGCCTGACGCGCGACCTTGAAGGTATTCTTGCGACGGCCGTAGTAGCCTTTTGCGGCTTTGACGACTTTTTTGTGACGGGCGTGGGTTACGGTACCACCTTTAACGCGGGACATATCTTATCTCCTCTTAGCGGTCGTAGGGCATGAAGCCCTTGACGATCTTAGCGTCGGGGGCGGACAGGGTCGTAGTGCCACGGGCGTTACGAATGAATTTGCGGGTGCGTTTGATCATGCCGTGGCGCTTACCAGCTTGGCCAGCAAGCACTTTGCCGGTGGCAGTGACCTTAAAGCGCTTTTTGGCGCTCGACTTAGTCTTCATCTTAGGCATTTCCGTCTCCTTTATATTCGGTCGGTGACAAACGCGACTCGGCATGCCTTCTAGCCGGTCGCGCGAATAGAGGCGCCGTATAGAGCGCATAGATCAGGCACGCAAGGCCCAATCGACTCATTTTTGCGCGGTTTCTAGTGGATGATGTCCCCAATCACGCGGATCACCACATTTGGTAAATCCGCCGCGTTGTAGCGCGCCGGATTCAGGATGATTGCGACTGTTATAATCGCTGCCGATAACACAAAAGCTGCCATCGCGTTACGCGGAAAGCGGCCGTCGGCGTAGGCGGCGAGCATTGCGGGGATGGAAAACAGCCCGACAATCAATCCTGCAGTGATTAGATAGTCTGTCGCCATGCCTGCCTTTGGCCCTTCTTAGGGATGCACTTTCGGCTGACGCTACTCCGACTCGAGGTTGAAAATCAAACGCTCGTCACAAGGGGACACCCGCAGAATGTTGGTGGTTCCTGGCACATTGAACGGCAGGCCAGCGGTCACAACAATCTGATCCTTTTCCTCTGCATACCCCAAGTCGCGGGCGGCACGAGCAGAAGCCACAACGGCCATTTTAAAGCGGCTGATGTTGGAGGCAATCACACAGTTTGTGCCCCAGCTCAGTGCCAAACGTCGAGCTGTGCCACGCAAAGAGGTCATCGCGATGATTGGTACGCGAGGGCGTTCACGCGCAATCAAAAGTGCGGTTGTGCCAGATTGGCTGAAGCAGCAAATCGCGGCCACTTCTGTGGTTTCTGCAATCTCTCGGGCCGCAGCCACGATTGCATCGGCAACGCCAGACCGTGGTTGGGTGCGGCTCGCTTCAATGATCTCCCGATATGTAGGATCATTTTCCACTTCGATGGCCACGTTGTTCATTGTGGTGACCGCCTCGATCGGGAAACTGCCCGCGGCTGATTCAGCAGACAGCATGATCGCGTCAGAGCCTTCGTAGATTGCCGTTGCCACGTCGCTCACTTCTGCGCGGGTGGGCATTGGGCTTTCGATCATGCTTTCCAGCATTTGGGTGGCCACAATCACAGGCTTGGCCACATTGCGGCACTTGCGCACGAGGCGTTTCTGGATCGGCGGCACAGCACTGACTGGTAATTCCACGCCAAGGTCGCCGCGGGCAACCATAATGCCGTCAGAGGCCGCAAGGATTTCATCAAAAGCTTCGACCGCGGCGGGTTTTTCGATTTTGGACAGGATTGCCGCACGCCCTTGTGAAAGTTCGCGGGCTTCGGCGACGTCCTCGGCGCGCTGCACGAAGGACAGGGCCAGCCAGTCAACGCCCAAACCGCAGACAAATTCCAGATCGTCACGGTCTTTTTCAGACAGCGCCGCCAGTGGCAGGACCACGTCCGGCACGTTCACGCCTTTGCGATTGGAAATTGTACCGCCGGTGGTCACCACGCAGTTGGCGAAATCGGAGCCGCAGCTTTCCACCTTCAGGCGGATTTTTCCGTCGTTCACCAACAGGTTTGCACCATCTTCCAACGCGGCGAAGATCTCTGGGTGTGGCAAGCATACGCGATTTACGTCGCCTTCAGTGGGATCTAGATCAAGCCGGAATTTGGCGCCGTCCACCAATTCTTCCTCGCCGTTGGCAAACACCCCCACACGCAGCTTAGGCCCCTGGAGGTCTGCCAAAATGGCGATTGGGCTTTGAAGGTCTTTTTCGACCTGACGAATGATACGATGCTTTTCGCGGATTTCGTCGTGGCTGCCGTGGCTCATGTTCAGGCGGAACACATCTGCCCCGGCTTCATGCAGGCTGCGGATCATGTCGTATGTTTCGGAAGCTGGGCCCAATGTGGCCACGATTTTCACGTTTCTCAGTCGTCTCATGATCCGTCTTTCTTTGCCTTTGCTCGTCTGGCTATTCAGGAATTGACCTGAAGGCACCTTGCGTGTCACCTGCTACATGTTAACGCTAACAAATACAAGGTGAACCTGTACCCAATTCACTTTGCGCCACAACTGACCTAAGTGTGATCAGAAAGCAATGACAGGCCCATGACATATACACCGTTTTCTATTTATGGCGCAGAACGCCGCTCACGTTGGCTAATCACCGTGGATCATGCCTCCAACTTAGTGCCTGAGGACATCAGCGGGGGTGACCTCGGTCTTGATCCCGCCGATATGGCGCGCCACATCGCCTATGATGTTGGCGCACGCGGCACGTCGTTACGCCTCGGAGAACTGATGGATGCGCCAGTGATCTGTGCCAACTGGTCTCGCCTTTGCATTGATCCGAACCGTGGCGCAGATGACCCTACGCTGGTTATGAAGCTGTATGACGGCACCATTATCCCCGGTAATCGCGACGTCGATGATGCAGAGATCGCACGCCGCAAATCCATGCATTATCAACCTTATCACGACGCTCTCGAGGCCCTGGCGGCCGAACGTGATAATGTGGTGGTGATCGCCATGCACAGTTTTTCCCCAAGACTCAAAGGCCGCGCACCGCGTCCTTGGGAAATCGGCGTCTTGCATGCCCGGCAAGAAGATCGATTTGGCAAGGCACTGATAGCCGAGCTAGAGCAAGAAGCCGACCTGACTGTGGGCGACAACGAACCCTATAGCGGCTGGTTGCCCGGCGACAGCATCGATCAGCATGCACTCCAACCCGGTCGACTAAATGCTTTGATCGAGCTGCGTAACGATGAAATCGATACGCCAGAAACTCAAAAGGCTTGGGCCGAACGGCTCGCGCCGATCTTGCAAAACACGCTGGCAACTTCTGGCTTATGAATTATCCCCTTTGGCTTGAAATCCAATGCGCGACCACTGGCGGAATGAGGGCTGCGTCCCCATATATGGAGTGGGAAAAACAACAGCTGAAAGGAGGCTGACATGACCCAAGCAACCCTTACTGCCTTCTTTGGATGGATGGCCGTCATTCACATCGGCGTCCTGCTTTTTGCAACAGTTATGATCTATGGCCTACGGGGCTGGGTCGCGGATTTGCACGCGCGCATCACCGGAGTTGAGAAAGACACCCTCGCGCCGCTCTATTTCCAGTGGCTTGGAACCTATAAGCTGTTGATTTTCGTATTTGCTCTGGTGCCCTGGCTCGCTCTCACGATCATGTGACGCGCTTGCCCAACGTTCCTCCGGTTGCTACCCATTGCGCAACGCAATTGCCCCCGGAGGACAGCCATGGATAAGCAAACTCAGATTGAACTCGAAGCGGCCGCTTTCCGCACCCTGCGTGAGCACCTGATGGAAAAGCGCACCGATGTTCAGAACATCGATATGATGAATCTCGCAGGGTTTTGCCGCAACTGTCTGTCGCGTTGGTATCAAGAAGCCGCCAACGAGCGCGGCATTGAGATGGATAAAAACGAAGCCCGTGAAATCTTCTATGGCATGACCATGGACGACTGGAAGGCAAACTACCAAACCGACGCCAGTCCAGAAAAACAAAAGGACTTCGAGAAAGCTTTTACGGAAAATGTGGGAACAGACAAAGCTTGATCAGGCCGAATGATTGGTGAGGAAAGGGCCGCTTTCGCGGCCTTTTTTGTTGGCGAAACCAGCAAGAAAGCAGCACACCTCCGCCGCAATCCCGTCAAACTTGGTTAATACATTCCTACTCAAGGCCGTTAGAGCTGCTTTGAGGACAAGAGAAATGTTAGCGATTTTTGCACTTACAGCGATTTTTGGCGTCGGTATGTTAGCGGATATGGTCAACGGGTATGATTTTCCTGCACCTGAAGGGGAAGATGGCGGAGATACGCCTGAGGGCTCCGGTGCAGAGTCCACTTACATGCCCAGCCAGGCGCAAATGTCCTCAGCGCTTGATGTTCTGACACTAACGGACGGCGACGACACCTTCGAAGGCGGGGATGGAGCCGACACCGTGGTTGGTAGCAATGGAAACGACGTACTGCGCGGCGGCAATGGTGTGGATTGGCTGGATGGCGAAGGCGGCAATGACACCGTTGTGGGCGGCGCAAGCGGCGATGCACTGAGCGGTGGCGCCGGTGATGACTATATCCTGGGCGGAGCTGGCGAAGATGCTGTTACCGGCGGCGCGGGTAACGATACAATTAGCCTTGGTGACAACAATGATATCTACGATGGCGTCGGGGCGCTAAATCTTGGATTTGACGACAGCGGTGACGACTTGGTGCGTGGCGGTTCTGGCAATGATTTCTTGCGGGACTATGACGGCGCGGACACGCTGTTGGGGGGCACAGGAAACGATACGATCATTGGCACGCGCTCGGGTTTGGGTGATGCACTGGCAGATGTATTGCACGGTGGATTCGGTGACGACATTTTGGTCGGCGATCACGGGGACACTTTGGAAGGCGGTGACGGTGTGGATGCGTTCACCGTCGATTTTGAGTTTGATGACTCTCGGGATGTCGTCACGATAACGGATTTTGACGCCGGGCAAGAAACTCTGACTTTTTCAGCCAGCGACTTTGGCCCCGACGCAGTTATGGAGTGGGAAGCGCAGTTTGACGCGGACTCCGGTCAGGTGACTATTTTGCTGTCCGGCTCCCATACCGTTGACGGTAATCTCGTTCGGTTGGATCAAGAACCGGCGGCTGTTCTGGAAAACATGGCGGCGGAAGATGTTGAATTGGTGCGGGTGACATTAGATCTGAACACCTGACGCGCGCTTTCGGTTACTTCACCGGTTCAATTCATGCTCATACCGTTGCTTTGCAATCGCTTCGTTTTGCTCAGATTTCTTGTAGCTTGTAAGCGCGGTTTCCACATAATCTAAATGTGCAATCACGGCTTGGCGGGCGGCTTCGGAATCCCGCGTCTGCAAGGCGGTATTGATTGCTCGGTGTTGTTCCAGCAGTTCCCCGCGTGTGGTGCGCTGTTTGAACATGATCATACGGTTGTAAAAAACGCCCTCACGCAAAAGCTGATACATGGAGCGCATCATGTGCAGCATGATCACGTTATGGCTGGCCTCAATAATCGCCAGATGAAAATCTGCATCCAATTGCGCTTCATCCGATGGATTGCGCTTTGGATGCGCCGCCTCCATCTTGTCAAAGACGGCCTGAATCACCTGCAAATCCGTGTCACTCGCGAGGCTGGCAGCGTGTTCTGCCGCCAAGCCTTCCATGTCACGGCGAAAGGCTATGTAGTCAAAAACCGCCTCATCATGTGCAGAGAATAGCTGCACCAACGATTCAGAGAAGGCGCTCCCCAATACATCCGCGACAAAGATTCCAGCGCCTGCTTTAGAAGTCAAAAGCCCTTTTTTTTGAAGGGTTGCTATGGCTTCCCGCAGGCTCGGTCTGGATACCCCCAATCGGTCGCTCAGCTCACGCTCTGCCGGAAGCCGTTCGCCGGGGCGCAAAATACCTCTCAGAATCAAAAGCTCGATCTGGCGCACCACGGAGGTGGAGAGTTTTTCTGGCTGAACTTTTTGAAAGGGCATGTGTGTGTCTCTGGTATCTGGTCACATAATTTGACCACGTGGCGCATGGGGGTGCAAGGCCGCAAGCAATGCGTCGGACACTCAGCTTAACGAAGGGTTAATGAATCGCAGTCACTTTTTGACCCATGCGTTTGTTTTTAGTGTTTATGGTTTTGACCTGTGCGGCTTGTGATACGAGGTCACCGTATTTCAAGGATGTGCCTGCGCGCAGGATCGTTGTGAATGACTTAGAGTTTGCTGTCCGCCACAAAGGGCGCCTTGCAGAGGCGGTCCGTGTGTCCTCACAGTGGATGCCCAACTTGCAATCAGTTGCCCCTTTCGCGGAAACGGCCATGCGTGAAGCCACGGGATGTGATGTCCGTGAACTGCGGGGAGATGCGTCTTTTGTCCTGGGAATCCTTTCGTGTGATGAGAACCGCAGTTCTCAGCGAGCTTCTAATTTGCGGCGCACCCCTTCATGCGAGGTCGTCGATGTTTTTGTGCCTGCGGGTAGCACCACCGGATATCTCGAGGCGGAATGTGATTAGGCTATAGGCGACAAGGTCTTGCTCATGAAAAGCGACGCGGGGCTTTCTTCGTAATCTCCAAAAGGCCCACAGTCTTGGTATCCATGCGCTCGATATAGGCTGTGCGCCTGGTGCAACGTGTCGCCTGTTTCCAATTTTATTTTGGCAATGCCTTGGGCCTGCGCCTCGGCTTCAATCGCCTGCATCAACTTATGTGCAACCCCTTTTCCTCGGGCATCGGGGTGCACAAACATCGATTTTATTTCGGCGTAATCGCCTTTGTTTGCCAATGCGACACACCCCAGAGAAGCTGCGCCTTCCTTCGCGACAAAAAACTTCACGGAGGGCACGCACAGCTCGCCAATTGACAGGAAATGATTGTCCTCCTCGCTAAACAGTGCCTGCATCAATGCATGGCTTGCCTGCAAAAGCGCTGTCGCCTGTGTGTCGCGTGGGTTCTCTCGAACCACTGTTATGTCGCTCATGACGCCCTCCCATTTGTCGTTGAAGCAAAGATGTGTCAGCACGGTAAGGTGCTGTCCAGCCGTCTTAAAATTAGAGGGCTTCGGAAAGCGTTCCAATATCAATTTCTGCGTAAAAACTATGCAACCACAAAAAGGACGAAGCGCAGTTCGTATGAAACCGAAAGCGACGTCATGACGGTGAAAGTTGCGCGGTTCGGCACATGTAGGCAATATCTTGTGGATAACTTTACGTCTCTGGCCATATCCTGTGGTTTGCCGTTGACTCAACACAAGAGCCCTTTGCAGACTTCCTTAATCAAAAGGGAATCACAGGACCAATCGCAATTTGCGCTTTTCGAAACTCAGACTGACAGGCTTCAAAAGCTTCGTGGACCCCACCGATCTGATCATCGCCGATGGTTTGACCGGTGTTGTGGGGCCAAATGGCTGTGGCAAGTCCAACCTGTTAGAGGCGTTGCGCTGGGTTATGGGCGAGAACCGCCCGAAGGCCATGCGCGGCGGTGGCATGGAAGATGTGATCTTTGCCGGGGCCTCTACCCGACCGGCGCGCAATTTTGCTGAAGTTTCCCTGCAAATTGACAACTCGGAACGCTTGGCGCCTGCAGGCTTCAACGATGACGACGCGCTGGAGATTGTGCGCCGCATCACGCGGGATGTAGGTAGCGCCTATAAGGTGAACGCCAAAGATGTCCGTGCCCGCGATGTGCAAATGCTGTTTGCTGATGCGTCGACCGGTGCGCATTCCCCGGCACTTGTACGTCAGGGCCAAATTGCCGAGTTGATCAACGCCAAACCTAAGGCGCGTCGTCGTATTCTGGAAGAAGCGGCTGGCATCTCTGGCCTTTACCAACGCCGCCACGAAGCGGAATTGAAACTCAAAGGCGCAGAAACCAACCTTGCCCGCGTAGATGATGTGATCGAACAACTGGCCAGCCAGTTGGCCCAGCTTTCACGCCAGGCCCGACAGGCTGCACGCTACCGTGCGATTGGTGATGAGTTGCGCCAAGCTGAGGGCATGTTGCTCTATCGGCGCTGGCGGGAAGCGGATGACGCTCGCGCCGCCGCCGACGAAGAACTCAAGACGCGCACCACTCAGGCCGCGCAGGCTGAGGTGTTGGCCCGCGCCGCTGCCAAAACTCGCCAAGAACGCGACGAAGTGCTGCCAGGAAAACGCGAAGAAGAGGCCATTGCCTCCGCGGTGCTACAACGTCTGCAAGTGCAACGGGACAGCTTGAACGATCAAGAATCCCACGCGCTGCAAATCATCGAGACGCTCAAAAATCGTATCCTGCAACTGGGCCGCGATATGGAGCGTGAGGCTGGTCTAAACCGCGATGCAGAAGACACGATAGACCGGTTGGAGTGGGAACAGCGCGAGCTTTCCAAGGCGGGCGAAGGCCAGGATGAGAAACTCGAAGCCGCCTCTGATGAAAGCCGCGAAGCTGCTAGTGTCCTGCAAGAGCGTGAAGCGGAGCTCTCGCAACTGACCGAAGACGTTGCCCGTCTTGCGGCCCGTCACCAATCGGCGCAGCGCCTGTTGGATGACAGTCAAAAGACACAAGACAAAAGCGAAGCCGAGGCTGAAAAAGCCCGTGCCGCGGTGTCGGAGTCCAAGGAGGCTTTGGAGCGGGCAGCTGAAGAGCTGGAACTGGCACGGGAGTCCGAGCTGGAAGCGATAGAGGCTGCACAAGATGCCGAAGAGCGCTTGGCTGAAGTCGAAGAAGAGCGAGCTGAAACTCAGTCGCGTGAAGCTGACGCCCGCGCCGAACGCTCCGAGGCTGAAGGCGAACTCAACGCACTGCGCGCGGAAACCACGGCGCTGGCCAAGCTGGTGGAGCGTGATACAGCTGAAGGCGGACAAATTCTTGATCGCCTGCAAGTACAACAAGGCTTTGAGAAAGCGCTGGGCGCGGCTTTGGCTGATGATTTGCGCGCGCCTGAAGTGGAGGAAGACGGCCCCTCTGGCTGGTATGTGCTGCCGCAGTATGGCGATGTGCAGCCGCTGCCTGAGGGTGTGACTTCTTTGGTGCAACACGTGTCGGTGCCTGAAGTGCTCGAGCGCCGCATGAGCCAGATTGGTCTGGTAGCCAATGAGGATGCACTCTCGCTGCAACCCCTCTTGAAGCCCGGCCAGCGGCTTGTCTCGTTGGAAGGCGATCTCTGGCGTTGGGATGGCTTCCGCGCCTGGGCCGAAGACGCGCCAAGCGCTGCGGCCTTGCGCCTACAACAACTCAACCGACTGGAAGAGCTCAAGCAAGCCATGGCCCGCGCCACCGCCCGCGCCGATGGCGCTGTGGATGCACATGAGGCTTTGCAGACCCGTCTGCGGGAACTTACCAATGTGGACCAAGCCGCCCGCGAAGCGCGCCGCGCGGCAGATCGCGCCGTGGCCGATGCCAATCGTTCTCTGTCTCGCGCCGAAGCAGATCGAAACTTGGCCGAAGGCCGTCTCGAAAGCCTTGGATTGGCTGTGACCCGCCACGAAGAAGAAGCCATGGCCGCGCGACAGCAGTTGCAAGAAGCGGAACGCGCGTTGTCTGATCTCGGCGATCTTGATGCCGCCCGCCAAGAGGTCGAAGACATTAAGATGACCGTGGAAGGTGCGCGCATCATGATGATGTCCCGCCGCTCCGCGCACGACGAATTGCGCCGAGAAGGCGAAGCTCGCCTAAAGCGCACGCAAGAGGTTATGAAAGAGGTCAGCGGCTGGCGTCACCGTCTCGAAACCGCCGAAAAACGGATGAGCGAACTTGCCGAGCGCAAAGATGCCTCAGAAGACGAGCTGATCGAAGCTGGCGCCGCACCGGAAGAAATTGCGGATAAACGTGCAGAATTGACCGAGGCTATCGAGGCTGCCGAAGACCGCCGCAAAGTCGCTGCTGATGTGTTGGCAGAAGCAGAGGTGGCTCTGAGGGAAGCGGAACATCATGAGCGGGATGCCGAACGGCTGGCTAGTGAAGCCCGTGAGGCCCGCGCCCGCTCTGAAGCCCGCGCTGATGCCGCCCGTGAAACCGTGACCTACGCCGCTGAGCGCATCATGGAGGAGCAAGAGGTCAAACCGGCGGAGCTTCTGGAACGGCTGGATGTCGATCCGGACAAAATGCCGAGTTCTGAGGCTGTTGAGAACGACGTGAACCGTTTGAAGCGTCAGCGGGATAGCCTAGGCGCTGTAAATTTGCGTGCCGAAGAAGATATCAAGGAAGTGCAGGACGAACACGATGCTCTGGTCAGTGAAAAAACAGACCTTGAAGAAGCCATTCGCACCCTGCGCAGTGGCATTGCCAGTCTCAATAAAGAAGGGCGCGAGCGGCTGCTGACGGCCTTTGAGCAGGTGAATTCCAACTTCTCCCTTCTGTTCCGCCACCTCTTTGGTGGGGGGGAAGCCAATCTTGTGCTTGTGGAAAGCGACGATCCGCTCGAAGCAGGTCTGGAAATCATGTGTCAGCCGCCCGGCAAAAAGCTCAGCACGCTATCGCTTCTTTCTGGTGGCGAGCAAACCCTGACCGCCATGGCGCTGATCTTTGCGGTTTTCCTCGCGAACCCGGCGCCGATCTGTGTTCTCGACGAGGTCGATGCGCCGCTCGACGACGCCAACGTCACCCGTTTCTGTGACCTCTTAGACGAGATGTGCCGCCGCACCAACACGCGCTTTTTGATCATCACCCACCACGCGGTCACCATGGCCCGTATGGACCGCCTGTTTGGCGTGACCATGGTTGAGCAGGGCGTGAGCCAATTGGTTTCGGTGGACCTCAAGGCGGCGGAGACTTTGGTGGCCTAACCTAAAAGGTGAGGGGCCAGCCTCTCTGGCCGTCCTCCTTTGGGATGTTTGGGGAAGAAGAAAGTGCTCACCGCATTGTGAGGCGCGGGTGAACGCGTGACTGCCTAGGGGAGGGCAAGGAGGGTGCGCGATGCGGACAATGATGATTTTGGGACTATTGTGTGCTGCCACCAGCAGTGTGGCGCAGGACTGGAAAGTTCAAAAAGGAGATGAGCCGTTTGATTCATCGGCGCTTTCCGCACAGCTGTCAGGCCAGACTTTTGTGTTCTTTGACGACGGCCGCTCGGTGTTTGAGCGCAATGGTCAGTATCAATACACTTACGGCGGAGGCGGCACATGGTATGGCCATTGGGAGGTTGCAGAAGACAGTGTGGTCTGTGTGACCTTTGTCACCGGCGTGGAGCGGTGCGACCGGATTGTTGAAAACGGTGGACGTTTGGTGATGCAGACCGCGGATGGGATGCGATTTCCAGTGCGCGAGATTGAAGCTCACTCATAAGGCAAATCATTGGGCGAGACGTCGACAAAATCTGGCGGCGGCGTGACGGGGAATTGCCGAGCCGTTATGGTGGTTTGTCCTGCCACATAGGCCTTCACCACGCGATGCATACCGTCCATCACGCGGCCTTCGGAGCAAAGCAAAATAGGGTAGGTGAGGTCTGCTGCCTGAACCAGCTTTATGTGGTCGCCTATCGCCCGGCAGGTTGCGGGTTGCTTGGTGGCGTCAAACCAATAGCCTTCATCCAGCTCCCGGATGTCGCTGAGGGGGATGTCAGTCACGAGCAAGGTTTCAGCGCGGTGCAGCAGTTTGCGCACATCCCAAATGTGCATACGCCCGCCGACCTCTCGAAAGTGGTACTGCGGGCGTAAATTTTCTAAACTCACAGGGCGTTTAACAATTGCGGGGTTGGCCAGGCATCTGCTGGCAGGCCAAGGCGTACTTGCTCTGCCTGAACCGCGCGGCGGGTCAGTTTGCCCAAGATGCCGTCAACCTTGCCAACGTCATGCCCGCGCGCTTTTAGTTTATTTTGCAATTGCTTCATCTGGTTGCCGGACAGGCCTGGATCTGGGTTTCCGGCGTTGTAGCGTGCCTTGCCTTCCAGACAGTTGGCGAAATAGGCCGCCGTCGTCACGTAAACGAAGCTCTTGTTCCACTCAAAATACACGCTGTAGTTTGGGTAGGCCAAAAACGCCGGCCCCTTGCGCCCTTGTGGCAAAAGCAGTGAGGCTGGCAAGTTGGCCAGCTTGCCTTCGCGCGGTTTAACACCCATTTTAGCCCATTGGTTGGCGGGCAGGGTGGTGTCCAAACCGGACTTAGACCAATCTAGATTGCTCGGCACCACAACCTCTTGCAGCCAAGGCTCATTCTTGCGCCAACCCAGATGGGACAGCATCTTGCCACCGGACATCAGTGCATCCTGTGGCGAGGTTTTCAGGCTGACTTTGCCGTCGCCGTCGCCATCGACACCGTTTTCGATGATGTCCGCTGGCAACATCTGCACCATGCCAATTTCTCCGGCCCAAGCGCCCGTGGTCTTGGTGGGGCTGAAATTGCCTCGTTTGTACAGCTCCAGTGCCGCAAACACCTGCGGGCGGAACAGCTCTGGACGGCGGCAATCATGGGCCAGTGTCACCAAAGAGTTCAGCGTGTTGAAATCGCCCTGGAAGGCTCCGTAGTCGGTTTCAAACGCCCAAAACGCCAACAGTACACCGCGTGACACACCGTACTCTCGCTCGATGCGGTCAAAGGTCGATGTATATTGCTTGGCTTTTTTGCGGCCCACATCAATCCGGTTCTGGCTGATCAGACGTTGTGAGAAGTCTAGGAATGGCATCTGGAACACGCCTTGGGAGCGGTCCGCCTTGATGGTTCTGGGATCCTGTCGCGCGCTGGCAAAGAACTTGTCCACCGTGCCTTTGGAATAGCCCTTAGAACTGGCCTCTTTCTTCAAGCCATTGACAAAGCTGTTAAAAGACCCGCCGCATTGCGCGGCGGCAGTGGTGGCTGTGCTGACAGTCAGGAACGCCGCGGTCAGCGCTGGCAAAAGACGCATTCAAATACCCTCGTGGACAAAATGGTTGCCCAGACATAGCTAGAGCCTGACGTGTGGGCAAGCACCTAGAGGATCGCCAGAACCACAACCACCGCCAAGCCTGCCGCCCATGTCAGCCATAAGGCACGGCAACAGGCATCCACATCATCGGCCTTCAGCTCCTTGCGTCCTTGCAGGTTCACATAAGGAAAGTCTTGTAGCACACCATCGTAGGAACGTGGTCCTGCCACGCCCACCTCCAGCGCCCTTGCCATAGCGGACTCTGGCCAGCCTGCGTTGGGTGACCGGTGCAGCTTTGCGTCAGCCTTAATGGCCCGCCACTGGGCCATTAAGGCATGTGTTGCGGCAATCAAAAGGGCAGTCAGACGCGCTGGCACCCAATTGAGCACATCGTCCAGTCGTGCTGCCGCCCAGCCAAAGTCTTTGTGCCGTTCGGTCTTGTAGCCAATCATACTGTCTGCGGTGTTGACAATTTTGTAGATCAACAGTCCGGGCAGTCCAGCAATCAAGAACCAGAACGCGGGTGCAATGACCCCGTCACTCAGGTTCTCGGCACCGCTTTCGATGGCAGACCGCGCGACCGCGCTTTGGTCCATGTTTTTTGTGTCACGGCTCACGATTCGGCTCACCATCATGCGGCCGTCGCCCAACGACACACGCAAGCCATCGCCAACCGCCTGCACATGCTCCACCAACGAACGCTGTGCCAATAGGACGGCCGCCAAGAGCATCTGCGGCAGCCAGCCGAATAGGCCGATGAACGCACCGAGCACCCAAGCTGCCAGAACGAGCCCGATCACAACAATCATGCCTTTGGCTTTGCGGTTGATGCCGTCGTTGAATTCGTGATCTGCGCGACCAATCACCTTGCCCATGAGCACCGCGGGATGTGGCAGACGCTGCCACAGCCAGCGCGGCTCTCCAAAAACGGCATCGAGCAACAGCGCGCCAACCAAAACACCTGCCGTGCTCATAGCGCCGCCTCCAGCTGATCCCAGCGGTCCGGGGCAGGCAATCCGAGCCGCAGGAAAGTCTTAGAGTAAGGGAATATTCGAGACCACACATGGTTTTGCGCCAAGGTTTCTTGCCACTTTGCAGCATCTTCGACTTCGTAGAGACGAAACAGGTCCGCGCCTCCCGCAACCTCTGCACCCTTTGACCTCAGAAGCGCGTCCAAACGTCTAGCATCCTCTGCCAAGCGCGCGCGGGTTTTGCTAGCCCAAGCCTCGTCTTGCAAAGCTTGAGTGCCGAGGCTCAACGCTGGGCCGGATACAGCCCAGGGTCCAATGAACTCTGCCAGTTTCTCAATCAACGCAGGATCGCCAATGGCAAAGCCGAGCCGTGCTCCAGCCAGCCCCCAGAATTTCCCAAAGCTCTTGAGCACAATCCGACCGGGTTTGCGCGCCTCTTCGATCAAGCTTGCCTTTGGGCAAATGTCACAGAAGCTTTCATCAATCACCATAAAAGGCGCGGTCAAATCCGAAGCTGTCCAAAGCCGACCGGTTGGGTTGTTGGGATGCACCAGCACCCGCGCATCCGGCGCGTCCGAGGTGATCTTCCACCCTTGGGCTTCAAAGGCGGCTGCATGTTCATTGTATGTCGGGACTGGAATATCCACGCGCCCGGCTGCGACCAGTGCTGGAATACGCGCGATTACGGCAGACGCCCCAGGTGCCGCCAAAATTGCCAACTCCTCTGGGACTTTCCAAAAAGTCCGCGCTGCCGCAATTAAGTTTTCCCGCGCCCTCTTGTCAGGCAAAGCTGTCCAGGCGTCTGCCGGAAAATCGGCAACGTCATAGGGCACAGGATTGATGCCGGTCGACAGGTCCAACCAGCTTTCGCGCGTACCGCCCCAATTGGCGATGGCCGCGTCAATGCCGCCGCCATGGTCGCGCGGCTTCTTCGGCAGTGGGCTGGTCTCTGAATTGATCATTGCGGCACCTGTCTTCCCTTAAGGCGCGGGTACCGCACTTGATGTTCTCTGCGCAAGCCTTCTTGCTTGCTCAGAGGGGATTTGCTCAATCATCCGCGTCCGTGCGGTGCATCATAGTCAATCACCGGATTGATCGGCACAATCTGATGTGGATTGATGCTGGTGTGGCTCCTTAGGTAGTGGTCAACGATATGCTTAAAGTTCACAGTCTCCGCCACGCCAGGCACCTGATAGAGCTCGCGTGTGTACGCCCAGAGATTGGGATAATCCACAATCCGCTTCCGGTTACATTTGAAATGCAGATGGTAAACCGGATCAAACCGGATCAGAGTGGTGAACAACCGCCAATCCGCTTCAGTGATCTGATCCCCCATCAGATAGCGGTTCTCCGTCAGGTGCTCTTCCAGCCATTCCAACGTATCAAACAACGGATAAACCGCCGCGTCATAGGCCTCCTGCGTGGTGGCAAAACCGCTTTTGTAGACACCATTATTCAGCGTGTCGTAGATTCGCTCGTTGACCTCCTCGATTGCCGCGCGCTTGGCTTCTGGCCAGAAGTCCAGCGTATTGCCGGTGAGTCCATTAAAGGCGCTGTTGAACATTCGGATGATCTCGGAGCTTTCATTGCTCACGACGGTTTCCTGTTTCTTGTCCCAAAGGATCGGTACGGTCACACGGCCGGAATAGGCCGGATCTGCCTTGGTGTAGATGTTGTGGGCAAATTCTAGCTCGTAAAGCGTGTCACCGGTTGCGCCATGCTCGTCAGTCTCAAAGGTCCAGCCCTCACTAAACATATCGGGATGCACAGCCGACACTGTGACATGCTCTTCCAGGTTTTTAAGCTTGCGAAAGACCAGTGTACGATGCGCCCAAGGGCAGGCATACGACACATAAAGGTGGTAACGCCCGCTTTCCGCTTGAAATCCAGCTTTGCCACTTGGCCCCGCGCTGCCGTCGGCGGTGATCCAATTGCGGAACTGCGCAGCGGATCGCACAAATTTGCCCCCGTGTGATTTAGTGTCATACCACTGGTCGGTCCATTTTCCGTCAACAAGCAAACCCATCGTACATTCCTTTATGTCTAACTTGGCCTTAGTCTAAGCCAGCGTCCCTCCTCAAAAAACCAACACTCGCGCGCGTGCACTGCGCGTTTTTGCACATTGGGGTAGAGGTGCTTGCGGCTCTGGCGCGCGATAAGGAACCAGACTGTTTACGAAATCTTCGCTTGACCGGTGCAGCATGGTGGGATGCAGTGAGATGAACGATGGAGAATCCCATGGACACCTATTTTTCTGCCGAAGTGCAGGCAGGCTTTGAGGCCGCGCGCAAAAAGGCGCTGAAGCAACGGCATCGTCTTCGTGTTGAGGCGGGCGGGTTTAGCGTCCGAGTTGTGCGTTTTTTGGATGATGGCTTCACTTTGGATGCCGAAACCGCGCCACGTTTGCGGGGGCTGGTGAACCTCTATGACGGCGCTAAACACATATCGGAGTGTTTGGTTGTAGCCACTGACGAGGAAGACGGCGAAATGCACTATGAATTCAAGCGTGCCACGCCAGTCGCGGATCAGCCGCCAGTAGACTACTATAAAGCCGAGCCTATACCGGCTGGGTTGCTGGGGCGCCCTAACTAAAACGCCACACCGGCGAAGCAAAAGGGCGGGGAAATCCCCACCCTTGTTTGTTCACTGAAGGTCTGCAAACGCTTCGGTCAATCGTGATGCTGCTTCTTTTACTCGTGTTCGTGGTGTCGCGATGTTGAACCGCAGGAAGTTTTCCCCGCCTTTGCCAAAGGTTGGGCCGTGGTTCACGCAAACCCGCGCGCCTTTCTCTACGCGATTTGTGAACTCTTCGCGCGCCATACCTGTGCCGGAGAAATCCACCCAGCTCAGATAAGTCGCTTCCAATGACATGGAGGAAAGACCCGGGATGTCTGCAATTGCGTCGTCCAGAATCTTGCGGTTTCCATCAAGATATTCAATCAGGCCATCTACCCAGGCCGCCCCTTCCGGCGAATAGGCCGCTTCCGCCATAAATAGACCAAAACTGTTAGGCGACAGTCCCAGAGCAGCTTGACGCGCGGCAAACTTCGCACGCAGCTTTTCATCCGGGATGATGACATTGCCAGTCAGGCCTCCGGCGATGTTGAAGGTCTTGGTGGTGGCCGTCATCATCACCAAACGGTCCAGAATGCTTGGATCGACATTCACCATCGGAATATGGGTCTGGCCTGGATAAACCAGATCGTGGTGGATTTCGTCGCTCACCAGAATGAGGTCGTGACGCTTACAGAAGTCAGCCACGCCTTGCAGCTCTTCACGGGACCATACGCGCCCACCCGGATTGTGCGGCGAGCAGAGAATGAACATGGTTTCATGCCCCTTCATCTGCGCATCCCAAGTGTCAAAGTCCATTTCATAGCGGCCAGTGTTGTTGACCAGCTCACACTCCACGACTTCACGACCCGCCGCTTTAATGACCCGAGCAAACGCGTGGTACACAGGTGTGGTCAGTACAATGCCGTCGCCTGGGGAACTGAAGGCGTCTACACAAAGGCCTGTGCCATTCACCAGCCCATGAGTGGTGAAAATCTCGTCACGCTCTACAGACCAGTTGTGGCGCTCTTTCATCCACCAACGGATCGCGTCGCGATAGGCAACATCATCGCCATAGTAGCCAAACACCCCGGTGTCGATCATGCCTTTGACCGCATTGGTCACACAGGCCGGTGGACGGAAATCCATATCGGCCACCCACATCGCGATCCCGTCGTCCGCTGGCACACCATAGATTTTCTCCATCATGTCCCATTTCACGGAATGGGAGCCAAAGCGGTCGATAATCTCGTCAAAATTCATGGTGAGTGTCCTTTGCTTAACAACGCAACCGCACGCTACCGATTTGCGGCTCACGTGCAACCCCGCAAGCTACCCCGTTGCGCAGAAGACGCGACTGTCCTAGATGGGGGCCATGATCAAACCAATTCTCATCCACCCCGATCCGCGCCTGAAAAAGGTCTGTGCGCCCGTTGCCGATCTCTCTGATGATCTGCGAGCATTGGCCGAGGATATGCTTGAAACTATGTATGGCGCGCCGGGCATCGGCCTAGCAGCGCCGCAGGTCGGCGTATTGGACCGTTTGATCGTGATGGATTGCGTCAAGGACGGTGAGCCGGAGCCGGTTGTGATGTTCAACCCGGAAGTGTTGTCGCGCTCCGATGACCTCAATGTCTATGAGGAGGGCTGCTTGTCTATCCCAGAGCAGTTTGCCGAGGTCACCCGGCCTGAATCCGTCCGTGTCGGGTGGGTCGATATGGATGGAAATCCGCAGGAGAAAGACTTCGACGGTCTCTGGGCTACATGTGTGCAGCACGAGATTGATCACCTCAACGGCAAGCTTTTCATCGACTACTTGGGCCCTATGAAGCGCCAGATGATGACGCGTAAGTCGCAGAAAATGAAGCGGGAGTTGGCTCGCGGATGAGTGTGTTGCCTCTGGTCTTCTATCCGGACGCCCGGTTGGCACAGCCCTGTGTGGCCGTTGGTGACGAAGACCTGACGGGCCTGATTGCCGACATGTTTGACACCATGTACGCTGCGCCCGGACGAGGGTTGGCAGGGCCTCAGATTGGTGTGATGAAGCGCGTTTTTGTGATGGATTGCATGTGGAAAGAAGGCGACAAAACGCCGATGGCTTTCCTCAATCCTGAAATCATCGCCTCCGGTGCTCAGACAGAAATAGTGGATGAGGGCTGTCTCTCCATTCCCGGCTTGATGGTGCCGGTTGTGCGCCCGACTGAGATCACAGTGCGCTGGAAGGATGTTGGCGGCGCAACGAAAAATCACAACTTTGACGGGTTCGAAGCCCGTTGTATCCAGCATGAAATGGACCATCTGGAGGGCCGCGTCACTCTGGACCACCTGTCAGATGTTGATCGCGCCGACATTTTAAAAGGATATAACACTCTATGACCGTTCGCACGTGCCTGCCGTGGCCTGACAAAAGCTTGCGCACCGTATCCGAACCTGTGGAAGAAATCACAGATGAGGTGCGTCAGGTCTGGGATGACCTAATCGACACGATGTATGCCATGCCCGGCGTTGGCATGGGGGCCAATCAGATTGGCGTGCTCAAGCGTCTGATCGTCGTGGATGCGACCGAAGAGGGCAAATCCGCTGTACGCATGGCTAACCCGGAAATCCTGCACGCTTCCGTGCAGCTCCGTGAGCACGAAGAAGCCAGCCCTAATCTGGTTGGCGTATCTGCCAAAATCTCCCGCCCTCGGGCGGTGACCGTGCGCTACATGGATGAAAACGGCGCCATAGTAGAGAAGGACTTTGTTGGTCTCTGGGCCACCTCCGTGCAGCATCAGATCGATCACGTCAACGGCAAGATGTATTTTGACCACCTCAGCAAAACCAAACGCGCGATGCTGATCAAAAAGGCGCAAAAGCGCCGCTAAATCCGAGAGCAGGAGACATCACCATGCGTATTCTTTTCATGGGCACCCCAGAGTTTTCCGTCTCCGTCCTTGATGCGCTCATCAACGCAGGGCATGAAATCGTTGCTGTCTTCTGCCAACCGCCGCGTCCGGCTGGACGCGGAAAGAAAGACCGTCCAACACCAGTACATGCACGTGCCTTGGAACTGGGACTGACGGTGCATCATCCAAAATCTCTGCGCACCGATGAGTCCAAAGCGCTGATCGCCAGTATTGACGCCGACGTTGGCGTGGTTGTCGCCTATGGTCTGATCCTGCCGCAATATGTCCTCGATACGCCCACCAAGGGTTGCCTCAACATCCACGCCAGCCTCCTTCCGCGTTGGCGAGGTGCTGCACCGATCCATCGTGCGATCATGGCGGGTGACACGGAAACCGGCGTCTGTATCATGCAAATGGATGCCGGTCTGGACACCGGCCCTGTGCTGATGGAACGGGTGCTCGAGATTGGCGCGGAAGAAACCACTGCGCAATTGCACGATCGCCTTGCCGCGCTTGGCTCCACGGCGATCGTTGACACGCTCACAGACCTCACCACCCTGACCGCTACGCCCCAGACCGAAGAGGGCGTGACCTACGCTGAAAAAATCGACAAGGCGGAATCCCGCATCGATTGGTCCGCCTCGGCAGCGGAAGTGGATCGCAAAATCCGCGGCCTCTCCCCATTCCCCGGTGCTTGGACTGAGATTGAAGGTCAGCGTGTAAAGCTGCTAGCATCCCGCCTCGCCGAAGGGGCAGGGCCGGCGGGTGAACTGTTGGACGATGCTCTCACCGTGGCTTGTGGTGAGGGCGCTGTGCAACTCTTGCGCTTGCAACGCGCGGGAAAAGGCGCGCAAGATGCTGGCATATTCTTGCGGGGTTTCCCGCTCACCTCAGGTCAGCAACTCTAAGAGGCGCGTGTGTTTTTCACCTTTTTTGGCACCATGGTCATCGCTGGTATCATTGGGTACGGGTCTGAGCGTACTGGCTTCACCCGCAATGGGTATATCCCTTCGATCATCATATGTATCGGTGGAGCTTTTCTGTTTTTCATGATCAGCCGCATGTTTCATATCGGCTTCGGCAGTCCCGGCATGAACGCGATTTTTTCTGCCATTGGCGCGCTTATCATCGTTCCAACGCACTATCGACGCAAATGACACGCCGACTTTTTGAAGCGCGTTGATCAATGTCAGAGGTAATTTGTCGAAAAGTGTAGACGACATACAAGCAGCTAAGTTAGACTCACTGCAATAACAAGCGGAGCCTGAAAACAGGCCCGCGAGCAGTAAAAGGCAAGAGCAGTGGCTTTTTTTGGTTTCGGTAATGACGCAGCCGCCCCAAAGGTGACGGTTGTGACGACAATGAAGGACGAAGGTCCCTACATTCTGGATTGGGTGGCCCACTATCGTGCGCTCGGAGCAACGGACATCGTTGTTTTCACCAATGACTGTAACGATCAAACGGACATGATCCTCCGTAATCTCAATCGGCTGGGATATGTCCATCACCGTTTCAACCGAGTGATGCGACGTGGCCCTCACAAAAGCGCCTTGATGTGGGCGCTACATGAACCCGTGGTGAATGACGCTGAGTGGATCTTGGTCGCAGACGTGGACGAATACCTCGATATCAAAGTGGGCGATGGCACCTTCAAGGCGCTGATCGACCATCATGGCAACGATGTCGACGCGATTTCCCTCGTATGGCGAATTTTTGGTAACGCGGGCATCGAACACATTTCGGATACGCCTGTGCCGGAAGAGTTCACGCTATGTGAGCCAGAAGAGGCGTTGCCAGAGCGCCCAAACAGGTTTTTCAAAACGCTGTATCGCAACAACGAAAAATTCAACAGAATGGGGGTCCACCGTCCGTTTCTGGAGCCCGGCGCGACGGATATCAACTGGGTGACCTCAGATGGCACACCAATTGCGCAAGAAGAACTGCCAGGAGTGCTGCATGTCAAATCCGGATTTGGCTTTGATGTCGCTCAGCTTAATCATTACGCTCTGCGGTCGGTTGATTCCTTTCTCAACAAACAGCGACGGGGTCGCGCCAACCACGTCGATGGCAATTTGAAAATTGGCTATTGGCAAAAACATGACCGCAATCACGTGGAAGATCGTGGACTGGCTGACAAGTTTCATAAGGCGATGCCGCACAAAGAGGCCATGCTCGCAGACCCTTTGGTGCGAGAGCACCATGATGCTGCACTGACCTGGGCGCAGACTATGGCAGCCAAACTGCGTGAAAAACGCGCCGGAAAAGTCCTGTTGACACAGCTCAAAGAAGCCACCGAAACTGAGGCTGCAGCTTAATGTTTCTGGTTGCCCCTGTTTATGAGTAGGATCCCCTATGGCTATTCCTGATACGCTTGCAGTCCGTTTGATCAATGTTGTGAAAGACAATAACTTAGGCGGCGACTTTCTCATGCTTGGGCGTCAGCGTTGGGTTGGCAGTCGGCGTAAGCGGTCTGCAGCCCTGCTGGAAGCCACTATAAAGGAACGATTTCCGGATCTGACAGAAGGTGACTTTGTGCATCCTGCTAACCCGTATTCAGAGCGTTTTTTTGAGCGTTTGGGCTTTGATCACGTCGACAGCATGGACATCTCTGATTTTGAAGATGCTACCATTGTCCATGACCTTGGCGACATGGTGCCGAAATCGCTGCATAAGCGCTTTGACGTGATCTACGATGGCGGGACCTGCGAGCATGTTTTTGACCTGCCGACGGCGTACCGCAACATTGACAGGATGCTGAAGCCGGGTGGTGTCTTGATTGGGCACAGCCCGTGTAACAACTGGATCAACCACGGATTCTATCAGATTACGCCTGAAATGGTGTACGGATTTTGGGAAAAAACGCTGGGCTACGAGGTGCTTGAGTGTGTCTTGCAGCCACTCTTGCCAGTTTATGCAAACAGATCTGTGACCACCACGAACCCAAATGAAACTGGTGTGCGCCCGCGCCTGAAAGGGACCTTGCCGGATGGGCCGATCATTTTGTCGTATACAGTGCGAAAGCCTCTGAAGGCTGTCCGTGGCGGGTCTCAGAAGGTGTATCAGACCGACTATCAGCAACGCTGGTCTGACAGTGCCGATCCGGACGTCGCAGCGCAGTAAGAGCTCGGTAGCATCACTTGCCGGGTTTAAACGGCGCCATTCCTGCGCGGGCCAATTCGTCTGCGCGTTCGTTTTCTGGGTGTCCGGCGTGGCCTTTGACCCATTCCCAGGTCACTTGATGCCGCACTTGCGCCGCATCCAACCGCTGCCACAGCTCCACATTTTTGACCGGCTTCTTTGCGGCGGTCTTCCAGCCGTTTTTCTTCCAGCCAAAAATCCAACCAGTCACTCCGTTTTTCACATAGGTGCTGTCGGTCACAACCGTGATGGTGCTGGGCCGTTCCAACGTCTCAAGCGCCATGATAGCGGCCATCAACTCCATTTTGTTGTTGGTGGTGTTCTCAGCGCCGCCTTGCAGCTCGCGTTCTTTCACAACGGTGTCGCCTTCCTTGGCCTGCATCAACGTACCCCAGCCTCCTGGACCAGGGTTTCCGGAACATGCGCCATCGGTATATGCAATCAAATTAGCCATATGAGGTGAGTATGACAAAAGTGTCGTCACTGCCAGCCAATCCCACCGCAGATCCGGTTCTTTTTCGGACAACCGAAAAGCCTGCTTCTTCAAGCAATACGGTCAACTCATCTTCGGTGTAGTAGCTATAAAACCGACCAAGATGGTCGCGCTGCTCACCTTCGCCCAGTTTGGTGCCAATGTGAAAGGCGCCACGAGGAATTAGGGCGCGGTGAATACGCTTGAGGTGCTCGGGCATCTCCGCTTTGGGCGCGTGCAGCAGGCTAAAGTTGGCCCAGATGCCATCGTAGGCCTCAACCGCTTCCAGCTGATCAAACGTCCTCACGGTCACATTTAGGTCAAACCGTTCTTTAGCCAGCGCTGCCATCTCAGAGGATGCATCCATGCCCTCAATACGATAGCCTGCATCGCGAATTTTGGCCGCCCATTGCCCGGGGCCACAGCCCAAATCCAGTACCAGGCCATTGTCCGGTAACAGCTTAAAAAAGGCGGTCAGGTCACTGAATTGATCTACATCGGCATTTTCGATCCGCGCAAATCGTTCGGCATAGTCGCCGGCGGCCTTGGCATAGACCGCCAATGTTTCTTTGTCGCTCATGCGCGTTCCATTGCCAGCCGTCCAGCCAGTGCGACAAAGATTGCTGCAAAACTGCGGTTGAGCCATGTCATTACACGTTCACTGCCCAAAAGCAGGTCGCGGGCTTTGGCGGCAAATAGCCCGTAGAGCACAAACACGCCAAACGTCAGCGCCATGAACACGCCGCCCATCAGTGTCATTTCTATAGTGGCAGTTGCCGCATTGCCGCTCAGGAACGGCGGCAGCAAAGCGAGGAAGAACACCGACAGTTTCGGGTTTAAAATGTTGATCAAAGCGCCCCGCCGCGCGATCGCAAATCCGGCTTGCGCTTGCCGCTCTGCTGTCACTGCCAATGCTCCGCCGCTGCGCACGGGCTGCCAGGCGAGGTGGAGCAGGTAAGCCACACCGGCAAACTTCACGACGTTAAAAAGGACCGCTGAGGTATGCAGCACGGCAGCGAGCCCCAATGTGGCCGCCAGCAAGTGTGGTATGATCCCGAAGGTGCAGCCCAATGCAGCCCAGAGCGCGGCGCGTGGTCCTTGTCCCAACCCCATAGCTAGCGTGTAAATAACCCCGGTTCCAGGTGCGATAACCACCACAAAGGCGGTTATAAGAAATTGAAAAGACAGCACGGAATGTCCCCTACATTTTGGTCACTAAAATAAAACGCCAATGCCAAGGCAAGCCACCACGATGGCGGTCAAAAGCAGTCGCAGCTGCATCCACCAAGGTGGCGTTAGCCCCCACTTGAAAAAGGTGTAATCCAGAAGCAGAAGCCCGGCAAAGCCAAAGATCAAATTGGTGCCCGCGCCCACTGGTCCTCCGCCGGTCATAAAAAACGCCCAAAGGGCGGGAATTGTTGACAGCGCATAGCCAATAGCTGCTTGTGCGCCTTCTGTTTTGGTCGCAAACCCCCAAAGCACGCCGGACATGAAACTTAAAATAACCGATCCATAAAAGAGCTGTATGTAAGGCCCGACAAACCGTGGCCCCATCGCTTTGGTGCCCCATAAAGCGAGATCCGCATTCAAGTAGGTCAGCGCGCCCCATAAAAATGGCAACAACCCTGCAAGCCCTAGTATCAGGGGGGCGGCAGGCACGTTCAGTCCTCGTTTGCTCATATTGTCTTCTCTCCAAACGGCGCAGCTGGGCTCGGCTTCTCGTGTCGGATTTATGAGGCGGCTTCGACATCCCGCAAAACGCGGGGAACTTTGAAGTTTACACGCTCGACTGCTGTTTCGACCAACTCCACAGTCACATCATACCGATCGCGGAATGCATCAATTACTTCATTGACCAAAATTTCCGGTGCGCTCGCGCCGGCAGTTATGCCTAATGACGAAATCCCCTGCAGCGCACGCCAATCGATATCTCCGCTGCGCTGCACCAATTGTGAATAGCTACACCCATTTTTTGCACCAACTTCGACCAACCGCTTGGAATTTGAAGAGTTTGGTGCTCCCACAACGAGGATTGCATCCACCTTAGGGGCCACTTCCTTGACGGCCTCCTGTCGGTTGGTGGTGGCGTAACAAATGTCTTCTTTGTGTGGGCCAACAATTTGCGGAAAGCGGGCATTGAGGGCCGCAACAATGCCCTTTGTGTCATCCACGGACAGTGTTGTCTGCGTGACAAAGGCCAGTTTTTCGGGGTCACGTACTTCCACCGTTGCCACATCTGCTTCGGTCTCCACCAAAAGCACCTCGCCAAAAGGCAGTTGCCCCATGGTGCCAATGGTCTCTGGGTGGCCCGCATGGCCAATCATGATGATCTGGAGCCCATTGTCATTGTGCCGCTCGGCCTCAATGTGCACCTTGCTCACGAGGGGACAGGTGGCATCCACATAAATCATCTCACGCCGCTCCGCTTCCGCGGGCACAACTTTGGCCACGCCATGTGCGGAGAAAATAACCGGGCGATCATCTGGGCACTCATCTAACTCTTCCACAAAGACTGCGCCTTTTTCGCGCAGACCGTCGACAACGTATTTGTTGTGCACGATCTCATGCCGCACATAAACCGGCGCCCCCCATTTGGTTAGGGCCATTTCCACTATTTTGATTGCGCGGTCTACGCCGGCACAGAACCCGCGGGGGGCGGCCAAGTGAATGGTCAGAGGCGGCTTGGTCATTCGCGTGTCTCCAAGGTGAACTTGTCTCAACAGGTAGTGTTTTCACACGCCAACGTCCAGTGCTTGACCTTCCAGTTGGGGAGGCTGGTAGCCGGGGGGAAAGTGAGGAATGGGGAAAGATATGACGCGCTACAAATTGGGTGTGATGGCTGCGTGTTTGCTCCTGTTAAGCGGTGCAATTTGGAAACTCGCCGACACTGCGTCTCATGCGCTTCAACTGCCGTATGACGATGCGCAAAACGTGGCACGCGGGGAGATTTTGTATGCCGACTATTGCGCAAGCTGTCACGGAGCTAACCTTCAGGGCGCTAACAATTGGCGGCAGCGTGACGTGGATGGGCGTATGCCTGCGCCGCCACATGACGCCACTGGCCACTCATGGCACCATCCCGATGCGGTTCTGTTTCGTCTGACCAAGCTAGGATCTGCGGCTGTTGTAGGGCAGGGCTATGAAAGCAGCATGCCTGGCTTTGAGGGCATTCTTAGTGATCAGGAAATCTTTGATGTGTTGGGCTACATCAAGAGCACCTGGCCGGAGGAGATCATCGAGATGCATAACGGCATGAATGCCAACGCCAACTAAAACGCGAAAAGCCGAGGCCCTGACCCCGGCTTTTGACTATTCAATGTGGCGACTTTTTAGTCGTCTGCCATCTCCGACTCGCGGTTATGTTCCGGCATTGGATCGCGCGGCGGGCGGCCAATCACTTCTCGCAGCCCGTCCAACTCAATGAAGTTGTCAGCCTGACGACGCAGTTCATCAGAAATCATCGGAGGTTGACTGCGGATCGTAGATACCACGGACACCCGCACGCCTTGGCGTTGCAAGCTTTCAACCAGCGGACGGAAATCCCCATCTCCCGAGAACAGAACGATGTGGTCCACATGTGGTGCCAATTCCATCGCGTTCACCGCTAGCTCAATGTCCATGTTCCCCTTGACCTTACGGCGCCCCTGGGAGTCTGTGTACTCCTTCGCCGTTTTGGTCACCATGGTGAAGCCATTGTAATGTAGCCAATCTACAAGCGGCCGGATCGGAGAATATTCGTCATTCTCCAGCAACGCTGTGTAGTAAAAGGCGCGGAGCAGCTTGCCGCGGCGCATGAATTCTTGCCGCAGAAGCTTGTAGTCGATGTCGAACCCAAGCGACTTTGCAGCCGCATATAGATTCGAACCGTCTATGAACAGCGCAAGCCGTTCGTCTTTGTAAAACATCAAAATGTCCTTTCTAACTCTGCCGCGCCTGGAATGTCCCGTGAGTGAAAATTTGGAGTGAGCGTGACAGCACTCCTAAAATAGTCATATTTACGAGGGTCGCAAGCATCTGCGGTAAGTTCTGTCCTGCATAGAAATTAGATAGGGATTAAAGTGAGTAGTTTGTGTCTATTAGCGCTTGGTGGTAATTTGCCTTCTCAATTTGGCTCACCAATTCAAACTCTGCAAGAATCTTTAATTCATTTGAATCGGAATGATGTTCATATTCGCGCAGTTAGCCGCTTTTTTCAAACCCCTTGTTTCCCGGTTGGTGCCGGACCAGATTTTGTCAACGCAGCTGTTTCAATTGAAACAACGCTTTCTGCTCCTGCTCTTCTCACGGAATTGCACAAGATAGAGAGCACCTTCGGACGCAAGCGCGTGACCCGTTGGGGGACGCGTCCGTTGGACATTGATCTCATAGGGTTTGAGTCGCAGGTACGACCAAATGGCTTAATTTGGGCACGCTGGCATGACCTGTCGCAGGAGCAGCAAGCGCAGGACGCACCGGACGAACTGATTCTTCCTCACCCGCGTTTGCAGGACCGCAGTTTTGTTTTAGCGCCCCTTATGGACATCGCGCCGGACTGGAAACATCCGGTCTTAGGCCGAACCGTGGCCCAAATGTTTGCGGATTTGCCTGAATTCGCCCAGAAAGAGCCGCAACCTCTGTGAAACCTGCTTGTCAAGGGGTGCAATCCCCCTTACACACACGATTTCTGACTCGATCCATAACAAATGGAGTGCCTGATGGCCCGCGTGACCGTTGAAGACTGCGTAGACAAAGTACCCAATCGCTTTGAGCTGGTGATGCTTGCGTCCCACCGTGCCCGCGAAGTCTCCGCTGGTGCCGCTATTACTCTTGATCGTGACAACGACAAAAACCCTGTGGTCGCGCTGCGTGAAATCGCAGAGGAAACCCAGACCGCGGACGAGCTTCGTGAGCGTCTTATCGAAGCCAACCAGAGCCAGATCGAAGTTGACGAGCCAGAAGAAGACCGCATGGCGCTTCTGATGGGTTCCGAGCCGGACACCCCGCAAGAAGACGACATGTCCGAAGAAAAACTGCTGCGTGCTCTCATGGAAGCGCAAGGCCAGGGCTAAGGCCCCAACTATATGGGTGGGCGCACATGATCCCTGCGGACGATCTCGTAAATCTCATTCGCGCCTACAATCCCAAGACCAACGAAGACTTGATTCGCGCGGCCTATGACTATGGCCGCGAGATGCACGATGGTCAGTTCCGCCACTCCGGCGAACCTTACTACACTCACCCGATCGAAGTGGCCTGGATTCTGGCCGAACAGCACCTGGATGATGCGTCTATCATCACGGCGCTTCTGCACGACACCATCGAGGACACCAAAGCCTCTTATGAGACCGTCGAAGAGCTGTTTGATGGGGAGATTGCCGGTCTTGTGGATGGCGTCACTAAGCTGACCAACCTGCAATTGTCGTCGTCTGAAACCAAACAGGCGGAAAACTTCCGCAAACTGTTTATGGCCATGTCCAAAGACCTGCGGGTTATCTTGGTGAAGCTGGCTGACCGGCTGCACAATATGCGCACCATCAAAGCGATGCGTCCCGACAAACAGGGCCAAAAGGCGCGCGAGACCATGGACATTTATGCGCCGCTGGCAGGCCGCATGGGTATGCAGTGGATGCGCGATGAACTCGAAGACCTCGCCTTCAAAGTGCTCAACCCTGATGGCCGCGCGTCGATTATGCGCCGTTTCATCACGCTGCAAAAAGAAACCGGTGATGTGATCGAGAGTACCACGGCAGATATGCGTTTGGTACTTGGAGATCACGGCATTCCCGGTGAGGTCATTGGACGTGCCAAAAAGCCGTACTCAATCTGGCGTAAGATGCAGGAAAAGGATCAGGGTTTCTCCCGCTTGTCTGACATCTACGGTTTCCGCATCATCACCGACACCGAAGACAGCTGTTACCGCGCATTGGGTGTGATCCATCAGCGCTGGCGTGCGGTGCCAGGGCGCTTCAAAGACTACATCAGTCAGCCGAAATCCAATGGCTACCGCTCAATCCATACCACTGTTTCCGGCCGCAACGGACGTCGGGTTGAGGTGCAAATCCGCACTCGTCAAATGCATGACGTTGCTGAATCCGGTGTGGCTGCGCACTGGTCCTACAAGGATGGTGTGCGCGGTGAGAACCCCTTTGCGGTTGATCCAGTAAAATGGATCTCCGGCCTGTCCGAACAGTTTGACGCCGAAGAAGATCACGAAGACTTCCTCGAGGCGGTGAAGCTGGAAATGTACTCGGATCAGGTGTTCTGTTTCACTCCTAAAGGCGAAGTGGTGAAGCTTCCCCGTGGCGCGACACCAATTGATTTTGCCTATGCGATCCACACTCGCATCGGCCACGCTTGTGTTGGCGCCAAAATCGATCACCGTCGCGTGCCGCTATGGACACGAATCAAAAACGGACAGTCGGTGGAAGTCATCACCGCCGAAGGTCAGATGCCGCAAGCCACGTGGCTCGACATCGCCAAAACCGGTAAGGCCCGGACCGCAATCCGCCGAGCGCTGCGTGAAATGGACCGCGACCGTTACGTTAGGCTCGGTGCTGAATTGGCGCGATCCGCTTTTGAGCATGTGGGGAAGAAAGCCACTGACAAAGTGTTGGAGCTTGCAGCCAAACATCTGCGTCTGAAAGACAAAGACGAGGTGCTGGCGCGGCTTGGTTCTGCCGAACTGACGGCACATGAAGTGCTGCAAACGGTCTATCCTGATTTGGCTCCGGCGAAGACGGACGAAGTGGCTTCAGAGCGTGCTGTGATTGGTCTCTCGGCTGATCAGAGTTTTCAGCGCGCACCGTGTTGCCAACCTCTTCCCGGTGAGCGCATTGTGGGCATTACATACCGCGGCCAAGGCGTGGTGGTGCATGCCATCGATTGCGATTCTCTGTCCAATTACGAAGATCAGCCAGACCGCTGGCTCGACCTGCATTGGCATGCCGGGAAGCACAAACCCATATATACAGTGCAACTGCTGATCACGATCGGAAATGACGCTGGGGTACTGGGACGACTTTGCACATTGATCGGCGAGAACAAGGCCAATATCTCTGACATGGTGTTTGTGGACCGGAAACCGGATTTTTACAGACTTCTGATTAGTGTGGATCTTGGCGACGCTGAACATTTGCACAAGCTGATGCTGGCATTAGAAGCGGAAACCGACGTGGCCGAAATCGAACGCTATCGAAACCCAGATTTGGTTCGCAGCCCGCTCGCGACCTGACGAACTCGAGGAACCTCCGTGGTATTTAAGCGCCGCGATAGAAGACCCTTTCTCCGCATAATTGGAGAGTTTTTCTATCCCCGCGGTGGCTGGGGACGGGCAGCGCGATACGTGCAACACCGTCTGCATCGGCTGCCGGGATCTGCAGAAACCATCGGGCGTGGTATCTGGGCCGGTGTGTTCACCACCTTCACCCCGTTTTATACCATGCACTTCGTGGTCGCTGCGCTTCTGGCGCGCATTTTGGGCGGCAATCTTTTGGCGGCACTGCTGGCGACGTTCTTTGGCAACCCGCTGACCTATCTGCCAATTGGTGTTGTGTCGCTTAAAACCGGACATTTCATCTTGGGGACAGAGTTTGAAGAGGGGGACAAAGGCACACTTGCGGGTAAGTTTGCTAATGCGGGAGCCGACCTTTGGCACAATTTTTGGGCCATGTTCAATGACGACGTGGCCGATTGGCACGGCCTGCGCATATTCTTTGACGAAGTGTTCTACCCCTACATGATTGGCGGCATCATCCCCGGGGTCATTACGGCGACCGTGATGTACTACCTTTCTGTTCCGGTGATCCGAGCTTACCAAAAGCGCCGATCCGCCAAATTTGCCAAACGTATTGCCAAAGCTCGGGCGCTGGCGGAAGAGCAAGCTGCAAATGTGCAGCAAGACAGCTGACCCCACGGTGTGGCTGAAATTGTATCCACACAAAAAACCGGTTTTCCTTGCGCCGCGCTGCCCGTAGTCTCGCCGCAAATTTGATCAAACTTGTTCCGGAGGAAATGCGATGCTGCGTTTGGGAGTGAATATTGACCACGTGGCCACCGTGCGCAACGCGCGGGGGTCGGCCTATCCTGATCCTGTGCGCGCGGCCAAACAGGCCGAAGAAGCGGGGGCAGATGGCATCACCGCCCATTTGCGTGAAGACCGTCGCCACATTGCCGATGCGGACATTGACGCACTGATGGATGCCCTCACTGTGCCGCTCAACTTCGAAATGGCCGCCACCGAAGAGATGCAGGCCATCGCCCTACGTCATAAACCACACGCGGTCTGTATCGTGCCGGAGAAGCGCGAAGAGCGGACCACCGAAGGCGGCCTTGAAGTGGCGCGTGAGGAAAACAAGCTGGCTCATTTTATCGCCCCTTTGCGCGACGCGGGATGCCGCGTGTCGATCTTCATCGCCGCTGACAAGCCACAGATTGAGGCTGCGAACCGCATTGGCGCGCAAGTCATCGAGTTGCACACCGGCGCCTATTGCGATCTCCACTACGAAGGCCGATTTGAGGAGCGCGACACGGAACTAGCCCGCCTGACCGAAATGGCTACCTTTGCCCATTCCCTCGGCCTCGAAGTCCACGCCGGCCACGGCCTGACGTACGAAACGGTACAGCCCATTGCGGCACTGCCAGAAGTCATGGAACTCAACATCGGCCACTTTCTGATTGGCGAATCCATCTTCCGCGGCCTTGATCCCGCGATCCAGGAGATGCGTCGCCTGATGGAAGAAGCGCGCGTTTAAGCAGGTTGAGGGATAGATGATGCAGCTGAACTTACGTCGCTACGCGCTTTTCTACAGTGCCATCATGTTAGCCGTGATTGCAGTGGATATGGCGCTGGCGCAATGGACAAGCACCGACCTGCCCGTTGGTATGAGCGTTTGGCTGCCCGCAATTACCGCCGCGCAGGATCTGGGTATGCGTCACGGCCGTGATACCGAGGCCGCGTTGCCAAAAGGCGCCGCTTGGCGTCTAGCTTGGCCGCTCACCACTGTTGCGACGGTCATTCAACTGGTCTTTGCTGGGCTGTCGATTGGCGTCATGACCGCCTTGGGGTTTGATGTGTTTTCGGTGCTATCGGTGGTCACCCCTCCAATCTGGATGATGATCTTTGCCGGCATGGTTGTGCTGGTCTACCTCACGAACCGTATTTTTCTTGGCTTGGGCGTGCGCAATGGCATCAAAGTCGCTGCCAAACTTCGCGCAAATAAATGATCACACCGGAGTTCATCGCCATCTGGTTTGCTTGGCTTATGGCAGGCGGCTCGCCTGGGCCTGCCACCATGGGCATAGCGGGCACGGCCATGTCTGAAGGTCGCCGCCCAGCGCTGGCCTTTGCTCTGGGTATACTTGCGGGGTCCGCCTCCTGGGGTATCGCTGCCGCGCTTGGCCTCTCTGCGGTGATGTTAGCCAACATATGGGTCTTTGAGGTTTTAAGGTACGCAGGTGCAGCCTACCTCGGGTGGTTGGCTCTAAAAGCTGTCAAACGGGCTATGACCTCAGACACAAACACTGCTGCCCAAACATCGTTTAAAGGCAACTTCCGCAGTTTGTTTGTCAAAGGTGCAGCGGTACACATCACAAACCCCAAGGCGATCCTCAGCTGGGCGTCGATTTACGCCATCATTGCGCCAACGGATGCCACCCCCGCCACGTTGTTTGGCTACTTCACAGCGCTGTTTTCAGGCTCAATTCTGATTTTCATCGGCTATGCCTTCTTGTTCTCGTCGCCCGCCATTGTGCGGGGGTACAGCCGCGCTGCGCGTGTATTTGACCTCGCTTTTGCAGGCTTTTTCGGCTTTGCTGCTTACAAAGTGTTGACCGCGAGACTGCAATGATCCGCCACTGTGTGATGCTTAACCTAAAAGACGGTGCTCAAGAGCAACTGTACCCACTCCTTGACGGGCTGGCGGAGCTTGTGGACACCTTGGTGGGGTGCGGCGCATTTGTTGCGGGCGCAAATCGTGACTTTGAAGGGAAATCCCCTCACCATCCCTTTGGTTTCATGTTCGATGCCGAAAACGAGGACGCACTGAATTCCTACGCAGAACATCCTCGCCACAGGCAGCTGGGCGCCAAGTTGGTAAGCCTCTGCGAAGGCGGCGCGGACGGTATAATTGTCTTCGACATAGAGGTCTCAATATGATCCTCGGCATCGGCTCCGATCTTGCAAACATTGACCGTATTGCAGGCACCATTGAACGCTTCGGGGGCCGGTTCAAAAACCGTGTTTTTACTGAAGTAGAACAAGCCAAGGCCGAACGTCGTCGCGATACCGTGGGCACCTACGCCAAACGCTGGGCCGCCAAAGAAGCTTGCTCCAAGGCACTTGGCACGGGCCTCGCAATGGGCATCAGCTGGAAAGACATGGCGGTCAAAAATCTACGTACCGGTCAACCTGTCATGGAGGTTACGGGCTGGGCCAAGGAGCGCCTGGAAAAAATGACACCACCCGGTCACCAGGCAATCATCCATGTGACGCTGACGGATGATCACCCATGGGCGCAGGCCTTTGTGGTGATCGAAGCCCGTCCAATCACAGAAGAGTCCGGCCAGTCGGGTTGACAGTACGCGCGCACGCCCGCATGTAATCTCAGACCAAAAACGGCTGTAAATCGAGCGGAGACAGACCCTATGGCGGAAAAAGCCAAAAGCGACAACGGCATCGTCGAAACCATCAAAACGATCTTCTGGGCGCTCCTCATTGCCGGTGTGTTTCGTACCCTGTTCTTTCAGCCATTCTGGATCCCGTCCGGTTCGATGAAAGACACGCTGCTCATTGGTGACTTCCTCTTCGTGAACAAGATGACATATGGCTATTCTTATGCGTCTTGTCCGTCGGTGCGTATTCCGGCCATTGGCGTGAATGTGGATGCCAAGGACCTTTGTGGTTGGATGGGCAAAGGCAGCAACGAGCGCTTCATCGGTGGCGAACCAGAGCGCGGAGATGTGGTGGTGTTCCGCCACCCGGTGACGGGCTATGACTTCATCAAACGCCTAATTGGTCTGCCAGGTGACAAAATTCAAGTCATCAATAGTGTTATTCAAATCAACGGCGTGCCGGTGAAACGCGAAGACGGCGGCGTATTCCGCGAGGAATACGGCCCACAAGGTCCACAAGGCCATCGCCCCCGCTGTGAGAACGGGCCTGTTGGCAACGGAGGGATCTGCGCCAAATCCCGCATCGTAGAAACCCTGCCAAATGGCGTGAGCTACAGCACCCTGAACATCACTGATCAGCAGTCGGACCACACTGGCGTTTACACCGTTCCAGAAGGCCACTTCTTCTTTATGGGCGACAACCGCGACAACTCCACTGACAGCCGCGTGCCACAGGCCGCGCGTGGGGTAGGCTTCGTGCCTTACGAAAACCTGATTGGGCGCGCCGACCGCATCATGTTCTCTTCTGCCGGCCGTTCTATGTTTGCCTTCTGGACCTGGCGTGGTGATCGTTTCTTCAAGGGTGTGGAGTGAGGCTGACGTGAAGCTATCTGCGGAACTCAAAGCACTGGAATTGCGGTTGGGGCACAAATTTGCCCGGCCAGAGCTTTTGGTGCGCGCAGTCACGCACTCGTCCGTGTCCTCGCCCACGCGACAGGACAACCAGCGCCTTGAGTTTCTTGGGGACCGCGTGCTTGGTCTGGTGATGTCCGAGGCCCTTCTGGAGCACGACAAATCTGCAGCTGAAGGCACGCTGGCCCCTCGCTTCAACGCCTTGGTACGTAAAGAAACCTGTGCCGACGTGGCCCGCGAAATTGACCTCGGCGCCGCGTTGAAGCTTGGCCGCTCTGAGATGATGTCCGGCGGTCGTCGCAAACAGGCACTGTTGGGCGATGCGATGGAGGCCGTCCTGGCCGCTGTCTACCGGGATGCGGGGTTTGATGTTGCCAAAGGTTTGATCCTGCGCCTCTGGGGCAACCGCGTGAAAACTGTCGATGCGGACGCCCGCGACCCCAAGACTTCGCTGCAGGAATGGGCCCAGGCGCGTAAACTGCCGCCGCCCACATATGAATTGGTGAAGCGTTCCGGCCCCGACCACGCGCCGGTGTTCACCATTGCTGCAAAGCTCGAAAATGGGGCCAGTGCCGAAGCCACAGACAATTCCAAGCGCAAAGCGGAGCAAGTCGCCGCTAAGACTCTTTTGGATCAGATTTCCAAGAGGTGATGGGGCGCGGCCATCCGAAGCTTCGCATTGATGTTCTTCGCGAAATTGGTTGGCGGTTGTGGGACCCAATTGGTCTTTTTGACAAAGATGATCCAGAGACCATGGCGCGCATTGCCGATGAGTATGACACGTATCTAAAGTGTGCGGCAGGAATGCTGAGAAATGGCAAAACGGTCGACGACGTTGCGAAGTATCTCTATTCCGCTGAGCGGAGCATGATGGGATTAGGCCCAGTTGACTTGGGTTCTGCATCTTGTTGGGGGGTGGCGCGCGCCATAGCTGACGCAGATGACCTTTGGCGTGAGTAGTGCTGCTCCGCTCTTGTGAAGACACACTTGTGCATATCTCCGTTGCAAACCTCCCTCTAGCACCTGCGCATATTTTCCGCTACAGACGCCCTTTAACCAGCCCAAGCTGACTCACAAAGGCATTCACATGACCACACGCGCCGGATTCGTTGCCCTGATCGGAGAGCCCAACGCGGGCAAATCCACGCTCACCAACCAGATGGTGGGGGCCAAGGTTTCGATTGTGACCCACAAGGTGCAAACCACCCGCGCCCGTATTCGCGGCGTGGCAATCGAAGGTGACAGTCAGCTGGTGTTTGTTGATACTCCGGGCCTGTTTGCCCCGCGCCGTCGTCTGGACCGCGCGATGGTGGCAGCAGCTTGGGGTGGTGCAGCAGATGCCGACGTGATTGTGATGATGGTCGAGGCCCACCGTGGTGTGACCAAAGGGGTGGAAAGCATTCTTGAGCGGCTCCAGGAGTTTGGTGAGGGTCGTAGAGTTGCTCTGGCAATCAACAAAATCGATCGCGTGAAATCTGATGTTCTCCTGGCTTTGACCAAAGACTTGAACGAACGCTTCTCATTTGTAGAAACCTTCATGATTTCAGCGGAGAAAGGCTTTGGTTGCGCTGACTTGCGCAAGTGGTTGGCACAAGAGTTGCCCGAAGGCCCATGGCTCTATCCCGAAGATCAGATTGCAGATCTGCCGATGCGTATGATTGCCGCCGAGATCACGCGCGAAAAGCTGACCCTGCGCCTACACCAGGAACTTCCGTATCAGATGACGGTGGAAACCGAGAGCTGGGACGAGCGAAAAGACGGTTCCGCCCGTGTGGATCAGATGATCTACGTGATGCGCGATGGTCACAAAGGCATTGTTCTGGGCAACAAAGGTGAGACGATCAAGGCTGTATCAAAAGCTGCACGCGAAGAGCTCGAAGAGTTTATGGGTCGTCGTATCCATTTGTTTTTACAGGTGAAAGTCCGGCCAAATTGGCTCGAGGAGAAAGAGCGCTATTCCGAAATGGGGCTGGATTTCAGCGACGGAAACGCATGACAGTGATTATGCCCCAGATCACAGCAGCTACAGCAAATAGTGCGATAGCAATGTGGGCGGCGGGCATTTTGTCTGAGGGAACCAAGCCAGCGGCTTCAAGCCCGATCAGAACCAATGCGGCAACAAAACACAGCCGAACTGCCCACGGAATACGTAATTCCGGTCGCATATCTCAAATTCCTTTCGCGTCAAATACCCGCAATGCGGGTGGTTTGCTCTACCATAGGTATAAAACCTTGTCATGCGATTAACGGCTGAGTTTTGGGTGCAAGCCTATTTGGCGAGATTGAGGCTGGCAGATATTCCCGCATTTGTTGTGGCCCATGGTGATGACACCGCTGGTGCTGTGCTGGTCAAGCTCAACACCTTAGATGGGTTGGCAGTTGTTTATCAACGCAGTTTTGATCTCATGTTGGGAGTTCGTAAATGGGTTGTACTGGCTGAAGGTGAGGAAACTGATGTCGACGCAACTCTGGACCGTCAGCGCAGCTTTGACACAGATGTCTGGGTGATCGAAGTCGAAGATCGACAGGGCCGCCATCTTTTGGATGAACCCGGCCTGTCTGATTGATCCCAAACACTCTTTTCTTTCTTCTGCTTAGGGGGTCTTCTAGACTCAAGGGAGAGATCATGGACTGGCGCGATCAGGGCTTTGTGCTCAACACTCGAAAACACGGCGAAACCTCTGTTATCCTTGAGGCGTTCACGGCAGATCATGGCCGGCACGCCGGTGTCGTGCGCGGTGGTGTCAGTCGTAAGATGACACCGATTTTGCAGCCGGGCGGGCAACTGGATCTAGCTTGGCGCGCACGGTTGGCCGATCACATCGGCAGTTTCAATGTTGAACCGCTCCGATCTCGTGCGGCAGTGTTGTCAGATCGCTTCGCGCTTGCGGGACTAAACGCTGTTACCGCTTTACTTTTGTTCTGCTTGCCGGATCGAGAGCCACACCCGGCGCTGTACCAACAAAGCACGCAACTGCTTGATCTCTTGGGGCAAAACGACCTCTGGCCTTTGGCCTATTTGCGTTGGGAGATGGCGTTGTTGACCGAGCTTGGCTACGGCCTCGACCTCACGGAATGTGCAGTCACAGGCAGTATGGAAAACCTCATCTATGTGTCCCCGAAATCTGGCCGCGCGGTTTCAGCAAAAGGGGCAGGAGACTGGGCGGACCGCCTGTTGCCGCTGCCGCCGATCCTGCGCGGAGAAGGTGATGCCCCGGACGAAGAGGTTCTCAAGGCCCTGCAGACCACTGGCTATTTTTTGTCAGGCAAACTGGCTCCGGATCTCGGGTCCAAACCCCTGCCGGAGGCGCGTGCGCGGTTTATAGACCTCTTTGCCCGTCGGGTCAGATCCCACTAAACACCATTTGGCGTCCGGCATCATTGCTCATGACCATATTGGGACCAGACACTTCAATCAGTGTCATTTCGGTCAGGGCCGTGAGAAAGACCTCTTCGTTGTCGATGCCCGAGCAATACAGCTCTTCGACAAAATCAATCTGAATCTCGACCCATGGGTATGGTTTGCTTTGTTGGCCAGAAAAACCGTTGCACGGGCCTTCGCCATGCACTGTGCCGTCAGTTTCAAAGGCAAGCTGCGCGTCGTAATTAACCGCAGAGCCATCGATTTCGGCGAGTTTCCAGTCATAAGCGGAGCCGCCGTATTGTGTAACCGTTTCGGTCGGTGCGCAGGCACTCAGCCCCAAGGCCACGATCACACTCAAAAGTCCAAGTTTCATCCGTTCGCCTCGTGTAATGCCAAAATCAAATCCACAAGCGTTCCCAGTGCTGGACCATTTGCGGCCCCATCATGTGAGGAAAGCTCTTCCATTCCCACAAAGGCGGCATAGAGCACCCGCGTCAACTCCGGATTGGTCAAACCGATGTCTTTAAACAATTCTTGTACATAGGCCATGCGTTTGGTGTCAATTTGCGCAACCGCTAAGGCAACTTCGGTGCTTTCCCTTGCCCAGGCACGAATGGACGGCTTAAATGCGATGCCACCAAAATCCTCTGGTGCCCCTGCTGCAGCAATTTGTGCCAACTCACGCAGTTTTCGTACCGCAGTGCCCTGCTGCTCCACGAGGGTCACAATCTCAGCGTAGGCTCTGGTTTCCCAGGTCTCCATCATGGCGGCCTGAAAAGCTTGGACGTTGTCAAAATGCCAGTAGAAAGAGCCCTTTGTCGTGGCAAGGCGGCGTGCCAATGGTTCTGCTTTAAGGGCCTTGGGACCAGCTTCTGTCAATGCGAGAAACCCAGCCTTGATCCAGTCGTCTTTTGAAAGTCGTTTTGCCATGCTGAAACATACGCTACCGTATTGACACTCGCAAGTGTTGAGGGCATCCCTTTCCATACGATGGCGTATGGATTCAGGAGAATGCGATGAACAAGTGGATGATTACGGCAGCTGGGCTGCTGTTCTTGACAACCAGCGTACATGTGTTTCTGGGAGGGCCGGAGATTCACCTACCCATTCAGGAAAGCGAGTTGGCGCCACCAGTGCGGGCGGTTGGCGCGGTGATCTGGCACGCCGTGACGGTGATCTTGCTGGTCTTCGGCGGTGCGTGCGCTTGGTTGGCCCGCAATCCAAATCCACCTTTGGCGTGGACAATGGTTGCTGTGCAACTTGGCTTCGTCGCCTTGTTTATCGGCTACGGGATGACACTCCTTGGTAATCTTACCGTCATGCCACAATGGATCATCTTCACGTTGATCTCTGCCGTGATTGCGATGGGAAACCGAACAGACAGAGCGACCGCGTTGGGGGTGGTGACCGCCTGACGCTTACCAATTGCTCGTGTGGTCGCGCGGTGTCGCGACCACCGCATCCGGCGCGCCATCGGCAAACTCTTTCACCTTGGCTGCAAAGGTTGCGAAATACTCTTGGCTTTGCACATGCTTCAATGTGGCCTCACTGTCCCAGCGTCCCCAGTGAATGCGGGTCACACCATTGTCGGCCACGGCCACTTGATAAGAAAACCCCTGCGCCTTTGGATCATTTCCAACCGCATTGATGAAGGCTTCGCAGGTGGCGACCCAGACCATGTCGTCGCCATCGTAGTCATAGGTGATTGTGATACAGCGCATTTTGGTCTCCCTTTCGATCATTTTTGTTGCACAAATGACCGCATCAACGCCCGGTGCATAAATGTCTTCCAGTTCACACTGCTCCGAAAAACGCACCTCCGCAAAGCAGACGTGATACCGACGTTATACCGACGTGGTTTTGAGCGGATTTTGGCCGCCGATTCTTTGTTAAACACGGGGCAAAGAAAAACGCGGCCCCCAAAGGAGCCGCGCAATGTCTGCTGTCTAACTGAGAGCGGGTGTCAGCTCAGCAAACGTCTCGCAATTACCTGTGCCTGAATTTCCGCTGCGCCCTCAAAGATGTTGAGAATGCGGGCGTCGCACAGGATACGGCTCACGCTGTATTCCAATGCAAAGCCGTTTCCGCCATGAATTTGCAGGGCATTATCCGCCGCCGCCCAAGCAACTCGCGCGCCCAACAATTTGGCCATGCCAGCCTCAAGATCGCAGCGATGCCCGTGGTCCTTCTCCCAAGCGGAGAAGTAGGTCAATTGGCGGGCAATCATGATTTCCACTGCCATCATTGCCAATTTGCCTGCCACACGCGGGAAGTCGATTAAGGATTTGCCAAACTGCTTGCGGTCGATGCCATATTGCATCCCCACGTCCAATGCCGACTGCGCCACACCAATCGCACGGGCCGCGGTCTGGATGCGAGCCGACTCGAAGGTCTCCATCAACTGTTTGAAACCCTTGCCTTCTTCGCCGCCAAGCAGGTTTCCACCTTTGATCTTGAAGCCGTCAAAGCCCAGTTCGTATTCCTTCATGCCGCGATAGCCGAGCACCTCGATCTCGCCGCCCGTCATGCCTTCGGTCGGGAAAGGGTTCTCGTTTGTACCGGGTTTCTTTTCCGCTAGGAACATGGAAAGGCCCCGGTGGTCAGTTGTGTCCGGGTTGGTGCGGGCCAGCAGCGTCATAACCTGCGTCCGCGCCGCATGGGTGATCCAAGTCTTGTTGCCGGTCACTTCCCAATCGCCATCCTCGGTCTTTACAGCGCGTGTGCGCAGGGAACCAAGATCGGATCCGGTGTTTGGTTCTGTAAAGACTGCAGTTGGCAAAATCTCCGCACTGGAGAGTTTCGGTAGCCACTGTTGTTTTTGCTCTTCTGTGCCGCCGCAGAGGATCAACTCCGCGGCGATCTCAGAGCGAGTGCCCAGCGAGCCAACGCCAATGTAGCCGCGTGACAGCTCTTCTGACACCACAACCATGGACGCTTTGGAAAGACCAAAACCGCCATACTCTTCAGGAATGGTCAGCCCAAACACGCCCATTTCCGCAAGCTCTTCAATGATTTCCATTGGAATGAGCTCGTCTTTGAGGTGCCACTCATGTGCGTTTGGTTCCACGCGATCCACTGCAAAACGGCGGAACTGCTCGCGGATCATTTCCAGTTCTTCATCCAGGCCGGATTGCCCCACTGTGATGTTAGCGGACTGCTCCTGCATCAGCTCCACAAGACGCATGCGCGCGGCTTGAGAGTTGCCTTTGTCGCAAAGCGTCATGACTTCGGGCGCCATCAAACCGCGGGTTTCGTCTTGTGACAGACCAAGATCCTGCAAACGCACAATCTCACCCTGGCTCATTGGAATGCCGCCATAGACCTGCCAGAGATACTCACCAAAAGCGATCTGATGAATGATGTGTTCGATCTCGCCAAATTTGCCTTCGCCGTCGAGTTTCTCCGCCCAGGCCTGCATTTGCTTCAGAGATTGCGCATAGGTCGCCAGCCAACTTAGGCCATGCGCCGCTGTTTGATGTTGTTCCATCAGCTTGCCGGAGACACGGCCATTCTCGGACACTGCTTCCTTCACGCGCGCAATTGCGGTTTCAAGAATGCTCTCAACCGGCGCAACGGCTGCTGCGGTCAGTTTCAGAAGATCAGGAAGAATCACTGATTTTGTCATCGCCAAGTCCTGTCCATCATGCGCCATACGTCTAAAACCCTCTTATGCTGCACTGTGACATAATCCTTTTGCAGTTGCAGCGCAACAAAAATACCAAACGGGAGTTTCATTTGGTTTTTTGTTTCGCGTGAAGTCTTTGCTGCTCTGTGATTTGGAGCCTATAGCAAGGTATGGATTCTCTACTTTTGAACTACACACCTCAAGCATTGGTTTTCTGTGCGGGCGTTGCGCTCCTTGCGGGAATCATCAAAGGCATGGTGGGATTTGGCATGCCAATGGTGTTGATTTCGGGGCTAAGTACCTTTTTGGCGCCGGAGGTGGCCTTGGCGGGGCTCATCTTTCCTACAGTGTTCAGCAACGGCTTTCAGGCTTTCCGTCATGGCGCTGGCGCGGCATGGTTGTCTCTAAAACGCTTTCGCCGCTTCTTGATCGCAGGTGGTTTCGCCATGGTGATCAGCGCGCAATTTTTGCGCTGGGTACCATCGAGCGCCTTGTTGTTAATGATTGGCGTACCGGTGGCCTTTTTTGCGCTGACGCAGTTGCTCGGCCGCCCTATTCGTCTCGCAAGGCCAAGCGCAAAGGGAGAATTGGCCGTGGGCACAGTTGCCGGTGCCATTGGCGGCGTGTCCGGGGTTTGGGGGCCGCCCACGGTGACGTACCTCACCGCAATTGGAACTGAAAAGGCGGCTCAAATCCGCATTCAGGGCGTGATTTACGGCCTTGGTGCTGTACTTCTGGCGTTCGCACATATTGGATCAGGCGTGCTGAACCGCGAAACAGCTGCGCTTTCGGCGTTTGTAGTTGTTCCAGCGCTTTTGGGCATGTGGATCGGCACGGCCATTTCAGACCGCATTGATCAAAAAATGTTCCAGCGGCTAACGCTGGTCGTTCTACTGTTGGCCTCTCTCAACCTTATCCGCCGAGCTTTGTTTTAACCGGTTTCTCGGCTTGTCCCTGCGCGCCGGGCCGCTAGGGTACCTTTGACTCGTAAGGAGGAAATACAGGTGTCTCAGATCAATGCATCCCTACGCGTAGCCTCAGTTAGCCTTGCGATTTTGGCTGCCATTGCGTCGGGCTGGTTCTTAAATGCGGCACAGGCGATTTTGGTTCCCATAGTGCTTGGAGCGCTGCTGGCCTTCCTGATGGACGGTATTTCCCGCTCGATGGGTCGCATTCCGCTATATGCCAAATTTGTTCCAGACTGGCTTCGCATGATGCTGACCACGGTTGTTCTATTTGTGGTGCTGGCCGGTTTGATTAGCTTCTTTGCCCGCAACCTCGACCCGGTTGTTCGGTCCATGCCAGATTATTTGCAGCGACTCTCTCAAACCACGTCCGATGTGGCTGCCCGCTTTGACGTGGAGTTTGAGCTTACGTGGCAATCTGTCGACCGGCTGTTGTTTGACAACATCGACATCCAAAGCCTCATTCGCATGACCGTGAATTCGGTAAGCTACTCCGCAGGGTATCTCGCGTTGGTGTTCCTCTATGCCATTCTGTTTCTGATAGAGCGCGATAGCATCCCAAAGAAAGTGGCGGCGATTGTTCCAGACAATCGCTCCCAGTCCAATGTTTGGCAGACCATCGATTTGATCACCGCCCAGATTGGCACCTACTTCACCACAAAGACCCTGATTAACGTGGCTTTAGGAGCGGTATGCTGGGTGATATTCCTGTTCTTCGGTTTGGAGTTTGCCGCCTTCTTTGCCGTCACCACGGCGATTTTTAACTACATCCCTTATGTTGGGTCATGGATCGCCATGGCGTTGCCGATGTTGTTTGCGGTGGGCGACTGGGGCTTGAACGCGGATGTTGCCTTGTTGTTTACCGCCCTTTGCGGCGCGCAATTTGGTGTCGGCTACTTCTGGGAACCACGTCTGATGGGCCGTTCTATGAATCTCAGTCCGGTGATCGTGATGGTGTCTCTTGCCTCCTGGGCCGCTGTCTGGGGGCTCATAGGAGCAATCCTGTCGGTGATCCTGACATCTGGGATCATGACCATCATGTCTTTTTTTCAGGCAACCCGTCCCTTGGCGATCTTGCTTACCAATGACGGAGAGATCCCCTGGCTGGACGACGTAAAAAGCGAAGGCGAAGGCTAACTCAGACCCCGTTGTTCACCTGATCGTACCACGCCAAGATCGCGTCGATGTCTGCTGGCACATTGGTTGCCATACCGCCTGCGAATTCTTCAAACACTTCGGCGTTCAAAGGATTGGTACCTGCAATTACCGTGGCGCCTTTTTCAAGCGCTTCCGCTAGCAAGTCGCGAAATCCGCGTCCTTCGGCTTCCTGTTTGCCAAACTTGTTCAGCAGAAAGACATCAAAGTCGGCCTGCATGGACCGCCCTACGGCGGCCACAGCTGACGCCATCGCGTCTGGGTCCAGCCGACAGCCCTTGGCTTCTTTCCCAAGGTTTTGAGAAATCCGAATGATCGGTCCATCGGGCAACACACGCACATCCATATCACAACCGTGATACGACCCGCATTCAGTGTTGGTTTGCACAATTCCGCGCGCCGTGAGGCCACGCGCTTCCAGTCGCGCAGCGAGATCTGACAGCAACAAATCCAGTTCGCCTCGTTCGTGGGCCATTGTATAAGCAATTTTCATCATGAGTCAGAAGATAGGCCTGTTGTTTGTGAAGGCAATTGCGATTCTAGAGTGCGTGTCACTCAAGGGATTTGGGCAACAGCTTGTTGATCAGGGACACTAAAAACGCGGTCGAAATCCCAAAGCACAGAATACCGGTGACGCCCCCAAAGGCGCCAAACACGCGGAACTCAACGGGCAAGACTACGTCGCCATATCCAACTGTGGTGTAGGTCACTAGTGAGAAGTAGAGCGCGTCGTAGAGGTATTCAAAGGCATCCATATAAAGAAGCACGGCTGCCCATAGCCACACTTGGATTGTGTGCGAACTCACGATCATTACAAAGGCCGCACCAACCACAGCAGTGGTTCGCAGCATGCGGGACCGGTTACGTACCCAGCGGCCCATGTAGGACAACGCTTCTATCATACATGCAAGTAGACCGACATGGATAAGCGCGCAGGCACTCAGCACCACCGACCCCCATAACAATTGATCATGTTGGCTCATAGCAAGGTAGTCAGAGGACATGGCATCGCTTTCGGTTGTCGAGGCAAACTGGCATAGCTGACCTCATGGTACAAGCCGGTCACATGGTCACATGGTCACAGCGTTTCCACGCAATGACGCCGAAACGCACGCTTGAGCATATCCAGTTCCGCCCGCAGTAGGTCGATCTCTGCCCGAAGATCCCCGGCAAGGGCCTCTCCAGCGATAAAACTCACGGTATCGAGCCGCTCGTCCGTGGACTGGTCGGTGATGACGACAGTTTGCACCCCGTCTGAAATGCTCTCTTTTGGGATTGGGAAGCGAAGGCGCCACAGTCCAGCCTCATCAGTTGGGTCAATCAACGCATCTGCAATCGTTTCGCCAAGATAGGTCACGTTCACCTTCGGTTTGGCTCCAGTCGCTTCTTGCGATTTCAAGGCACCCTCCCAAACACCTTCGAAAAGGCGGGTCTTTGTCAACGTAAGTTCACTCAATTGACCATCCTCATTAACAATTTAAAATTCGGCCCTAGGGCGGCGGGAAAATGTAACGTCCCTGAGGACAACTTGGTTCATTTCGGGACCTTCAAAAATCAGGTCGATCCACATTTTTTCGACGCGTTTTTCGTTGAGGTTGGAATAAGCGAGATCAAACTCAACCCGGATGTCCTCGGCCTGCAGAGGCAGTTCCCGCACGATTTGTTCAGTGTTTGGCCCATGGCGAATGTTTAACCGCGCAAAAATCTCCAGCGGTTTTTCCATTTCGACAATCGTATCCATACGTACCACATGTTCACGTTTCAAACCCGATACTGCCTCCTTGGGTAAGTCGACTACAAGCGACAAGAACGAACCATCAAACCGGAAAACATCCATACGCAAGCCAAAGGGCGCAAGGTCTTTTTCGCGGTGGTTTCGGAGTTGGCGTAACGTGAGTTCTGAAATCCGGCAATCATGAAAAAGCGTGACTTCCTCACCCAGCATTTCTTTATTTTGCACTGCCGCACGTCCTTTGGCCGGAATGGGCTCTCGCCACAGGGCTGGTCTCCACGACCAATCAGTGCCGTGGGGCTTTGGGAAGGCATTTGAACCGATAATCGGAAGGGCTAGCCGGCTTTCTGAGATTGCGATGACGGTGTCCAAGTGCTGACGCAAAGTGCGCGCCCGACGACGTTGAGTGCGGAGCTTGGCCAAATCGGCCTCAGAAGCCTTGCGGGCGTTGCGTGCCCAATAGCGCGAAAGACCGAGTTGAAGTGCATGTTGGAAGAAAAGTCTGCTGTTTGCCATTTGCCTTGAAACCATGACCCATTGTTGCTGGCGGCGAAACGATCTGCGGCCTTCTTTCTGATTATTTAGCGAAATGCTTACGATAGGACAAATGTCCTTTCGCTCCTATCCTCATGAAATTTCAGGGTGTTGCATGTGTCATAAGGCCAGTTAACCGAAAGTCGGTAGCGATTTTGACCAACTTAAGCCCAGAAGCACCATCAAGAAATAGGATTTGGCCCTGGTTTCGAGGTACGACTTCGATTGCAATTTCTGACGTAGCGTCTTATTTCATCCCGAATTGGAACCAGAGGACTCCGATCACATGAACTGGATCACAAACTACGTCCGCCCGCGGATCAACTCGATCTTTTCTCGCAGAGAAGTTCCAGACAATCTCTGGACCAAATGTGATGAATGCGGAACCATGTTGTTTCACCGCGAATTGAAAGCCAACCAAAACGTTTGCACGCAGTGTGACCATCATATGGCCATTTCACCGCGTGACCGTTTTGAAGCGCTGTTTGATGGTGGTGTGTTTGTTGGGGTTGACGTTCCTGAGCCGGTTTCCGATCCACTGCAGTTTCGCGATCAAAAAAAATACCCGGATCGCATGAAAGCAGCGCAGAAGAAAACTGGCGAGAAAGAAGCCATGTTGGTAGCCGAAGGTGAAATTGGTCGGACCCCGATCGTGGCGGCATGCCAGGACTTCTCCTTCATGGGCGGTTCTATGGGCATGTACGTTGGCAATGCAATCATTGCCGCTGCCGAACGTGCCATTGCGCTGAAACGCCCGTTAGTACTGTTTTCTGCGGCAGGTGGCGCACGGATGCAGGAAGGCATCCTGTCCTTAATGCAGATGCCGCGTACGACTGTTGCAGTTCAGATGCTTAAAGAGGCTGGATTACCTTACATTGTTGTGCTCACACACCCCACCACAGGCGGTGTGACCGCGTCCTACGCTATGCTAGGTGACGTTCAAATTTCTGAACCAAACGCCTTGATCTGCTTTGCAGGACCTCGTGTTATCCAGCAAACCATTGGTGAAAAGCTGCCTGAGGGCTTCCAACGTGCAGAATACTTGCTGGACCACGGAATGCTGGATCGCGTAACCAAACGGACCGAGTTGAAGGTTGAGTTGGTGACGATCATTCGGATGCTGATGGATATGCCGCCCGCAGTGTCTGGTGATTTACCTGCTCCTCCGAAAGTTGAAGAGGAGGCTGAGCCGTCCGAGGAAAAAACCGAAGAGGCGGAAACGGAATAATTCGGTCGCGAATGCGTCGTTGGAATTGGGCTTTCGGCAGGTAAACCGGAGGCCCGTTTTGTTTAGAACCCCCAGACTTTCGGAGCAGACTATGGGCATCCCTACAAACACATCCGACGCGATACTCGCGCGCATGATGGCGCTTCATCCCAAAATCATCGATCTGACGTTGGATCGAATGTGGCGCTTGTTGGAGGCCTTGGGCAACCCGCAAGAAAACTTGCCTCCGGTTGTGCATTTTGCAGGAACTAACGGCAAAGGCAGCACGCAGGCGATGGTCCGGGCTGGCCTGGAAGGGCGTGGTGACAAGGTGCATGCCTACACAAGCCCACACCTTGCACGTTTTCATGAGCGCATCCGCCTGGCCGGAGAGCTGATTGATGAGGCGCATCTTGCCACGGTACTAGATGAGTGTTGGGAGTCCAACGACAAGCAGAACATAACCTACTTCGAGATCACGACCTGCGCAGCCATTCTGGCGTTTTCTCGTACGGCGGCAGAGTTTACCTTATTGGAAGTGGGCTTGGGCGGGCGCTTGGACGCAACCAATGTGATAGGTGCGCCTGAGCTCACGGTGATCACACCTGTTTCCAAGGATCACGAACAGTTTCTTGGTGAAACTGTCGCGGAGATTGCAGCTGAAAAAGCCGGGATCCTCAAGCGTGGTGTGCCATGCATTGTAGGGCCGCAATCTGATGAAGCGATGGAAGTTATCGAGCAGACTGCCGCACAGCTAGGGGCGCCTCTCATTGCTTGTGGGCAACACTGGCACGTGTATGAGGAGCGAGGTCGTTTGGTTTTTCAGGACGAATGCGGGTTATTGGATCTTCCGTTACCAGCCTTAGCCGGAGATCATCAGATCCAGAATGCCGGAGTTGCACTAGCGGCGTTGCGTCATTTAGGAGCGGATGAGGTGGCTTGTGAAGCTGCCATGCGAAATGTTAGTTGGCCCGCCCGCATGCAGCGTTTGAAAGAGGGACCAATGGTCGACGCTGCTGGCGATGCCGAGCTGTGGTTGGATGGAGGACACAATGCAGCTGCAGGCGAGGCTTTGTCAAATGTGATCGCTAAGCTGCCGAGCCGTCCTACGCACCTGGTTTGTGGAATGCTAAACACTAAAGATATCTCTGGATATTTGACCCCGCTCGAAAGGGTCGCAGATACGTTGACTGCTGTATCCATACCGGATGAACCGAATACCCTTTCTGCTGAAGAAACTTCGCGGGCAGCGCAGAAAGCAGGCTTTGAAACATATGAAGGTACAGATGTGCTGGACGCCATCAACGCTATTGTAGCGCGTTCGCCGGGTAGTAGGATCTTGATTTGCGGGTCACTTTACCTGGCCGGAGCCGTTCTGCGAGAAAACGCATAAAGAGTGTTCAGAGTTGCCTCTGTAACCGGCTTGCCTTGTCGTGGCGTGGAGCCCTCTGTTGACGGGCTCGAAATGATGCTTTTATAGTCATCGCAACGTTTCTTTCGCCAAACACAATTCAAGCTAGCGGAGAAACACTGGGACAGGCAGGCAGAAATGGGGGGCGTTCAGCCCCCCAAATAATGTCCAAATCAAAGCTATTGAGTGAGTTCGCAATCTCGTGATTTCTAAGAAAAGTGTCGATATCTGATCTGGATTTTAGAGATCGGCATGAGTTCTGAATACGGAGGCAAATTTGGCCGCCAAAATTGTTTTTCACCTGCCAAAGCAGTTTCATGATAACTATCTTGAACTTACGCACCTGGCGTTGTTCCACAAGATACATGAACTCATAACGTCGCGCGGTGGCGAGATTGAGGTCCGGCGACGCCATGAGGCGTTGCGTTCCCCATTTCAAACTGATTTGGCGGAACACTTAGAGGCCGAGAATCTCCACATCATAGAAAATGGAATGGTTCGTCAACCAAACGCCCTGAACACCGCGCTGGCATACTTGCAGCCCTATTTTCATCTGGACGCACAAGGGGTTTTGGCCCTGAGCAGCGCGGGAAATGCGGTCTATGATGAAAATGTAGTCAACCCGGTGTTGGCAACGTCCAGGTTTAGAGGGCTACAGGACCGATTGGTAAAAAAGCGGCGGTCTCGCTATGGTCCAAAAGAGGAGTTTACGAAAATCCCCAAAGGATGCATTGCAGTCTTTCTTCAGGGAGACAACCCTCACCTTCAAGGCACCGCCTGTTGCAATAATGAAACATTGCTTCGTACCGTGGCAGAAAACTCGGGCGGGCGGACAATTGTTGTGAAGGCTCATCCAATTAGCAAGCAGTTGGATGATGCACAGTTGATCTTGAAGCTGCTGCAAGAGGGACTTCCATTGGAAACAACAGATGCCAACGTTCACGACATAATTCGTCAAAGTGCAGTGACGGTGAGCTATAATTCGGCGGTCTCTCTTGAGGGTTTTTTACATAAAAAGCCTGCAATCCTTTTCGGAAAGTCTGACTTTCACCATATCGTGGAAGTCGTGCGACGGCCGGAGGATTTTGCGCCAGCTTTGGAAGCCGCTTTGTCTAAATCAGTTAACTATGCAAAATACTTACACTGGTATTTCTCGAAGCACACACTTTCGGTGGATGATTGGCAAGTCGATAAAAAGATATTGCAGGTGTTTAAAACTACCGGCTTCTCAGCAGACAAGTTGGGGCTCCGGACGTTGGAAGAAGCTTGCAGCGCTCAGTCAGCAGTTTCGGCGAGAAAAGAAGCCATGGCGAGCACGCAAAGGTTGCTGCGGGGGCTTTCAGGTTTGGAGGCGGTCAAGCTCCGTCGCGCTACAATTATCGATGACACCTATCACGAGTTTATTGGTGTGCGCGGCAAACAAAAGCTACGGATCTGTCGACATCTCTCTGCAGAGGGCGCCCAGGAAGTGAGTGAGCGTGTTGAGGAGGTTGAAAAACTAGAAATAGCTTTGGTGTCAGAGCGGTTTTCATCGGAGCAGTGTTACTTGGCGAACCCTGAGGTCGGCCTAATGGCGCTAAATCATGAGCCAGGTGTGATTTTGGCTGATAGTATTTCTAGCGCATCTGGCGCACGAAGATCCAAATTGGTTCGGATGGCCGCAGAATGGTTGCAAGAGGCGACGCAGGTGCGGATAAAACACACCGAGTTTGCCTCTATGTTTCGGCTAAAAGTACTCAAAGAATGGTCTTTAGATAATGTGGAGGCAGAAGATGACTGCGCTCTGTTAGAAAGGCTGTTGTCGGACATGACAAGGCGTGCGCGTCAGGTCAAAGGGATGGAAATTCAGCAAATCGAGGGACAACATTGGTTTTCGGCTGAGAACTTTGTATTTAAAGATGACGTTTTGTGTGGGGTCAATTTACGGAAGGCGCAATGGACTTCAGTGGCACGATCCACAGCCCAATTTCTTGTAGACTTACAAATACGCTCTCCTATGGAGAGTGACCGACATCGTTTTGGGATCGCGAAAGATGATTGGCGGGCGTACTTGTCCACAGATGTCGTCCCTGAGAGCGAACGTCGCACGGCTTTGCCCTTTTTTGTGGGGGAGCAGCTGTTTCGGAGGTTTGTGTCTGACTACAGAAAGCTGGAACTGCGAAACAACGCTCGGAAAGCCATACACTCTTTTCTCGGTTGAAGATTATTTGAACAAAAGCGGCACTTCGTAAAACTTCAAAAGAGGCCACGGTAGGTGAACATGCAGATCATCCAAGATTTTCCATACGAGGTGCGCGAAGAGGAGAATGTATGGATTGAGTTGCCAGATGGCATTAAACTGGCTGCCCGAATTTGGCATCCGCGAACTTTAGAGAAGGTTCCAGCTATTCTCGAGTACTTACCTTACCGAAAACGCGACGGAACTGCAGGCCGCGATGCACTAACCCACCCTTACCTAGCAGGGCACGGCTACACCTGCGTACGAGTAGACATGCGGGGATGTGGCGACAGTGAGGGCTTGTTTGAGGATGAATACTCTTCCCAAGAATTGAGTGATGGGGTCGCGGTTGTAAAATGGCTTGCTAAACAGGACTGGTGCAACGGCAATGTCGGGATGATGGGGATCAGTTGGGGAGGCTTCAATGGGCTGCAAATTGCGGCGATGGCCCCCAGCGAGCTTAAGGCTGTCGCAAGCCTTTGCTCGACAGTGGATCGCTACGCAGATGATATTCACTACAAAGGTGGTATCATGCTGGGTGAGAACCCCGCGTGGGCGGCAACGGTGTTGGGATGGTTTGCCCTACCACCTGATCCCGAAGTTGTGGGAGATTGCTGGCGCGATATGTGGCTCCAACGTTTGGAGAACACACCCTTTTTGGCAGAGATTTGGACGAAACATCAAAGCCGCAATGCTTACTGGGCGCACGGTTCAATTTGTGAAAATTATGGCGCGATACAGGCCGCGGTGTTGGTTGTCGGCGGTTGGCATGATGGTTATCGCAACACGGTATCACACCTTGTTGAGAATTTGGCTGCGCCAGTGAAAGGGTTGATTGGCCCATGGAACCACAAGTATCCGCATTTCGCTGAGCCGGGGCCGCAAGTCGATTTTTTGGGGGAGTTGTTAATTTGGTGGGACCACTGGTTGAAAGGTGAAGCAAACGGGGCTGACACTCTTCCTGATATGCGCCGGTGGCTCATGGATAGTGTGGCTCCAGCCGTGCAGTATGATCAACGGCCCGGACGGTGGATTGCTGATCAAGCCGACGTGCTCGCCGGTACAAAAACATGGCATCTGGTTGGGAAAGCACTTTCACTCGACGCGGCTCCCGCTGCGCGTTGTGTTTCTCCTGATTTGGAATGCGGGCAAATGGCGGGAGAGTATTTTCCGTTTGGTTTCGGCCCAGGCAAATTGCCAGATGATCAGCAAAAAGACGATCTTTTGAGCACCTGTTTTGATAGCGAAGAATTGCGAGCGCCTCTCGATCTCGTGGGAGCGCCAAAGCTTCGGTTAAAACTCACGTCCAACACAGCTAAAGCGCAGCTTGCAGTACGCTTGTGCGACGTGCATCCAAATGGCGAAAGCACTCTGATTTCACATGGCTTCCTCAATCTACGGCACCGGAATGGGCATCACGCCAGCGTCGACATGCCGATTGGGGCTGAAATTGACGTGAAAGTGGTTCTGGATCAATGTGCCTATCGTATTCCTGAGGGGCATAGTCTTCGAGTTGCCTTATCGACAAGCTACTGGCCTTTTATCTGGCCCGAGGCAGAACTGACGACCTTGCACCTTCAAGAAGGCACAGTTGATCTCCCGGTTCGCAAACCTTCTACCCTGGACGAGTGGACCTTTGATCCCCCCAAGTCAGCATCTCCAAGATCAACGGATGAACTCAGTAAAGGCCAAGAAAGCAAACGTGTTGTCCGGGAGGCCAGTCAGCGAAAGAAAGCGCAAAAAATTCATAGTGACAGTGGACTGCTGCGCGATGAGAATACAGGTTTGGTGAGTAGCACCAAGCACTGGGAAGAGTTTACCATCACCGACTGTGACCCAACGTCTGCACGCGCTAGCTTCGCTTGGGAGCGCTACATGTCGCGAGATTCGTGGTCAGTGGTGGTGAAATCGGATCTGGAAATGACAGCGGACGCGGATCATTTCTTCATTAAAGGAAGTCTGAGCGCAGAGGAAAATGGCGAAGAGGTTTTTCAGAAGACCTGGAACGTGTTCGTACCGCGCGAATGAAGCTGAAAAAAGGGAAGCCCGCTCAATTGCGGGCTTCTTTTGGTTTAGCGTACGACAAAAACTGATTGTTTGGCATGCCGTGATATCCGCGCGGCATTGGGGCCAATCAAGTAGTCCTTAAGCTGCGATTTGTGGGCCCCCACAATAATCGCATTTGCAGACACAGCCTCGGCCTCTTTGAGAACCAGATCATAAATGGTTCCTTGGTCCACGTGCAAACGCACGTTAGCCAATTCAGAAAATCGCTCTGAAGCCCAAGTTTCCAGGGCAACCTTGGCTTCCTGGAGAATTGCTTTGTTGTGGTCTGCGCTGAAAAACGAGCCAACTATAGACATTCCATAGTCTGGGACGACATTCATAATATGAAGTTCTGCGTCGTCCCGCTCTGCCATGGTTTTGGCAACTTCAGCAGGGCGTTCAGATCCTTTCAGGTCATTCACGTCCACTGTTAGGAGTAGGGTCTTAAACATATCATTTCTCCCTAAAACGCTGGCTGCGTGGCGCGGGGCCGTTGGATGAGCATTAAGCCAGCAAGAAGCAGCAGCGCCGGAATGAAGAACAATTCCTTTGGCATCCGTTCATTTTCCACTTCGACCTGGGAAATCACTACGGGGTTATCTCCGTAATAATCATACTCTGTGCCAAGTGAACCGAAATATGGGGAACCGGGGAAAGGTTCTTCCAGAAGCAGTCTCCCGTCTTCCTCAAGGACTGATAGGCCATTGTCTGACATTGCGGCACCAGGTTCGCCACCCGGGTAAACCATAGTGATTGTTGTGGCACGATTGTCTCCAGTGTCAAAGTCAGGACCTTCGACTTTGAAGCGGATCAGGCTACCTTCCGGCTGTTCGCCCACAAGCTGAACCGCCGCAGGTCCTGTCACGCTTTGGTACTTCTCAGTCACCATATCCAGGAAGAAATCGGGACGGAACAGCATGAAGGCGATGAACAGGAGTGCGGCGCTTTCCCAACGCTTGGATTTCGCTATGAAGTAGCCCTGTGTTGCCGCTGCAAAAATCAACATTGCAATCAGGCTGATCAAGAAGACCAAAATCGCCTTTCCAAACCCAACGTCAATCAGAAGCAGATCGGTGTTGAAGATGAACATGAAAGGCAACAAGGCGGTGCGGATGTCGTAGGCAAAACCTTGTATACCGGTCTTGATCGGATCCCCGCGAGAGATCGCCGCCGCCGCATAGGCCGCCAGGCCCACTGGAGGTGTGTCATCCGCGAGAATGCCGAAGTAGAACACAAACATGTGCACCGCAATCAACGGTACCACGAGGCCCGCTTGTGCACCCACGCTGACAATCACCGGTGCCATCAGGGAACTTACCACAATGTAGTTTGCAGTTGTTGGAAGGCCCATGCCGAGGATAAGCGATAGAATGGCCACCAGAACTAGCAAGATAATCAAGTTGCCACCGGAGATCACTTCGATGACCTGACCAATCACCTGATGTGCGCCTGTAAGGCTGATGGTGCCTACAATGATACCGGCGGCCCCTGTGGCGACACCAATACCAATCATGTTGCGCGCGCCCATAATCAGGCCTTGTACAAAGTCTGACCATCCAGTGGAGAAGGCTGCGTTCAAAGCGGTCTCCCCACGGAAGAACGCCTTAATGGGACGGTGCGTCAGCGCAACAAGGATCATAAAGATCGTCGCCCAGAAGGCTGAAAGCGCAGGTGACAAGCGATCCAGATTTTCGGTTTTCACCATCAAGTTCCAAACCAGAATGAAGATTGGCAAGGAATAGTAGGCGCCGCCCAAAAGCGTAGGTGTCAGGCGCGGGGCCTCCAGAGGCGCGTTGGGATCATCCATTGCAACATCTGGGTACTTCGACGCCAAATAAAGCAGCGCGACATACATAAGCGCAAGCAGCACTATGGCAGCGTAAATGCTGTCCCCCATCACGGGATCAAGCAGATTGCGAATGCCAATCATCAGGAAAGTGATCGCCGCCAGTCCCAAAAAACCGGTGAGGAAAAGCACCATGATCATGACCGGACCAATATGGCGGCCAGCTTTCGTGAGGCCCTTCATTTCCATCTTCAACGCTTCGAGGTGCACGATGTACAGCAATGCGATGTAGGAAATGACTGCAGGCAGGAACGCGTGTTTGACCACGTCGATGTAGGGAATATTCACGTATTCCACCATCAGGAAGGCCGCCGCTCCCATCACAGGTGGGGTCAGCTGACCGTTGGTGGAGGAGGCAACTTCAACCGCGCCAGCCTTTTCAGCCGGGAAGCCGATACGCTTCATCAGCGGAATCGTGAAGGTACCTGTTGTGACGGTGTTGGCAATCGAGCTACCAGAAATCATCCCGGTCATCATCGAACTCAGAACCGAGGCCTTTGCCGGGCCGCCACGCAGCGCGCCAAGCAACGCAATCGCCACTTTGATGAACCAATTACCACCACCCGCGCGATCAAGCAGCGCGCCAAACAGCACAAACAGGAAGATCATCGAGGTCGATACGCCGAGCGCAACGCCAAACACACCTTCGGTCTGCATCCAGTAATGCCCCAGCGCTTTAGACAGCGACGCACCACCGTAGTTGGTGATGTCGCGCACCCACTCAGAATTGCCACCAAAGAACGCGAACAGCACAAAGGAACCTGCGATTATCACAAGCGGAAGGCCCAGTGCGCGGTAGACGCAGATAAGCAATACCACCATGCCAATGGCGGACATTGTTATGTCTGTGGTGGTCCAGAGGCCGGGACGATCCGCGATTTGGTACCGGAATACAACAAGGTACAAACAGGCGCCAACGCCCAGAGCAATCAGTGCCCAGTCATAGAGCGGAATGCGGTCGCGGGGCGACGACTTGAACATCGGGAATGCGAGAATTGCTAAAGCAATCGCAAATGCGAGGTGAATGTATCGCGCTTGTCCAACAATGTTGGCAAACCCGGAAAACCCCGTTGATTGTGCCAAAACTCCTGGAAGTTTTGATGCAATGTAAAGTTGAAAGAGCGACCAAATAATGCAGATCGCGATGATCAATTGACCTTGAAAACCTTCGGCGTTGCGTGCGCCAGTATCGACTTCCGCAACAAGTGCGTCGGCTTTGGCGGTGCCATCATTCTGATGATCTTGAGCCATAATGTTCCCCGTTGAACCCCTTGTGCGAAGCGCCCCGAATGCTCTTCGGGGCGCTTCCAAAATTCTATCTCAGGCTGAAATTACTTCAGGCCCAGCTCCATGTAGGCCTTTTCCGCACCTGGATGCAGAGGCGCGCTGAGACCGTCTTTGACCATTTCAGCTGGATCCAGGTTTGCAAATGCAGGGTGCAGCTTGCGGAAGTCTTCCACGTTTTCCATCACGGATTTGGCTACAACGTAGACAACTTCGTCAGGAATGGTTGCGCTGGTCACGAAGGTTGCACCAACACCAAAGGTGGTCGTGTCGCCATCGGTGCCTTTGTACATGCCACCTGGAATGGTCGCGACGCGGTAGAACGAGTTGTCAGCAACCAGTTTTTCAATTTCAGGACCGGTGACGCTCACCAAAGTTGCGTCACATGTAGTTGTGGCTTCTTTGATCGCGGCAGCAGGGTGGCCGATGGTGTAGATCATTGCGTCAATGTTGCCGTCGCACAGCTGCTTGGCCATTTCGGAGCCTTTGTACTCTGTTGCCAGCGCAAAGTCGTTCATGCCAATGCCAAAAGCGTCCATGACCACTTCCATGGTAGCGCGCTGGCCAGAACCCGGGTTGCCAACGTTTACACGCTTGCCTTTAAGGTCCGCAAAGCTGCTTACGCCTGCGTCAGAGCGCGCGATCACAGTGAATGGCTCTGGGTGCACAGAGAATACCGCACGCACATCTGGAAACGGGTTGTCTGCGAATTTGGAGGTGCCGTTATAGGCGTGGTACTGCCAGTCCGACTGCGCAACGCCAAATTCCAGCTCGCCCGCTTTGATGGTGTTTATGTTGTAGACGGACCCGCCAGTGGATTCCACGGCGCAGCGGATGCCGTGCTCTTTGCGGCCTTTGTTGACCAAACGGCAGATCGCACCACCAGTTGGGTAGTAAACACCGGTAACGCCACCGGTACCGATGGAGATAAACTCCTGAGCGGAAGCGCCCGCAGAAATGCCCATGGAGGCGATAACGGCCGCACCGGCCAGTTTCAGTTTCGAAATCATCTTAGGCTCCCTAGTTGATGATAGTAATGAAATTTCAGTCTTTTTGTCATTAGTCCACCCAGAAATCTCCTAGGCGTTGATTGTGCCGTTCAACCTCGCGGATACGCTCACTTGGGCCTTCACCAGATTGGGCTACTAACATGGCGACCATCGACTCCATCAATGTCAGAGTCGCGGCATACGACGAGAAGAATTGTGGACTATCTGACGGAACAATAAAGGGAAAAGTTGCGAATTTGATCGCCGGACAGGCGTGACCGTCACTAATTACGATAGTTTTTGCCCCAATCTGTCGCGCCGCTTCCACAGCCCGCACAGCCCGCGCAGCATAAGGCGACTTGGTAACCACCAGCAGAACATCGTCTGGCCCCATCGCCGCGAGGGAGGCCCCTAAAGAAGCCCCCATTCGCCCCGCCAAAGTCCACGTGGTGGAAAAATAGTTGGCCAAATATGCCATGTACTCAACGATTCCAGTTGAGCCAAAAGCGCCAAAAAGCACCACAGATTTGGCCTCCGCCATGGCATTCACAGCATTTTGAATTCGCTCATTGTCCAACGTATCGACAAGGTTGGTGATGTTGGAAATGCACGCCGATGCTTGCTGCTCAAAAACTGAGGACTCCGCGTCCAAGCCGTCCCGCAATTTCTGCGCACGTTCCGAAAAGGATTGCGCACGGCCATCAATTGATGTTCGGCAAAGTTCACGAAGCTCTTCATAGCTTTCAAAGCCAAGTGCGCGCGCCAATCTTGACAACGTGGCAGGCGACACGCCGCTTGCTGAGGAAATAGTGCGCAAGGATCTCGCAGCCACATCCATTTCATTTTCCAAAACATAATCTGCAGCAGCCCGCAGCTTAACGCTCAGGTCGGCATATTGCTCGGAAACCCGCTCTTGAAGCTGGTTTGATCTGTTCACGAATCCCTCCACTTGACAGGATTTACCCAGATGTTTTAGCTCAGGTCAAGATTCGAAACGATTGTTTCAAGTTGGGCCTTTTGGTCTTTCCATCGAGAAAGTTTCACAGATGCCAATAAAAAGCATCCCTGCGCATCAAGTTCTGGAAGTTTTGCCTCCTCTAAAGGTGACAGTCGCCCCCAATGGGGCACGGATGACCAAACGCGACCATCCGGAATTGCCAACAACTATCGAAGACATAGCGGCCACCGCTCAAAAATGCTCCGACGCAGGGGTACATGAGCTTCACCTGCACGTTCGCGACAAAGACTCCAAACACTCGCTGGACCCTGGGCTGTATCGAGAGGCGATATGCGCAGTGTCGGAGAAGGCACCAGATATTGAGATACAAATCACCACGGAAGCGGCTGGCATTTACGGCGTCGACACACAGTTCGAAACGCTCAAACAGCTTGCTCCAACCGCAGCAAGCGTCTCTGTGCGGGAAATGGCCCGCGATGAGCAGATTGCACGTCAAGTGTACGGTTTCGCCAAAACCGCAGGCACTCACATTCAACATATACTCTACTCTCATGAAGACATCCGTAAATACAGAGCTTGGCTCGCAGAAGGGGTCATTGGAACCATGCAACGAGATGTATTGCTTGTCTTGGGCCAGTACGCCCCACCGATATCGGCTCAACTCCAAACACTTCCCCAAATGCTGGCAGCCCTCAACGGAGAGAGCTCATCTTGGGCCGTCTGCGCGTTTGGACCAACCGAACAACAGGTTATGTGTGCCGCGTTATGCATGAACGGTAATGTACGGGTCGGATTTGAAAACAACCTCTACAGAGAGACCGGCGAGTTGCTCCGCGATAACGTGGAGAGTGTGTCTCTTGTGGTGCAACACGCCAATCGTTTGGGACGTCCATTGTTAGAAAAGGCGCAAGCTCTATGAGCCATGTTTTTCCACGACACAACCGCAAGTCGCTCCCTACCGTGGCTCGCGGGGAAGGTGTTTTCCTGTATGACACGGACGGCAAGGCGTATTTTGATGGCTCAGGTGGCGCAGCTGTCAGCTGTCTTGGTCACTCTGATCCAGCCGTAATCGCAGCGATCAAGACGCAACTTGATGCCGCTGCCTTTGCGCATACTGGGTTCTTCACGTCAGGGCCTGCAGAAGAACTGGCGGACAAACTCATCGCCAATGCGCCTGGAAATCTGGATCGAGTGTACTTGGTGTCCGGCGGGTCCGAGGCTATGGAAAGTGCCATAAAACTTGCGCGCCAATATATGCTGGAAAATGGGCAGCCGAAGCGCCGGCACGTGATTGCGCGCCGTCAGAGCTATCACGGCAATACGCTTGGTGCCTTGGCGACAGGCGGTAACCTTTGGCGACGCGAACCGTTCTCTCCTTTGCTCATGGAGACCCATCACATCTCACCTTGTTACGCTTATCGGGGGCAAGAACTGGCAGAAACGAGTCACGACTACGGGCAGAGAATCGCGAAGGAACTGGAAGATAAAATCCTTGAGTTGGGTCCGGAGGAGGTTCTCGCCTTTGTTGCTGAGCCAGTCGTAGGCGCTACATCGGGTGCAGTCCCACCAGTGGGTGGTTATTTCAAAAGAGTGCGGGAGATTTGCGATAGCTATGGCGTCTTGCTTATTCTTGACGAGGTCATGTGCGGCATGGGACGGACAGGCTCTCTGTTCGCATATGAGCAAGAGCAAATCAGCCCAGATATCTGCGCCGTCGCCAAAGGTTTGGGAGCCGGGTACCAGCCGATTGGTGCAATGCTTTGTACATCCGAGATCTACGATGTGATTAGGGATGGTTCCGGTTTTTTCCAGCATGGCCACACTTATAACGGTCACCCAACCGCAGCAGCAGCGGCGCTGGCGGTTGCGAAGCGTTTGATCGATGATGATATTGTGTCCAATGTCGCACCGCTGGGGACAAAGTTGCAGCAGGAGTTGAATAACACCTTTGGGCAGCATCCTCACGTCGGTGATATCCGTGGGCGCGGGCTGTTCCTCGGGTTGGAAGTTGTCAAAGACCGTGAGACGAAAGAGCCGTTTGATCCCGATTTGGCCGTAGCTCCGCGTCTCAAGGCGGCGGCGTTTGAGGCGGGGCTGATCTGCTATCCCATGGGCGGCACAATCGACGGCAAACGAGGCGCGCACATTCTTTTGGCGCCTCCCTTCATCATGCAGTCATCTCACATCGATCTCATAGTTGGCACGCTTGAGGCCGCGATTGAAAAAGTTCTATCTTAGAAGACCTCAAGTCAAAAACGGGTCAGCCTTCATCGTGACCGGCGCCGAAACCCCAAGCTGGTGCAGGATGGAAGGAGCCAGTTGTAACTGAGACAGCACTTCATCGTGTGCGGGGCCTTTGGCCTCCCCAAAATAGTAGAGCGCAAACTCTTGTTGCAGCGGATCATTGCCGCCGTGGTGTCCTCTGGCGTCTTGTCCGTGGTCGGCGGTGACAATCACCTCATATCCCATCTGTCGCCACCGCGGGATAAAAGGCGCCAGCATTTCGTCCATTACAAAACAAGCATGGTCCATTTCGTGGCTTTCGTGCCGAAAGCGATGTCCCATGCTGTCCAAAGTACAGGTGTGCAACATGCCGTAGTCAAGGTCGTGTTTGAAGCAAAGGTTGGTCAGCGTCGCAAACAAGTCCACGTCGGATGGAGTCATCTGGTTTGCAGTGCCATAGCCGGTCATTGTGTGGAACCGTCCGTGGTTGATGGTGTCGCTTTCGGGCTCATCATACTCAATATCACGCACGTAATCGAAGGGATGGCGGTTGAAGAATTCGGACCAGAAGGAGTGTGCAACAGCTCCGGTCTTGCCGCCTGCCTTGCGGACTTCTGAAAAGATGTCCGGTTGCTTGATGCGAAACACGTTGCCGTTGCCGGTACAGCCGTGTTCCTGCGGCGTGACTCCGGTGTGGATGGAGGCATAACAGCTTGCGGAAATGGACGGGAGCACAGAGGTCATTTTCCATTTCTGGGCGGTGCCGTCCGCCACCCAACCTTCCAGATTTCCAAACAGGCGGCTCCAATTGCGCCAGGGCACACCGTCCAGGACGATCAGAAGCAGTTTGTTGTCCATGCCGAGCTCCTCCTTAATAACAATAGTAATAAACCAGCGGATTGTGACAAAACGTTCAAGACCGACATTTTGATGGACGTTTTGAAGGTCAAAGACAAAAAACGGCGCCGAATCTGGCGCCGCACTTTGCGTGAAAGTGGATAGGCCTAGTTGCCTGCGCTTTCCATTTTTCGGTTTGCGATGACCTCTTCCAGCCAGCCCAGTTTCATTTCTGGCACAGAGCTCAGCAGCAGGTCCGTGTAGTCGTCAAACGGCGGAGACAGCACGTCTGTCTTGCCACCATAGCGCACAACTTCCCCCTGATACATCACAGCAATAGAATCGGCGATGGCCTTCACCGTCGCAAGGTCGTGTGTGATGAACAGATAGGCGACGTCCTCAATCTTCTGGAGATCCAGAAGAAGTTTGAGAATCCCATCTGCAACAAGCGGATCCAGAGCGCTGGTCACCTCGTCGCAAATGATCATTTTTGGCTTCGCGGCTAAGGCCCGTGCAATACAGACACGTTGCTTCTGACCACCTGACAATTCCGCGGGATAGCGATCGATGAAGCCTTCACCCATCTCGATCTCGTCTAGAAGCTCCACAATGCGCTTGCGTTTTTCAGCGCCTCGCAGACCAAAGTAAAACTCAAGCGGGCGGCCAATAATGGTGCCAACGGTTTGCCGCGGGTTCATCGCAACGTCTGCCATCTGGTAGATCATTTGCAACTCGCGAAGGTCCTCCTTGGACCGACCAGCCAGGTCCTTGCTTAGGTCGCGCCCAGAGAAGTGCACGCTGCCATTGCCTTGCGGTAGAAGCCCTGTGATGACCCGCGCCAATGTCGATTTTCCAGATCCACTCTCACCAACCACTGCCAGGGTTTGCCCTGGATGCAACTCAACACTGATGTTTTTTAGTACGTCAAAGTTGGTGCCTTTATAGCGCGCAGTAATGTTCTGAACCTTCAGAATAGGCGAGGGCGTCGGCGTTTTCTCCGCATGCTCAATGGAGCGTACCGAAACTAGAGCCTTAGTGTATTCTTCCTGCGGATTGTTGATGATCTGATCCACTGAACCATACTCGACCATATCGCCCATCTTCAGGACAAGAATATCGTCACTCACTTGGGCTACGACGGCAAGGTCATGGGTGATATAGAGTGCAGCCACACCAGTGTCGCGAATAGCCTCCTTGATGGCCATCAACACGTCAATTTGTGTTGTCACATCCAGCGCGGTTGTTGGCTCGTCAAACACCACCAAATCCGGTTCAGGACACAGCGCAAGCGCGGTCATGCAGCGTTGCAACTGCCCACCAGACACTTGGTGCGGATAGCGGTTGCCGATGTTCTCCGGGTCTGGCAGGCCCAATTTTCGAAACAGTTCAACAGCCCGGCGCTCGGCCTCCTTCTTGGAGAATTTGCCTTGGAGGATCGCAGCCTCGATTACCTGATCCATGATCTTTTTGGCTGGGTTGAAAGAGGCCGCTGCGGACTGGCTCACATAGGTCACTTCTCCGCCGCGCAAGGCGCGCACGTCGGAGTTCGAAGTCTTCAAGATGTCGCGCCCGTTGACCCAAACTTCGCCACCGGTGATTTTGACACCACCGCGCCCGTATGCCATCGACGCCAAGCCAATGGTCGACTTGCCAGCGCCAGACTCTCCAATGAGGCCTAGAACTTTGCCCTTCTCAACTTCGAAGCTCACGCCATGTACGATTCCGATATCATGCGGTTTTTCTCCAGGAGGATAAACCGTTGCGCCAATCTTGAGGTCTTGGACTTTGAGAAGCTTATCGCTCATCCGCGGCCTCCTTTCAGCGAAGTTGTACGGTTTAGAATCCAGTCAGCAACGAGGTTCACTGAGATCGCCAAAGTTGCGATGGCTACAGCAGGGTAAAGCGCTGCCCCTATGCCGTAGACGATACCGTCCGCGTTTTCTTTTACGATGCCGCCCCAGTCCGCTTGCGGCGGCTGAACGCCAAGACCCAGGAAGGACAGCGTGGAAACAAAAAGCACCATAAAGATGAACCGTAGCCCCATTTCCGCAATCAACGGGGACAAAGCGTTCGGCAAGATTTCCCGGAAGATGATCCAACCTCGGCCTTCGCCGCGCAGTTTCGCAGCTTCAACATAGTCCATTACATTGATGTCGACGGCCACGGCGCGTGCCAAACGGTACACACGTGTACTGTCCAGCAAGCCCATCACAACGATAAGAACCGGTACCGTCACCGGCATGACCGACAACACAACCAAGGCAAAGATCAGCGAAGGGATCGACATGATAAGATCTACAAATCGGCTCATGGCCTGATCCGCCCATCCGCCTAGTACAGCGGCCAGAAAGCCAAGGATAGAGCCAGTTGTGAAGCTCAAGATGGTTGCCGCTGTGGCGATAAAGATGGTTGTACGCCCGCCGTAAATCATACGGCTCAGCAAATCGCGCCCAAGGTTGTCAGTCCCGAGCAAAAACTCGGAGGACGGCGGCAACCACACGTCTCGGCTAACCACTTCCGCCATGCTGTAGGGCGCAATCCAGGGTGCAAAGATGGCGACGAAAAAGTACGCGAAGGTGAAGATAAGCCCGATTAGGGCAGCTATGGGTATTCTCATAACGTTTCCCCTATTTCGGATGCCGCAAACGCGGGTTGGCCACAATGGACACGATATCGGCGACCATGTTGAGGCCGATTTATACTGCGGCGAAGATCAAGCCGCAGGCCTGCACCACTGGAATGTCCCTTTTGGACACGTGGTCAACTAGGAACTGCCCCATGCCAGGGTAGGTGAAGACCACTTCAATCACCACAACGCCGACCACAAGATAGGCAAGGTTGAGCATGACCACGTTCACCACTGGTGCGATGGAGTTCGGGAACGCATGCTTCCAGATGATCGTGAACATACGCAGCCCTTTTAGTTCTGCAGTCTCGATATAGGCAGATTGCATCACATTCAAAATTGCCGCGCGGGTCATGCGCATCATGTGTGCTAGAACGACCAGCGTAAGCACAGAAATTGGCAGGGAAATTGTGTGCAGCTTTTCGCCCAGGCTCATGCCATCATTGATCGTGGTCACGGAAGGAGCCCAACGCAAACGCACTGATACGAAGAAGATTGCAACATATGCGATGAGAAACTCGGGTACAGAAATAGATGCCAGAGTAACCGCTGAGATCAGCTTGTCTGGCCAGCGTTCGCGATAGCGTACGGCAATCAAACCAAGCAAAATCGCAAGAGGCACAGAGATGATCGCGGCCCAAAAGGCCAGGAAAAGGGTGTTTCCTAGACGTTTCCCGATGGATTCGGCAATATCTTTGCCGCTGGTGAGGGACGTGCCCAAATCACCTTGCAGGAGGCCGCCCAACCAGTTGAAATAGCGCTGTAGTGGCGGATCGTTCAATCCGAGATCGCGGCGCAGGTTGGCAAGCGCTTCCGGTGTGGCGGATTGTCCAAGAATTTGTTGGGCTACGTCTCCTGGCAGGATGATGGTGCCAGCAAAAATTAGGATCGAGACGAGGAAGAGCAGGAGGAGGCCCAGCGCAATGCGCTGGGCCAACAGTTTCAAAAGGAGCGACATATCAGCCTGTCACCCACATACGCTGTGCCGCGTAGCCGTTCATCAGGGAGAAGCCTGCCACGCCTTCAACCCAACCAGCAATCTTGTCGGTGTAGGCGTCAACGAAGTCGTTGAACATTGGGCAGATGAGGCCGCTTTCATTGCGTACCATCATGCCCATGTCGGCATACATCGCTTTTCGCTTGTCTTGGTCGAGTTCCGCACGTGCCGCAATCAGCAACTTGTCAAAGCTTTCGCTCTTGTAGCGTGTGTCGTTCCAATCCGCCGTCGACAGATATGCAGTGGTGAACATCTGATCCTGAGTGGAACGTCCACCCCAGTAGCTGGTGCAGAACGGTTTGTTGTTCCAAACTTCGGACCAATACCCATCGTTTGGCTCGCGCTTGATTTCCAGCTCGATGCCAGCAGCTTTAAGGGACTGCTGGAATAGCGCGGCTGCATCTGGCGCACCTGGGAACGAGTTGTCAGAGGTACGCAGAAGCACCGGACCTTCGTGGCCAGACTTCTTAAAGTACTCGGCTGCTTTTTCAGGATCGTACTCGCGCTGTTCCATTTCTGAATACATCGGGTACGCCGCGTTGATGGGCGAGTCATTGCCCACAGAGCCGTAGCCAAACAAGATTTTGTCGACCATTTCTTGCCGATTGATGCCATATTTCAAAGCCATCATCAGATCAGGGTTGTCAAATGGAGCTGTGTTGCCGTGCGCAATAAAGACGTAGTGGCCAGGGCCAGCTGTGGACGCAACAGTGATACCGGGGGCGCGTGCCACAAGGCCAGCTGTGCGCGGTGGTACACGGTCGATGATGTCTACTTGACCAGACTGCAGGGCCGCAACACGTGCGGTGTTGTCATTGATCACCAGCATTTCGATGGTCTCTACATGGCCGATGTCACCCCAGTAATTCGGGTTTTTCTCCGCCACAAAGCGCACACCCATATCCACTTCTTTCATGATATAGGGGCCGGTGCCGATCGCCGCGTCTGGCGCATCTTTGCCGCCGTTTGGCTGTACGATTAAGTGGTAGTCGCTCATCAGATACGGCAAGTCGGCATTGCCGTTGTTTAGCTCGATAACCACATCGCGGCCGTTAGTGCTGACATTTTTGATGTCGCGCAGCAGGCCAAGAGCACCAGATTTTGATTCTTCACCGGCGTGACGGTCAAGCATTGCGGCTGCATCCGCAGCGGTTACTTCTTGCCCGTTGGAGAAAGTGATGCCTTTACGGATGGTGAAGGTCCAGGTAGTGGCGTCTGCGGAAGCTTCAAAGCTCTCAGCAACTTTGCCTTGCAGACCGCCGTCGTCGGTTAGTTCTACAAGCGGCTCGCCCCACATGCGGATTAGGTTTACCGCTGTTGTATTTGCAGCTGTTGCCGGGTCAAGGCTGTCGGTAGTTGAGCCACCTTGCAAACCAATACGGAGAGTGCCGCCTTTTTGCGGACCTTCGGCATGTACTGCGCCGGCAAGCATTGTGTTAGCAGCCGCTGCTGTCACACCCAGTGCACCCGCACGGCCAAGAAACTTTCGGCGCGTGATGGCGCCCAAAGCAACCTGACGGCTTAGGAACTTAAGCTCTTCATTCATTTGGAAACTCCCATGTTGAATCTCTTGTTTTTCTTCATGCTGCGGCCTGCCTGCGACACAAATCAAGGAAAATGTGTCGTAGCCTACAAAGTTTTCGCCAACTCCTTTTGCAGGAGGGGTTTCCACAGTGATGCCTTCAGGAAACCGTCATATCACGGTTCAAAACCGACAGATATGACGTTTTTGGACTTTTGAAAAAATGTCGGCTGGTAGAAAGGGATCGCCTTATGGCTGAGTTGGTCTTGTCGGTAGTTCGCAGTAGGGGAGAGTAAAACGGTCTGCCTTAACGTCAACTTTAGTGGAGGGGCGAAAGGGAACAACGGGCACCGAGGCGGTTCAGAGGGCTAAGCCTTATTCTGCCGCCAAACTTTTTGGGGAATCAACCAAAAGAGTCGCCAACTCCGGGCGGCAGGATCCACAGTTTGTACCGGCAGAGAGAGCTGCGCCAATTTGCTCTACTGTGGTCAGGTTCTGCTTCTCTATTGAAGACAAAATTGTGTTCACACCAACATTGAAACAGGCACACACGGTCGGCCCCGGATCGACTTGGGTCGAGCTAGGACGTCCAGCCAAGAAATTCTGATCTGGATGACCCAACATCGCGCTTGCAAAAGATCGAGAGACTTGAACTGGAATGCGGTCCACGAATAGAGCCGCAACTAAGTTTCCGTCTTGATGAAAGGCGACTCGAGCGCGATCTTTTGGTGCGTCGAAAAAGCTCATACAATCAAGTCCGTCCACATCAAACAAGTTTCGCGCAAAATCGATCCAGTTGTCTTCTTGCGTGTCATCAGCTAATTCAATCTGCCAACCGGTGTTTAGCTTGACCTTTGCCCAATAACGGGTCGAAGGGTGCGGCTCTTTGGTACTCAGCGCGTAACCATACCATCTGGCGTTGTACTTAGAGAGGCTCACCTGTGCAGATTTACTGTCCGGCTGTCCCGAAATTGGATCAACCACTGGAGGTACCAAATCTGAAACAATGGATTGTGACGACGTCACACCAGCCCAGTGAATTGGGGCAAAAGTGTTTTTCTTGGCTACTCGGTCTGTGATCAATGCGCGTAAAGTGACTGCACCAAGATCATTGTGCACATTTACTAAATCTGCGTCTGTTATCCCGAGTTCTGTGGCATCTTGCGGGTGAATCTCTATGAAAGGTTCGCCATAGTGTTGGTTCAATCGCGACGCCCGTGCGGTCCTGGTCATCGTGTGCCAATGGTCGCGTATCCTGCCGGAATTGAGACGGTAGGGTCGATCGTTCCCCTTTCTGGTAAGTAATGGTTGTTCTATCGGGACAATTTTGGCGCGACCGTCAGGGGCGAAAAACTGACCATCGGCAAAGAACCTGGTTCCCATGTAAGCCTTTTTTCGGGACATCGGCCACTTCGTCGGCTTCATAGCATCGTACGCGGGATCAGTTAGGTCTGCCAATCCCGAGATGTCGAAATCCTTGCCGAGATCAGCGGCATGCCCAGACAGCTCCGCGTGCTCTCGGAAGATCTCGGCTGGGCTAGAGAAATCAAATCCAGTCGAGAATCCCATGCGGCGGGCCACATCACAAATAATGTCCCAATCGTGACGCGCCTTTCCTGCCGCAGCTAGAACGGCTCTTTGGCGGCTGATCGTACGGTCGGAGTTGGTGACTGTACCGTCTTTCTCGCCCCATCCTGTGGCCGGCAACAACACGTCGGCGAGTTTTGCGGTGTCGGTGTTTGCAAACATGTCTGAAACTACGACAAAATTGCAATTTTCAATAGCTGTACGAACTTCGCGTGCGTTGGGCATGCTCACGGCTGGATTTGTGCACATCACCCACAAAGCTTTGATTTTGCCTGAGGCGACAGCTTCAAACATATTGACAGCCTTAAGACCCTGTTGTGTCGGCATCGCTGGCGACTGCCAAAAATTCTGTACGGTATCTCGGTGTGTCGAGTTTTCGATGTCCAAGTGACATGCGAGCATATTGGCGAGACCGCCCACCTCGCGGCCGCCCATTGCGTTTGGTTGCCCAGTCACCGAAAAAGGGCCACTGCCCGGCTTGCCGATCCGTCCAGTGGCCAGATGACAGTTGATAATGGCGTTCACTTTGTCGGTACCGTGATCGGATTGATTGACGCCTTGTGAGAAAATCGTGACGGTTTTATCGGTGTTCAGCCAAAGTCGAGTAAACGCGCTCAGTTGCTGTCTGGTTAATCCGGTGATGGAGACATCTGCCGCATTTGCAGCGTCCAGCGCGTCTCCGAAGCCATCTGTGTGGTTTGCAACAAAATCCGCATCCAATGCGCCCTGAGTGTGTGTTTGCTCGAAAAGGTAGTTGAAAAGCGCAACATCTGTGCCGGGTGCTATGGGTAGGTGGATGTCTGCAAGGTCGCAGGTGGCGGTCCGCCGTGGATCGATCACAACTACTTTCATCGCAGGCCGCTTTGCTTTCGCGGCGGCGATGCGCTGATAGAGCACCGGGTGGCACCAGGCCAAGTTGGACCCTGTGATGATCAGCAAGTCTGCCAATTCTAAGTCTTCGTAAGTACCAGGCACGGTATCTGTACCAAAGGCGCGTTTTTGACCGGCGACGGTGGAGGCCATGCAAAGGCGAGAATTGGTATCGATGTTGGCGGAGCCGATGTAGCCTTTCATCAGCTTGTTCGCGACGTAGTAGTCCTCCGTCAGTAACTGACCGGAGACATAGAAAGCAACGGAATCGGGCCCGTGAACATCGATAGTTTCACGGAGTTTTCCAGCAACTAAGTCCAGCGTCTCGCCCCATTCTGCCGCCTGTTTGTTGATCTGCGGCGTAAGTAAGCGACCTTCAAGGCCTACGGTTTCCGCGAGTGCTGATCCTTTGGAGCACAGGCTACCAAAGTTTGCAGGGTGTTCCGGGTCTCCTTTTACAGCAATCCCACCGTTACCATCCGGCCTAGCGAGTACGCCGCAACCCGTACCGCAGTAGGGACAGGTGGTGGAGATAGAGCACGTCATTCTGCAGCCACCGACGGGATCACGGCTTTGGCCGCAATGTGTATGCGGCCCGCCACGCACTTGACTTCGTAAGTTTCGACTTTCCCCTCGTCAGCGCCCAGCGCTTCGCCCGTGGTCAGATCAAATACCCAATTGTACATCGGGTCAGTCACTTTTTCGTCGTGCTGGATGCCGTTGGACAGTGGGCCTGCCTTGCCTGGAAGATATTCATCCAATGCATAAACGTTACCTGTGGCCGTGCGGAAAACCGCGATGTCGCCGTGATGGGTGCGCACGACGCGCGCACCGCGTAGAGGGATGTCGTTGATACTGCCAATTTCGATGAAATCACTCATTCTGCTGCCACCTTTGTAAAGTCCGCGATGGGGGCGAATTCATGGGCGTCAACGCCTTGCTTGGCGCGTTCAGCCCATGGATCGATCTGGTAGAACTTCTGGCTGTAGTGGAAACGCTCGGCCAGCGCCTTGCGATTTTCCAGATCGTCGACAACCCGTTCCTTGACCCAGTCCAGCCCTACTTTGGCGATCCATTTGTAAGGCCTATGCAGGTATTGCGCCCCTTCGCGATAAAGTTGGTAGAAGGCGCAAGAAACTTCGATGGCTTCTTCTTCGGTGGCGACTTGGACCAAAAGGTCTGTTTCGCGCAGATCAAGCCCTGCCGCGCCGCCGACAAGGATCTGATAGCCACTGTCCACACAAATGATGCCAAGATCCTTGCATGTCGCCTCGGCGCAGTTGCGGGGGCAGCCGCTGACAGCGAGCTTGAACTTATGTGGCGACCATGCGCCCCACATGGCGTCTTCGATCTGGATGCCAAGACCGGTGGAGTCCTGCGTGCCAAAGCGGCAGTGATCCGATCCCACACAGGTTTTCACGGTGCGCAGGCCTTTGGCATAGGCTTGGCCAGACATCATGCCTGCCTTGCCAAGGTCATACCAGATGGCGGGCAAGTCGTCTTTTTTGACGCCCAAAAGGTCGATGCGCTGCCCACCTGTGACCTTGACCGTTGGCACGTCAAATTTGTCGGCGGCATCGGCGATGGCGCGCAGCTCATTCGGGGTGGTGATCCCGCCAAGCATGCGAGGGACGACTGAATAAGTGCCGTCTTTCTGGATGTTGGCGTGCACGCGTTCGTTGATGAAGCGGCTTTTACCGTCATCCTCGTATGTGCCGGGCCAAGCTGCGACCATGTAGTAGTTCAGCGCCGGACGGCATATGTGGCAGCCACAAGTGGTTTTCCAATCCAACTCCTGCATGGCTTGCGGGATGGATTTCAACTCTTTGGCGATGATCAGCTTGCGGACATCGTCGTGGGAAAGGTCGGTACACTTACAGACCACTTCCTTCTCTGGCATTTTGAACTCGTCGCCGAGCGTAAAGCTAAGAAGATCACCCACCAGACCCACGCAACTGCCGCAGGAAGAACCAGCTTTGGAGATGGATTTGACCGCGTCCAATGTATGGGCGCCGTCGTTGATGGCGGCGATGATTTGTGCTTTGGAAATGCCGTTACAGCCACAGATTTCGGTGTCATCCGGTAAGGCTGCAACGGCTGCCATAGGGTCCAGGGGGGATCCTCCTTGGTATGCGGGGCCAAAGATGAGCGTATCGCGCATCTCGGAGATGTCCTCTCGGTCTTTGATCAGGCCAAAGAACCAGTTGCCGTCTGCTGTGTCGCCATACATGACGGCGCCGACGATGCGGTTGTCTTCAATCACAAGGCGTTTGTAGACGCCGCGTGCGGGATCGCGGAAGACGATGTCTTCGCGCCCGTCTGCATCGGCGAAATCGCCGGCTGAGAAGAGATCGCAGCCTGTGACCTTGAGTTTGGTGGCGACTTCCTTGTTCGAAAACGCCGCCTCTTCACCCGCAAGGGTTTTGGCAATCACTTTAGCTTGGTCAAAGATCGGCGCCACAAGACCGAAGATATCTCCGTTGTGTTCTACACATTCGCCAAGCGACAGTATGTTTTCGTCCGAGGTGACCATCTGGTCGTCCACATGGATGCCGCGGCCTGTGGCCAATCCGGCCTCAGCGGCCAGAGCCACAGAGGGGCGGATGCCGACGGCCATCACCAGAAGATCGCAAGGCAATTCGGTGCCGTCATCCAGCAAGAGAGCTTTGACCTTGCCGTTCTCGCCAAGGATTTCCTTGGAATTGGCAGAGCATTTGACGGTGATGCCTTTGTCCACGAGCGCCTTGCGCAAAAGGTAACCGGCGGCCTCGTCCAGTTGGCGTTCCATCAGGTGGCCCATGATGTGCACCACGGTCACGTCCACTCCGCGAAGCGCCAAGCCGGCAGCGGCCTCTAGCCCGAGAAGACCACCACCAATAACCACAGCTTTGGCGCCGGGTTTGTCCCCAAGAGCGATCATGGTGTTGGTGTCTTCTAGATCGCGGTAAGCAATCACACCGTTCAGATCATGTCCCGGTAGTGGGATGATGAAAGGATTAGAACCGGTAGCGATGATGAGTTTGTCATAGTTCAGCACTTCTCCATTCTCAGATGTAACCGTCTGCGCAGATCGATCGATGTTCACAATTTTTTCGCCAAATCGTGGAGTGACACCGTTTTCTTCATACCATTCAGCAGTGTGAGTGACGATTTCGTCAAAAACCTTGTCGCCCGACAGCACGGGAGAGAGCATAATCCGGTTGTAGGTGCCACGCGGTTCCGCGTTAAAAAGGGTTACGTCGTAAGCGTTTGGGGCTACTTCAAAAAGATGTTCGAGCGCGCGGCCCGCAGCCATCCCAGCCCCTATGATGATGAGTTTCTGTGTCATGTTTTACTCCGCGGCAATGGCTTTGGCGGGTTTTGGCTTTGGTTTGGCGCCGTGCTCGTATTCTTCAAGGAAATTGAGCACATCCTGGCGATAGCGATAATAGTCAGTGTGCTCGAGAAGGGCTTTGCGCGTGCGTGGGCGCGGTAAGTCTACGTCGACGATCTTGCCAATGGTCGCCTGTGGGCCGTTGGTCATCATGACCACGCGATCTGCCAACAGAATGGCTTCATCTACATCATGGGTCACGCATATCGCGGTCACTTTGGTGCGGTCCCAGACTTCCATGAGAACCTCTTGCAACTCCCAGCGAGTAAGGCTGTCGAGCATGCCAAAAGGTTCATCCAAAAGCAGAAGTTTCGGAGACAAAGCAAAGGCGCGGGCGATGCCCACACGCTGTTTCATGCCGTTGGACATGGAGTGCGCAGGGCGGTCCATGGCGTCGGCAAGGCCAACACGCTCCAGGTAGTATTCCACCACGTCCTGGCGCTCGCCTTGGCTGGCTTTCGGGTAGACCTTGTCCACGCCAATGGCCACGTTTTCTTTGGCAGACAGCCATGGGAAGAGGTTGGGCGATTGAAACACAACGGCGCGCTCTGGATCCGCGCCTTCCACGTGGAGACCATCAAGACGGATGCCACCTTTGGAAATTGGGTTAAGACCTGCCGCCATGGTCAGAACCGTGGATTTACCACAGCCTGAGTGACCAATCAGAGATATGAACTCGCCGCGCTGGACTTTGAGATCAAAGTCTTTGACCACAGTCAGCGGTCCTTTGGGCGTTGGGTAGATCTTGTGTAGCTGCGAGAAGTCCAAGAAATTATGACCAATCATGCCCTTTTGAGCATCTTTGACCGCAGAAGGCACACCGTGGATTGGGGTCACGTCTGGCAGCGTTTTAGTGCCTTCGGCCTTGGCGGCGATGCCCACGTCCATCAGGTATTTGGTGACTTCGGCGCGTAGCTTTTTGAAGCCTTCATGGTGGTTCATTTCCATGCGATCGCGACGGCGCGGGATGTCCACTTTGAACTCTTGACCCAAGGTTCCTTCGGGGTTTAGCGCAATGATGCGGTCGGCGAGGATGATCGCTTCGTCCACGTCATTTGTGATCAGCACGCAGGTCTTTTTCTCAGCATCCCAGATCGCTTCGATCTCATCCGCGAGGTTGGCGCGGGTCAAAGCATCCAGCGCGCTAAGAGGTTCATCCAGAAGCAAAACTTCGGGGTTCATCGCCAAGGCGCGGGCTACGTTTACACGTTGACGCATACCGCCGGACAGCTCGGCTGGTCGACGAGTAGCGGCGTGGGAGAGGCCAACCATCTTGATGTAGTGTCCAACGCGCTCTTCTCTTTCGGCCTTTGGCATGTTGGGGAACACGCTGTCCAGCGCCAGGCGCACGTTGCCGTTCACGGTTAACCAAGGCATCAGCGAGTAGGACTGGAAGATCACGCCGCGCTCTGGGCCCGGTTGGGTGATCTTTTCGCCTTTGAACGTCACGCTGCCAGAGGTGGGCATTTCGAGGCCTGCCATGAGGTTGATCAGCGTGGTTTTGCCGGAGCCGGAGAAGCCCAGGAGAACGAGGAACTCGCCTTCCTGCACTTCGAGATTGATGTTTTTTAGAACGTTGGTTTTGGCGGTGCCTTCGCCGAAGCTCTTGGAGATATTGTCAAATTTCAGAACACTCATGGCGATCATCGGTTGGATGTGAAGGTGAAGAGCGATTGGATCGCGTACATCAGACGGTCCAACATGAAGCCGATGATTCCGATGGTGAAGACCGCGACCATGATCTTGGAGAGCGAGCTGGAGGAGCCGTTTTGGAACTCGTCCCAGACAAATTTGCCGAGGCCTGGGTTTTGTGCCAGCATTTCAGCGGCGATCAGAACCATCCAGCCAACGCCAAGGCTCAGGCGCAGGCCAGTGAAGATCAGCGGCAGGGCAGACGGCAACACCAACTTGGTGATCTTGGTCCAAGTGTTCATCTTTAGAACCTTGGAGACGTTCACCAAATCCTTGTCGATGGAAGCCACACCAAGCGCGGTGTTAATCAGAGTTGGCCATAAAGAACATAGGGTTACGGTTATTGCAGAGGTTAGGAAGGACTTAGAGAACAGCCCGTCATCCACGGTATAAGTGGCGGAAACCACCATGGTTACGATGGGTAGCCATGCAAGCGGAGAGACCGGTTTGAAGATCTGGATCAGCGTGTTCACGGCTGCGTTGGCGTAAGGCGAGAGGCCGGCCATGATGCCGATTGGCACGGCAATCACGGTGCCGATCAGGAAGCCAAAGAACACCGTTTTGATCGAAGTCCAAATCTGATTGTAGTAGCTGGGACTGCCTGTGTACTTGATATCTTTGACTTTTTCGGGCTGTCCGTTGGCGATGAATTTGGCGTTGCGGGCTTCAACGCGCTCGTTGAATTTCGCTTCTTTGGCGGCCTTTGCTTGCGCGTCTTCGTGGAGAAGCACGGCTTCGGTCCAGACTTGTTTTGGACCAGGAACAGCGCCAAGGGAGGTTTGGACCTTTGGTGCGAGAGTGCCCCAGAGCATTAGGAAGACTGCGATGGCCAGAAGCGGAACGCCCAAAAGTCTCGAAATTTCAGAGGCTTGCGCTTTTGGGTTGTCGCCAGCGGCGGCTTTCAAAATCGGAGTGATGAAGCTGAGACCGAGGACTTGGAACCAAGTGTCGGCCTTGTTTATGCGGGTGAAGAGGCGGGCGCGGCGGGCTTCGCGCTCTTCATCTGCGATGTTTTGCGGGTCGATTGTGGTCATGGGGTGTCCGTGGCTCTGGGCGCTGTTGCGGTAGTGGTTAATGCCGGGGAGCGGCTGATTTTGACGTCGGTATTACGTCGGTATCGCGACTGTATCGCGGAGGTGCGGTTTGGCGGGACGGGCGAAAATTAATCGCCCGTCCGTTGCGTCGCGGGAGAAGGGGGGAGCCGTCCTTCCCGCGACTTAGATTGTCAGCCTTGCACCTCTGTTCCGACAACTCGCTGATCGCCTTTCAGTCCAATCGGCAGGCTGTCTAGATAGGCATTTGGCGCTTTGCCGTCGTAGGCGATGCCGTCGATGATGTCCGCAGATGGGGTTGGCGCTTTGTAGCCGTCGCTGTCCCATGGGAAGTCGACCTCATTGGCGAGGCCTTCGTCCACCAGCAGACGTGCGGCTTCGAGGTAGATCGCGGGTTTGTAGACGGATTTGGCCACGTCGTCATACCAGCTGTCCGGCTTGGCCTCGGCGATCTGGCCCCAGCGGCGCATCTGGGTCAGGTACCAGATGGCGTCAGAGTAGAAGGGGTAGGTCGCGTTGTAGCGGAAGAACACGTTGAAGTCCGGGACTTCACGCTTGTCGCCTTTTTCATACTCAAAGGTGCCGGTCATGGAGTTCGCGATTACGTCGTAGTCCGCGCCCACATATTCCGGTTGGCTGAGGATACGCACGGCTTCTTCGCGGTTGGCGTTGTCGTTTTCATCCAACCACATGGCGGCGCGGATCAGCGCTTTGGTAACGGCCAGCGTGGTGTTTGGATACTTCTCGGCAAACTCGGCGTTCAGGCCGAAGACTTTCTCCGGGTTGTTCTTCCAGAGTTCGTAGTCTGTGATCACCGGGACACCGATGCCTTTGAAAACGGCCTGCTGGTTCCAAGGCTCACCTACGCAGTAGCCGTAGATGGTGCCCGCTTCCATGGTGGCCGGCATCTGTGGTGGTGGGGTCACGGACAGCAGAACGTCGGCGCCGATCTGGCCGGTGATGTTTTCAGGGGAATAATAACCTGGTTCCAGACCACCGGCGGCGAGCCAGTAGCGCAGTTCGTAGTTGTGCGTGGAAACAGGGAACACCATGCCCATGTTAAATGGCTTGCCTTCGGAGGTGTATTTTTCGACCACCGGCTTCAGCGCGGATGCGGAGATTGGGTGTTGCGGGCGGCCATCGTCCATCAGCGGCACGTGCGGCTTCATTTCTTCCCAAATCTGGTTGGACACGGTGATGCCGTTGCCGTTCAGGTCCATTGAGAATGGTGTGATGATGTGCGCCTCAGTGCCGTACCCAATTGTAGCGGCGAGCGGCTGAGCTGCCAGCATGTGCGCGCCATCCAGTTGGCCGTCGATCACGCCGTCCAGAAGCACTTTCCAGTTGGCTTGTGCTTCCAACGTGACAAATAGGCCTTCGTCATCAAAATAGCCCTGCTCATAGGCCACGGCGAGCGGCGCCATGTCGGTCAGTTTAATGAAGCCAAACGTCAGCTCATCTTTTTCGAGTTCCAGTTCCGCCAGGGCCGGAGACACGAGCGCGGTCGTGGCTGCCAGGATCGAAGCAATGCGTTTCATATTACTGTCCTTCATGTTGTGCCCTTTGGATGGAGGAGAGGGCCGAGAACGAAAAAAGCCGCGCGACCAGCACCGAAGGAGGAATTTCGGCGGGTCGAGCGGCTTTGCTCAGATAGGTCCCCAATCATTCGGGGCGGTCTGCGTAGCGTCCTTGCTGCGCGTTGATGTCATTAGGCGCGTCAGACGGCGCAGTCTCAAGGTCGAAGTGATGGTTTTGCTGCAATGCAGCGGCTGATCTCCGCATTTGCACAAAAAGTCAGCATTCTGGGCGGCGCGGGTCGAAAACTTGATCATCAAAGAAGCGATCCGGGCCTAGAATCAGGGTGCCGGAGTCCGTTGCCGCAGTTGTCGGGGAGGCCAGCGCGCCTTCGAGCTTCTCGGAGGCTGCAGGAAGGTCTGCGCCCAAAGGTCCGAGGTGACGGCGGTAGAGATCGGAGCGGAAAACGGCGGCGGCCTTGGAGGCAGATCGGGCCCGGTCCAAGCCAAAACGGGCCGCCATACGCGCGCCGATCCAAGCGCCCTGGCTTTTCCAAGGGAAGCTGGCGGCACCGTCAAAGAACTCCATCATGCGCGGCACGGTGCGTGATTTCCCACGCGCGTTGATGAGGAGGTTGCC
>Ga0189290_100057_pt1 | contig 114214 bp, 102 predicted proteins | sample UW140minimetaG_FD_130318 | JGI IMG/M metagenome (GOLD analysis project Ga0189290, IMG submission 130318) | Marine microbial communities from the Costa Rica Dome - UW140 mini metaG | ecosystem: Environmental > Aquatic > Marine > Oceanic > Photic zone | place: Costa Rica: the Eastern Pacific...
GTAAAAACATTAGAGTCGTTAGCTGTATAACAATAATTTAATGTTTGTGCTCCTGCAGTACAATCTACAGAGAAATCTGTTTGTACTGTTGTTGTAAAGTTTAAAGGTCCAACCCAGTCACTATATACTCCTCCGCCACAATCTGATCTTACATAAACCTCGTAGTCTGTAGAGTAATCTAATGCTGATGCATTAACTGTGTTTGTAGCAATCATGGTTCCACTTCCAGCTGGAGTGCCTGTTCCAGGTGCTTGTAATACATACTCCCAAGCTGTTATTGTTCCAGCATCCCAAGTAATATCTGCCGTTGTTCCTCCTATATTATTAGCGGCCAAAGCTGTTGGTATATCACATAAAGAGTTTACTACTGCTATATTATCTATCATCCAATACCAAGCCCAAGTGTCTCCATCGTCGTAAATAAAACGAATTTGCATATTAGCATTAGAGAGTGCGGTTATATCAATGTGTTGTTGATCTGGTGTAGCAAACGAACCTGTTGTAGCAGTTATATTTAATACTTCTACCCAACTGGTTCCATCAAATACTTCTACAATACCACTGTCTGCTCCTCCTGTTCTGTAAAATTGGTCGAAGTCTAAAAATAGACCAACAGCTCCTGTAGTATCAAAAACTGGCGATGTTAATGTTTCTATTAATTGTGTGCCATTTCCATTGGCATCACTATCAACAAAAGCGCCAGCAGTACCATCTAGGTCATTAAAACCGCCTTGTTGTCCAGAGGCCCATGAGTCTCCAGTGGCAGCCCCTTCATCAGTAATAGTCCAAGAAGCAGGGATTTCTGTATCAAAATTTTCTTGCAAGTAAGTTTGCGCGCTAAGCGAAAAGCTAAATGAAAGTAAAATTAACAGCAAAGTAATCTTTCTCATTTATTTGGTTTTTAGGGTTAATTTTTGGTTATGCAAATGCTATTATATTTGCAACTTTTTTCTAGTAGCCTACAATGTATACTAATTCCTTATATAATGAAACCACAGATAGACGTAATGCATTCTTTTTCGATGAAATGAACACTTGTTAGTATACTAAACTGCTTATTCCATGTAATTTTAACATTTTACCTGCTAATTTTAACTTTTCTTTTAGCTTCATTTCCAGATTCATCCACAATAGTTATTATATGTGTGCCTTCCTTTGGTATTATAGCTTTATCATGGATATCTTTAGTGGTACCAATGAATTTCTCATTTAAATACCAAAACACTGTACTTTCTGGTTTTGAATGTGCAATTTTAACAATTAAATCATTTGTTTTTCCATCGAAATCTTTGGGTAAGAAAATAGTGCTTCCTTTTTTAGGATATATAAATTGCATAGAGACTGCGTTGTTTGTTCTACAGTCATTTCTAAATGGAGGTAAAGGTTTATAAAATGGATTTTTGGTTTTATAATAAAATGCCATTAATGGGGGTAAAACAAACCAGGATTTATGAGATACATTACTTAAGTCTTCGCAAGAAGCATTTACTTGTTGTTCATTATTATCTACATGAATTAGTACATGGTATGGACAGGGTTTTGTTTTTAAACCACTAACTTGGATGTATTCTTTTTTAATATCTTCACAATTTACATTAGCACGATAACCACTTTTTGAGCAAATATTTATTTCTTGCATCTCATCATACGGTTTTTCGAACCAATTACTACTTGGCAACACATCAAAAATATCAAATAAAATAGGCGCAGCTGTTTGTACTCCAACCAACCCAGGACGCCCTTCTCCATCAGCATTACCTACCCAAACACCAACAACATAATCCTTTGTAGTTCCTATTGCCCAGGCATCCCTAAAACCAAAACTGGTTCCTGTTTTCCAAGCAACCTGCTTAGAATCGTCAAAAAACTCCCAATTCTCGTCACTTTCTGGCCTATTTACATCTTTTAAGCTTTCATAGGTTAAATAAATAGATGCTGCATCGAATAAGATTTTCTCTGTAGATTTTTCACCAAAATCAATAGGTTTTGAAGCTAAAAAAGTAGGTTCGCAAAATTCGTTTGAAAAATACTCGCTTGAATTTTCGTTAAAATGGTTTAATGTTGAAGATAAACTAGCATAACTTTTACATAAATCCCACAGACTACTTTCGGCTCCTCCTAGTATTAAAGATAAACCGTAATGATTGGCATTATATTTTACGTCTTTTAGTTTTAAATCTTTTAAATAATGATGAAAACGGTCTAGTCCAAAATCTTGAAGCATTCTTACTGCTGGCACATTTAAAGAGCGTGCTAAGGCTCTTTTTGCCGGCACTGCTCCATCGTATTCTTTATTATAATTCTCTGGTGCATAGTTTCCAAATTGCGATGGTACATCTGGCACTAATGCATTGGGTAATAAATCGCCTGCATCTAACATAGCTGCATATAAAAAAGGTTTTAAAACGCTTCCTGTGCTTCTTCCTTTATCTATAATATCTACGTCTTTTTGGTGTGCTCGCGTTGTTGGTGAGTTACCTATATAAGTTAACACTTCTCTAGTTTTTACATCTAAGACAAGTACAGATATATTATATATCTCATTTTGTTGCAATAGATTGTAATGGTTAAATACTACTGTATTGGCTTGTTGCTGATATTTATTATTTATAGTTGTTTTTATACGTTCTCCATAATGTGTTTTCGCTACTTTTTGCAATAAATGTGGTGCTATTTGTGGCAACGGGTAAGGCTTTTGCGGAAGCGACTCTGCTATAGACAAATCGTAGGTTAAAGTATCTATGGTTTTGTTTATTAATAATTTTTTTAGAAGCCTATTTCGTTTTTCTAATAAACGTTGTTGGTTTTTACCTGGATATATTAAACTTGGTGCATTTGGCAACACTGCTAATGTTGCGCTTTCTGCCCAGGATAAATCATTGGCATCTCTATTAAAATAACGCCATGATGCAGCGTCTATACCTACTACATTACCCCCAAATGGTGCGTAACTTGAATAAAAGGCTAATATATCGTCTTTATTATGCCTTAACTCTAATCGTGTTGCTAGAATGATTTCTTTTATTTTTTCTATGTAGGTTCGAGATCTCCCTTTTCTAGAAAGTCTAATAACTTGTTGTGTTATAGTACTTCCTCCTCGTTTTACTTTTCCAGAACTTATATTCTGTTTTAAGGCTTTAAATATAGATACTGGGTTAAATCCTGGATGCTTGTAGAAATACTCGTCTTCGAAGTTAATTATACAAGTTTTAAATTTTTCTGGAACACTATCATTTTTAGGAAATCGCCATTGGCCATCTTTAGCAATTTGCGCTCCTAATAACTCATTATTTCTACTGGTTATTACTGTTGCTGTTGGGTCTTTAAAGAGTTCGCTTGGTAAACAAAAATAATAGACAACTAAAAGCAATGCTAAAATTAGTGATTTTATTTTGTGCTTTTTTATGTATGTTATTATTCTTTTCATTCTTATTGCCTTAGATGTTATTCTTTATTTTCTAATCTCTTTTAAATTCATATTCGCGTTCTACTTTACAGATTCTTACATTATACCAACTGTACCAGTCTTGCCTTCCTTTTTGTTGTGCCAAGACGTGTTCTGTTTGTTGTTTCCATTGTTTTATTGCGTCTAGGGTTTTCCAGTAACTTACAGTTATCCCCACTTCGCTTCTAGCAGAATCTATACTTATAAAACCATCTTGCTCTTTCGCTAATGTTTCCATTAAGTCCGCCATATCTACATAACCATTGTCTCCTTCGGTTCGAGTTGATGTAAATATTACGGCGTAATAAGGTGTCATGTTTGATTTCATTTTTTATGCTCTTTTTTATTCCATGTTAATACTTGCACTCCTTTGGAATAATGTGTTTTATCTGGTCTGTTATTTAAAAATGTAAACCTTGGATAATCTACAACAATAGAAGTATAAATAATATTCTGCATTGGCCATTCTATATGGTGTACATCGTATTCTATTATTTTGTTTTTATAATCTTGGAATACAGCATAACGCTCGGTTAACCATATATCGGTTTCGTCTTTTGTAACAGATGTATCACCTAAAGTATATTTTAATGAAAATGCTTCATTTAATTTGGTGTTTTTAGATTGGTAGTTTTCATCTGTTCTGCTCATTTTAGAATAACGATATGGAAATTTAGAGACTTGTTTTATTAGTTTACAAGACAACTTGTTATTAGCTTCCATACTAAAAAAATATACGCTTGGCTTACCTTTATAAACCACATAAGTTCTAATATTTATTTCTTGAAAGTCTGATATGTATGGTGGTTTCGGTAGATGTCTTAGTTTTACGTTATTCATATCGAAAGCCACTAAACTCACCCACGCTTTACCGTTAATTGTATCTACTGTTAACTCTTTTGGTAGCATTGCCCGAATGGTATCTGCATCGACCTCCCAATGTAAAAAAATTGCTTTATTCCATTCTTGATAGACTGTCCAAGGTGCTACTGGATAGTTGAATGATCTATGGTTTGTTTGTTTTAGGATTTGTTTTGGTTTCAATTTTTATTTCATTCTAATAAAATTCCCGCTTTCGCGGGAATGTGTTATTTTTCAACCTCTACCCATTGTCCTTTTGTACGTACTAAAAACTCATTATCGTACATCGCTTCTGCTTGAACTCCCGGTAAATAATAGGTTCCTAAATACGATGCATTTAACATAACATTAAACGTTTTAGAGCTATTTGTTTTTCCTCTTTTGTTTAAATCTAAATAGAAATTAACGCGATCGTCTCTTATATCTGTATAGCGTGCTTGACTAGTTGTACTACTTCCAAAAGCTGTAAATCGCGTGTTTACAATTTCCCAACCCGATGGGAAAATCTGTGTTAAGGCAATGTCGTTTACACGTTCGTTTTTAAGGTTACTTACATTTACAGTGGCTACAAAATCTTGCCCTTGTTGTAACTTACTTACATCTATAGTGTTTCCTTTTAAATCTTTATAAGCTATACTAACACTTAAACCGCGTTGCTCTGCTAATTCTTTTCCTAATGGTAATTTTCCAGAATTTAATACACGTACATAAACCACGTTGGCTTGATTATTTTTAAAGCTTAAAGTATTACTTCCATCTTTTAATTTTAACTCACGTTGTGCAATGGCACTTTTAGTATTTATAGTTTCTGTTTTACCATTAATGGTATAATCTAATTGCACCGATTTTCCACCGTTAACTTCTACCATTTTTGCTATTGCCAATAAGCTATATGCAGTTGTTTGTGTACTCATCCAACGATTACTAGATAAATCTTTAGCTAACGTTTTGGCCAAATCCTGAGTTCTCTTGTCTTTTGTTATTACCATTGTTTCTAATGCCATCGCTCGGTTTCTATCTACAGAACCATAGGTATAATAGTTATAACGTGGCGGCTGAAACTCGATATTAGCTGTTTTAGATATTTGGTTACTAGCTTCACTTTGTCCTGCTAAAGCATAGGCTGCGGCTAGTCGCCATTTGGCTTCGTTAGAGATTTCGCTAAACTCACGTAAACGGTTCATAGAGGCTAAGTCTGGGCTTCCTGCTAAAGCTAAGGTGTACAGTCTATATGCTTGTGCTAAATCGCTATTATAGGTACGATAGCTTGGCCTCCAGTTTCTTGCTGCTTCTTTTTGATAACGTATCCAGTTGCTTTTAAAGGTTAGTGGTAATACATAGCCTTTTTTCTCTGCTTCTATTAAAAAGTGTCCAGAGTAGCTTGTTCCCCAATCGTTAGCATTACCTTCTCCAATCCAATAACTCATGCCTCCATTTGGTCTTTGAAAATTGCCTAAACGTTTTATTCCGTTTTTAATATTAGATTGTATTTTTTGTTTTTTATCGAATGGTAAATCGAAAATATCATTTAAATACAATTGCGGAAATACACTAGATGTCGTTTGCTCCACACAACCGTGTGGGTATTGTATTAAATACTGTAATCGTCTAGAAAAATCCATTGGCGGCATTGTAGAAAACTCTAATGTTGCTGCATTTGTTCCTGCTACTCCAAAGGTTTCAAAATCTAAATTAGTCGTTGCATTTGCTTCTAATGTTTTATCTAACACTCTAGAGGTTATTGGGTTTGGGTTTACGACATCTAATTCTACTTTATATGTTGATTTCTCCCCATTTCCTGTGGCAATAACCTCAACGGTATTTATACCATTTGCCTTACTAACATCTAACTCAAAATAAGCCATTTGTTCATCTGGTCTTTTAAATGTTAATGCTCTTGTTTGGTCTCCTACAACTGTAATACCATCGCTAAGTTTTAACTTTAGGTCTACGTTTTTCACTTTTTTCTCCATAGCAAATACGGTAACTGGTAAGGTTACTTTTTCGCTGGGGCTTAATTTACGTGGTAAGGTTGCTAATACCATTAATGGTTTTTTTACTTCTACAGATTTATCTGCACTACCGTAAGCTTCTGTTCCATTATTTCCTGCTACTACCATAGTACGTACAGCACCAACATAATTTGGCATTTTTATAGTATGCGTTTTTTTAGCACCTGGCTTTAATATAAATGGCCCTAAATAAGTTACTACAGGTTTAAAACGATTTGCTTTTTTGTTTTTTCCTCCTGCAGCACTACCATCTCCACCAATAGCAAATATTTGATCTACACTACCACTATAGGCTCCTATAACATCATCAAACACATCCCATGTTTTAATACCTAATGCTTCTCTTGCATAAAATGCAGACCATGCATTTGGTGTTTTAAAACGTGTTAAATCTAATAACCCTTCTTCTACTATTGCAATGGTATAGGTCATTGGCTTATCGTTTTTCTCTGAAACAGTTACCTTAAATTCTTGCTCTGGACGTAATACATCTGGCATTATAATTTCTGGTTTCAGTTTTGTTTCTGGGTTTTCTACTAGTATTGGAATAACACCGTATAGTCTTAATGGTAAATCGTTTGCTGTACTAGCATGTGGCTGTAGTAATGAAATATTTACAAACACATTAGGCGCCATGGCTTCTGTTATTGGCACATCTACAACAGTTTCTCCTTGTTTTGTTTTTACCCATTTGTGTTCTATAACTTCTGTACCATTTTCAATACTTACTAAAGCGCGCCCTTCGGTTCCTGATGGGAATGTAATTTTGGCTGTTTCACCTACATTATAGTTTTCTTTATCAGCAGAGAATACTAACATTTTTGCTGCATCCTTACTTCCTGTTGGTTGTCTTTTCCACCAGTTTCTGTAAAAATATGCTGTGCGTCCAGTTGCATGCCCACTTTTAGGGTCGTAAACACGAATTAAATAACGTCCACCATCATGCTCTGGTACTTTTATATTAAAGCTTGCTTTTCCTTTAGCATCTGTATTTACCGTAGTATTTATAAACGGTTTATGGTACGAACTCTTAGCATATTTAGATAGGTTATCGTACGAAGAGTTCCACCACCAACGCCATTCTATTTTATAAACTTTTACTTCTAATCCGTTTCGCTTTATTGGTTTTCCTTGATCGTCTACTACTACTAAATTGAAATTCTGATTTTCGTCTGTATAAAACGATCCGTAAGCTCTACTCTTTGGTGATTTTAATCCTACAAAAGATTTATATGGTGCATATTTTTTAGAAAAAGCATCCATAGAAAAATCTCCTCCGTTTTCGAACGCTCGTACTAAAAACTGAACGTTTAGCATTCCTGGTGCATTTTTACCAACGTTAAGTTTATTAGTTATAGTTGCTAATCCTTCTTCGTTTACTTTATTTTCAAAAATGGTTAGTTCTTCTCCAGAGAATTCTCTAGATGGATCTCTAAACACGTAGTCTTTATAATTTTTAAACGGCGAATAAGCATTACTAAACTTTGCTTTTATTTCTGTTTTTAAGTTTTTTGCTGGTGCGCCATGTAACCATTTTACTTCTAAGTTTCCGTTTAGCGGATTTGTTCCTGTAAGTACCTCATCTTTAAAATCGACTTTAATTTTTAAGCGGTTAGGTTTTACAGTTTCTATTTTTAATCCTTTGTAAAAAGTAGCTCCACCTACACTTACTTTAGCATTCCAGTTTCCTGTTTTATCTTCTACTCCTGTAGGTACAGTAAACTTATAAAACTGGTTAATGTTAGACGTTGTTACTTTTTTATAAGCCAATTTACCGTTAGGGTCTGTTATTTCCATTTTTACAGGATGCCCACTTGGTAATTTATTAGCAACATCGTTTAACATAAAGGTTAAATGCAAGGTGTCTCCTGGTCTCCATACGCCACGCTCTCCGTAAATATAACCTTTAAGCCCTCGCTGTAAACGGTTTCCAGACACATCAAACTTACTTAGTGATAATGAGTTTCCGTCTTTTAACTTGATGTAGGTTTTATTATTTCCTTTAGAGACTATAGCGAATGCTGCGCGCTTATCTGCTTTTACTGTAGCTAAACCTTCAGTATCTGTTTTAGTTGTTACTATTTCTTGTTGCTGATAGTTATATAATGCAACTGTAGCATTCGCTTCTACATTAGTGTTTAAAATATTAGTTACGGCAAAGTAGTAATTGTTACTCGCTCCTTTTTTAGCAATTACTCCAATATTTGATGCTAATAGGTTTTGAGAGATTTTATTATTTACTCTATAATATGATGGTTTACATGGGTTTTTACGATCTCTCCAATTGTAATTATTATTACGATAGCTGTAGGTTAAGTTATCCCAATATTTTTCTTCGCGTAAATCGTCTTCTTCTGTAGTAGTTTCTCCATAATCTTCTCCATAATAATCCTCTTCGTAGTACTCATCCTCATAATAATCATCATTATTTTCCGAGTTTGTTATGTTTTGATTGCCTTCACAACCATATAAAGAATACTCTTGTTTAAAATCTACCTCTATTCTATAAATTGCTCCAGGATCTGCATTAAAAAACTTAGATAAATCGACACTATAGGTTTTCCACTTCCCAGTATTTTCTATAGCGCTTTCCATTAGCTCAATTTTTTCTTTTGCTATACGGCGCCCTACATAACGAATACTATTATCATAACCTCCAGCTAATTCATTATCTTGAAGAAATTGCAATACATTATCTTCAAAAATCTTAATAACTTTTACATCTACAGCTTTTAAATTAACAGCTTCAAAATTGAATTTTAATTCTTCAGAGTTTGGTAAAATCACTCCATTATTTACTAAACGAACTTGTGGTTTTATTTGTTCGAAAGAAATGGCTTCTGAAAAAGGACTCTTCAATTTATAACCTTCTGTATTTTTTATTCCTTGAAAGACATCTATACGCACTGTTCCTATTATTTTAGAATCTGGATAGGCTTTTAAAACATTTCCATCTACAATATATTTTGGGTTTTTGGTATTTTGAATGGTTACTAAACCATCAAAATTTTGTTGTTTTTTTATAGGGTCAGAAAAATTAATAGATAAATATTGCTCTGGACTTTGTACCACTTCCATTTTAGTAATGGTAAAATTATTTTTCCCAGGAATAAGTACTTTATTTTCACCAGAATTATCTGCACTAATGGCTTTACCATTCCATTTTACCAATATTTTGCTATCGTCAACCAAACGATTTATGCTATCAATTTTAAAAGCAAAATATCTTGATGGCACACTTTCTTCGTCCCATTCAATTTTTAAGTTCTTTCCTTTTTGTGAAGCGCTTACTATTTTTTTAGCATCTTCAATTGTTATATTATCTGCTGCTTTTAATGTTCCTAATAAGTATTGCCATTCTTTACTATACGATTGTAAATCGTTAGTTGTAATATTAAAGTTCGGTGTAATAGTTTTAAATTGAAAGGTATAGTTTTTAAATTCACTGGGGATGTCTGTATATATCCTTCCTACTTTTACTGTAACCGAATATTCGGTATCAGGGTCTAACGGTTCATCTGGTTTAAATATTAAAAAATGCTTGTTTTTAGATACTAATTGTCCAGAAACATGCGGTGTAATACTAACCAATTCCTCAGTAATATCTTTATCTATATCCCAGTCTTCTACATCTTTAGTTAAATTTATAGCTATAGGATTACTTACAGAAACCCTACCTGAAGTCGTGTAACTTATATAGTCTCTAAACTTAAAGACATTATCGGTTTCGGTTTCTTTCTTTTTACAAGACATTGCTAATACCAAGCAGAGTAAAAGCGTTAAGAATGATTTTGATTGCATAATTTTAAAGTTTTTATAAAACTACATAAAGCCTTTTTTGTATATATATAAGCTTTACTATTCGTTGGTTAGTTTATAGGATTCGTTAGCTAGTGTTTAGGATTCGTTTTCACTCGTCCTTTGAGTAAATTTTTATAGTTAATTCGCCTTTAGCGTTCATTGTTGCACGGTACATTCCTGCGGTATTAAAATCCATGGTCATATTACCATTTTTATCTACGGCAATAATTCCTCCAGTCCCTCCCATATTGGTAAGTTTATTATGGATTACTTCTTTTGTTGCAGCTTCAAGTGTTAGCCCTTTATATTCCATTAATGCTGAAATATCATGTGCAACTGTTGCTCGAATAAAATATTCTCCCCAACCTGTACTAGATACAGCGCATGTTTTATTATTCGCATAGGTTCCTGCTCCAATAATTGGTGTATCTCCAACACGTCCAAAACGCTTATTGGTCATTCCTCCTGTAGAGGTTCCAGCAGCTAAATTCCCATTTTTATCTAAAGCAACACATCCAACAGTTCCCATTTTATTATTTTTTATATCCTCATCGTAATAACCTGCTACTTTTTTATCTTTTTCACCATCGTGATCTTGCTCTATTATAGCTTTCTTTTTAGCACGTTGCAAAGACTTAAATCTATTTTCTGTATAAAAATAATCTGGAGTTACTATTTCTAGCCCTTGTTCTTTAGCATACAAATCTGCTCCTTTACCAGCCATCATTACATGTGGAGATCTATCCATTATTGTACGTGCTAAATTTATTGGGTTTTTTACAGTTTTTGTACCTGCAGAAGCTCCAGAGTTTAATGTTTTACCATCCATTATAGAGGCATCTAATTCATTAGTTGCTGCATTGGTAAAAACAGCACCTTTTCCTGCATTAAACAAAGGAGAATCTTCCAATACATTAATTGTTTTTTCAACAGCATCTATGCTACTTCCCCCGTTTTTTAAAATTGTATACCCCACTTTTATAGCTTCTTCTAATTTAGCATTGTATTTAGCTTCTTTTTCAGGAGTCATATTCTTTTTTAAAATAGTTCCAGCTCCACCATGAATAACAATTGCAAAATCGTTAACCTTAACATTTTTAATTTCGTTTCGTTTTATAGCTTTAAGATTATCATCTGGATTTGGCGCTAATTCGCCACAATTAAAAAGTGATGCAAATAGCATACTTAAAAAAAGTATTTTTTTCATAAATAAATGGTTTTTATAAGGAGCTTTAAAGTTACTATTTTTAAAAGCGTTATATACTAAAAAAGGACTTTTATTAGTATATTCGCATCAAAATTTAATAATTCGTAAAATTCAAGTAATTATGGCAGCAGTTTCAGCTGATTTCGGAATAAAAGAAGCGCTTATAGAATTAGGTGTTAAGGATATAAATGAAGGAACATCTACGGGTTCTAATCATTTTTCTAATGGTGAGATTATAGAATCTTACTCTCCTGTTGATGGACAATTAATTGGAAAAGTAAAAGCAACGACTCAAGCGGATTACGATAAAGTAATGGCAACTGCAACGTCTGCTTTTAAAGATTGGAGAAAAATGCCTGCTCCACAAAGAGGAGAAGTCGTTCGCCAATTTGGAGAAAAATTAAGAGAGAAAAAAGAAGCCCTAGGTAAGTTAGTGTCTTACGAAATGGGAAAGTCTTACCAAGAAGGTTTAGGTGAGGTTCAAGAAATGATAGATATCTGTGATTTTGCAGTTGGTTTATCTCGTCAATTACACGGTTTAACAATGCACTCTGAGCGTCCTGGACACAGAATGTACGAGCAATATCATCCACTAGGAGTTGTAGGTATTATTTCTGCATTTAATTTTCCTGTTGCTGTTTGGGCATGGAATACTGCTTTAGCATGGATTTGTGGAGATGTTTGTGTATGGAAACCTTCTGAAAAAACACCAATTTGTGGTGTTGCTTGCCAAAACATTGCTGCAGAAGTTTTTGCTGCAAATGGTTTACCAGAAGGAATATGTAACTTAATAAACGGAGATTACAAAGTTGGAGAAATGATGACTAAAGATACACGAGTACCTTTAGTATCTGCAACTGGTTCTACTAGAATGGGTAAAATCGTTGCTAAAGAAGTTGCTGGACGTTTAGGAAAGTCATTATTAGAGTTAGGAGGAAACAATGCTATTATTGTTACTCCAGATGCCGATGTAAAAATGACGGTTATTGGTGCTGTATTTGGTGCTGTTGGTACTGCTGGACAACGTTGTACATCTACACGTCGTTTAATTATACACGAAAGCATGTACGATAAAGTAAAAGATGCTGTCGTTGCTGCTTATGGTCAGTTACGTATTGGTAATCCTTTAGACGAAAACAATCATGTTGGACCACTTATTGATACCGATGCCGTTAAAATGTATGAAGCTGCTTTAGAAAAGGTTGTTGCTGAAGGAGGAAACATTATTGTTGAAGGTGGCGTACTTTCTGGAGAAGGTTACGAGTCTGGATGTTATGTAAAGCCTGCAATTGCAGAAGCTAAAAACGAATTCGAAATAGTACAGCATGAAACATTTGCTCCAGTATTATATTTATTAAAGTATTCTGGTGGTGTTGAAAACGCTTTAGATATTCAAAATGGTGTTGCACAAGGATTATCTTCTGCAATTATGACTAACAACTTACGTGAAGCAGAAGCATTTTTATCTGTTGCTGGTTCTGATTGTGGAATTGCTAACGTAAATATTGGTACTTCTGGTGCTGAAATTGGTGGAGCTTTCGGTGGTGAAAAAGAAACTGGTGGTGGACGTGAGTCTGGATCGGATGCATGGAAAATATACATGAGACGCCAAACTAATACTATTAACTATACTACAGATCTACCTTTAGCTCAAGGGATTAAATTCGATTTATAGTAGTTAGTACTTTTATATTATTAAAACAGCCTAAGGAAGTGATTCCTTAGGCTGTTTTTGTTTTTAATCTTTACATGTTATTATAAAAAAATATTAAATCAATTTTTTATCACGCAGGATGCCCAGTATGTGTAAGTGCTGAACATGACATTATTAACTTAGTAGGTGAAAACAATGTAGAAGTTGTAAACATTGGAGAAAATAGAACAAGAATACCAGAAGCTGAAAATGCAGGCGTGAAATCTGTTCCTGCTTTAGTAACTCCTAATGGCAACACCTTACATACAAACTTTTGTGTTACTATGGCAGATGTAAAAGGTTAATTTTTTTTAAAAAACAAATAGTTAGGATTCGTAATATGTGTATATATTTAGAATCCTAACTTGTTAAAAACAACAAAGATGAAAACATTACTAATATTACTTTCAGCAGCATTATTTTTAATACTACAAACACTTGTGCTCAAGAAAATAATGTGTATAAAAACTAAGATTTCAATATTAATAGAGTCTCTGTAACACACCATGTAGATTTAGGTGTAACTGTTTGGCAAATGACTGTAAATGGCAATGCCGGAAAAACGTCTCCTATTAAAGCAGGGCTGTTAGATGGCGATTATGTACTAGGTTACGTATTTCCTACTAAAAAAAATCTATAGATGTTGGTTTTAATAATACAAATGGTATTGTAGCGCTCGCTTTAACGTATCACCTCGATTTTGATGATACACCCACTTTGGGATGAAAAAAACGATAATATATTTAACAACGATGGTATTATATGGCATCCTCACTGAGTTATTTTACATGAAGATAAAAGAGTTCCTGATGATCTTACTGTATAACAATTTAAAAAAGCAGATAAAACTGTTGTTTTACCTCCAACAACCACAGGAATGCCTATGTATATGGATTCTCTAGGTTATCCAGTAATAACAAAAACAAACACTGTAAAAGTTATTGTTCCAAATTATAGAATAAATAATCAAACTCAATTTAATTATGATAGCATAACTGCTTTTATGAAAGTAAATACAAGTTATGATAATTTAACTATGCTTGGCGTGTATTCTATTTATAGTATAGCAAGTGGTGATTTATCGTTACCATATAAAGTAAAAACACAATAAAATGAAAGTATTTGTTTGGGACACCTATGTAAAAAAGAAGACGGACATATAATGCTTTTCGATATTCTTGTACCAAACACTATTACAAATGAGTAAACTGTTTATAATTTTGGATTACAGTATTTAAAAACAAAACCTTTTAAAACTAATAATTTATCTGCTAACAAGTGTCGTTTATGTCATATAGAACAAGCCACAGAGTCCATTATTTATAGACATTGATACAAAGGGTTTTCTATTATTCAAATAGAAAACTGCTATTAATTTAATTAGGATTACTAACTTTGCCTGTCGGACAAATTTTTAGGTAGGCATTTTTTATTATGAATAACAGTATTTTTAACCCAAATTATCAACAACAAAACCTATCTAGTAAAATTGTAGCTGGACTTGAAAGGGTTTCAGAAGTTTTTAAGATTTTACTATGGGAAAAAGCAAAATTAGTAGGCTTAAGCCCAATTCAAATTCAGATACTTCTTTTTATCGCATATCATAAAACAGAGTTATGTAATGTTAGCCATCTAGCTAAAGAATTTAATGTAACTAAACCCACTATCAGCGATGCCATTAAAGTTTTAAATAACAAACAAATGATTGTTAAAGATTATTCCTCTGTAGATAGTCGTAGTTATTCTATTCTATTATCTGAATTAGGAAAAAAAATAGTATCCCAAACTAATGATTTTGCAGACCCTTTACAATCATTAATTAGTGGCTTTAAACAAACAGATTTAGAAGATGTTTTTAAAACCTTAAGCGAATTAATATATAAATTAAACAGCAACGGAATTCTTAGTGTGCAACGTACTTGCTATGGTTGTAAATACTATGAGAAAAACAACAATACAGATTATTGTAATTTACTTGAAAAGAATTTATTAAAAAATGAAATAAGAGTAGATTGCCCTGAATATGAAGAAAAATAGGTTTTCTAAATAACTAATAAAGAAATGAATATTATAAAGCATATACATATTACTCTCTATTTATTATTTCTTCTATTGGTAATCTTTACATCTTGCAATGGTCAAGATAAAAAACAGCAAGACAGTATTATTATTTCAAAAAAAATACCTGTAAAAGAAACTCAAATCACCTACGGGACTCCTTTACTTGACGCCAATACAACACCAATAGGAGAAGTAGTAGTACGTAGAGTTTTTCAAGACAGCAATGGTAATTTATGGTTTGGTACAAATGGTAATGGTGTTATTAAATATAATGGTAATACATTAGAATATTTTTCCCTTAATGAAGGTTTTGGTGGCATTGCTGTTAGAGGTATTGTAGAAGATAAAAATGGTAATATATGGTTTGCTACTTCTGGTGGACTAACCAGATACAATGGTAAATCTTTTATAAATTACACTGTAGAAGATGGATTACCCAATAACAATACTTGGTGTTTAACTATAGACCAAAAAGGCATTATATGGGTGGGGACACTAGAAGGTGTTAGCTATTTTAATGGTGAAATATTTACGTCTTTTGTTCTCCCCGAAGGGAAACCAGATCCCACAAGAGGTGTTACAAGTGCGAAAATAGTGCATAGTATTATAGAGGATAGTAAAGGTAACATGTGGTTTGCAACCAACGGAGGTGTTTATATTTTTAACGGGAAAGAATTAACCAATCTTTCTGAAAAAGAAGGTTTATGTGATAATAATGTAAATGCTATTCTAGAAGATAAAAATGGAATATTTTGGTTTGCTACATCACATAAAGGTATTTGTTATTGGAATGGTAAAACCTTTACTAATGTTACAGAAAAAGAAGGAGTTATTGGTACAGAAGGCTGGAGTTTATACGAAGATAGTAAGGGAAATATATGGTTTCCAATTGAACATTCAGGTGTTTACCGTTATAATGGTAAATCATTTACTAATTTCCATAATAAAGAAGGGTTAGCTTCTGGTGCTATACAAACCGTTTACGAAGATAATGAAGGCGTTTTTTGGTTAGGTGGTTGGATGTCTCTATATCGTTATAATGGGACAGATTTTTTAAAGGTAACCAAGTAAATTATTACTTCCATTTTTAAATATATTTTTAAACGACTATGAATATTCATATAGAAACAAAACGACTTATTCTAAGAGATTTAGAACTAACTGATGCGAAAGGTATTTTTGAATTAGACTCAGATTCTGAAGTTCATGAATATCTAGGAAATCATCCTATCAAAACACTTAAAGAAGCAGAAAATATTATCCATTTTATTAGAAATCAATATGTAACTAACGGTATTGGTCGTTGGGCAGTTATAGACAAAAAGACTAACCAATTTATTGGTTGGTCCGGATTAAAATATGAAAATCAGCTACGAGAGGGTTTTAGTTATTACGATTTAGGCTATAGACTTATTAAAAAATACTGGGGACAAGGTATTGCTACCGAAACAGCTATTGCTTCTCTTAAATATGGATTTAACTTTCTTAATTTAAATGAAATTTGTGCCGCTGCAGATGTAAATAATATAGGTTCTAATAAAATATTACAAAAAATAGGTATGCAGTTTAAGGAAACCTTTAATTATGATAATGCTTTACATAATTGGTATACTATTTCAAAAAAGGATTGGTTACATCTGTAATTTTTTGTGCAAAATATATTCTACATAATACAATTGCTGAAAAATCAATTTTAACACTATTATACTGTAATAATTTTAATTAACTCACTACTTATAGTTAAAATGCAAAACTATGAGTTCTGGTGCTGGACATATAATAGATATGAATAATCTGTTAAAACAAAACCGATCTCAACGCACAAGTAATAAAGCTAAGTTTAGAGAAAATAACCGAAATACTATATACTCTAAAAATGATAGTAAAAGTGAAAAATTAAACTTTAAAACCATCTCAAAAGAAAAATTAAACGCTGTAAACAACAAATTAATATTAATGCTAAAAAAACAATAGAAGAGAACGCTTTATAGATTTTATTTGCATTCTTATTGTTTTCATTATACTTCAATGGATTATTTTTTAGCACATAAAAAAGCCCCGATTTAAAAAAATATCGAGGCTTCTTATCGAAAATTAGTTGGTAGCTAAATTCTTTTATCTTTTAATAAACTTTTTATTAACAACTGTTTCTCCTGTATTAACATTTATAAAGTATAATCCACTTTCTAAGTCTCCTACATTTATTTCGCTTGATAAACGACCTTTAATTACAGTTTGCCCAGCCATATTTACAATAGTATAATCACCTTGTAAATCGCCTTGCATTTTAAGATATAATATAGCTCCTTTTACTGGATTTGGATATACACTAAAATCTAAAATAGTATTACTTTCACTTGCAATAGTTACATCTTCTCCTCTGGATGTTCCAGATGCAGTTAAATTAATATTATCTATTGCTATATCTGCTTGCCATGTGCTTCCTGTAACTCTATTAAATCGTAATTGAATACCTCCGCCTACATAAGCTGATAAGTTAACACTTTGAGTTAACCAAGAGTTCCCTTTATTTCCTGTTTCACTCCAAACAGAGGTCCATGAAGCTCCATTATCATTACTAACTTCTAATGCTATTGTTCCTATATCTGCTGCTCCAAACATATGGTAACTAAAATCAAACGTAGCAGATGTCTGCCCACTTAAATCATAACAAGGTGATGTAATTACTGCACTTTTGTTAGGATATCCTGTTCCGTTTCCTGAAGCTTCTACATAAATATAATTAGAGCCTTCTGTTGCGCTTGACGGTCCTGTGCTATTAGATGGCGTTCCTCCAGCATCTACAGTCCAATCTATATCATCTGCATTAGATTGTGTCCAATCTCCTAAATCTGGTTCAAATCCTTCTGTATATGGGTAAGCTGTAATACTTCCTGTACATCCAGACGTCGTAACTGTTCCTTCTGTTAAGTTAATATTATCTATTGCTATATCTGCTTGCCAAGTACTTCCTGTAACTCTATTAAATCGCAATTGTAAATCTCCTCCTACATATACTGCAAGATTGATATTAGCAGTTAACCAAGAGTTTCCTTTATTTCCTGTTTCACTCCAAATAGATGTCCAAGTTGTTCCATTATCGCTACTCGCTTCTAATGCTATTATTCCCATATCTGAAGACCCAAACATATGATAGCTAAAACTAAATGTCGCTTCAGTTAATCCGCTTAAATCAAAACAAGGTGAGTTAAGTATTGCTCTTTTATCTGGATACCCCGTTCCATTACCCGAAGCTTCTACATAAATATAATTAGAGCCTTCTGTAGCACTTGACGGTCCTGTATTATTTGATGGAGTTCCACTAGCGTCTATGGTCCAATCTATATCGTCTGCACTAGATTGTGTCCATGCTCCTAAATTTGTTTCAAACCCTTCTGCGTATGGAAATGAACTAATACCTCCAGAACATCCAGAACTCGTAGCATTTACAATTACTATTCTTATAACTTCTATTGCTGCATTTCCCGCAGCATCACTTACATTATATGTTATTGTATAAGTACCTTCTAATGCAGTATTAACAGAACCTGCTGTAACAATATTTGCAGTTATATCCCCATCAATATTATCTGTTGCTGTTGCTCCTGCATCTGTATATGTAGCTCCAACGTTTATATTTATTGTAGCATTACCTATAAGTGTAATAACTGGAGCTGTTGTATCTACTCCTGCTCCTGTAATATTTACTGTATAATCCTCAACTTCTCCATATTGAAAAGATTCACATGGTGTTTGAGCTGCATTATATTTCATAGATACACGCATTCTTGTTGTACCTTCGGTAGCGCTATTAGGAACAGTAAACGATCCACTTACTGGTGTAGTCTGTGTTGGTGCTTGTGTAAATACTTGTTCTCCCGGGTCTTCAAAATCACCATCTTTATTATAATCTATCCAAACTGCATACGCTTCATTATATACTGTTCCAGTCCATGTTGGTGTTATGGTTATTGTTGCAGCTGCCTGTTTGGTTAAATCTGTTGATTGCGATGTAAAATCTGCATACCCTCCAGCTGCAGCACCAGATGTATTATCTATGGTTCCTAGTTGTACTCTAGAAATGTACTCATCACTTACATCATTTCCATTAGATGCACAATAATTTAATTGTACTTCGGTTGTTGTAAAGTTAATAGAGCTACTATATACAGAATTAGCTCCACCAGAGCATTTGCTCCTTACCTGTGCTTCATATTGTGTTAATGGATTTAAACCTGATAACGCAGAAGAAATACCTGTAACTGCATTAGTTGTCCATGATGTTGTACCAACTTCTCTGTAACGTAAATCGTAGGTTGCTGCTGTAACTGTATTCCAACTTAGTGTTGCAGTAGATGCCCCTATATTGGATGCTGATAAGCCTGTTGGTACAGATGCCGTACAAGATACTTGCCCACTAATAGTAAAATTAGTATTAGAAATATCAAAGAAAATATTATTTGCTCCTCTTACCATAATTCTATTTTGTGAACCTTGATTATTAGGTACAATTATATCATGGGCACCATCGTTAGTAACTCCAGACGCTAAAGTTATTGGGTAGGTATCACCTCCATCTGTTGACAAGAAAATATCTACATTAGCAGCATTAACTCCATTCCCTGTTGTTCCAGCAACATCCCAAGTAACAGATTGTGTTGTTCCGGCACTCCATGTTACATTAGTATTTGGTGCATTTACTACAAATGGTCCTGCTGTACCATTTACATTAACTACCATATCATCACTATTATTATTAGCTCCTCCTGCTCTATTGTCTCTAACAGTAAGTCTAAAATTTAATGTTCTTGCTACATTAGGTACAGCTTCCCACTCCCAAGCTGTTGCTCCTGTTTTTATAGTAGACAGCCTTGGAAAATAACGTTTTGTATCTGTAGTTGGATTATATGATCTAAAAGCAGGTCCAGTAGTTGCTGTTACACTTGGTTTTTGTGTTGCTGAATTATTTTCATCAAATTGTTCCCAACAATAGGTTAATACATCTTGAGGGTTCGTATCAGAACCTGCGCCTGTTAATACAAAAGCTGTTCCTTTAGGAATAGTATAGTTTGCTCCTGCATTTGCTGTTGGTATTGCATTATTAGTATTAGTATTGGTTTGACAACTTGTTGTTTTTACATAGTTTGTTATTTGCTGAATTGTTACACCATGAAAGTATGGGTCACTATTAGGTTGTACATCTGTATTAGCCCCTGTAATTCCTGCATATCCCATTATTGTACTACCACTCCCTGGCTCCATCTGTACATTTGTCCCTTCATTTCCTCCATGTGTCCAAGTATGATTTCCTCCAAATTGGTGTCCAAGTTCATGAGCTACAAAATCTACATCAAAAGGATCTCCTTCAGGTATGTTTAATGATGTCCAACCACTTCCTTTTTGCCCATTTACACATACACACCCTATACATCCTGCATTTCCACTATTTCCAGATCTTGCAAATAAATGCCCTACATCGTAATTAGCTTCTCCTATTTGACTAGTTAATGTTGATTGCAACGCACTATTATAACCTCCAGATGAACCGTAAGGATCTGAAGAAGCATTTGTATATATTACATCGTCAGTATTAGAAATAAGTACCATTGTAACATTAAAGTCATTTTCAAAAATACCATTCACTCTAGTCATTGTGGTATTAATAGCTGCTAATGCTGAGGCTTTTGTCCCCCCATGGTAAGAAGCATATTCTCCTGTTGTTGAGACAACCAATCTATACGTTCTTAAAATACTATCGTCTGCATTTTTTAAAACTGTACTATTACCTGATAATGTTTTATTAGCTGCATCGGTTATCTCACATTCAAAATCGTTAAAACCTACTGTCCTATCTGTTCTTTTATATACCGTATAAGTCTTAAGATCATTGGTATAAGGCTCGATAAAAGAAGCTGGTTTTGTTGCTGATAAACGCATACTTTGTAAACCTAAAGGAGATATACTAAAACGTATTCTGTCTGAAGCGTCTTCTACACCTTGTCCTACATACGACTTTATATTTGGATATTTTGCTGCTAATTCTGGATGCATTACTGGAGCTTCCATTATTCTATAGTTTTCAAACTCTCCTTCTGAGTTTGGAAAAGAAATAATAACGCCAGTGTTCCCTGCTAATGATCCTCTAAGAGGAGCTGAAGCCAATGCTTGTTTTAAACTTTGAAGGTCTAAAACATAAGTTTCTTGTTTTGGTAAATCTTGTCTACTGCTTTTTACATTGTTAATACTTGCTGAGTTTTGCTTTTGCCAAAATGATTTGTCTTGCGAAAACGCAAAAACCACATTTAACAAAAACACAATGAAAAGTATTTTTTTCATGATAGTTAATTGTTTTTTGGTTGATTAATTATTGATTATTCAATTAAATTAATAAAATAACACCGAATAAACATTCGTAAATACTGTTTTTCGATGAATGGTTATTAAAAAATGCTATAATTCTATATTATTCATATAGGGCTTATAGGATATAAATAAAAAAGCCTCGATTTTCATCGAGGCTTTTAAAAAATTGGTTGGTTAAAAGACTAATTAATATTTAATAATAATTATTGTTTAATAAACTTTTTGTTCATTGTAGCAACACCATCATTAATTTCTATAAAGTAAACTCCTTGCTCTAGAGCACTAACATTTATTTCTTTAGTTAATCGCCCTTTAGCTATAGTTTGACCTGTAATATTTAATATTCTATAAGTTCCTTCAAGATCTCCTTTTATTTTAATATTTAATAGATCTCCTTTTACAGGGTTTGGATACATTACAAAATCATTATTATTAACATCTATAGTTCTTAAATTACCTGCTGTTCTAGTGCTTCCTATACAGAAGTTAGTAGTTTCAGATCTTCCAAAACTTCCTCCAGATGCTAACGTTCCTGATCCATCTGAAACTGTATACGAACCTACTCCATACGAGCAGCAAATTCCATCTCCATAAGAATCATTAATAACAAAGTCATAGCATCCATCTGGTAAACATACTGTTTGTTCTACTGTTGAACCGTCTGGGTTAGCCGAAGTATAGTTTGCTGATGCAACTGTTGTTCCGCTTGCGTTTTTAAGCTTCCATGATGTTTCTTCTGGGTAATTATCTAATTTAATAGATACTGTAACATCTGTACATGTAGGTTGAGCACCTAAACAGAAATTAGTAGTTTCTGAACTATTAAAGTTTCCTCCAGATGCTAATGTTCCCGATGCATTAGTAACACTATAAGATCCATTACCATATGCACAACATATTCCATCTCCATAAGAATCTGTTATTACAAAATCATAACATCCGTCTGGTAAACAAAGTGTTTCAGAAACTGTTGATCCATCAGGGTTAGCCGAAGAGTATGATCCTGAAGCTACAGTTGTTCCACTTGCATTTACAATAGACCAAGCTGTTTCTTCTGGGTAATCGTCTAAAGTAATAGTTACATTAATTTCGTTATCTGTACAAGCAGTTGAACAAGGTTCACAAGAAGAACCTCCACAGTCTACTCCTGTTTCGTCTCCATTTTGTATTCCATCATCACATGTTGGTGGTGTTGTACATGGCTCGCATGAACCTCCACAGTCTACTCCAGTTTCATCTCCATTTTGTATACCATCATCACATGTTGGTGTACTACCAGTATCACATTTTGTTGAGGCTCCAAGACTTGCTCTAACACCTCCTGGCAATAATGTTACTCTCATTCTATCTTTTTGTCCTTGCGTGTATATATTCATACAAGCATCATCGCTATAATCCATATAATTTTGTACCATATCTGTACTTCCACATGAAGAATGAGATGTTGCACAACCATAATTAGCAGCATCTGATGTTGGTGTATCTGAAACAAAATCATCTACTCCACAGCCACCATCTCCCCAGATGTGACGTAAGTTTAAGAAATGTCCAACTTCATGAGTTGTAGTTCTTCCTAAATCAAATGGTGCAGATAGGTAAAAGCCTGACCCTCCATTTTTACTACCAAAATAGTTTGGAGACATAACAACTCCATCTGTAGATGCACTACCTCCAGGAAATTGTGCATAACCAAGAATTCCTCCTCCTATGTTACACACCCACATGTTTAAGTATTGAGATGCGTCCCATGGATCTACACCTCCTTGAGAAGACTTTTTCATAGCATCATTAGTTCCCCAACTTGTTCTTGTAGAAGATTTTCTTGTAATACCATTAGTAGGATTCCCATTAGGGTCTACAGCTGCTAAGCAAAATTCTATTTGTGTATCTGCTGCTTGAGACCATGTATTGTCTGCATCGGCATTAGTTCGCCTAAAATCGTCATTTAGCACTTGCATTTGAGACATTATTTGAGCATTACTAATATTCTCATTAGCATTACTGTATATTACATGTACCACAACTGGTATTGTAATAATATCTCCTACAATTTTGTTTTGCTGACTTTGCATTTCCTGAAGCTTATTTTTAGTATAAGTTTCAATGTCTTGCATGTTTTGCTCCAAATGAGGATTTAATTGTTTTCTGTACTCTAAGTTTTCCATAGATTTACAGTTTCGCTGCTGTTGAGCAAAAACAGTAAATACAAATAAAAAACTCAATAAAAATAAAGTAATTGGTTTTTTCATAATAATACTATATTATTGGTTAATGATTGTGGGAGCATTATTATTCTATTGGTTAAAATTATAGAAAATTCTCAGTTTTTAACTATTTTTGATAAAAAATATTCTAAAAAATCATTATTTTATTGAGATTACGGCAAAAACCGTAATCTCATATAATATTATTCTTACAATTTTATTTTTATTGTTTTATAAATTTCTTATTCATCGTTGCCACCCCATCATTAACTTGTATAAAGTAAACACCCGCATGTAACGATTCTAAGTTTATCGATTTCATAAGTTTATCTTTAATTACTGTTTTACCCGTAATATCCATGATTTTATAGGTAGCAGCTATATCTCCTTTAAGTTTAATGTTTAAGACATTATTAGCTGGATTAGGATACATTTTAAAGTCATTATTATTAATGTTTACTGGGCGTATTACTCCAGCAATTCTAGTAGATTCATTTCCTATACAAAAGTTTGTTGTTTCAGATGCTTGAAAAGACGCCCCAGAACCTAAAACACCTTCATTGTCTGTAATAGAATATGCTCCATTTCCATAAGAACAACACAAACCATCATTTGATGCATCAGAAATAATAAAATCATAACATCCTTCTGGTAAGCATAATGTCTGCTCTATAGTAGAATAATCATCATTATCGCTAGTATAATTAGCCGAGGCAATAGTAGTTCCACTTGCATCATTTAACACCCAAGATGTTTCTTCAGGATATGCATCAAATGTTACTGCGACTACAACCGAAATATCGGTACATTCTTCGACACAAGGCTCACAATCTGTTCCGCCACAATCTATTCCAGTTTCATCTCCATTTTGTATTCCATCATTACAAGTTGGTTGTGGTCCTCTATCATCTACACAAAAATTAGTTGCATCTGTATTTCCAAAACTTCCTCCAGATGCTAAAACATCTTCCCCATTAGTGACAGAATAAGACCCATTACCAAAATCACAACAAATACCATCTCCATAACTATCTGTAATTACAAAATCGTAACAGCCATTAGGTAGGCATAGTGTTTCTGTTACTGTTGCCCCATCTGGATTTGCTACAGAATAAGCACCTGAAGCCACACTAACCCCATTTTCATTATTTATACTCCATGCCGTTTCTTCTGGGTAGTCATCAAAAGTAATACTTACTTCAACCTCATTATTAATACAAGGAACGACACAAGGTTCACAAAATGGTCCTCCACAATCTATTCCTGTTTCATCTCCATTTTGTATTCCATCACTACAACTAGATATTATTTCACCTATACAAAAATTTGCCAAGTCTACACTTCCAAAACTTCCTCCTGAAGCTAAAATATCGTCGTTAGATATAATTCCGTATGCTCCAAAGCCATATGTACAACATATACCATCTCCATAACTATCAGTAATTACAAATTCATAACAACCATCAGGTAGACATAACGATTCTGTTACCATAGAACCATCTGGATTTGCTGTAGAATATTCTCCTGTTGCTATAGTTACTCCACTTGTATTTTTTATACTCCATGAGGTTTCTTCTGGATAATTATCTAAGATAATAACAACATTGACTTGATTTTCTTCACAGGCAATTTTATTAAACTGTTTTGGGAATTCTTTAGGTTGCTTTTGAGTGTTTATTTCTGTTTTTTGTTTTTTATACTGTAAGTTTTGCATAGTTTTACTTTTAAGCTGTTGGGCAACAACTGTAAATGAAAACATGAAACTAAACAGTGACAGAATCATTGCTTTTTTCATAATTAAGTAAGTGTTTTTTATTTTAACGATAAATTTGGGGACATTATCATTTTCTACTCTTAAAATAAGAAAAAATAGCTACCTATTTTCAATTTCAAGTTATTAAAATTCAGTAAAATGAAGGTTTTATTAATTTTACGGTTTTTACCATAATGCCTAGTAATTTTATTCTTACATTTATATGATGGAGCAAAAAATATTGTCAATTAAAGATCTCTCTATTTCTTTTTTTTCAAATAAAAAAGAAACCGAAATTATCCATTCTATTTCTTACGATTTAAATAAAAATGAAATTTTAGGAATAGTTGGTGAATCTGGCTCTGGTAAATCTGTATCCTCTTTAGCTATTTTAGGTTTACTTCCCAAAAAAGCATCTAAAATAACTTCTGGCTCAATTATTTTTGAGAATGAAGACTTAACACAACTAGCTTTAAATAAGTTTCAAACTATAAGAGGCATTAAAATTGCTATGATTTTTCAGGAACCTATGAGTTCTTTAAATCCATCTATGACTTGCGGTAAACAAGTTGAAGAAATCCTTTTCCAACATACTACATTATCTAAAAAAGGGGTAAAGAATGAAACATTACTATTACTTGAAAAAGTAAAATTACCAGAACCTAACCGTGTATATTCCTCTTATCCACATGAAATTTCTGGAGGACAAAAACAACGTGTTATGATAGCTATGGCTATAGCATGCAAGCCCCAAATTCTTATTGCTGATGAACCAACAACAGCTCTAGATGTTACAGTACAAAAAGAGATTATTTCTCTTTTGAAAGAATTACAAGAGGAAACTGGAATGAGTATTATTTTTATTACTCATGATTTAGCTTTGATATCTCAGATAGCCAACCGTGTTTTGGTCATGTATAAAGGAACAATTGTTGAGCAAAATAATGTACTAGCAATTTTTAATTCACCAAAGCACAATTATACTAAAGCACTTATAAAGTCTAGACCTTCTTTAGGCATTAGATTAAAAACGCTACCTACTATTGATGCTATTTTAAATGACAGTGTTTCTAATAGTATTGTCAATAAAACTATGCGACAGGTTCGTCATGATGAAATATATAGTAAGCCTCCTTTGTTAGAAGTTTATAATGTAGAAAAGGAATATATCTCGAAGTCTGGATGGTTTTCTAAACCTCAATCTTTTAAAGCTGTTAATGATGTTAGTTTTAAAGTCTATGAAGGAGAGACATTAGGCCTAGTTGGAGAATCTGGTTGCGGAAAATCGACTTTAGGAAATACTATTTTACAATTAGATAAAGCTACAGCTGGAAAAATTTTATTTAAAGGCATAGATATTACTAAACTAAGTAACTCGCAACTTAAAATGTTAAGAAAGGATATTCAAATAATTTTCCAAGATCCTTATTCTTCTTTAAATCCTAGAATTACAGTTGGTAATGCTATTATGGAACCAATGTTGGTTCATAAATTATACGCAACTGTTTCCGAATGTAGAGCCAAAACTATACAGGTTTTAGAGCGTGTTGGTTTATCTGAATCTTATTTTAATCGTTATCCTCATGAATTTTCTGGAGGTCAGCGCCAACGTATTGGAATAGCAAGAACTGTTGCTTTAAATCCAAAACTTATTGTTTGTGATGAATCTGTTTCGGCTTTAGATATTTCTGTACAAGCTCAAGTATTAAATTTATTAAATGAGTTAAAAGAAAATTTTGGCTTTACTTATATTTTTATTTCACATGATTTGGCTGTTGTAAAATACATGTCCGATCAGTTATTGGTAATGAATAAAGGGCAAATTGAAGAATTAGATGATGCGGATACTATTTATGCCTCACCTAAAAAAGAATATACAAAAAAACTAATTAATGCCATACCTAAAGGGTTATAGCATTAATACTTCTTTTATAATATGGATTATATTCTTAATGAAAGTTACTGTGTTCTTAAATCCATAATACAGCTTACTTATCTTAGTTTTTTTAATCTCTGGTAAATTAGCTGCAATATTCATAAGTAGGTTAAGTTATGATAGATTTGGTTTTATTATTCTCTATTAGTAAACTTGGGTTAACATAACATAATGGTTAAATTATGGTACATTTAGGTTTATTAATTAAGATAGGTTTGGGATTGCAAATATACACTTGTTTTTAACAAACCAGTTTAAAAGCATTATTTTTAGACGAAATGCGTTAAATTTTAACATTTAACATATTTTCATAGTACTCTTCCTTCAACTAAATTTCTTCTCTCACCTCAATAAAACCGCACAAAATTATTAAAATTTACATGATTAAATATCACTAAATTATTTTTGCTTGATTCTTTTTATTGGGTTTGACGCTTTAAAAACTTAAAAAGCTTATCTATATATTCTTGCCCTCCTACATCGTACATATTATAATGATCTGCATTGTCTACTTCAATGAATATTTTATCTTTTGCTGCCAAATTAGAATATAACTGCTTCCCATATTCAAAATTTATATTACCATCTGCTTTACCATGAGCAATTAAAATTGGACACAGTATATTTTTAACCGATTCTACTGGTTTTACCTCGTCTAGATTAAATGCTCCAATTTCACTGGCTTTTTTAAGTGTATACATACACATTCTAGACCAACTCCATAAGAAAATCGTTTTTGGTAATCGTATACAATTTGATTTAAATCTGTGAAGGTACTTTCAATAATTCTAAATTCTAATCTTTTATCTTTTTCTATAGCTTGAAGTGCAATAGCTCCTCCTAATGAGTTTCCCCATATACCTAATTTAGTATTTGGTTGTTTCTTTTTTATTTCATCAATAATAAGTGAAATATCGTTTTTTTCATGATAACCATAAGTAGAGTACACTCCTCCGCTCTCTCCATGTACTTATTATCGAAAAGCCAACTATCGTAACCATTATTAGCTAAATCTATTGCTAACTTTGTGAAATGTTCTTTACATCCTCCAATACCATGTACTAATATTACAGCTCCGTGGATTGTATCCTTATTAGATTTTACATGGTAACCTTTAAGTACAATACTATCCCTTGTTAAAAAACTTAACCTTGTGTAGTTTTGTTGTTCAATTTCTAAATAATTCGGAGTAGTTATTCTTTGTGGTTGTAAAAGAGCATACGGTAATACATTATTTATTATAAATGCTAATATTGCTACAATTAACACAATAAAAAACACCTACTATTTTGTATTTTTTATTCACTCACCTATTCTAGATTCATTTCTGGGATATCTCCTTCTACTATAAGTGTTCCTTCTGTTGCATTTTTTACATCTTCTATTGATACACCTGGCGCTCTTTCTAATAATTTAAAACCTTGTTCTGTTACTTCTAAAACAGCTAGATTTGTTACTATTTTTTTTACACATCCTACTCCCGTTAATGGTAACGAGCATTTTTTAAGCAACTTAGACTCTCCTCTTTTATTGGTATGCATCATGGCTACAATTATATTCTCTGCACTTGCTACTAAATCCATAGCTCCCCCCATTCCTTTTACCATTCTTCCTGGAATTTTCCAATTGGCTATATCACCATTTTCTGCAACTTCCATAGCTCCTAAAATAGTTAAATCTACATGTTGGCCTCTAATCATAGAAAAGCTAGTTGCTGAATCAAAAAAGCTAGCTCCTGGTAATGTTGTTATGGTTTGTTTTCCTGCATTTATTACATCGGCATCTTCTTCTCCTTCAAATGGAAAAGGACCCATTCCTAAAACTCCATTTTCGCTTTGAAATTCAACTTCTATATCTTCTCTAACATAATTAGCTACCAGGGTTGGTATTCCAATTCCTAAATTTACATAATAACCGTCTTGTACTTCTTTTGCTATGCGTTTTGCTATTCCTGTTTTATCTAACATTTTCTTAATTTTTGTCATTCTTGCAAAAGCAAGAATCTTTTAAATTGAACAATAAAGATTTATGGATTCCTAATTTCAAAGGAATACCATAACTCATTAATCTCTTTTTCTAACGGTTCTTTGTTCTATTCTCTTTTCGTATTTTTCTCCTTGAAATATGCGTTGTACAAATATACCTGGTATATGTATTTGGTTAGGGTCTAATGTTCCTACAGGCACAAGTTCTTCTACCTCAGCAACAGTTATTTTTGCAGCACCACACATATTAGGGTTAAAGTTTCTTGCTGTTCCTTTAAAAATTAAATTTCCTGCTTCGTCTCCTTTCCATGCTTTTACAAAACCAAAATCGGCATCGAAAGCTTGCTCCAAAACATACATTTTACCATTAAACTCTCTTGTTTCTTTTCCTTCGGCTACTTCTGTTCCGTATCCTGCTGGTGTAAAAAATGCTGGAAATCCTGCTTGGGCAGCTCTGCATCGCTCTGCAAGGGTTCCTTGCGGTATTAATTCTACATCGAGTTCTCCTGATAACATTTGTCTTTCAAACTCATCGTTTTCTCCAACGTATGATGATACCATTTTTTTTATTTGACGTTGATGCAATAATAATCCTAAACCAAAATCATCCACTCCTGCATTGTTAGAGATACAGGTTAATCCTTTTACTCCACTTTCTACTAATGCTGCTATTGCGTTTTCTGGTATTCCAGATAAACCAAAACCTCCAAGCATAAAGGTCATATTATCTTCAATCCCTTCAGTTGCTTCTTTAACCGAATTTACTTTTTTGCTTATCATTTATTCAAAAATTTATTGAGGCTTAAAATTAAGAAATAAAAAAGCCATTCTATATAGAATGGCTTTTAAATATTTTTAGATATTGCATTAAGGTCTTAATTCTAACCCTTCATGGTCTTCATCTGGCACCCCGTTGTCTTCTAGAGTATCATCTGGTTTATATTTACTACAATCTACTTCTATAGATAAATCTTTTGGCTCTTCAAAATCCTTTTTAGAGATACTTAATGTTTTATCATCGTAACAGCTACGCATATACATTCCCCAAATTGGTAATGCCATGGCTGCTCCTTGACCATAAGTAATAGATTTGAAATGCGCTGCTCTATCTTCTGCTCCAACCCAAACTCCTGTAACTAAATTAGGTACCATTCCCATAAACCAACCATCACTTTGATTTTGAGTAGTTCCTGTTTTTCCTGCTATTGGATTTTTAAACAAATATGGATAACCAGTTACAACTTCTCTATAATCTGCTCTATATTTGTCTGCTCCTTTTGTTCTTAATCGTGCACCAGAACCTTCTTTTGTAACACCTTCCATAAGTTTTACTGTAACGTAAGCAGACTCAGCACTAAGGACGTCTTTTGTTTCTGGTGTAAATTGATATAATACTGTTCCATTCTTGTCTTCAATCCTTTCTATCATTACTGGTTTTGTATACACTCCTTTATTTGCAAAAGCAGAGTACGCTCCTACCATCTCATAAACACTAATATCTGGTGTCCCTAATGCTATAGATGGTACCTCTGGAATATCTGAAGTAATCCCTAAGTTTTTCGCCAACTTTGCTACGGGTTGCGGCCCAACTTTATTCATTAAACGAGCAGTTACAGTATTTACAGAATTTGCTAAAGAATATGTTAATGTTTTTTCTCCTCCATATTCTCCATCAGAGTTTTTTGGAGTCCATGGTTCCGGATTCCCATATTTATTAGCTTCTATTGTTATTTGCGACAATGGTTGTTTATCACAAGGAGACATGTGTAATTGATCTATAGCTGTTGCATATACAAATGGCTTGAACGTAGATCCTACTTGTCGTTTTCCTTGCTTTACGTGATCGTATTTAAAATATTTATGATCATTACCTCCAACCCACGCTTTTATATGACCTGTGTGCGGATCCATACTCATCATTCCTGGGTGTAGTAATGATTTATAATAACGCATAGAGTCTATAGGTTTCATTATTGTATCTACTTCACTTGCTTTGCCATTAACCCATTTAAAAATCGTCATTTTTGTAGGTACATCAAATGACGCTATAATCTCTTTTTTAGATTTCCCTTCTTTTCTCATGATTCTCCATCGCTCTCCTCTAGACATGGAGGTTCTCATTAACTTATCTATCTCCGCTTTAGTTAAATCTACAAACGGTGCTGTAGGATTTCTTTTCGGTGTGTTTTGATGGAAAAACTCTGCTTGTATATTAGCCATATGTTTAGTCACCGCTTCCTCTGCATATTTTTGCATACGAGAGTCTATGGTTGTAAATATCTTTAAACCATCACTATACAAATTATATTTTGTACCATCTGGTTTAGGGTTTTCTGCTATCCATTTTTTCAAATCCTTTTCTATATAGGTTCTAAAATGAGGTGCAGGCCCTTCATTATGCGATTCTGGTGTATACTTTAAATCTAATTCTGTTTTTTGTAATGAGTCTCTAACAGCATCTTCTATATAACCGTATTTAGCCATTTGTGCTAATACAACATTTCTCCTATTTCTTGTTCCTATAGGGTTTCTGTGTGGTCTTGGGTTAAATAATGAAGAGTTTTTAAACATCCCCACTAGCATCGCAGATTCTTTTAAGTTTAAATCCTTTGGTTCTTTTCTAAAATAGATTCTTGATGCAGAACGTATACCGTCTCCATTATTACCAAAGTCATATATATTAAAATATTGAGCTATAATTTCTTCTTTAGTGTATTGACGTTCTAAACGAATAGCTATAATCCATTCTTTAAATTTCTGAGTATAGCGTCTCCATCCTGATGCTCTTTCCCCATGAAATAATTGTTTTGCTAATTGCTGAGAAATTGTACTAGCTCCTCCTTTTTTACCAAGAAAAACTGCTGCTCTTAATGTTCCTCTAGTATCTATACCAGAATGTTCATAAAATCGTGCATCTTCTGTAGCCACTAATGCGTCTACTAAATGTTTTGGCAAATCGTCAAAACCAACTGGAGTTCTATTGTCCTTATAATATATTTTTCCTAATGTTTTTCCATCATTAGAAATTATTTCGGATGCTAAATTGGTTTTTGGATTCTCTAAAACAGTGTGATCTGGCATTTCTCCAAAAGCTCCCCAAGATGCTAATGAAAATAATAATACCACAAATAATACTCCTGTTAAAAATAGCATCCAAAACCAACGAATGTATTTTTCGAAGCCTTGACTTTCTTTTACTTTCTTTGCTCTTGCCATTTATTACTTAAATTTAAATAATTATTTAGGTGTTCGTAGAAACTCTTCGTTGATAATTTTTATACTTAGTTTTGGTTTAGTGTTTCTATTCTAAATCCAATATCTGTTATTCCTTGTAGGTCTTCGACACCATTTACTTTTCCATTTTCCCTCATGGCGTGTTGTATTTTAACAGTGTATTCTCCTGTTTCATTAAATACAACTCCTTCTTTATACCAAAGTTTGTTTTCTTTTACACTACTTATACCAGTGCCTAATAATTTTCCATTAGGTTCTGCCATTTTATATTCTAATGTATCTTTAATGATTTTGCCATGTGGAAAATCCATTTCAACTATTAAAAAAAGATTACTGTATTTATAATCTTCAGTATTTCTAACATTTACAAAAAGATTATGTGCACTTGTAGAATCGGGCACTTGAATATTAAAGCTAACTACATCATTTTTATTCCATGCATTTGGTACTGTTTTATATTCATCAAAAACACTATTTGAATCGCATGACAGGACACATACTACCAATAGAACACTACTTAATACTATTTTATTTTGCAGCTTTTTTAGAACTTTTTTTAGCATTGTTTGTTTTGTTTTGGGGTTTTCTTTTATTCCTGTTGCGATTATTACGGTTATTACGACTCTTATTATTTTTACGTTTATTATTGCCTTTTGGATTATCGAATCGTGTTAAACTGTCTTGCCCAACAACGTTTTCAAACTCTACTTTAGTATCTTCTATTAAATCAGACGCATATTCTTCTAAGCTAGCAACTTTTTCTTTTTTCTTATTTAATTCTATTATTTCTCTAGCTTGATCGGTAGTAATTTTATGCCAATTCATCCATTCTCCTTCATAAGCATACCACATATGTCCGCGAAAAATATCTGTTTTTTGGCAAACTGCTGTTCCTTTTTGAGTGTACAATTTTACATCTGTTTTAGGAAATGCTTTCAATGCATCTAAATAAGAGTCCAATTCATAATTTAAACAACATTTTAGTTTACCACATTGCCCTGCTAGTTTTTGTGGGTTTAATGATAGTTGTTGGTATCTAGCTGCTGATGTACTTACAGATCTAAAATCTGTTAACCAAGTAGAGCAACATAACTCTCTACCACAAGAACCTATACCACCAAGTCTAGCTGCTTCTTGCCTAAAACCAACTTGTTTCATTTCTATTCGTGTTCTAAATTCTTTTGCGAATACTTTTATTAACTCACGAAAATCAACACGTTCTTCTGCTGTATAATAAAACGTTGCTTTGCTTGCATCTCCCTGAAACTCAATATCAGAGATTTTCATTTGTAATTTTAAATCTATTGCAAATTGACGCGCCCTCACCTTCATTGGTTCTTCTCTATCTCTTGCCTTAGACCAAATATCAATATCTTTTTGTGATGCTTTTCGGTATACTTTTAAAATATCTTCAGGCTTCTGGCTTATCTTTTTACGTTTCATTTGTACGCGAACCAATTCTCCAGACAAGGTTACCATTCCTATATCATGCCCAGACTGTGCTTGAGTAGCCACAATATCTCCTATTGAAAGTGATAAATTCTCTGCATTTTTGTAGTAGTTTTTTCTTCCATTTTTAAAACGAACCTCAACAAAGTCGAACGGTTTTTCTCCATTTGGAACAGACATGTTCGATAACCAATCGAAAACTGTTAATTTATTACAACTATCGGTACCACAGGTTCCATTATTTTTACATCCTTTTGGGCTCCCGTCTTTAGTTGAGCAACTTTTACAAGCCATATATTTATATATTGATTCTGAGCACTGTATGCGCCAGAAGATGGTTATTATTAATTGCACATACTTAAAAAAGCATGACAAATATGATTTAATTTTAAAAGCTAACACTGTCTAAAATATATTCTGCACAGATGTGTAACTTTTGATTGTAAAGATAAGATTATTCTAAAGACTTGAAAATATAAAAAACCCGAAGCAATACTTCGGGTTTTTATTAATACAAACCATACTTGTATTATATAAATATTCTGTTGTAATTTATTACCTTTTTAAGGTTTCAAAAATATTTCTTAAGTCTTTTTTGTAAGGTAAATGATCTGCTCTTCCTTTTTTAAATATATCATTACTATTTCCTTGTCCTTTTCTTAATGCTTTTTGCTCTTCATAAGGTAATGCTACAATTTCTTTACAGTTTGTTGAACAACAATTATCCATTTCCGTTTTGCACGATTCACATTGTATAAATAATAAATGACATGCTTCATTCGCACAATTTACATGTGTATCACATGGGCTACCACATTGGTGACAATTAGCAATAACATCATCACTAATTTTTTCTGCTCTACGATCGTCAAAAACAAAGTTTTTTCCTATAAATTTATTTTCTAAATCCTCTGCTTTAATTTGTCTTGTATACTCTATTATACCTCCTTCTAATTGATATACGTTTTTAAACCCTTTATGCTTAAAATAAGCACTAGCTTTTTCACAACGAATACCTCCAGTACAATACATTACTAAATTTTTGTCTTCTTTATGCTCTTTTAAATCATCTTCAATAATATCTAACGATTCTCTAAAGGTATCAACGTCTGGTTTAACTGCATTTTTAAAATGACCTATTTCACTTTCATAGTGATTACGCATATCTACTAAAACAGTATTTTCATCTTCTATTAAGTCATTAAAAGTATCTGCATTTACGTGTATCCCTTTATTGGTTACATCAAAAGTGTCGTCATTTAAACCATCTGCAACTATTTTATTGCGCACTTTAACTTTTAATTTTAAAAACGACATATTATCTTGCTCTACAGCAATATTTAATCTAATGTCTTTTAGAAAATCTATAGTGTCTAAATGTGTTTTAAATGCATTAAAATTATCTGCTGGTAGTGATAATTGTGCGTTTACACCTTCTGTTGCGATGTAAATACGCCCTAAAACGTCTAACTCATCCCAAGTAATAAATAAATGGTCTCGTAATAATTGTGGATTGCCAATTTTAGCATATTGGTAAAATGAAAGCGTTAAACGCTCTTTTCCTACGCTTTCAATTAATTCTGCTCTTTCTTTGGCACTTAGTTTATTGTACAGTTGCATGCTATACTAATTTTTTAAAGTTAAAAAGATTATTTTTTTGCAAAAGTACTATTTAATCTTAATTAAACAAGATTATCTCTTTATTGCTGATAATTAACTAAACAAAAAAGCATAAAAAAAGTCCTTTTTCTTAGAAAAGGACTTTTAATAGACTAACTCGTTATTAATTTTTTCTTTTCAAAAAAATAAAACGAGCTAACCTCCATCGGCTTTACAGCTGCTATTCACAAAGACAGCAACTGGAACACCTAATGTGTTCAATGTTAATGTTTTTTTTAAATATATCATGTCTTTAACACTTAAAATTAAAGATAGTTCATTAAAAAAACGGAGTAAATTTTTCTTTTTCACAGCTAATTATTTCCCGCTTTATTTAGTAGATGCAGAAAGTATAAAAAGGTTGCGTTATAAAATTGTAATACCTAAAAAGAATTGGTATTTTAGCATAAATTATTACCAATAAAATTAGATAAAATGGGCAGTGAAAAAGAAGCAAAATTAAAAGCATTAAAACTTACTTTAGATAAATTAGATAAAGCATACGGAAAAGGAACAGTAATGAAAATGAGTGATGCGGCAATTGTTGACGTTGATGCTATCCCAACTGGATCTTTAGGTTTGGATATTGCTTTAGGTGTTGGAGGTTATCCTAGAGGGAGGGTTATAGAAATATATGGACCTGAATCTTCTGGTAAAACAACTTTAACGTTACATGCCATTGCAGAGGCGCAAAAAGCAGGAGGTATTGCCGCATTTATTGATGCAGAACATGCTTTTGATCGTTTTTATGCTGAAAAATTGGGTGTAGATATCGATAATTTAATAATATCTCAGCCAGATAATGGTGAACAAGCATTAGAAATTGCTGATAATTTAATCCGTTCTGGTGCTATCGATATTGTTGTAGTTGATTCTGTTGCTGCCTTAACTCCTAAAAGTGAAATAGAAGGAGAAATGGGAGATTCGAAAATGGGTTTACATGCTCGTTTAATGTCTCAAGCCTTAAGAAAGTTAACAGCTTCTATTAGTAAAACTAACTGTACAGTTATTTTTATTAATCAATTACGTGAAAAAATTGGAGTGATGTTTGGAAATCCCGAAACCACTACTGGTGGTAATGCTCTAAAATTTTATGCTTCTGTACGTTTAGATATTAGACGCTCTACCCAAATAAAAGGAACAGATGGAGAGGTTATGGGTAATAAAACTAGAGTGAAGGTTGTTAAAAATAAAGTGGCTCCTCCTTTTAAATTAGCTGAATTTGATATCATGTATGGAGAAGGTGTTAGTAAAGTTGGTGAGATTTTAGATGTTGCTGTAGATAAAGGAATCGTTAAAAAAAGTGGTTCTTGGTTTAGTTATGGAGAAACCAAACTTGGTCAAGGTAGAGATGCTGTAAAAGCTATAATAAAGGACAATCCTGAACTCTTTGAAGAACTAGAAGAAAAAATAAAAGAAGCTATTAAAGAGACTCAATAAAAATTAAATCCCGAAAAATTCGGGATTTTTTTATTTTTATACGCAACCTTTTAATCACTTGTGCATCTTAGTATAAAATAGGATACGTTTTAGTTAACAAAAATAACAATGAAAAAAATAATTATTTGCCTTATTATCGCTGCTACAACTTTTTCTTGTAGTCTTCCTGATGATTCATCATCGGCAGATACTCAAGAGTTGTTACCTATAGAAAATGTAGATTTACCTGATGAGTTTACATTAGGTGAAACTTATGAAATTTCGGTAACATATTTAAGGCCCACAACATGTCATGCTTTTAATGACATATATTATTTAAAACAAGGTAATGAAAGAACCATCGCTGTGATAAGTACTGTTTTTAACAGCAATGGCAGTTGCTCTGTATTAACAAATACAGAATTGGGAGCCACTTTCGATTTTGAAGCATTAACTGAAGGATCTTATATATTTAAATTTTGGAAAGGAAAAGATGAAGCAGGAGAAGACATTTATTTAACAGTTGAAGTACCGGTAAACTAAAAATCAAATTTTAACTAACACAAAATCAATTGAGTTTAGAACAACTCATATATAATTGTAAAATTAATGATACTAAGGCACAAAGCGAACTATATACACTCTTTTCGGGTAAATTGTTTTCTATTTGCCTAAAGTATTCAAAAAATTATGCTGAAGCTGAGGATAATTTGCAAGATGCATTTATCACTATCTTTAAAAAGATAGAACAATATAAAAACAAAGGTTCTTTTGAAGGTTGGTTAAAACGAATAACTATAAATACAGCTCTACAGCGTTACAGGAGTAAAGGTGTTTTTGAAATAGTTAATGAAGACTCTATAGAAGATGAAACTGTAGATATAGAAGATGATGATGACGATGTTTCTTTGGATTTTTTATTAGAAATTATTCAAGGTTTACCTGATAGATACAGATTAGTTTTTAACCTTTATGTTATGGATGGATATTCTCATAGTGATATTGCAGAATTATTAAAAATAAATATAGGAACCTCAAAATCTAACCTAGCAAGAGCTAGACAAATTTTAAAAAATAAAATATTAGAATATAAAACAGGATTACAGTCCCAATCATTATAATGAGTGATAAAAAACATATAGATAGGCTTTTTCAAGAAAAGTTTAAAGATTTTGAAGCCCAACCTAGCGCGAAAGTTTGGGAAAACATTCAAAGTCAACTTGAGCAGCCTACACCGAAACATAAAAAAACAATACCTCTATGGGGTAAAGTTGCAAGTATTGCTGCTATCCTATTATTATTTATCTCTATTGGTAGCATTTTTAAAGATAATAATAGTGGAAATGACTCAATTTTACCTGCAGTTGTTGACACTAATAATGAAACAGGAAAAACCAATAATGACACTCTAAAAGAAGAGTTGGATAATAACACATCAAACAACAGTAGCAATACTGTAAATTCAAATAATATCAATGAAAGCTCTGAAGAAAACTCTTTATCTTCTTCTAAAAATAATGCTGTAGTAAACAACTCTAATAAAGCACAAAATAACTCTAATTCTAGTAATAATACATCTGTTACTACACAAAAAACAAATACCAGTAATAGTTACAATTCAAAAAAATCTACCCTTAGTGCTAATGAAGCTTTAGTCAATATTACCAACAATAATTCTAGCAATAAAACCGTATCTAATAAGTTAAATAATAAAAACCACTTAAATAATAATTCAGCTTCACTAAAAGGCATAGCTAACACTTCTAATACGGTTGAAAATACTATAAAAAATAATCATCAACAAACTAATAATAATGTAGTTTATAATAATCACCATATTAATTCTATAAAAAAATCATCTCAAGTTTCTAATGAAGCTAACCAATATAATTCTAATTACAATACGACAAACAATATAAACGCAACAACTAATGCAACTGCTATGACATTAGTTAACTCTCTTAATGAAAAAGAAAAAGAGAACATTGCTACAGCATTAGATTTCGTTAAATCTAATGCTATAGAAGAGGCCATTGCCAAGAATCAAAGTATTAATGAAAAAGAAAAAGAAGTAGACAGGTGGACTGTTAACGCTAACATTGCGCCTGTTTACTACAACACTCTTGGCAAAGGTTCTCACATTCACGACCAGTTTATAGACAATCCTAAAAATGGAGAGTTAAATACTAGTTATGGTATACAAGTTGGTTATGCATTTAATGATAGATTAAAGTTACGTTCTGGGGTTAGTAAACTTAATTTAAGTTACGATACTGCTAATGTTATTGTATATGAAACCGTAACCAACACTCCAGGGCATAGTCCATTAAGAAATATAGACTTTATTCCAAACAATCAAGGAGAAACACTATCTGTATTAAGCACAGATAACCTTGGAGTACAACAAATAAATGAATTTGCTAGCGACAAATTAAACGCCGCTTTAAGTCAACGTATTGATTACATAGAGATTCCTTTAGAGTTGGAATATGCTTTAGTTAACAAACGTTTTGGTGTAAATATCATTGGAGGGCTTAGTACTTTTATTCTTAACAGTAATGAAGTCGTTACAGAAGTAGATAATAGAAAAACACTTATTGGTACAGCCAATAACATAAACAATATAAGCTTTAGCACAAATTTAGGTATAGGTATAGATTACAAATTTAATGATGCTTTTAAGTTCAACTTAGAACCAACATTTAAATATCAAATTAACGCATATAGTGAGGTTTCTGGAGATTTTAAACCCTACATTATAGGTCTATATACCGGCTTTAGCTACAGATTTTAATTTTTTAGTTGGTTAAACTAAATACCTTCTCGCATGACGAGAAAACAATGAGGATAAAAAGCTATTCAGTGCCAAGAATAGCTTTTTACTTTTTTATTACTTTGTAATCCTTAAGTTGATTTAAGATAACAGTTCTTGTATTTTTATTTAACGCTTTCGTATCTTCTACAGCCAATCCCTTAGTATCTATAAAACGATGCATTTTAACACGCATTTTACCTGGCCCTCCACTAAAAAAAGTATACGAAAAGCGCTTTTTATTATCTGCAAAAGTTAATGGGACTACCGGTATTTGGTGATTAATGGCTAAACGAAAAGCACCATCTTTAAATTCTGCCAAATCAATATCTTCATCAGGAACCATACCTTCAGGAAAAATACAAATACTTAAGCCTTGTTTTAAACGCCTTTGAGCTCTTAAAAAAACCGCTTGCCTACTTTTTGCACTACGTCTATCTACTAATATAGACGTTCGTTTATAGAAGAAACCTAATAATGGTATTTTGGCTAATTCTGCTTTACCAACAAATACAAAAGGGTTTTTTACTGCTACTAACATTAACATAATATCTGTCATAGAAGTATGATTGGCTGTAAACATGTAGCTTTTATTAATATCTGTAGTCTGTTCTCTTTCTATTTTGGTTTTAAACCCCATTCCTATTAAAATAAATCTTGCCCATATACGTGCTAGTTTAAAAAAAAAGGGATACCAAGATTCTTTTAGAATAGAAACTATAAGCAATGGAAATAAAATTATTATAGGTATCGCAACAACAATATAAAACCAAATACGGTATAGTAACCAAAAAATGTATTTAAATACAATCATAAGTGCCAAAAATAAACAATTGATTTGAAGTTATTCGTTTTCCTTTTACTTAAAAAAATTACCTTTGTTTTTCAATAAAAGAAATTTAGTAAAAATAACATATAAAGCATAACACTTTATACACATAAAAAAGATTCCCACTTGTTCGGGAAATTAATATGGCAAGAATACTTACAGGAATACAAAGCACAGGAACTCCTCATTTAGGAAATATATTAGGCGCGTTAATGCCTGCAATAGAAATATCTAAAAATAAAGAAAACGACTCTTATTTATTCATTGCAGACATGCATTCGTTAACCCAAATAAAAGATGGAGATACTTTAAGAAACAACACCTACTCTACAGCAGCTACATGGTTAGCTTTTGGTTTAGATATAGACAAAACTGTGTTTTATAGACAAAGTGATGTCCCACAAGTAACTGAGTTATCTTGGTATTTAAATTGTTTTTTTCCTTTTAAACGTTTAGAATTAGCACATAGTTTTAAAGATAAATCAGATAGATTGGATGATGTTAATGGTGGCTTATTTACCTATCCTATGTTAATGGCTGCTGATATTTTATTATACGACGCCGAAATTATCCCAGTTGGTAAAGATCAGAAGCAACATATTGAAATGACAAGAGATGTAGCCACTCGTTTTCATGCTAAACTTGGTGAAACATTTGTATTACCTGAAGCCGAAATACAGGAAGAAACAATGTTAATTCCCGGAACTGATGGAGCAAAAATGAGTAAAAGTAAAGGTAACATTATTAATATATTTTTACCAGAAAAAAAACTTCGCAAACAAATAATGAGTATTGAAACAGATAGTACTCCGTTAGAAGACCCTAAAGATTGGAAAACGTGTAATTGTTTTGCTATATATAAGTTATTAGCATCAGAAGTAGAAATAAACACTATGAAAGCCAATTATGAAAAAGGTAATTATGGTTATGGGCATGCTAAACAAGCTTTATTTGAGCTTATTTTAAAAACTTTTGAAATACAGCGAGAACGTTATGATTACTACATGAATAACCTAAACGCTATCGATGAAGCTTTATTTAAAGGTGCCGAAAAAGCTAAAGTAGTTGCTAATACTGTTTTAAAACGTGTAAGAGCAAAAGTAGGGTATTAAAAAGTATAATTTATACAAAAAATAAAGCCTCAGTTTAAAAAAATGAGGCTTTATTTTTCATTAAAATCGTTTCTTTAATTATTCTTTAGTTTTAATTAATGGTAATTCCTCTAGGAAACTAAAGGTTAATTCACTTTTATTTTGTTCATACCTGAAAAAAAAATTTATCTGAAAGCTATCTTTTTTCCATATTATAAACAAAGGGTTTTCTTCAAACGAACCTTCTCTTAAATCAAAAGTACTTTTTGTTAGATGTTGTTTAAAATCACTATCCCCATAGGTCCCTTTACTCATTACTTTCCTGTTTTCAATTACTTGTATATTGTTTGGCTCTCCATATTTTTCAATGAATGAGTCATAAAATTGACGATTGATAAGCTTAGGAAAATGGATTGTAATAGACTGTATAGTATCATTCTCATCAGGAATTATAGTAATGAAGTTGTATGGAACACCCAAAAAAGAATCATCTATTTGTTCACTATTTATATAGAACTTTTTTCCATAATTATTAGTTTTAAAATCACTTCCAGTGAAAAATTTTGAAATTGAAATATGTTTACCTAATAAGTTTTCGAATTTTTTATAGTCCATAGAATAGTTACTCACATTTATAGCTAAAATTAATAATATTTTAATCATATTCATCATTATTCACAATCAAATGGAGTGCTTATACCTAAAACACTTGTAATATATGGTGCTGGGCTAGGTATGGGAAAAGGTTCTTGGGTTGTGCTTATTGTTCCTCCAATGATTGACATTTCTGCAATAAGAGCATCCCTAAAAAAATAACCTAAAGAATTTTCAGAAGTATCCGGATTTAAGAAAAAGTATACATCCATAGCTTTAATTGCTGCTGTTACCGCTACTGCTGTAGCATTTGCTGCTTGACCATTGGTCATCCAAGTTGGCATAGTAAAATATATAATATCGATATTAGAATGAAAATCTCCGTAATAAGGACTACCGTTTGGTCTAATTCCAGCTGGTTAAAATTTATTACAGCACAACCTTATAGTAGTTATTATTTCATTAAACAACCTCAAATAATTTACCAGGTAAAGGCCTAATTACTCCCTTTAGTTCCATATTTAGTAATAACCCCGCGAGTTTATAAATTGGTATATTACAGTTTAAGGCTATAGTATCTAATAGTTGTTTTTCATTTTTTACCAGATAATTATACACTACTTTTTCATTATCGTCCAACTGAACAAATAATTGTTTTTGTATTATAGGTTGTTTTAATTCTTCTAGCTGCCAATTTAATAAATATGGTACATCTAATGGAGTAGATAATAAATGTGCTTTTTGTTGTTTAATTAAATTATTACAACCTATACTTTGAGAATCTGTGGTGCGACCAGGAACAGCAAACACATCTCTACTATAAGAATTAGCAATATCTGCTGTTACTAAGCTTCCACCTTTTTCTGCCGATTCAATTACAATTGTCGCTTCACTAATACCAGCAATAATACGATTTCGTTTTAAAAAATTATTTCTATCAAAGGCATCTGTACTCCAAAAATCTGTAATAAACCCACCATTACTTTCTACCTCTACCATATATTTTTTATGGACTTTGGGGTAAATTTGATTTAAACCATGAGCCAAACACCCAATTGTTTGTAAATTATTTTTAATTGCAGATTTATGTGCTGTTATATCTGTGCCGTATGCAAATCCAGAGACTATTATTGGGTTATAAATAGCCAATTCTTCAACTAATTTTTCACAAAATGTAATTCCACTAGTAGTTATTTTTCGAGTCCCAACAATACTTATTATATGCTTTTTATTTAAATTAATATTCCCAGCTTCAAATAATAAGATAGGGCCGTCTATACAATGTTTTAATCTTTCTGGGTAATCTTTAGACGTAAAGTAACGGCATTTAATATTTTCAGTTTTAATAAATTTTAATTCATCTTGGGCTTTCTTAAAATAGTTTTTACTATATAAATCTCTAATAGTAACACTCCCAATACCATCAATTTTTAAAAGGTTTTCTTTTTTTTCTTTAAAAACAGCTTCTGCAGATCCACAATGATTGATTAGTTTTTTTGCAGTTGTATCTCCAATACCAGAAACATTTTGCAAAGCTAAAGTATAAAGTAAATCGTTATCGGTCATTAAATAATAGCAATTAGTGAACAACTAATTTAAGATTTTTATAGTAAAAATGTATTTATAGTCATTATATAAATCCACTATTTTTTGCTTTAATAATTAACTGTCTATCACTATTTTCTTTTATATTAAAAACCGAGTATAATGTTCGTTTTCTTTTTTCTATAGCTGCTTTAGATAAAGGAATTACATTAGGTAACTCTTTCATTTTGGACCCTATAGATAGTTCGTAAAGAATTTTTCGATCTATATCATCCAGCATTATTTTAGATGATATGTTTTTTCTTAAAGTTTCTACTACTGTATTACTATAATATGGAGGGTTAGTCATTACTCTATTAATGGATTCTACTAAACTTTTAGCATTGACATCATTTTTTACAATAAACCCTTCAGGGTTAATATTTTTTATAATATTATGTATTCTGTAATTATTATTTAAAAAAGTAGAAACTATAATTCTAGCATCTTTCATAGTGTCTCTAATAATAACACCTAAATCTTCTCCTGATAATATTTTTGCGTTATTAGATTGGGCTAGCATGATATCTAAAAAAACGATATCTATTGTTTTAGTTTTATAAGTATTAATTGTAGTGTTTGCTATTTCACAGTTTTTTGCTACTATAATTTCAAAAAATAAATTGTCTTTATCATTTTCTATTGTTTTAAAAGCTTGCTTGTATGCTTCTACTATTAGTGGATGATCTTCAATAATTAAAACTGTATATTTTTTACTCTCATGCATCATGATCTATTCTTATTACTTTGTTTTATAAATACAAAGTACTTTTTAAGTAAGACCAAATAAAACAAAGTATATCCTAATTTATAAAAAACCACTTACAAAACCCACAATAAAACGTTAAAAACCAATCAATTAATCCATTTTTAAAGTATTTAAATTAAATATTCTTTATTTAGATCATTTTTTATTTAAAATACTGTAATTATTAGTTTTTTATTAATTCTGCTAAAAAATTAGACGTTATATAAATCTGATATAGAGCTTAAAAGACTCTGTTTTTTTAACCTGTTAATAACTAATAAAGCATAAATAGCATTCCGCTTTAATAAATTTTTAAATTTGTTTTATGCAATTAGAGACTTACATTAGTGATTTATTATACCGATATGAATGTGTTATAGTCCCAAATTTTGGTGCGTTTTTATCACAACATGTTTCGGCTACTGTTCATGAATCTACAAATGCGTTTTACCCTCCAAAGAAACGTCTATCTTTTAATGAACAAATACAAACCAATGATGGTTTATTAGCGCGCTATATTGCAGACAGTGAAAAGATCCCTTTTGAAACTGCTTCAAAAAAAATTAACAAACAAGTAAAATCTTTAAAAGTTTATTTAAATGAAGGAGAAACTTTAAAGTTTGAGAATATTGGAGAATTAAATTTAAACAACGAAGGTAAAATTCAATTTAACCCATCGTATCATTTAAACTATTTAACGGATGCTTTTGGTTTATCTCAATTTGTTTCACCTCCAATTATACGTGAAACATATAAAACTGAAGTTGAAGTAATAGAAGAAAACACACCTATTACTATTACTCCTGAAAAACGAAAATCTAGACCTTATTTTAAATATGCTGCTATTGCTGTAATTGCTTTAACTCTAGGTGGGTTAGTTTTTTCTAATCAGTATATAAGTAATATTGAAGCTCATAATGAATTAGCTCAAGAAGAAGCCTCTGAACAATTAGATGCTAAAATTCAAGAAGCTACTTTTGCTATTAGTACTCCTCTACCAGCTGCGACTTTAAACGTAAAAAAGCAATCTGGAAATTACCACATTGTAGCTGGAGCTTTTAGAGTTGAAGAAAATTGTGATAAAAAGGTAGCACAACTAATTGAACAAGGTTTTAACGCTAGAAAAATAGGTGTAAACAAATATGGCCTACATCAAGTTGCGTATTCTAGTCACTCTGACAGAATTGAGGCTTTAAATGCTTTAAATTCTATTAGAAACTCAAGTAATAAAGATGCTTGGCTATTAGTAAAGCAATTAAACTAATTAATACACTTTAACTTTAATTTCTAAAAATATATAATGTCGAAAATTTTATTCGGCTTACCTTTGCATTTCATTTACTTAAAAACCTTTTTTCGTATCACTACGAAATGGAAATTATAATGCTATGGAAATAAAAACTGCTAAAGAATCAAGAACTATTATGACAGATATGGTTTTACCTGGTGAAACCAATCCTATTAATAATTTATTTGGTGGTGAATTATTAGCTAGAATGGATCGTGCTGCCGGTATTAGCGCTCGTCGTCATTCTAGAAGAATTGTAGTTACAGCATCTGTTAACCATGTTGCTTTTAATAGAGCAATTCCTTTAGGTAGTGTTGTAACTGTCGACGCAAAGGTTTCAAGGGCGTTTAAATCGTCTATGGAAGTCTATATAGATGTTTGGATAGAAGATAGAGAATCTGGCATTAGAGCTAAAGCAAATGAAGCTATATACACCTTTGTTGCTGTTGATGAAACCGGAAGACCAGTTCGTGTACCAGAATTAAAACCAGAAACAGATCTAGAAATAGAACGCTTTAATGGAGCTTTAAGGCGTAAACAATTAAGTTTAGTATTAGCTGGAAAAATGAAACCAAATGATGCTACAGAATTAAAAGCTTTATTCGAATAAAAGCGATTTTCTATATTGTGTTTAAATAATATAAAAGCTTTTTTTTAAACCTTTTAGCTTCTTTTTAGTCAAATAGTCATTAAAACTATTCTATCTATGAGAACTATAATTATTATTCTATCTGTATTCTTTGCTTTTAATTTATCTTCTTGCGCTACTAGAGTTAAAGCAAGACCTGCTAAAACTGTTTACATAAAAAAAACACCTAGACACTATAAAATTGTAAAAGTTAAAGGTAATCGTTATTATTTTTGGAATGGAAAACATTATAAAAAAACGCGCAGAGGTTATGTCGTTGTTAGAGTATAAACTCTATTACATTTTATAAATCCAACTCGCCGGGTTTTGAGTTTTAGTTTCTTTATATATACTAAATCTTAACAAACTCTCTCCTGTCCTTGGATGAGTAAAGACTTCTCCTATGTTTTGTTTTGTACTTACTTTATCCCCTGGCTTAACATAAAGTTTTCCTAAGTTTTTATAGGCAGTAATATAATTACCATGTTTTATTAAAACCGTAGGGTTGCTTCTTTTAGGCTTTATAATTCTTAATACTTCGCCTTTAAAAACAGTACGAACTTTAGCTCCTTTACTTGTAGAAATCCTAACCCCTGTACTATTAATAGTAATAGATCTATCTATAGGAGAAGGTTGCTTACCATAACGCACCTTTACTACCCCCTGCTCTACAGGCCAAGGTAACTTACCTTTACTACCTAAAAAATCTTTTGCTAAAGCTCTATCTTCAGGAGCCATTGCGAATACTGCTGACTTTGTTTTCTTTTTACCTGCTTTTTTGTTCGATTTAGCAATTGCATCTCGAATAATCTTATCTATCTCTCGATCTATTCTATTAGCTTCTTTTTGTTTTGTTTTTATTTGAGCTGTATACTTCTTTAAATCCTTTTTTATAGCATTCATTATGGTATTATGCTGCTCCAACTCTTTTTCCAATTCTTTTTGAGCAACTCTATTTTCTGCTATAAGTGTATTTTTTTCTTCTTTTTGTGATAACAATTTAATGTTTATGACCTGTAACTCTTTTGTTTTAACTTTAATATCTTCACCTTGTTGTTTTTGATAATCTGCATATTGATTTATATACTGAAGACGCTTATATGCTTGTTTAAAGTTATTAGAAGATAACAAGAACATAACACGACTTTGCTTGTTTTTGTTTTTATATGAGTTCTGAATCATACTCGCATAATTTGCTTTTAAGCCTTTTAACTCATCTCTAAGCGTTGTTATTTGTTTTTGGTTATTATTTATCTGTCGTGTTAATAAATTAGCTTGTTGATTGGTTACTTTAATTAAATCGCGTCTTATCTTAACTTTATAATTTATATCTTCTATTAAAGTAATTTGTGATTTCTCCTTAGATTTATTTGAGGATACTAAAGCATTAATTTTTTTAATTTCTCGACGTAATTCTACACGTCTTGCTTCCAACTCTTTTTGCTTTCCACTTTGTGAGAAAGATATATTTGTGCTTAATAAAAAGACACTTATAAATAGGAGTAATTGTTTTAATTGCTTTATCATTACTTTAATTCAATTTCATCATAACCTGAAGGTATTCTAAAAGGAAATTTTAACTTCTGGTTTAAAGACACTGATTTAAATTCTAAATCTATATTAAGTTCTTCATTTGCTTGAACTGCAACAATATCTAATATTTTTGGTAATGTTTCTGTCTCAACTTTTTGATATGCAGTATAATCTATTTGCAAATGACGTTTCTCTTCAGACTGAGATATTTGTTGAGAATCTAGTTTAAAAAGACTAGGGTTAATTAGAAAGAATATTTCGTACAATTCATCTTGTTTTCTAGGGCTTAGCACATACGATTTATCATTTACATCACTATTATACCCTTTAGCTTCTAAAGCTAAAATAGTTTCTCCTAATAATAGACTTTGTACTTTTTTAAAATCTAATTCGGTACCTAGCAACTCACTTATATAACTAAAATCCCCATCAAAATAGGTTTTATCCCATGTATTATAAAAAGCAACACGGTTTGGTGTGATTAATGCTTTTACTATACCTAGCTTACTTAACCATATGGTTTTATCTTTTTCCATACGCATAGAAACTGTAACTGTTTGGCTTTTCTTACCATCATTTGTTTCTATTTTTAAACGTGCTGCTAATGTTTTAAAATTAGATTTTTTGCTATTTGTTTCTTTTACTATTTGCTTAGTAGATAAACTAGAATTTAATGCACCATTAGCTATTATTGTTTTAGCAGACTTACAGCTAACAATAAACATTACAATAATTAAAAAAACTGGGAATTTAATACTTTTACTATTCATTTAGTTTGAGAGTTCTAATGCTTTTGCTTTATCACTAAACGTTTTTGCTTTCTCTAAATTGTTTAAAGCCGTATAAGCTTTACTTAATTGTTTATAGAAGTCGACTTCCATCTTATTATTATCTATAATATAATCTAAACCTGCATCTAAGCTATCAACAGCGTCACTAGCTCTATTTAAACGATTTAATGCTACTCCATTTATAAGATATAAAACTGGCTGCGACGGAAATTTTTCTATTGCCTCATCACTCTTTTTCTCGGCTTCTTTATACTGCTCCAAATCTATATGTAATAATAAAATATTTCGCAATAATCCAAAATTATCTAATTCTAACCGTTGAGCTTCTAAGTAGTGTTTTAATGCTTTTTCTTTATCTCCTTTTATAAGATAATACTGTGCCAATTCAACCAATGTTTTTCCATCTGTTGCAGTATTAGTAACCATAGTGGTAATTTCTGCTAAGTCTTTCTCGTATTGTTGGTTTCCTGCAACAAATTTCACAAAGTCAGATAACACTTTTGCTTTAGATTCTGGCTTTATTTGTCTACTACTTAAAACTGTTTTCATAGATTCAATCGCTTTTTCAGCTTCATTTTTATCTAAATAAAACTTATATAAAGCTAAATGTACTAATTGTGACTCTGGGTTTATTTCTAATAGTTTTTTTGCAGTTTCGAAAGCCTTCTTTTCATTATTATTTTCACTATATCTATAAATAAGTTCTAAATAATTTTTTTCTACATCCGGATTATCTTCTACTCTCTCTTTTAAATTCGCTATTTGCTCTTTTTTTCGACCGGTAGCATTGTAAATTTGATTCCTCAATCGATCTCTAATGTCTGAAACTCCTAACTCATCGTCTAATTCATCTAATACTCTTAAAGCATCTTTATATTTTTTAGTTCTAACGTAAATAGAGGCTAAATCTTCTTTATAGTCAGGGTGAAACCTTACTAATTGTTTAACTGTTTTTATAGCTTTATCATAGTTTTTTTGCTGCACATAGGCTTCATAAAGCTCATCTAAATACCATTCATTATCAGGTTGTTTTTTTACTGCTTTTTTAAGAGCATCTTCTGCTGCACCAAAGTTTTTAAGCTTATTATAATTTTTACCTAATTCATAATATAAAATAGACTCGGAATCATCCAATTGTAAACATTTAAGTAATGCTGTAACAGCTTTATCATAATTTTCTATTCCTTTTTGTTTTAATGCTTCAAAAAATAACTCTTGATATTCATCCGAAACATTACCTAAATCATCATCTGGTGTTTTATTAAAATCTACTTGAGCACTAGTTATTTTTGGGAAAATAAATAATCCAAATAGAATATAAAGTATGTAGATTTTATGTTTCATAATATTTCCTGTTAACTAACGGGAACTGTATAATCAATAGTTATTCCATAATTGTATAATCACCAATACTAATTTTAGTGAACTCACCATTGTATTTAACATGGTTACCAATCATAGCCTCGTCTAAATTAGCGTTTTTTATTATTGTATTACTTTGTATTAGGCTATTTTTAACGCTTGAGTTTTCTATAACACAATTATTACCTATAGATACGTTTGGTCCAATAGTTGCATTTTCTATAATTACACCTTCTCCAATGTAACAAGGTTCTATAATTATAGCATTTTCTTGCTTTACAGAATTAGCGATTAACTGCTCTTCTCCATCTTCTTTTAAGAAACCTAGCATTCTAGTATTGGTTTCTAAAGTTACATTTTTATTTCCGCAATCCATCCATTCGCTAACTTCTCCTGTTTTAAACACTTTACCGTTAGCCATCATTCCTTTTATACCATCATTAATTTGGTATTCTCCTCCATTAATAATATTATTATCTAAAACAAGTTGTAATTGATCTTTTAAAACAGCTACATCTTTAAAATAATATATTCCAATAACTGCTAAATCGCTTACAAATTGTTCTGGTTTTTCAACCAATTCAATAATTTCTTGTTTTTCGTTCAATTTTACTACACCATAAGCTTCTGGCTGATCTACTTGTTTTACCCAAATAACAGCATCTGCTTCTGGGTCTAGATTAAAATCTGCACGAATTAAAGTATCGGCATATGCTATTACTGTCGGCCCCGATAAAGATTCTTTTGCACACATAATAGCATGCCCAGTTCCTAACGGTTGGTCTTGTCTGTAAATAGAAGCTTTTGCCCCTAAGCTTTTTGCTAACGCTTCTAAACTGGTAACAACATCATCGCCAAACCATGCAGGGTCCCCTAAAACAAAAGCAATCTCTTCTATTGGTTCATTTATAACTTTGGCTATATCTTTTACTAATCTATGCACTATAGGCTGACCAGCTACAGGTATTAAAGGTTTTGGTACTGTTAAACTATGTGGTCTTAATCGGGATCCTCGTCCCGCCATTGGTACTATTATTTTCATATTTATTACCCGAAAAGATGGGCGTCTGTTTTTTTATTATACTTTATTTAATATACTTTTAATCGTAATTAAAAGTTTCTCTCTTAGTTCGGAATAAATTTACTTAACTCCAGTACTTCCAAAGCCTCCTTCTCCACGTTCTGTTTCTGTAAGAGTTTCTACTTCTATCCATTGAGCTCGTTCATGCTTCGCTATGACTAATTGTGCTACACGTTCTCCGTTTTCTATAATAAAAGCTTCATTAGAGAGGTTTACCAAAATTACACCTACTTCTCCTCTATAATCTGCATCTACTGTTCCAGGCGCATTAAGTACTGTAATTCCTTTTTTAGCAGCTAGACCACTTCTTGGTCTTACTTGCGCTTCAACACCAATAGGAAGCTCTATAAACAGCCCTGTTGGTATAATAGCACGCTCCATTGGGTTTAAAACTATATTCTCTGAAATATTAGCTCTTAAATCCATACCTGCAGAAGCTATGGTTTCGTAATTAGGTAAAGCGTGACTAGATTTATTTATAATTTTTATTTGCATAATTTTTATTCTATCTGATTAGACTAGAATTTAGTCTCTTCTATTTTTTTATTAATTGTTTTAATTCCTTTTTCTCTAGAAATAAAGCAACCGTCAAAAATAATAAAACTAATCCTGTGTTTATATAATAATTACTATTAGTCTTTAATGCTAGTTTAGAAAATATAATGGCTAAAACTAAATAGCCTATTATTTTCTTTACATTATAAGGTACAGGATAGTATTTTTGGCCTAAAAGGTAAGATAATAACATCATTATTCCATAAGCTGCTAATGTTGCCCATGCTGCTGCAATAAATCCTATTTTTTCTATCATTACTAAATTAAAAACAATTGTAACTATAGCTCCAACAATAGATAAATACATACCAAATCTTGTTTTATCTGTAAGTTTATACCAAATTGCTAGATTGAAATAAATTCCTAAGCATAAGTTTGCTAATAATACTATTGGAACAATATCTATTGCCATCCAATAGGTTTCATCTCTTACAATAAGTAATTTAAAAAGATCTAAATACGCAATAATAAAAACTAGCATCAAGCTTCCTACAATTACAAAGTATTTCATAATCGTAGCATAAGTTTCTTGTGCATTTTTTTCTTTTGCATGATTAAAGAAAAAGGGCTCAGCTCCTAACCTAAATGCTTGAATAAAAATAGTCATAAATACAGCTATTTTATAACAACCGCTATATGCTCCATTAATCTCTTTACCTAATAAACTAGGTAAGATCCATTTATCAAAATTTTCATTTATAACATAAGCTATTCCTGCAACCATTATTGGCCAACCATAACTTAACAGCTGTTTAAAAATGATTGGGCTAAATTGCAATTTAGTTTTAAAAAAGTATGGTATAAGTAATAGAAAGGTAACAATACTTGCTACTAAATTAGCTATGAAAATATACTTTACTAAATCTGACGAATCATAGGTTGGGAAATTAATTTCAAACTTTGGTATCGCCCAAAGGAAAAAGAAATTTAAGATGACTACTACAATTATATTAATAATCTTTATCGCTGCAAATTTTATTGGTCTTCCAGTTGCTCTTAAATATGCAAAAGGGGCTACAACTAATGTATCTAAAACTAATAAACCTATTAACAAATTAAAATAGGTTTGATTAATTCCCATCCAATTTGATAATTGAGTGTTAAAAAGTATAACTATAAGCAAAAATAAAAGTGTCGTCGTTATAAGACTAATGAAGGTTGTAGAGAACACTTTGTTTTTCTCTTCAGATTTGCTAAAAAACCTAAAGAAAGCAGTTTCCATTCCATAAGTTAATAATACATTAAAAAAAGCTGCATACACATAAAACGTCGTGTTATCTGAATAACTAATAGTTCCAAGTGTATCTGTATGTAATGGCACTAAAACAAAATTCATAAGACGAGGCAAAACAGTAGCTAAGCCATATATAATTGTATCTTTAAAGAACTTTTTAAGTACGCTCAATGTAGTATAAATTTAGGCTAAAAGTATTGAATTAGTTAGACCTAAAAAAGTATTCCCTCTTGTTTTAGTTAACTGGTGGACTAGAAGGGTAATATTCGCCTTCTTTTTCTTTTAAATTACTTATTTTAATATATTTTGTTTCACCTTCTTCTATATAGCTAATAACACATTCATTTCTTTTTAATTCAAAAGGAAACTCTGGAAGCTTATTTCCATATTCAGACTTAGGGTCACTACTCATAGTTAAGTCTTCTGGGCTTGGTTTCTTGAGTGTTGAAAAATAGGATGCTTTGCCGTTTCTTAATTTTCCTTTCATTTTCCTAAAAAAAACACTATCTACAATAGCATTGTTTTTAGTTATTAAATTAGGAAAATATATGTTTACACCAGATCCTCCATCCTTTATTCCTGCAACCCATTCTTGAAAATAAGGTCGAGTATGCTCTATAGGTGCATTTTCCTGTAGTTTTAGTTTAGAGCTGGAACAATTAAAAAGTGTCATTATGGCAATTAATATTATAAGAGATTTGAAAGTGGGGCTTGAAAACGTCATTTGTAATTATGTTTTTTTAAAGGTACGAATTAGAATGAAAAATAGATCTTTACTATTTTAAAAAGCTCTTTTATTAAATGCAAAAAAAAGCCTTACTTGTTAAAGTAAGGCCTTGTATATATTATATAACAACTCGTTTTAGTTATTTAAAGCTTCTGCTCCACCAACAATCTCTAAGATTTCATTAGTAATAGCCGCTTGACGTGCTTTGTTATATGTTAATTTTAATTGATCTCTTAACTCAGTTGCATTATCTGTTGCTTTATGCATAGCTGTCATACGCGCACCGTGCTCACTAGCAAAAGAATCTCTAATACCTTTGTATAACTGTGTTTTTAAAGATTTAGGAATTAACTCTTCTACGATCTCTTCTTTAGATGGCTCAAAGATATAATCTAGATTAGCATTTCTATCTCCTTCAACTGGTACAATTGGTAAAAACTGCTCAGTCATTACTATTTGCGTTGCAGCATTTTTGAATTTATTGTAAACGATCTCGATTTTATCGAATTCACCTTCAACAAATTTCTCCATTAGCATTTCTGCAACTTCTGCAACATTATCAAAAGTTAAATTATCGAAAATTTCACTTTTATTAGCAATAACACATCCTAATTTTTCAAAAGCATCATTTGCTTTTTTTCCAACTGCAAGAACAGAAACATCTTTATCTGCGTGCACATTGTTAATTAGGTTTGTTGTTTGCTTAATAATGTTAGAGTTAAATGCACCACATAATCCTCTGTTAGAAGTTATAGCAACCACAAGTACATTCTTTACTTCACGTTGTTCTGCATATTTACTTCCAGAATCAGCATCAAGTGTTGCGCTTAAATTTTGTAAAAGCTCTGTTAACTTATCTGCATAAGGACGCATAGCAGTAATAGCATCTTGTGCCTTCTTTAACTTTGCAGCAGATACCATTTTCATAGCACTGGTAATTTGCATTGTAGAAGATACAGACGATATTCTGTTACGTATTTCTTTTAAGTTTGCCATGTTTACAAGTTATAGGTTATGAGTATTGGATTGTAAATAACTATTACTTACAACCCAGAACTCTGAACTTTTTATCCTTTATATTTAGCTGAAAGGTCTTTACATACAGATAATAATGTATCTGTAACCTCGTCAGTTAATTTTCCTGCTTTTAAAGTATCTAAAACACCTCTGTGTTTAGCATTTAAGAACTCGATAAAATCTCTTTCGAATTCTTTAATCTTATTTACAGGAACGTCTTTTAATAAGTTTTTAGAACCTGCATAGATAATTGCTACTTGGTCTTCTACTGTATATGGATCGTTTTGACCTTGCTTTAAGATCTCTACGTTACGTTTACCTTTTTCTATTACATTTAAAGTTACAGCATCTAAATCTGAACCAAACTTAGCAAACGCTTCTAATTCACGGAATTGCGCCTGGTCTAATTTTAATGTACCTGATACTTTTTTCATTGACTTAATCTGCGCAGAACCTCCAACACGTGATACAGAAATACCTACGTTAATTGCTGGACGTACACCAGAGTTAAATAAATCTCCATCTAAGAAGATTTGCCCATCTGTAATAGAAATTACGTTGGTTGGGATATATGCAGATACGTCACCTGCTTGCGTTTCGATAATTGGTAATGCAGTTAAAGAACCACCACCTTTTACTAGAGGCTTTAATGACTCTGGAAGGTCATTCATTTCCTTAGCAATATTATCATCGTTAATTACTTTTGCAGAACGCTCTAATAATCTTGAGTGTAAGTAAAATACATCCCCAGGATATGCCTCACGTCCTGGTGGACGTCTTAATAATAAAGATACCTCACGGTAAGCTACAGCTTGCTTTGATAAATCATCAAATACAATTAAAGCTGGTCTACCAGTATCTCTAAAATATTCTCCAATAGATGCTCCAGTCATTGGTGCATATACTTGCATTGCAGCAGGATCTGATGCATTTGCAGCTACTATTGTTGTATAAGCTAAAGCTCCTTTTTCTTCTAAAGTTTTAGCAATGTTAGCAACTGTTGAAGCTTTTTGCCCAACTGCTACATATATACAATATACTGGGTTACCAGCATCGTAAAATTCTTTTTGATTTAAGATTGCATCAATACAAACAGTTGTTTTCCCTGTTTGACGGTCACCAATAACTAACTCACGTTGTCCTCTACCGACTGGAATCATAGCATCAATTGCCTTAATTCCTGTTTGTAATGGCTCCGTTACAGGCTCACGATAAATAACCCCAGGCGCTTTACGCTCTAAAGGCATCTCGTAAGTATCTCCAGTAATAGGCCCTTTACCATCAATAGGGTTTCCTAAAGTATCTACAACACGTCCAACAATTCCTTCTCCTACTTTAACAGATGCGATACGAGATGTACGTTTTACTGTAGAACCTTCTTTTACTCCAGTTGATCCTCCTAATAATACGATACCTACGTTATCTTCTTCTAAGTTAAGTACAATACCTTCTGCACCTCCTTCGAATTCTACTAATTCTCCGTATTGTGCGTTAGCTAATCCGTAAGCACGTACAATACCATCACCTACAGTTAATACTGTTCCAACTTCATCAAGAGAAGCACTTGCTTCGAACCCTGAAAGTTGTTGTTTTAAGATTGCTGATACTTCAGCTGGTTTTACTTCTGCCATCTTATTATTTATTTAGATATAAAATATCTTAGTTTAATGTAAATTCTCTTTTTAATTTGTTTAGTTGATTTGCAATACTTGCGTTGTATTGTATATCTCCTACACGTAAGATGAAACCTCCAAGAATGTCTTCATCTATAATATTTTCTACCTCTACTTCTTTTCCAGTTAATTCTTTAACTTTCGCTAAAACTTTTACTTTTAAATCATCTGTTAAAGGTAAAGCTGTAGTTACTGTAGCAACTTCTGTTCCTCTTTGCTCATCGTATAGCCTTGTATACTCCAAAGACACATTTTCTAATAACGCTATTCGCTTATTAGTTATTAGTGTTTCAATTGCATTAATAGTTAATGCATTAGATCCTTTAAAGATTTCTAGCAATGAAGCTTTTTTTATTGAAGGACTTACTACAGGACTATTAAGCAAGTCGCGTAAATCTTTACTTTCTGCAATAGTATTAGCTATTAACTTCATATCATTATTTACAACTTCTGTTGTATTTTGATCTGATGCTAGGCTTAACACTGCTTTTGCGTAACGTATTGCTGCTCTTGACCCTGCCATATTACTTAGTTAAGTTTTGCTTCTCCTAATAAAGACTCTACTAAAGCTAGTTGCTTGTCTTTGTTAGATAATTCTTGACGTACTACTTTTTCTGCGATATCTACAGATAATCCAGCTACATGGTTTTTAAGTTCTGCCATTGCAGACTTCTTTTCGCTTTCTATAGCTGCTTGCGCTTGTGCAATCATTGTGTTTGCTTGTGTCTGAGCTTCAGACTTAGCATCTTCAATCATTTTATTTTTAAGCTCACGAGCTTCTTTAAGCATAGACTCACGCTCTGCACGTGCTTCTTTTAATAACTTATCGTTATCTGCTTGAAGGTTTTGCATTTCTAACTTAGCATTCTCTGCTGCATCTAATGCATTTTGAATACCTTCCTCTCTCTTCTCAACAGCTTCAAGAATTGGCTTCCAAGCAAACTTTCTTAATAAAAGAACTAATCCTACAAATAATACTAATTGCCAAAAGAATAATCCAATTGAAAACTCATTAATTAACTTATCCATTTATATATATTTTTTTTAATATCTAATTCATTAAAACTACAGCTACAACCAACCGTTGTAGCTGTTAGTTTGTTTTCTTAAGCTGCAAATAAAGCAGCAAATCCAATACCTTCAATAAGGGCAGCAGCAATAAGCATAGCCGTTTGGATTTTTCCTGAAGCTTCTGGTTGGCGTGCAATAGCATCCATTGCTTGTCCACCAATTCTACCAATACCTAATCCAGCACCGATAACGATTAAACCAGCTCCTACGAAATTTAAACCTGTCATAATATATATATTAAAAATTAAACATTCTTTTTTTTAGTGATCATGGTGTTCTTCAACAGCAGACCCAAAATATAAAGCAGATAACATTGTAAAGATATATGCTTGTAAAGCGGCTACTAATAATTCTAATAATGCTAAAGCAAATGCTAAACCAAATGATAAAGAACTACCTAACCAGTTTTTAAATATGAACATTAAACCTATTATACTCATTAATACAATATGTCCTGCAGTAATGTTTGCATACAAACGAATAAGTAATGAGAAAGGTTTTATTATTGTTCCTAATAATTCTATTGGTGCCAAAATAATTTTCATTGGCACAGGAACTCCTGGCATCCAGAAAATATGTCCCCAATAATTTTTATTAGCAGTAAATGTTGTTAATAAATACGTTATTAAAGCTAAAGCTAATGTAACAGCAATATTGTTAGTAACATTCACCCCTAATGGTGTTAACCCTAATAGGTTAATGATCCAAATAAAGAAAAATACAGTTAACAGATATGGCATATATCTTTTGTATTTCTTTTTTCCAATATTAGGAATTGCAATATCATCTCTTATATATAAGATAATTGGCTCCAAAAAGCGCCCCATTCCTTTTGGCATACTTCCGTTTTTATACTTTTTAGCCATTCTACTAAACATAAAAAACATTAGTAACGACACCATAATAATGGTGAAAACATTTTTAGTTATAGAGAAGTCTATAGGCTTATCATTAGTTACGTGATGATCTACTTCATTAATAGTTCCTTGAGCATCTGTTTTGTATATTTTATTATGATAATACTTATAATAATTACCATCAACTTCTACAACGGCTTCTCCATGATGCAACTTAGATGAAGAAAATATTTTTAATCCATTATCCCAAAGTATTACAGGCAAAGGAAAACCAACATACTTGTGCTCTCCATTATCTGCTGTGTAAGAATACAAACTAAAATCGTGAGAATCTAGTAAGTGATGATCTATGTATTCTTTTATTTCAGTTTTAATATCTCCATTATCAGATTTTTTCCCTTCTGTTGCGAAAGAAAAAGCTGTTACAAAGAAAAACAATAAACAAATTGTTTTTATAGAAAAAATATTCTGCATATCACTTATTATAAATAGTGGCTTAAAAATCGCTGCAAAGGTAGGCTTTTATATCAAAATCAAAAAAGAAAATTTCATATTATTTTAAACTCCTTTTTTTTGCTAATTATCTGAGTCTAATCTATTAAGAAATCTAGATAAAATAATACTATCTGTTATTAAGCATATTATGTATGGAATGAAGAAAGTAAAAAACTCATATCTGCTTAAATCTCCATCAGATGTGTAATCTGGATAAAATAAAATAAAGAAGCAAACAAACTTAAACATGCTCCCAAGCATGAAAATAAAACCTAATTGATCTTTTAACTTTCTCCTTAACGCGTATAATAATATTATTACTCCATTTGCCAATACAGCATTAACACTGTAAGAATATAATAATGATGTAAAAGATATTGGACTTTTTATCATACTATTAATAAAATAATGTGGAAAAAAAGCAATTGCAGCTACTATTACAACAACAAAAAGGTTTATTAATAGTTTTCTTACAGTCAAGGGTTTAATTTATTTATTTGCTTTAGTACTGCATACAATGAAATAGCCACACCAGATAAAGTACAGGCTATTAAAAATCCTTTTCCAGATGGATTATAATTTTTATCAAGCCATTTACCTAATAGAATAAACAAGTATATAGTAACACCCATTTGTATAGCTATACCTGATAATGCTGCTATATGTTTAAGCTGTTTTTTTGGTTTTTGCGCCATTTTGCAGTTCCTTTATTGTTGTTTGCATAATGCAAGACACATTAAATATAGCACCTGGTTCTACGGCTAGCTTTTGCGTTGTTACTTCTCCTTCTATCTGGGCAGATGATTTTAAGGTTAGTGTTCCTGTTAAATTTAATTTTCCTGAAAACTTACCTTCAAAATAAGCGTTAGCACTTTCTAAAGTCCCTAAAATTTCTCCTGTTTTCCCAACTACAACTTTTCCTGGTGTTTTTACATTACCTTCTATTACACCATCTATTCTTATATCTCCTTCACTAGAAAAGTCTCCTACTATTTTAGTTCCTTTTGCTATTTTGTTTTGAATGGAGGTTCCGTCTTGTCCTCTGTCTTTTTTGTTATCGGAAAACATTTGCTATTAATTTTAGGGATTATATTTGCTATTGTGCTGTTAAATATGCTTCTAAGTTTTTATGAATCTGTACTATTCTATAATTATCGGAAGAAATGGCAAATGATGGTTTCTCTATTTTATAGCCATCTCCTTCTTTTAATATTTGAGAAAATCCTTTTGCTCCTTCTATACTTTTTAAACCATGAACAACTACAAAGGTTGTATTTGGGTCATATAAATCTATAGATGTTGTTAAATCGTAATGTTGTACTTTTCCTACAGCTTCATTTAATGTTTTTACAAAATCTTTAATGCCTTCTTTTTCTGCCTTATTAAATTGGTATATTACTTTAAAGTGTTTTGAATCGGCACCCTCTTTAAAGTTTTTATTAGATATTACTTTAAAAGCTTTATTAATAATATCTTGAGCTTGCACACCTTCTTCTGTATTAGCATAATCTACTGCAATAGCATTTATTCCTTTACTATAAGCTTCAAAACCATATAATCTACCAGATGCTGTTGCTTTCAATAACTCAAATTTTGATACAATTGCATCACCTTCGAATGCATTAATATAATGTTTTGATTTCTCTATAGCCTCTGCATATTTTTGTGCTTCGAATAGTTTATATGTGTTTTCGTAAACACTTTGAGGACTATTTTCATCTTTTGCCGCTACAGACTCTGGATTACTTAATATCTGTGCATAACGAGAATCTGGATAATTAGCTATAATTTTGTTTTTAGCTATAGTAGCTTCTCCTTCTTCCCCTAAAGCTTCATAAATTTTATATAAGTTATATTTAGATGGCAATATTAATCGTTCTTCGGGATTACTTTTTAGTAGATCTAAAAACTTACTTTTCGATAATTTATACTCTTTAAATTTCTCTTTATAAATTAACCCTAATTGGTAATAAGCATAGTTTCTATCTTTAGATAAACTATCTATTATTTTTTGTTCTGTTGGTATTTTTGCTATGTATGTTTGAGGATCAAAAGCCTCGCTATTTGCCTCTATATCTAATGTTCCTGTTCCTGATGCAACTCCAATTCCTGTTGACGCCTTAGAACTAGACCATCTCCAATCATCTTTTAATTCACGCTCTCCCCAAATTTTCAAGAATTCATTTCTACCATATCCTACTGTTTGCATATTATAAAAATAGAATGAAGACCCAGCATTCGGTCCTCCTTTAGGGTTTACAATGTTTCCACTTCCCGCATTATTTGTTGCTAAACCTTGTTTTTGAGCTTCAATTTCTTTTCGTTCTTTTTCTGCTTCTGCTTCTGTCTTTAGTTTGTTTGTATATTCCTCAAAATAACTTAAGCGCTCTGCATCTGTCATTCTAACAAGTCCTAAAATACTATCGTTAACCTCAGCAATATCTTCATAACGTATTACATCATCTAAATTTTCTCTTTTACGTTTTATTACTCTAAAGGGCTTACTATCTTTAACCATATTAGTCATTGTACTATCGTAATATGCACCTGCATCTTTATATGCATTTGCATCGAAACTCATATCTCCTAATGTTTCGAAATTTTTAGCTACTAAAATCTTATCTTGAGATTGGGTTCTTATAGATTTATTATAGTATGTAAATGCTAAAGAGTCATTACTTGTTTTAAGATGGTACTCTCCTATTTGGTGATAAATTTTATCTAAAAACGGCCTATTTTCTCTGTCTTCTTCTAAATCTGTTAGGTATTCTAAAAAAGCGACTTTATCTCCTTTCTCGTAATCGAAGTTTTTAGATTTCTCTACATGCGCTGCGATATGATACTTACGAGGGATTTTCCTGTTTAATTCTATAACCTTATCAAAAGCAATATTAGCGCTATCTTTATCATTTAATGCATTGTATAACTGCCCTTGTATAAATCGATATCGTCCTTCTTCGTTTCGTTTTTTAGCAACATCTGCTGCTACACTTATATGGGTTAAAGCACTGTCTAAAGACTTTGTATTTATATATGCTTGTGCTAATATAGATGTTGCATCAGCTAAATCTTGACCTTTTAACTCTTCTTGTTCAAGTAAACGTTTTAAGTTTTTTATAGCTAATTCATTATTCTCTAATCGAATATTCGTTTTTTCTCTCCAGACCTTCGCCTGATTTATATTACTACTTGCTGGGTATTTGTATAGAATATAATTGAAAGCTTCCTGTGCTGGCACAAAACGTTGATCGAAATATCGTGCTTTTCCTAATAATAAATAGGCTTCATCTATTTGAGGGTTTTTTTCTTTTCCTTGAATATTCATACCATGCCTTTGCACAGCTTTTACAGCTTTTTCTTCGGCTCTTGAGAAATCTTCGTTTTTAGATTGCCCTGGTAAAATAGCATCTTCATCTATTTGCATACGTTCTACCGGAAGAATCTCCCAGTAATTATCTTTGTACGTATTATTAAGGTTGTCTCTTCCTTTCTCTAAGGCTTCGTAACCATTGAATAAAGTATTATATTCTGCGGTTACTGCGTGGAAATTTCTACTTATAAAGCTGTCTTTTTTACGAGAACAACTTGTTATAACTATGGCAGAAACTGCTACGAATACTATGGGTTTTAATGCTATTTTCAACGTTGTTGTATTTAGTCTAATACATAAACTTTAAACTTGCGTAAATATTATATATTTATTACACAAGCACGTAAAAATAAGCATCTTTTTCAGTTTTTACCAATTAAACTGAAAAATTGAAGGTATTTACACTTCGGCAGCTTGAGAAAAATGTGCTTCTAGTTCTTTTAATGTTGCTTCACTTGTTTTTAAATCTTTAACAACTTCTCCTTTTTCTAATACAACAATACGTTCGCAAACATCTGTAACATGTAATAAATCATGACTAGAGATTAAAACAGTTACCCCTTGTTTTTCGGCTAAGTTTTTTACAATTTCTTTTAATCGTATTTGTGTTGTTGGGTCCAAATTAGCAAAAGGTTCATCTAAAATAATAACTTCAGGATTCCCTATTAGAGCTGCAACTATTCCTGCTTTCTTCTGGTTTCCTTTACTTAAATCTCTTAAATATTTTTTCTGCCCTAAGATTTCCCCATGAAAAAAGTCTTCAAATTGCGACAAAAGCGCATCTACATCACTTGGCTTTTGTCCTCTTAACTCTCCTATAAAGTAAAAATACTCTTCGGCTGTTAAATACCCTATTAAAAAACTTTCGTCTATAAACGAAGAAGTGAACGGTTTCCAGTCTTCGCTTTCATGAACCATGACTCCATTATTTTCTATATACCCTGTTGTTGGTTGTATTAAATCTAATAGCAAACTAAAATAAGTAGTTTTTCCTGCTCCATTATTCCCTACCAATCCAAAACTTTGTCCTTTAGGGATTTCTATACCTTCTATATTTAAAACCGTTACGTCGTTATATTTTTTTGAAAGATTTGATGTTGTTATCATGATCTTGTTTTTTTAATGTTGTGTTATTTTTTTTCTGAAAAAGCAGCTATTGTTTTATATTTCCCTTTTTGGTACACCGCTTCAATTTTATTAAAAACAAAGTTTCTAAATACAATACCTAAAACGCCACTTAGAGCTAAAGTTATTAATCCTACTTCAAAACTTATAAGTTTATAAGGCACATAAAATAAAAGCATTGGTAATAAAAATTTTGGTAACGCAATAAGTAATTGAGTAGGATTAAAGCCATTGGTATTACTAAACGCTTTTGCTTTTACATTTAATTCTACAGGCACTCTATTTAAAACTCCTCCGTACAATGTTAAAAAAGAATTCAACCCTATATTAAACAAGGCTCCTGCAGCAATCATTCCGAAAATATCCCATCCAAAATAAATATATGGAGTACTTAAAATAAATGATAACACCACCGCAAAAACCATTAAGTACCATTTAGATTGCAAATAGGTTTTATAAGGTATATTCTGGCTCATTAGCATTTTATAATATTCACTATCCCAAGAGGGTACTAATTGCCCAAATGTCATTAAAAACCCACCAGTCACAAACATAGATGCAAAGGCTAACATTGCTGGCATATCTCTATACACTTCTTGTGTGTAGAAAATAACACCGTAGAATAAGAAAATAAAAGACATAAACATAACTTGCCTTGGTCTAACATTTCTCCATATTAATTTTACATCGTTTTTAATAAATGGTGCCACTGCTCCAAAACGATTCATCCAAGATAAATCTGCAGCATTTACTTCTTTAACTTTTTTAGAAACCGCATCATCTAAATAAAAGCCTTTCTTAATAAAATTAAAATTTATTTTATAAAGCATAATAGCTAATAATATAGGAACAATAGCTAAATATGGATTATTATACATATAGTTAAAAGCTGCTCCTATGGGTTCGGATATTTTAAAAACCCTGTAAACTTCCATACCTACAAAAGCTAATAAAACAGTTAAAATTCCATAAAAAGCTTTATTATTTTTATTAATTAAAAAGTTTAAAAAATTATTAGAAAATGTTATTGCTACCATTGCTAAAAGCCAACATAATACATTTATTACAGGATACCCTTTTACCAATAAAACTACACTAAACGGAATAAATATAAAAAGTGGTAAAAAGTTGAAAAACGATATACTTGTTTTTGCTAATAAAAAATGAATTACCGTGTTTCGTTTAACGGGTATAGTCATTAATGGTTTAACATTCATTACTGGTAATTGTTGCATAAAATAACGAATGAGCAAATCGAAAAGAAACCAGTAAATTAAAAAGTTATTGACTATTTCTATTGGCTCTACATTAGGAATTGCTTTTTCTAAAATAAAAAATAAAGCTCCTCCAAACATTAGTGCTGCACCTCCAAAATATAACACTGCTAAAAAGAGTAATATTTTAATTGCCAATCCTTTTTGGAAATAAGAAGCGCGCCTAAATTGCTTCCATTCCAAACTTATAAAACGTTTAAACATATTATTATTTGGTTAGATTTAAATGTTAGTATTATAAAAGTAAAAAATGTTACAAACTATATTCAGGATATGTCTCTTTTAGTAAATTTTTCGACTTCATTTGTTAGTAACTCAAGACTTATATAGCTGCATATAACGGTAAAAGTTAAAATAGATATACTATAATGTTAAAAGTAGTGAAGAAACATGTATTCGTCTAAAATATTGAGAATATTAAAGATATGACTAAAAAAACTTCTAGACCACTCGCTTACTTAAAAGGTTATCTTTTCTAACTGCCAATTTTTCTAAATAATGTTTTTTCCTTTTCTATTCTTTACTTGAGTTATATGCAGACCATATACTTAAATCCAAATAATTTGGTATTTTTTTCATAATTGGTTTATTAAACTAAACCGCTTCACTATTTTTACAAAAAAATAAATTATGTCTCAATTTCATAAACTATCAATACAAAATATTCATAGAGAAACAGCTAAATGTGTTACACTTACATTTAGTGTTCCTAACGATTTAAAGGATACTTTTACATTTAAAGCTGGGCAATACATAACATTAAAGGCTAATATTAATGGTAATGAAGTAAGACGTGACTATTCATTATGCTCCTCTCCTAAAAGCGGAGTTTTTAAAGTTGCTGTAAAAGAAGTAGAAAATGGTACCTTTTCTAAATATGCTAACAATGATTTAAAAGAAGGGGATATTATAGAAGTTACACCTCCAAATGGACGTTTTATTTTTGAAGCAGACACATCTAAAACCAGAACTATTGCTGCTTTTGCTGCTGGTAGCGGTATAACTCCAGTTTTAAGCATTGCTAAATCTGTTTTAGAAAGTGAACCTAATAGTACTTTTATATTGGTTTATGGAAACAAAACAACACAAGACACTATTTTTTTAGATGAATTAATAGAGCTTCAAAACACATACAGTAATCGTTTTGCAATACAATTCGTTTACAGTAAAGCCCAAGAACAAGGTGCTCTTTTTGGTAGAATAGAAAAAAACACAGTAAACTTAATTGTAAAAAACAGATATAAAGATGTAACTATTGACGCGTTTTACTTATGTGGCCCTGAGGCAATGATTAATACCGTTAAAGATGTGCTATCTGAAAATAGGATTCCAGATTCTTCCATTTTTTACGAACTTTTTAAAGCTTCTACGGCAAACGTAACAGAAGAAAATGTTAGTGCAGATGGAAACTCATTAATAAAAATTATAGTTGATGATGAAGAGGCCACTTTTGAAATGTCTCAAAAAAAGACCATACTTGAAGCTGCATTAGATCATGATCTAGATGCTCCCTACTCTTGCCAAGGAGGTATTTGCAGTAGTTGTATTGCAAAAGTAACAGAAGGCAAAGCGACAATGAGACAAAATAATATTCTTACAGATAGTGAGGTAGCAGATGGCCTAGTATTAACATGTCAAGCGCAACCTATTACAGCAAAAATAACAGTAGATTACGATGATGTTTAATATATATTAAACATCATCTTTTTTATAAGCTGAAGGTGTTTTACCTACAAAACTTTTAAAGGCATTGTTAAATGCCGATTTAGATTTAAACCCTACCATTTCACTTATAGCTTCAATTGTATAATTTTTAGAAATTTCAGATTTTAATACTTTTTTTGATTTTTCTATTCTGTAGGAGTTTACAAATGTTGCAAAGTTTTGCTTAAATTCACTGTTTAGTATTGAAGACACGTATTTACTATTAGAATTTACCACTTTAGAAAATTCATATACAGTTAACTTATCATTTAAAAAAACCTCATCTTTTTCCATCGCATTTAATATTCGACCTTTTATATCTTCTACATTAAAATTGACTTCATTTTCTTTTTTAGGATTTATAGCGCTAACATCCTTAAAAATTATCTTTTTTTGATGAAGCCCCCTGTAGCCGATAAATAATAAATAAACAGATAAAAAGGCCACCATAGGAATATAAAGTTCAATAAAATCTGAATATCCTTGACTTAAATAAATACAGATAATAAATAAAATATATCCTAATATGTAATGTTTCATCCATTTAATGCTCACACCTTCGTTATATGAAAAAACAGCTTTAACTTCCTTATTATGTAGCCTGTATACTTTTATTGTTTTAAAAATATAATAGACGTTCATTATAGGGAAAATAAAAAGCAAAGCAATAAAGTTTGCATAATTCATAATATTTGAAGTTACCTCAACAACAAACTCCTCCTCTTTACTCTGCGTTAAATAAACAAAAGAAAAAACATTAATAATTAACAACAATACAGGCAAATAATAATGCCTCATTATTTTAATTGATAATTGGTTTTTAGATTTTAAATCGGATATAAAGACTACATAAAAATAAAATGTAGGAGGGATAGAAATTATTGCAACATAGAAAAGTAGTGAGAAAAAATTCACTAACGGTTTTGGTATTAAAAAATTAGAATTACCTATAGAGCTAGATACTAAGAATAATGCAGCCATTACAATGGAAAAAAGGCCAAAATAAAAACTTAAAATTTTATTAGATAATTTACTCTTTACCAATAAAAATTTAATAGCAAAAAAAACAGCTATTAGCGTTGGCAATATTAAAAGCAATTTAAACATAGTTTAACTTTAAGTTTTATTAGTGGTAAATAATGGGTCTAAATTACACAAAACTCTAAAATCCTTTTATTTAAAGGATTAGTTTGTTCTAATTTAAAGAATCAGTACAAAAATACCAATTAAAAACCAATAAGATTTTATCCTGTTTAATAATTTCGACAGATCAAAAAAAACCCCACATTACATGAAAACGAAAATTATTTTAACTCTATCGCTTTTATCTAGTTTATCTATTTTCTCGCAAGTTGGAATTGGAACTACAACACCAGATGCTACACTACACATAAAAGGGACAACTATTGTTGGAGGTTCTGGAACCTCTACTCTTCTTTCAGACGGTTTCGAAGATAATACTTTATCTCCATTTACAACATCTGGAGACGAGTTATGGGAACTAACAACTAATGCTTCAGAAGTTAATTCAGGTTTAATCTCTGCCAGAACAAAAGATGCATTAATTGATAATGAGTCGTCTACTCTAGAATACACAACCAATATAACTACTACAGGAACAATCTCTTTTGCAGTTACTACATCGACCGAAAGTTTCGACAAGCTTACTTTTTATATAGATGGCATTTTTCAACAAGATTTTGCAGGTTCTACATCATACACGACGGTCTCTTTCCCTTTATCTGCTGGAGCTCATACCTTAACTTGGACCTATGAGAAAGATAGTAGCTTAAGTATTGGTGATGACAGAGTAGCTATTGATGATGTTTTAATAACTGAAACGACTACTGGCGGAAGTAATGCTTACACATTTAGGTTAGAAGACGGCCAACAACAAGCGGGTTACGTTTTAACTAGTGATGCTGATGGTTATGCGACTTGGCTAGCCCCTTCAGGAGGTGGAGGTAGTGGAACTGATGATCAAAATATTGAAAACTTATCCTTATCAGGAACTACACTTACAGTTGGTATTGAAAATGGAACTAGTGATACAGTAAATTTATCTTCATTACAAGATGGTACAGGTACCGATAACCAAACCATTGAAAACTTCTCTTTATCTGGTAATATTCTTAGCTTATCTATAGAAGATGATGGAATTGCAACGCAAACAGTTGATTTATCTAGCTTATCTGGTAGTGGTTCTTACTCATTTGAAAATGGTATATCTGAATCTGGAAACACTGTTCGACTTGGTGGAGATTTAACACAAGATACATATATTGATTTAGATTCAAATTATGATCTTATTGTAGATAATGGAACTAAAAAATTAATATCAATTCTAAATGATGAAGATTTTGTCACTTTTGGAAATTCTACTGCTTCTCCAGATACTGATTTTGATAATAGGTCTTTTAATATTGGATCATCATCATATACTGCAGAAGTTGTTTTAGCTTATCATAAAGGCGCTAGTGGAGGATCTGCTTTTAAATTAGGATCAGTAGAATACATTGTAGATGGTGGTGCCGAATTATTTTTAGATGGAGCTTCAGCACTTAGTCCTTTTTATAATACTTTTAGCTTTGCAGATTTAGGAACTACAGATAATATAACTACTTATAATGGTGGAACAAATACTGGAGAATGGGAAGATATATATGTTCAAAATGCTGTAACAGTATCAGATAAAAGATCTAAAGATAATATTAAAGAAATCTCTTATGGTCTAGATGAAATTTTAAAGTTAAGACCTGTTTCTTTCGATTATAAAAAACAAATTAAAAATCAAAGAAAATATAAAGCAGCCTCAGGTTTATTTAAACAAAAACTAGGATTTATTGCACAAGATGTAGAGAAAATTCTACCTGAAGTAGTTAAAACACATGATTGGAAAGTTACTGATGAGACGAATAAAACTGTTGAGTACTTAGAAAATAATTTATACGGTATAATGTATACAGATATTGTTCCTGTAACAGTAAAAGCAATTCAGGAACAGCAAGAACAAATAGAGTTACTAAAAGAAGCGATAGTAGAACTAAAGAAACAAAATGAATCTCTTAAAATGTTAATAGAATCAAAACAATAATCAGATAAAAAAGACTGTTTAAAAAAAATAACCTACTAGTTATCAATACTTAAAAAATGTATTACCTTTTTTGTCCCAAAAAACAGTCTTTTTATCGAAATAGAATTGTTTTTATCATTAAAGAGTCACTTTTATCGACAAAACACCTAGTTTTACTATTAGTTTATAGCTCTAAAATAGATTTGTTAGTTTAAGGGATGATATTCAATTTTAAGAAAGTTATAACTAAAAAGCCTCTTTTATAAAAGAGGCTTTTTTACATTAAACCTTCTAGTCGCTCTATTATTGTTTTTGGAGCAATTGTTCTTGCAGCTTCTTCATAACCATCTGGATATTTATTACCATAAATTGAAGTTGGTATTAAAGGATATTGCTCTCGATTTGGAAGTATTTGATGTTTTTCTGGTTGCGCAAATGCAGTAAAACCAGCATAAGGATGAGTAACATTCCAAATAGTAATTACTTTTACTCCAAGCATTGCGGCAATATGAGCATTACCAGAATCCATGGACAGCATTACATCTAAATTAGAAATAATATTTAGCTCTTCATTTAAATTAAACTTTCCAGCTAAGTTAACTACATTTTTATTTTGAAAAGTATCAAGCATCTTTATTTCTTTTTTACCTCCTCCAAATAATAAAACTTTATATTTTTTAGATAATTTTTCAACCACAGATTCAAGCAAATCTAATGGATACATTTTAGATTTATACTGCGCAAAGGGAGCAATACCTATCCACTTTTTAGTATGGTTCCCTATTAATTTTAAAGCAGCATCACTAATTCCTTTAGTCTTAAGGTTTGTTTTTTTAGATAAATCTATAAAGTAACCTAAACCTCTAAAGACATCGGCATATCTCTCATGAGTTGTTTTTAATTGTTTAAAAACCTCTCCTTTAACTAATAATTTTTTTTCTGTTCTACCTTTATCTATCTGTTTAAAAGTTTTTCCTAATAGAAAAAGCTTAAGAATTTTTGTTCTTAATACATTATGAAGATCTGCTATCTCATCAATTTTTAAAGCTCTCAGTTCTTTGGATAGCTTAAATAAACCTATAATACCTTTATGTTTTCCTTTTAAATCTGCCTCGTGAATTGAAGTATTTGGTAAATCTCGAAAAAAAGGTTTAAAAAAAGCGCGTGTTAAAACCGTAATTTTAACTTCTGGATGCGAACTGTTAAATGCTCGTAACACAGGAACAGTCATAGCAACATCTCCCATAGCCGAAAGACGAATAACTAAAATATGTTTTGGCTTCGGCATGTTCTATTAAAATAGTAAGTAAATCTATTATTTCTGGTTTCTTAATACAGGGTTTAATTCGTCGTCATTATACATTTTCATTTGTTTATAAACTTTCATGTACTTATCCCCCTCTTCTATATCTGCAATTAAGTCGTCAATTGCTGTACTTAAGTCTACTCGTTGTTCTAATAAAATATCTAATTTATTTTGACAAGCAGCAATATGCGTTTTAGAAGCATCTTTTCTTTCTACTTCTTCATTCATATGATAAATTTTTAAAGCAAGTATAGATAATCTGTCTATTGCCCATGCCGGACTTTCAGAATTTATTTTTGCAGTTTCTTTAGATGTTACACCTGCATATTTATCTAAAAAATAACTATCTATATACTCAACCATGTCCGTTCTGTCCTGGTTAGAAGCATCAATTTTACGTTTTAAAGTTAAAGCGGCTACTGGATCTATTTGCGGATCTCTAATAATATCTTCATAGTGCCACTGCACAGTATCTATCCAACATTTTCTATATAATAAGTGCTCTATTAAATGCTCATTCTTATCATAAATATTAGTAAATTCTTGATCTACCGTATTTATTACATGGTATTTATTTATTACATCTTGAAAAATAGCATTCGCCTTGTTTGTAAACATATTATATAATTTTAAAACGCAAAACTACGCAAATTATATAAGAATCTTATAATAGATAAATGTAACTCTGCAAGTAAATAATTAACTTTACCTTCTCAAAAATTAAGCTTTGTTATTATGATAATCCACAATATATCTTCTAAAAACTCTATTTTAAACACATTCATTTCTGAAATAAGAGATAAATCCATCCAAAAAGATAGTATGCGTTTTAGACGAAATATTGAGCGTATTGGGGAAATATTGGGTTATGAAATGAGCAAGGCTTTTAGTTATAATACAAAAACTATACAAACACCTCTAGCCCTAGCAACAATGGAGTTACCACAAAATGATGTGGTTTTATGTTCTATTTTAAGGGCTGGCGTTCCTTTACATAATGGTTTATTAAATTATTTTGACACAGCCGAAAATGCTTTTATTTCTGCATACAGACACCACAAAGACAATCCTGAAGTATTTGAAATTATAGTAGAATATTTGGCATGTCCTAGTTTAGAAGGTAAAACCTTAGTTTTAGCCGATCCAATGGTTGCTAGTGGGCAATCTTTAGTAGCTACTTATGAGGCCTTAAAACCTTTTGGAACTCCCAAAGAAATACATTTAGTAGCAGTAATTGGTGCCGAGGAAGGCATTGATTTTATCAAGGATAAATTTCCTGAAAATACACATTTATGGATTGCTACTATAGACAAAGTATTAAACAGTAAAGGTTATATTGTTCCTGGCCTTGGAGATGCCGGCGATTTAGCTTTTGGTGAAAAATTACAGCATTAAAAGTATAAATGGCGTAATTACTATTAACAGTATAAAGATTTCTTTAAACCATTTTTCTTTAATCATTTCGGCATAATTAGTAATTATAATTGCTAATGGTGCAAATAAAAATAAGAACTCACTACCATCTTTAACTGGAGATAATAGTATTACTAAAAAAGCTATACAACTTGTTGCAAACACAATTTTATATGTAGCACGTAATACTTTTTTTTTCTTTTTAATAGATTGTAAATAGTATACAGAGGACCATATACCAAAAGAGAATAATAATGTTATTGAAGCAATAAATTGTGCAGAATTATAATGGCTATAATCGAAACCAACCTCAGATGAAATATTTAATATAGAAAAGAAATCATTATTAAAAATAACCGAACATGCTGAACCTACTATTCCAACAGTTAAAAGACCTAATATAGGAACAAACCAATGTTCTATTTTATTTTTAGAATGAAAAAATAAGGTTACAAAAATAATAAAAACAAAAAGAATTGACCAAAAGTAAAAAAGTGTTGCTATACCTATTAAAAAAGAAGCATCATAGAGCTTTTTAATGAATTCTTTTTGAGATCTAAGACTTAATAATCGACGTAAAGCTAGTAGTAAAAAAAGGTTAGCTAAAATAATATCTATCTGTAAAAAAACCTTAGGAAAAAGAAGCAAAAACAAACTAAAAAAGAAAACCTCATAATTACTTTTTTGTGATAAATAATTTTTACTAACAATAAAATCAGTTATTAAAATAGAAAAATAACAAGACAGAAATACAAGATTTAATTTTACAATATAACCTGCTGACAGTTCTGTTTCATCAAACTTTAAAATAGCTACAAAAAAGGCTAAAAGTGAAATGAAAAAAACAATTAAAAAATTAATTGGTTTAGATTTACTAAAAATACTTGTAATCATTATCTGTTTTTGTATTTTTGCCCTATAAATATACTAATATGAAAGATTTATTTTACGCAATCCAAGATTTATTTGTAAACGTTTTATTTGCTCCATTAGATGCCTTTAGAGCTGAAGAACTTGAAAACTGGTGGTCTGCAAATATTATGAATTGGATTTTCACGATTGTTGGAGCTGTAGCAATAACATATTGGATGATTCAATTAAAGAAATATAATGCTAATAACGAAGAAGATAAGAGCATATCATCACACTCTTACCTTTAATCGTTATCTTTTCTTATAAATCGAAACCAATATCTTTTCGATAATTCATCTTATCAAAATGTAGTTTTTCTATATTTTGATAAGATTTTTTTATAGCCTCTTGGTAAGTTTCTCCATAACTAGTTATAGCCATTACCCTTCCTCCAGAAGTTACTGTTTTTCCTTCTTTTATAGTTGCTCCTGCATGAAATGCTATAGAACCTTCAATGGTTTCTATTCCTGAAATTTCTTTTCCTTTTTCATAAGCTTCAGGGTAACCTCCAGACACTAACATCACTGTTGTTGCAGCACGCTCATCTATTTCTATATCTAAGGTATCTAACGTTTGATTTGAAACTGCTTCAAATACTTCTACCAAATCATTTTTTAATCGTGGTAAAACTACTTCCGTTTCTGGATCACCTAAACGTACATTATACTCAATTACAAAAGGGTCTTCACCAACTTTAATTAATCCAATAAACACAAAACCTTTATATGGTAAATTATCTTTTTCTAGCCCTTCTATTGTTGGTATTACTATGCGTTCTTTTATTTTAGACATAAAAGTCTCATTTGCAAAAGGTACTGGTGAAATAGCGCCCATTCCTCCTGTATTTAATCCTGTATCTCCTTCCCCAATACGCTTATAGTCTTTTGCTGTTGGTAATATCTTATAGTTTTTACCATCAGTTAACACGAAACAGCTTAATTCTATACCGTCTAAGAATTCTTCGATAACAACTTTTGTACTTGCATTTCCAAATTTAGCATCTACTAGCATAGATTTTAATTCGGCTTTAGCCTCATTAATATCATTTAATATTACTACACCTTTTCCTGCTGCCAATCCATCTGCTTTTAATACATATGGAGCTTTTAAGGTTTCTAAAAAAGCATAACCGTCTTCAACAGTATCTTTATTAAAACTTTGATAAGCTGCTGTTGGAATATTATGTCTAAATAAAAACTCTTTGGCAAACTCCTTACTGCCTTCTAGCTCTGCGGCCGCTTTTTGTGGCCCTATAACTGCCACTCCTTTTAAAGCATCATCATTTAAAAAGAAATCATGTACACCTTGCACTAAAGGGTCTTCTGGCCCCACTACAACCATATCAATGTTGTTTTCTAAAACCAAGGTTTTAATTGCTTCAAAATCTGTAACTTTTATGTTTACATTTTTTGCTATTTGCGCTGTTCCAGAATTTCCTGGAGCTACAAATAATTGTTTTACTTTTGGACTTTGTGCCAATTTCCAAGTAATGGTGTGTTCTCTTCCACCAGAACCAAGTATTAAAATAGTCATAGTTTGTTGTTGTTTGCGCAAAAATAATTATTTACTTTACATAAACATATTTATACGTTTTTCTTTTGAATTTATTTGATCTTTCTCTACGAATTAATGGTTTCCCTATTAAAGAAGCCTCAGCAGCTTTTAAAACAATTAAAAGCTTGAACACCTCTGAATATGAAACGTATTTTTACAAACAACGAGAAGCTATTGTTAATTATCACTTACAAAACAATGGCTTTTATAAGCAGTTAGCCTCGAATACTAATCCTAAAGATTGGAATAGCACCCCTATAATGACAAAACTAAATTTACAACAACCTCTAGAAAGTAGATTATCTAAAGGGTTTTCAATTAAAAATTGTCACGTTCACAAAACTTCTGGTTCTTCTGGCACTCCTTTTATTTTTGCAAAAGATAAATATTGTCATGCTATAACTTGGTCTGGTTTCATTGATAGGTATAGTTGGTATAATTTAGACTTTAATACTTCTAAACAAGCTCGTTTTTATGGAATACCCTTAAACACAACTGGTTATTATAAAGAACGTTTAAAGGACGTTTTGAGTCGCCGTTACCGTTTTTCTGTTTTTGATTTAAGTGATGCTCAGCTTAAAAAAAACCTCAACAAATTTAAAAGTACTGCTTTCGATTATATTAATGGCTACACAAGTTCAATAGTTCAATTTGCTAAATTCTTAGAGCGCAAAAACATTATTTTAAAATCGGTTTCTCCAAGTTTAAAAGTGTGTATTGTAACTTCTGAAATGCTTTTCGATAACGATAAAACATTGATCGAAAAACAATTTGGTATTCCCGTTGTCAATGAATATAGTGCAGCCGAATTAGGTTTAATAGCTTTTCAAAACACCTATGATGAATGGATAGTAAATAGTGAAGATTTATTTATTGAAATTCTTGATGAGAATAATAAACCTGTTCCTAATGGACAAGAAGGTAAAATTGTTATTACTTCTCTGTATAATAAAGCACACCCTTTTATTCGATATCAATTAGGAGATATTGGAGCTCTTTCAGAAAAAAGCACTCTTAAAAAACCTATCTTAAAACGTTTAGTGGGGCGTACAAACGATATTGCAATTTTACCTAGTGGTAAGCGTGCTGCTGGCTTAACCTTCTATTATGTAACTAAAACCATTATTGAAGATGATGGTAATGTAAAGGAGTTTATTATAGAACAAATTAAACTAGATACTTTTAAAATAAGTTATGTTAGTGAAATACCTCTTTCTAATAATAAAATAAAGCTTATTAACGATGCTATTTCTAAATATTTAGAAACTGGACTATTTGTTTCTTTTGAACGTAAAAAGGTTTTAAAACGTGCTAAAAGCGGAAAGCTGAAGCAGTTTACTTCTCATTTAAAACAATAATCTGCTTGGATTTCACTAAAAAGTGTTCTTTTAAAAATATCAACATACTGTATATAGACCTTATTGTTGAAAATCCTAATCCTTTTTTATATACAGCATAATTGTATTTTAATAAATTAAGTTTATTTGAAGATATTGAGTTTTCTCTAATACGATAATACGCCAAAGATTCTTGAATGCCTTTTGCTGATTTTCTTGATTTTTTTACAGCTGCTAACCATATTAACCAGTCTTGACGCTTACGTAAATTAGGAGACATTATTTTCCCTAAGTTTTTCGCATTATACATTCCTGTAAGGTTTCCTATGTAATTGCTTTTTAAAAACTTTTTATAGGTTAAAATAGGTAAGGCTTGTACTAATTTATTTAATGGCATTCCTTGTTCGTCTATTTGCTCATAACTACTAAAACTTACATCACAATCATTTGCTTTCATAAAAGCTACTTGCTTTTCTAATTTTTCAGGTTTCCATAAATCATCTGCATCTAAAAAAGTTATATAATCTCCTTTTGCAGCATTGATTCCTTTATTCCTAGAAATTGCTGCCCCTGAGTTCACTTCATTTTCTAGCAACTTTATATTTGAATATTTTTTAATAAAATTATTTGCTATTTCAATGGTTCGATCAGAAGATTTATCATCTATAAGTAATAGTTCCCAATTGGGGTAAGTTTGCAGTATAATACTATTTATAGTCTCTATTATAAACCTCTCGGAATTATACATAGGAGTTATTATAGATACTAATCCTTCCATTTAAAATACTCTTAATAGGCTTCATCTTGTACTACAAATATATGTACCACTGTTTGTAGAATAATCTTTATATCTATTAATAAAGACCAGTTTTCTATATAGAAAATATCATATTTTATACGGTTAATAATATCTTCGTCAGATTTTACTTCACCTCTATAACCTTTAATTTGAGCTAATCCAGTAATACCTGGTTTTACATTATGCCTAAAGATAAAATTATATTTATCGATTTTTTTAGAGTAATCCTCTGTATAAGATAACATATGTGGTCTTGGCCCCACAACAGACATATCTCCTTTTAATACATTAACAAATTGTGGTAGCTCATCTATGCTTGTTTTACGTAAAAATCTCCCAATTTTTGTAACTCTATTATCATTTTGTTTTACGTAAGTGCCTTTTACTTCTCCAAGAGTTCTAAGTGATCTAAATTTATAACAATTAAACTCTTTATAATTTATTCCATTACGTGTATGCTTATAAAACAAAGGCCCTCTAGATTCTAATTTTATCAAAATAAAAAGAATTACAGAGACCCATGATAATACAAAAACTATAATGAATATTGAAAATATAATATCGAAAGTACGTTTTATTATTTTATTGAAATCATTATTTAGCGCAACTTCTTGAATAGATTGTACTGGTAAGTAATTATAAAAGTCTGTTTTAAGTCGTTTTGTTAATAGCTTCTTTGTGTTAGGTATAAATTTAATATTACAGTGGTTAATATTTGCATATTTAACAAAATCGTTAACCTGCTTCTCTGTTAATTCATCTATTGCGCAATAAATCTCATCTATTCCGGTATTTTCATTTAAGTAATTAAAGCTCTCGGTAACTGTTCCTGTATATTCTCCCGTTTTAGAATCGCTAAATGTTGCTAATAAATTATATCCTAATTCTTTTTTTTTGGTAAACAAAGACTTTAATTCATTAGCTCCTTCACTTTTACCAATAATTACAACTCGTCTTACATTTCCGCTTAAATAAGAACGATATGTTTTAAGGCCATAATAACTTAATAATTTTACCAGACTAATGATAGCAAATGAAAACAATAAATAATTAAGCATTTCAAATGCTTGTATATTTATACTTCTAAAAGCCCCTACAAAAGCTAAGAATATAATACTATAAACAAAAAGCTGTTTTATTAGTAGTGATAAAATATTTAATGTAGAAGTGTAACGGTAAACCTTATAAAAACTTAACAACGATGTTGAAAGTATCCATAACTCTATTGAATATAAAAAATATAATAAGTGCTTATTATTAAAAAAGTCATTAGAAAAAAAGTATAGTTTTTCTTCATTAAAGTTGAAAAAGTAAAACGCTAATACATTTATGACAGTAATGTCAAAAATGATAAGAAAGGGGCGCAAAAGCCATGAATACCTCCCACGTTTAAATTCCATATATACTTATTTGTTATAACTTGAAAAATCTTTATGTTCGCTCTTATATAATTCTTCTTTGCTCAAATTTTTAAAATAGTCGTAAGTTACCTGCATACCTTCCGCTCTATTTACCTTAGGCTCCCAATTTAAAAGCTTTTTGGCTAGAGAAATATCTGGTTGCCTTTGCATAGGATCATCTACAGGTAAATCTTTATAAATAACTTTCTGTGAAGTTCCTGTTAGTTTTATAATTTCTTCAGCAAAGTCTTTTATTGTTATTTCATGAGGGTTACCAATATTAACAGGATTAGAATAGTCACTTAATAATAACCTATATATTCCTTCTACTTGGTCATCAACATAGCAAAATGATCTTGTTTGTAACCCATCTCCAAAAACAGTTAGATCCTCGCCCCTTAAAGCTTGACCCATAAATGCAGGAATTACTCGACCATCATTTAGTCTCATTCTTGGGCCATAAGTATTAAAAATCCTTACAATTCTAGTTTCTAATCCATGAAATCTATGGTAGGCCATAGTTATAGATTCTTGAAAACGTTTTGCTTCATCATACACTCCTCTTGGTCCAATTGTATTAACGTTTCCGTAATATTCTTCTGTTTGTGGATGTACTAATGGATCTCCATATACTTCAGAAGTAGATGCAATAAGTAACCTTGCTTTTTTAGCTTTTGCCAAACCTAATAAGTTATGGGTTCCTAAAGATCCTACTTTTAGTGTTTGAATTGGTATTTTAAGATAATCTATTGGGCTTGCTGGTGAGGCAAAATGAAGAATATAATGCAATTCTCCTTCTATTTTAATAAATTCTGTTACATCGTGTTCTATAAAATTAAAACGAGGATGATCTATAAGGTGTTTTACATTTTTCCTATCTCCCGTTATAAAATTATCCATTCCTATAACTGTGTAACCTTCTTTTATAAAACGGTCACATAAATGAGATCCTAAAAACCCAGCTGCTCCAGTAATTAATACTTTTTTGTTTTCCATTACCTACCTATTGAAACATATTTAAATCCTTCATTTTCGACATCTTTAACGTCATAAAGATTCCTACCATCGAAAATAATATTTCCGTTCATTAGTGTCTTTATTTTATTAAAATTAGGCGTTCTAAATATACTCCACTCTGTACAAATTACTAAAGCATCTGCTTTCTCTAAAGTCTCATACATACTTTTAGCAAATTTAATTTTACTTCCCAATTTTCGCTTTACATTAGGCATAGCTTCTGGATCGAATGCTGTTATATTACATCCTGAGTTTAATAAACTATCTATAATATCTAATGCTGGAGCTTCTCTAATATCGTCTGTTTCTGGTTTAAATGCTAACCCCCAAACAGCTATATTTTTATTTTTTAGATCATTATTAAAATATTGTTCTATCTTAGGTATTAACACTAACTTTTGTTTAGCATTTACAGAAATGACAGCATCTAATATTTTAAAGTTATAATTGTTGTCTTTTCCTGATTTATGTAACGCCTTTACATCTTTTGGAAAACATGAGCCTCCATAACCAATTCCTGGAAAAAGAAAACGTTTTCCTATTCGTGAATCTGTTCCCATTCCTATTCTAACCTTATCTACATCTGCCCCAACTTTTTCACAAAAATTTGCAATTTCATTCATGAAAGTAATTTTTGCTGCTAAAAATGAATTTGATGCATATTTAGTAAGCTCAGCAGATTTTTCATCCATAATAATAATTGGATTTCCTGATCTTACATATGGCTTATATAGTTTTTCCATAAGAGCTATTGCTCTTTCACTACTTGCCCCCACTACTATTCGTTCTGGCTTTAGAAAATCGTCTACAGCAAATCCTTCTCTTAAAAATTCTGGATTAGAAACCACATCGAAAGCTACAGTTGTATGTTTAGATATTGCTTCTTTAACTTTATCTGATGTTCCAACTGGCACTGTACTTTTATCTACAATGACCTTATAATCCTTTATTAGCTTTCCTATATCATTTGCTACACCTAAAATATATTTTAAATCAGCAGAACCGTCTTCATCCTCTGGTGTTGGTAATGCTAAAAATATAATATCTCCATGTTCTAAACCTTCTTCTAAATTAGTAGAGAATTTTAAACGATTAGCCTTTATATTTCTTTCAAACAAGACATCTAAATGAGGTTCGTAAATAGGCACCTCTCCTTGTTGCATTTTTTTTACTTTATTCTCATCTATATCTATACAAAGTACATCATTTCCTGTTTCAGCTAGACATGTTCCTGTTACCAAACCTACATATCCTGTCCCTACTACTGTTATTTTCATTTTTATACTACTTTCTTATCTAATGTTTCAAAATCTGAATTCATACTTAAAAACTCAGGAACAATTCCTTTCATTTTTCTTACAATTTCATTTTTATTTTCTCTTCTTGCCGTCTCTATCAATTCATTAATAGCTCCACTTACAGAGTCGTAATCATAGGTTTCTATTTTCGCTATCATTATCTTATCGTTGTAAGTAGGTAATGTTTTGGATTTTTCATTTAAAAGCTCTTCATATAGCTTTTCTCCTGGCCTTAATCCAATAACCTTTATATCCATTGTTTTATATGGAACAAAACCTGCAAGTCTTATGATTTTTTTTGCTAAATCGATAATTTTTACTGCTTCACCCATATCGAAAATAAAAATTTCACCTCCATTTCCCATGGCTCCTGCCTCTATTACTAACTGGCAAGCTTCAGGGATGGTCATGAAATACCTTATAATGTCTGGATGGGTTATTGTTAACGGTCCTCCTTCCTCTATTTGCCTCTTAAATAATGGAACGACAGACCCATTAGACCCTAATACGTTTCCAAATCTAGTGGTTACAAAATTAGTTTTAACTTTTAACTTCTCCTTTACCTTATCTTGAAGTGCTTGGACATATATCTCTGCTATTCGTTTAGATGCCCCCATAACATTACTTGGATTAACAGCCTTGTCTGTTGATACCATAACAAATTTTTCGGCATTATATTTACAAGATAAATCTGCAATATTTTTAGTACCTAATACATTTGCAAATATGGCCTCTGAAGGATAGTTTTCCATTAAAGGAACATGCTTATATGCTGCAGCATGATATACAACATCCGGTTTGTGTTTTTTAAAGATCTCGTCAATTATTTTTTCTTTCCTAACATCTGCTATAACTGCTTCAAAAGGCAAATTGGGAAAATTATTCTTTATTTCTAATTGTATCTGGTATAAAGGAGATTCGGCTTGATCTAGGATAATTAACTTTTTTGGTTTATAATTAGCTACTTGCCTTACAATTTCACTACCTATAGAACCAGCTCCACCAGTAACCAAAATACATTTATTATATATTTCTTTAGCTACTAATTTATTATCTAATCTAATAGGTTCTCTCTCTAAAATATCTTCAATTTGAATATTTTGAATTTGATTAGATAAGTTCGAATTATTCTCTATATCTGATATTAAAGGCGCTCTAAACACCTTAAAATTGTGTTCTAAACAATTATCTACTATAGATATACTTTGCTCTTTAGTTAATTCATTATCTGCTAATATTAATGCTTGTGCTTTATAAATTCTTAATAAAACAGCAGTTTTTCTATTAAGGTGTATAATTGGTAACCCTAATATTTCTTTACTTTTATTTTTATCTGCTTTATCTATAAAACCTACTACTTTATATCGTGTTGGTTTTTCTGATCGTAATGCGCTTGCTATGGCTATGGCATTTTCTCCTGTTCCATACACTAACACGTTTAATTCTGATTCTGTGTAATTATAGTTTAAATAAACTTCAAAAACTTGTTTAACCATAACCCTAAATAAAAATAATCCACAAAAAGAAATTACAGAGTAGACTAATATTTGAGGGATAAGGAATAGTATATTTCCTACAATTAATAAATAAGCATAGTGAATTACTAATACGGTTATTAATGTAGAAGCAGATGCTAGAAAAAACTTTACAGCATCTATATACGTAGAATGTCTAATTAAACCTGCATAGGTTCTATAAAGGATAAAAAATAATATATTTACTAAAATTACGATATACTCTTGACTTGTTGGAGAGAGATATATGTAATTTATGTTCTGTAAATTACCTACAATTATTTTTGTAGTTATTAACGCTATTAATAGAATAGTAGAATCAAAACATAAAATTGCCCAACGAGGTAAATAACTTATGTTTTTAAAATCTATTTTTTTCTTACTAGATTCTAATACTTTTCTTAAAGCTTGTTTTATCTTTTTAAGCATTTGGATAACTGACTTGTGCGTAGCAAATATCTTAATTATAATTACAATATCGAAATATAAGACTACTTTACAGCAATTAAAACTATAAATACTTACAAAAGAGACTTTACTGCCTGCGTTATTCTATCTAAATCTACTTTAGTTAAATTAGATCCACTAGGTAAACATAATCCTGTTTTGAATAATGTTTCAGAAAATCCATCTCCATAGTAAGGAGCATTTTTAAAAATAGGTTGTAAATGCATTGGTTTCCATAGTGGCCTTGTTTCTATGTTTTCTTTTTCAAGAGCTAACCTAAACTCTTCTGCAGAAAAATTAGCAGTATTATCAATAGTAATACAACTTAACCAAAAGTTTGAATAATAATCTAATGAAGGTTCTTGCATTACAGTAACTCCTTTTACTTCTTTAAATAAGGTTTTATAAAAAGTATTCATGTTACGTCTTAGACCTATATGTTTGTCTAAAACTTCCATTTGCCCTCTTCCAATACCAGCACTTATATTACTCATTCTGTAATTATAACCTATTGTTGTATGCTCGTAATGTGGTGCTTGGTCTCTTGCCTGAGTAGCATAAAAAATTGTTTTAGCCTTATCTTCTTTAGAGTTACATACCATTGCTCCTCCTCCTGAAGTTGTAATTATTTTATTTCCATTAAACGATAATATTGAAAAGTTTCCAAATGTTCCACATTTTTGCCCTTTATATGTAGATCCTAAGGCTTCTGCTGCATCTTCTATTACTGGAATATTATATTGATCTGCTATTTTTAAAATCTCGTCTATTTTAGCAGACATACCATATAAATGAACTACAATAATTGCTTTTGGAGTTTTACCATTAGCTATTCTTGCTTTTATAGCATTTTCAAGGTGTTCTGGACACATGTTCCATGTTTCTTGTTCACTATCTATAAATACAGGTGATGCTCCCACATATTTAATTGGATTTGCTGATCCGCAAAAGGTAAATGTTTGACATAAAACTTCATCATTATATCCAACTCCCAATTGTACTAAAGCTAAATGTATAGCTGCTGTTCCTGAAGACAAACAAGCAACATGAACATTTTCTTTTAAATAACCTTCTAAATCTTCCTCAAAACCAGATACATTTGGTCCTAATGGCGCTATCCAATTTGTATCGAAAGCTTCTTTAACATATTTTTCTTCATTACCTCCCATATGCGGTGAGGATAACCATATTTTTGGATTCATATTGAATTTATATTACTGTTTTAAATATGTACTTAACATCTTTTATTAGCGAATAATCTCGTATATACTCCTTATTAATTTCTACTTTTTTAGGCCAGATTATTTCATTATTATATTTTTCTGGATTTTCTTGATTGGCTAAAAGCTCTTCTTCATTTCTAAAATAAATTGAGGCTGGCCCTGTAATTCCAGGCTTTATAGAGAGTATTATTCTATCTTCTCCAGTAAGCTTATCTGCATATCCTTCTACATCTGGTCTTGGTCCAACAAAACTCATTTGTCCTAAAAAAACATTAATTAGTTGGGGCAATTCATCAATTTTAGATTTCCTCCAAAAATTCCCAATTTTTGTTATTCTTGGATCTCTAGAGGTAGATACTGTTGTTGTTACACCTTCAATGTTTTTCATACTTCTAAGCTTCATTACTTTAAACAACTCTCCGTTTTGCCCTACTCTTTTCTGCTTAAAAAACCCACTAAGTCCGGTATCAAATCTTGCTATTATTGCTGCTATTATAATAATCCATCCAAAAAGAAGTAATCCTATTATTGATAAAATTAAATCAAAAATCCTTTTTATAGTTTTGTCTGTTCTATTCAATTTTTTTAAAGTTTTTATTATAAAAGTAGCTGTTTATAAAAGCAAACAGTAAAATCCCATTAATTCTAATGAAATAATTTTCTGTTAAAAATGCAAATGTAAAAATGCCTAGTAATAAGATGTACATTATATCTTTATGCCTAAATGCTATTGCAAAATTATTAATTAAAAGAAATAAAAATGCTATTAATGCTGGAATCCCTGCTGCAAATATTATAAATAAATAGACATTATGAGATGTATAGGTCTTTAAATGTACATTTTTAAAGTTTTTAATTTCAAAACAGTAATTTGGTAGTAGTATTTTCTCATAACCTAATCCATATCCCAAAATTGGTTTTTTAGATATTAACTCTATACTACACTCTTGTATTTTATACCTAACTCCTATTAAATCTTCTGCATTAAAATTATTTATATGATGCTCTACAGGTTTAACAAAAAGCCTTCCTAATCTATGCGTTTTAGAGGTTATTACTAATGCTGTAATGGATAGGACTAAAATCATTACAGTTATTAGCTTATATTTTAAAGTTTTTAATTTTAAGAAAATAAAAAGAGGTATTGCTAATAACGATATTATTATAATAACTCTTGAGTTTAACACAAATAAGAATAATGTAAACATAAAAATAAGGCTAATAGCTCCTATTTTCTTTTTTATGTTTTGAGTTGAAAAAACGAATTTTATTAATATTAATACAGATATAATATTATTCAATGCAATATATGTTGCATGCAAATCTTTAAAATCAAAAGTACCAATTTCTAAAAAGTAGCGTTTATTGAAAACTTGTTTTGGTTGCTCTATTAAATCGGATATTAGATTTAATTTATAAGTAAGATATAGCATTACAACTATATTTGATACTATAAAAACACCAACCATTATCTTTATTAATCTATCGGAAATTTTAATAGAATATATTAAAACTAATGGCATTAAAAGAAAGGAAATCTCTCTAACAACAACATCTAACCCTTTATTTTTTGCTGGAGAATATAGTATAGAAACAATTAGAATAACATAAAAAAGGCTATTTACCACAAGTGGTTTAGCACCTATTTTTTTTATATTTTCTTTAATTGTTTTTAACCTAAAAACAACTGAGAAAATATAAAAAACAGTAATTAAAATTGATATTAAATTTACATTTAGTAGAGGAAAAACAGATAGCAACACCAATAATACATAAGGTGCATTGTTTGTTATTTTTGACACAGATGCATAACTCATTTGTTTTCTAACTACCTTCTATAGATCTTTAACTTTTATTATCTCTACCTTATTTGTTTCATAATCATATACAGCAAAGGTTGCGTCATCTTTCCAACCCATTACTTCTCCAGGGTTAATATACCATGTAGTATTTATCAACTCTACTTTAGGTTCGTGTGTATGGCCACACATAACCAAATCGTAATCTCCTGTTTTAGCTAATGCTTCAGCATAAAAAGGATAATGTGTCATTGCTATTTTTTTCCCGTTTAAATCCACTATAGCATATTCGTTATTTAATTTTAAATTATTAAACTGTGCTATTGATAATTGTAAAATTGTAAATCTATCTCCATCTCCATTTCCAAAAACACAATGTGTTAAAATACCACTATTTCCAATGACTTTAGCTGGTATAGGAGAGCAAAAATCTCCACAAAAAAAAGTAGTTTCAATATTTTCTTTTTTAAAATATTGAAGCACTTTTTCTAGATTAGAAATATTATCATGTATGTCTGAATAGATTCCAACTTTCATTTTAAACGTCTTTAATCGTTCATATAATTCTTATAAGATTGTTCCAAATCTACAATATAGGCATGAGAAGGATACATACTTTTTGTTTCTTCTGAAGGCATTTCCATGAATTTATCACCATATCTAACTGTTAAATAACTATCTACGTCTGAAAATACAGGAAATTTTAGACTTTCAAATTTAACATGTTTTCCTTTACCTATTAAAGATCTTTTAAAGGATGTTCTTTTAAAGGGTGCTCTTCCAAAAAAATGTCCTAAATATTCTGTCTCTTTATTATTTAAACGTCTTACAAAACGTAAAAGTGCTTTTTTTACAGGTTTAATTATAATTAGTTTTGTTATAGATAAAGCCACCTTTTTCTTAACACTAGTAGTAAGATACCCTTTCCTAGCTAATGCATTTGCATTAAGAACTCTTGCTGCAAAATATTGTAAATATCTTAATTTTTTATTTTTATATGTGTTGTTTAAACACATGATATCTATAAACAAACCATGGTGCATATCCCTTCCTTCTACATCTTTTTCTATATATGTTGTACCATTCATCCTTATTTTACTAAAAAATAAAGGGAATTCTGAAGTGTCTTCTTCTTGAAAGTAATAGAGGTTTGTATCTAATTTTTCTTTTACAATTCTTTTAAATTTTTGATAATTCTTATAATCCATAAAAGTATCATAATCATCATCCCAAGGAATAAATCCTTTATGCCTTATCGCTCCTAAAGCGGTACCTCCCATAAGGAAATATTCTATCTCATTTTCTTTACAAAAAGTATCAAAATACTCAGCGATTACTAACAATTTAGAGTGTATTTTCTTTAGCTCTTCATCTGTCATCTTCTTATATTTTTTTAGCTAAATAATAAAACTTACTTAAAAAAGCTTTTACTTTTTTATTTTTAGAAGCTGTTACTGCTACTTTTCTAACAAGCTTAAATTTAAGTTTGTTTGCCTTAGCTGCTGCTTCATAGGTTTTCCATCTATGAGGATGCGCACTAAAAATTATTTTCTTGTTTTTTAAACAAATTTCAGAAAACTCTTTTAAAGATTTTATATTAATATCTCCTGAGTTATTAATATCGTTATCTTCTATGTTCCCTATTATTTTGAATTGAAAACCTGCATCTGATATATAAGTATAATCAGATTTTAATGTATGAGGAAGATGAACAACTATGTCTAGAATATGATTAAACTCTTTTGATATTTCTTCTTTTCTAAAGAAATCTTTATTAGAATTCCATCCTTTACGGTTCATTAATGGATTACCATGTGGGCAAATTGTTTCTATTTTAAATCCATTATTTTCAAAAGCATTTACAAAATCTAGAAATTCTACTCTAGCTTTAGTATAATCTCCGTTATTAGCATCTAAAACATCATAATGATATGTAACTTCATGCCCAAGAGCTGCAATTTCTTTTAATAAAGAAACATTATCTTTTAATAAGTAGCCTTGAACATAATATGTAGCTTTAATACCATACTTTGCCTCAATTTGGGCCATTTTTAAGGCTCTCTCTACATTTGTTTCTACATCGTGCTTAAATACTATCCAATTGGCATCTTCGGTATTATTGTCTAGTATTTCATTCGCTTTAATCGTTTTTTTTACTTCAACTGCTTTTGCACATATACGATGAAATTGTTTGTATGTAAATTCCATATCGCATTATTTTTTATCATCTAACAATATAGATCTTAGGCCTGTTGATGATACTTTTTTAGTATATGAAAAGAATTGAATTTTACTTCCATGACTATTCAGTTCTTTTTCAACTTCCATAAACATAGGGTTTCCTTTCCAGTCATCTCCTACAAACATGATATCAAAGTTATACTTTTTGAATGCATTTATTTTATTTCTATCGTGCTGGACTACTACTTCATCTACATATTTTATAGCTTTTATTATCTCCATTCTATCTTCCAAAGGTATAATAGGCGTTTTTCCTTTATAAGAATACACTAATTCATCTGGACTTACTGCCACTATAAGGTAATCGCAATTCTCTTTTGCTTGTTTTAATATGTTTAAATGACCTACATGAAACATATCAAAAACACCAGCTGTATAACCTTTAATAATCTTTTTCACTACTTACTTAATTTGATCTTGTAAAAGCATTAAAAAAATGCTTTCTCATTTTATCTGTTAATATTACTTGTACTATAAATCTAATGGCTACATTAGACAAAAATATAGGCAAAGATATGATATCTTTAGAGAACATTAGCTTTTGAATTTTCGCTTCACTTTTAAAGTAATCTAAACCTCCTCTTCTTTTAAAATAATTCTCATTAGTTCTTACCTTTACAAGTGTGTCTTCTAGGTTATGAAATTGATAATTTTTTAAAGCCATCCTTATCCATAAATAGTAATCTTCATTGCAAAACCAATCCTTATATCCTCCAGCATTTAAAACATGTGTTTTATTAAACATAACACTTACTTGGTTGAATGGACACCTATATTTCATATACTTCTTTAACTCTAAGTTTTCTGTAGGCAACTTTCTTTTTGGTAAATTTTTGTCCTCTTCGTTTTGAAACTCTTCAATAACTCCTCCTAAAATTGAAACATCTTTATTGTCTTTAAAAAAAGTTAACTGTTTCTCAAATCTATCCTTTAAACATAAATCATCGCTATCCATTAAAGCGACTAAATCATGAGAGCTTTTTTCTAATCCTATATTTCGAGCATAACCATGCCCCATATTCTTTTCTAATTTTATTACCGTAGTAAAATCGTACTGTTTTTCAAATTCAGATAAAATAGTATTTGTTTTTTCTGGGATAGGTCCATCAACTACAATTATTATTTCGTTAGGGACAACAGTTTGGTTTACTACACTTAACAACGCTTGCTTAAAATGATCTGAATTATCATTTTTATATACAGACATCGATACTGTGAACTTAGGAAGTGATTTCGACTTCATTTTCATTTTGGAATTTTTCCTTATTATACAAGTATTTTAAAGCTATTATTGTTGCTATCCAAGCATCAGGAGGGCCTACCGATCCAATAAATAGTATTTTAAACATAAAAAGCATTATAATGTTTTTTGCCTCATCTCCCATTCTCCAAAACTTTTTAAGAACAGAATATAAAAAGATTAAAAAGATAGTTACTCCAAAAAAACCTGTGTCTAAAACAAGATTAGAGATATAACCACTAGATCTTATAGGTATTGGTTTAGAATTTCCTTTAAATCTAAAATAATTTATTTTAGAGAAATCTATATCTGTCATTTTAAGTGCATCTACAGATGTTTTTTCCCAATGTCCAATACCTCCTCCAAATGGATTGCTCATTGTATGCAACCATGAAGAATATACAGATATTAATCTTGGTCCTGCCAAATCTACAACAACCATACTTGCTTCTGAAAAGCTTTCCTGAGATTTAATTTTATTAATCATCTGTAATGACCTTCCTCCTCCTCCAGAAAAATCTATTAAAACTAAAATAACTAAACCAGCTAATATAACTCTAACAATTTTCATTCTATAGGTTAACAAAATAAATATAAAGAATACACCTAATGCCATTATCGATTTAATTACAAGAACTAAAAAGAATAAGAAAAGTACATCGTATAGTGCTCTTTTTTTGGTTATAAAAACCGTCCTAACAACAACGTATATAAATACCAAACTTACACCTGCTCTTGCTGGCTCTGTAGATAGTAATGTTACACCTCTCTTAAACCTAGATAATGATGCAGAACTAGCTCTAGGTATTAAAAATTTAAATAAGGGATCGAAAACTTTTAAAAAGCCTAACGATTGTAACACTCCTAAAACTAATAAAAAAATGAAAATAGTTTTAACAAGTTTAACTGTTTTTAACGTAGATGTTTCTGATGCTTGATAAAATGCAACAAAACACAAAGAACTATTTATGTAGGCCAATAAAGACCTAACAACCTCTGGTATTTTAAAATCAGGAAAATTATAAAGTGAAAAAATTATAATATTTAAAACAAAAGCGCATAAAACTAATACATACATTGTATTAATTTTTTTATGGCGCATTAAAATATATGTAGATAATAATATCCCCCAAGGGAACACTTCTGCTTGTAACAGCCCAAATGTAATAGAAGGGAAAAAAAATAGAGATACAATTAATCCTATTACTATTTTAAAATGATCTACATTTTTATACATTGATTATGTTTTACTTATATTATATGCTTAAATCTTAAAACTAAGATTATAATATTAAATACAATAAATAAATTTAAATACAAAAGTTTCAATTTATTGTGTTGGTTTAATATATAAGAAAATAAAAGTACCTCAACTAGCATTGGGATAACAAATAAAATTGGCCAAGCTTCGAAGTTTAGTTTTTGCAAAGCTACGTATGTCACTCCTATTTTTAACAATAATACTACTATATCTGCATAAAACTTTTTCTTAACCACTCCTAAACCAAGCAAGTAGTATAATGATGAAGCAGAAATAAGCCACACTGGTAATAGAAAAAGAAATGTATGTAAATATAATTTACTGCTTGCAAACGTTGTCTCTCCAAGCCACAAAATAAATACAAAATCTACTTTTTCTAGTATAAAGCTTACCAGTAAACCAAGAGTAGATACGAATACTGTTAATTTAATATGTAATAATGCACTTGCTTTTTCAGTAAGTTGATTACTTGATATTTTTGGAAACACCCACGATATAGAAGCGGTGTGTATTGTTTTTAATTGATTTAAAACGGAAACCCCTATAGAATAGTAAGCAAAAACCTTTAAACCTAAAATAGCACTTACAATCCACTTATCTACATGTGCACTAAAAATTAATATCGTGCTTGAAAACCAAGCCCACTTACCATAACCCAAAACACCTTTAAAAGTAGAAAAGCTAGCTTCTTTTGTTGAGTATATGTGATTATATTTTTTAGATAATTCGAAAAATTGATAAAATAAATATATTCCTGCAATAGCCATAGATACCATAAAAACATCTTTAACCTCATCAAAAATAAAAACTGCTGCTATTTGAGAAATATATAATAATGCTTTAGAAATAAATGATTGTTTAGCTAAATACTTAAAATCTTCATAAGATTTATGAAGTGCAAAAAAGGCTTGTTCTATTTGCTTTATAAAAAATAAAGGAATAGCAAAAAGCATTATTTTAAAAATATCTTTAGTTTCAATAAACTCGAAAAAAGCGTTAAAACTATATAAAAGGTAAACTACTGCAAGTATTACTAACGCTAATATTAATAAAAATATAATTACAGAACTAAAGACCTTTCTTTGTGCTACAATATCATTTTTGCTTTTACTCTCTGAAATATATTTTATTATTGTTTCATTAATTCCAAAATTAAAAATAGAGAGTGATGCCAGAATACTATTTATTAATATCCATAACCCGTATTTTTCAATTCCTATTTGAGAAATAAATATAGGGGTAGCAATGACCAAGAAAAACGGAGCAAAAACAACATCTAATGTCGCGTATATACTATTTTTAAACGCTCTCACTTATTTTGTTGTTTTTATATTAAAATATTTTAACGCTATCACAATCATTATCATAACATTTACACTAACTAGTAAATTACCTGAAAAAAGAGCCCCAAATATAAGTGAAAACACAAGAAAATAAGACATAATGTTTAGTCTTTTCAAGATATTTTTAAAAAACCAGAAATACCCCAGGAGTCCTGTTAAACCAAAAAATAAAAACAAATCAAACACCTCTAACTCAGACCTATGTCCATTAAATAAAGGCCATCCAAAAAGAATATTAAAAAATGAAGGAGACTCAGTTACATATGGATATAGTCTTTCATTAAATAAAACATTTCTATAAGATAAAAACGAACTCCAAAAACCATCCTCTCTGTAAATTTTACCTAAAAGCACATAGTACTTATCAAAAATCTGACTTAAGGTATTAAAAAACAATAAAGATAAGACAACAACAGCCCCTAAACCAATCAACAATTCTTTTCTTCTTTTTATATTATCTATAACAAAATAGATTAAAAATATTATTGTAAAAAATAAACTCTTTTTTGTTCCCAAAATAAAAGACGAAATGAAAATGAATAAAAACAATATTAAATTAACTATTGTTTTTTTTCTTTTAAACTTAAGGTATAATAAGTTTATAACTATAAAATAAATATATCCAGCTTCATGATGGTATAATAGAAAACCTGAATATCCAAACCTTCCTCCTCTAAAATAAGATCTAAAAACACCAATATCCAATAAATAGCCTATAAATACAAAAGCAGCACTAAATGCCATAAACCATAAAAACCTATTTACTTGCTTTTCTATTATATCTTTATCGTAATCATTACAATAAAAAACAAACAAAATAGGTAATACACTACTTAAAAAATAATAGCCATTAAATTGAATATCATTGATGCCTAATACATCCAAATTTGTTATTTGTGTAATTCCATACGCTATTGATAATCCCACTATAGAGGATATAAATACTTTCCTTTTATAAGTTAAACCAAACTTATATATAGCCATTATAACTATTAGCACTTTAAAAACAATAACGTAATTATAAAATGCACTAATTTTAGTAATGTGCACTATAATTTTAACAATAAAATCATAGGTAAAGAATAACACCAACAAATTCTCTAAAAAGAATTGCTTAGAAAAAATTTTGGCTTGGATGTTATTCTCCATACTTTATCTTTTATTAATATTAATGCTTATAATAAACCAATAACCTAGGCTGATTATCTAAATCCATGGCATTACTAGAGTAAAAACTTATACCATTTGGTTTAGATTCCTTTCCTGATTTAAATAAAAAACCATAATTTATATATTTTTGGCTAGCAAAGCCTCTAATATAATTAGTTACATCAATTTTATAATAATCCAATTTATCGTCTGCTATTTCAACTTCAATAGCATTTTTACTATCACTTTTAGGTTGGTTAAACCAATTTACACATTCTACTTCCCAATCTTCTATAATTCTTTCAACATGGAAAGACGCTTTTTTTTGTGGATTTTTTATTTCAATAATCTTTAAATAAATAAATGCAGAATCCACATTTACATTCGCAGGAATGCTTGAACACCTTATTTTAAGTAAGAATCTATTTATATCTGAAATAGAATCTATAGAATTAGCTCCAAAGGCATTTAATTTATAGTCTAATGAAAAGTTTTTATTTATTCTAGCTTTAGATATGTAAGTGTCAATACCATAATCGCTATTAGGTTGATATGTGTTTTTTGTATTAGAGTTACAGGCTAACAATATACAGCAAGAAACTAGTAATAATAAAAATTTAATTCTTTCTGTCATTTATAACTTCTACCTTAAAGTTTTTACATAAACATTAATTTATTTCGAAAAATAAACCTCTAATTTTGGTCTTTTTTCTTCAGCCTTACTATCGCTTGAATGAAATCTAACTCCTTTATATGATTTCTTTTCGTTTTCTAGTTTAAGCATAAAGCCATAATTGGGCTGAAGATTTTTAGTAACATTACTAACATAGTCTGTTACATTTATCTTATAATTTTGGTCTTTGGTCTTTGGTGCTTCTAATTTAATTGCCTTACTCGGGTCACTATTTGGCTGACCTTCCCAATTAATTTCTTTATTAATCCAAATGCTTTTTAATGGCTCTAATACAAAGGCATTATCTTTCCCAAAATGCCCAGGATCTATACTATATAAGTATATAAATGCTGAGTCTATGGTTACTTCTTCTGGTAAAGTAGCAAAACCAAATCTTAATAATGACCTTACATCATTATCTATAGAATCATTACTAGATAACGATAACATATGTATTCTATCTAAAGTCGAAAAATTAGATTTTTTATTTCCTGCAGTAATAGCTGCATCTTTACCGTTTAGTGGCGTTGGTTTAAAAACCATTTTTTCTGATTTTTTACCTCCACAAGAAACTAAAATAAGAGCAGTAATAACAAAAAGTAGCAGATATTTAATATTTTCTTTATGGACTTTCTTTAAATTCTTTTTATAATACATTTTAACCTCCTTTAATTTTGTTCTTAGATTATAACCTCATATCAACATCATTAATTCCTAATACCCCCTTAACATCATAAACTACAGATTTTTCTTTTCTTAAACTATTTAAATCTAATGTTAAAAACTCCTTATGTGCAACTACATGAATGATTACATCATAAAAACTATGTTTTAACTCTTTAACAAGATTAATATTATACTCGCTACTTACTTCTTCTGGCTTTGCCCAAGTGTCATAAACATCTATATCCATATTAAAAGATTTTAGAGCCCGATAAACGCTTATTGCTTTTGTGTTTCTTATATCAGGACAATTCTCTTTAAATGTAATACCTAACATTAAAACTTTAGAAGATTTAATATTAATATCGTTTTGTACCATTAGTTTTAAAACCTCAACAGCGACATATTCTCCCATACTATCATTTAATCTTCTTCCTGCCAATATTATTTCGGGATGATAACCTACTTCTTGTGCTTTTTGTGCCAAATAATATGGGTCTACTCCTATACAATGCCCTCCAACCAAACCTGGTTTAAAGGGTAAGAAATTCCATTTTGTTGTGGCTGCTTCTAAAACGGCATGAGTATCTATATTTAATTTATTAAAAATCTTAGCTAACTCATTAACAAAGGCTATATTAATATCTCTTTGAGCATTTTCAATAACCTTTGCAGCTTCTGCTACTTTGATTGTTGGAGCAAGGTGTGTTCCTGCTGTAATTATAGAAGCATATAAACTGTTTATTTCTTCTCCTATCTCTTTTGTTGAACCTGAAGTAACTTTTTTTATATTACTTATTGTATGTGTTTTATCTCCTGGGTTTATTCGCTCTGGAGAGTAACCACAATAAAAATCTGCATTGAACTTTAAACCACTAAATTCTTCTAGAACAGGTACGCATACATCTTCAGTTACCCCCGGATATACTGTAGATTCATAAATAACTATATCTGTTCTTTTTAAAACTTTTGCTATTGTTTTTGAGGCTTCTATTAAAGGGGTTAATACAGGCCTATTATTTTTATCTATTGGTGTTGGTACGGTTACAATGTATATATTACAGTTTGCTATTGAAGCTTCCTTATAACTTAACTTTAAACCTGTAGCTCCATTCTCATGTAAAACCTTATTTAAATCATCATCACTAACCTCTAACGTGTCATCATGACCTTTATTTAAAGTATTTATTCTAGTTTTATTAATATCAAAACCTACAACTTCATATTTTTTAGCAAATTCAACTGCTAGTGGTAAGCCTACATAACCGAGGCCTATTATGGCTATAGTTTTTTTCATAATTAAACTAATTTGTCTAAGCATTCTTTTAAACTATCTCTCCAATATGGGATAGCTATACTTATACTATTTTTAATTTTTTCTTTATTCAATACACTATAATGTGGTCTTCTAGCTGGTGTTGGGTAATTATCTGTAGCTATAGGTTGAATTTTTATAGTTATATCTTTAATTTTAAAAATTGCTTTTGCAAAATCGTACCAACTTGCTACACCTGTATTACTATAATGATACAAACCATAGTCTTTGTTATTACGCTCAATAATATTAATAATACTTTTAGCTAAGTCCATTGCATAAGTAGGCGTACCTATTTGGTCATTTATAACGTTTAGCTCATTTCTATTTTCACTTAGTTTAAGCATTGTTTTTACAAAGTTGTTATTATATTCTGAAAACAACCAAGATGTCCTAATAATAAAGTGTTGATTCAAAATTGCCTTTATAACTTTTTCTCCTTCTAGTTTAGTTTTTCCATAAACAGATATTGGTATTGTTTCATCAACCTCTTTATATGGTTTATTCCCTAATCCGTTAAAAACAAAATCTGTTGAAATATGTATTAGTGTTATATTATTTATATTACATAATTCAGCTACATTTTTCACCCCTAAACAATTAACACTATACGCTTTTTGTTCTTCTTGTTCTGCTTTATCTACTGCTGTGTAGGCTGCACAATTAATACAGTACTCAAACTCTTCTGCTTGTAATAATGTTTCTAAATCTACTTTTTTTGTAATGTCTAAAGTTTTGCTTGATGTAAAAACAAACTCCATATTTAAGACATTCTTCGATAGGTCTTTAATACATTGCCCCAATTGACCATTAGCTCCAGTTACTAAAACTTTTGTTTTAACCATCGTTTTAACCTTTTAATTCAGGTAAAATTTCATCTTTATCAGAAATAATTAATTCTTCTTGAGGAAGTTTCCAGTCAATATTTAAATTGGAGTCATTATAAATAATCCCCCTTTCAGATAGCTTATTATAAAAGTTATCACATTTATAAGAAAACACAGCTGTATCACTTAATACTACAAAGCCATGGGCAAAGCCTCTAGGAACAAATAATTGCTTCTTATTAAACTCATTAAGTTCCACAGAAACGTATTCTCCATAAGTTTTTGAGTTCTTTCTTACATCTACAGCGACATCCAAAACCCTACCTTTAATAACGCGAACTAATTTTGCTTGAGCATGTTCACCTTCTTGATAATGTAACCCCCTAAGAACTCCTTTACTTGAAAAAGATTCATTGTCTTGTACAAATTGTATATTAGTTTTAATTAACTCATTAAAGCGTTTATTATTAAAACTTTCAAAAAAATAACCTCTTTTATCATTAAAAACTGTAGGTTCGATAATAAAACACCCTTTTAATTTAGTCTCAGTAGCTTTCATAAAATTATTAGAAGTCTTATTTTTCTATAATACTTAATAAATGTTTACCATACCCACTTTTAATCAATGGATTTATAAGCTCTCTTAATTCTTCTTTATTAATATAACCCATTTTAAATGCAACTTCTTCTATAGCTCCTATTTTTAACCCTTGCCTCTCTTCAATTACTTGAACAAATTGAGATGCTTGCATTAAAGAATTAAATGTACCTGTATCTAACCAAGCAGTCCCCTTATCTAGCACACTTACTTTTAGCTTTTTACGTCTTAAGTACTCTTTATTAACATCGGTAATTTCTAACTCCCCTCTGTTACTTGGTTGTATATTTTTAGCAATATTTATTACATCATTATCATAAAAATATATTCCTGGAACGGCATAATTAGATTTAGGATTTTGTGGCTTTTCTTCTATAGATATTGCCTTGCCATTATTATCAAACTCTACAACTCCATAGCGTTCTGGGTCAAGAACATGATAAGCATAAATAATACCTCCTTCTGGGTTATTATTAGATTGCAATAATTTTTCTAGTCCAGTTCCATAAAATATATTATCTCCTAGTATCAACGCAACCTTATCTTCGCCAATAAACTCTTCTCCAATTATAAAAGCTTCAGCTAAACCATTTGGAGCTTCTTGTATTGCATATTCAAAATTACACCCAAACTTTTTACCGTCTCCTAAAAGAGCTTTAAATAAAGGTAAATCATGAGGTGTAGAAATAATAAGTATATCTTTAATCCCTGAGGACATTAATGTGGATAGAGGATAGTATATCATTGGCTTGTCATAAATAGGCATTAATTGCTTACTTACTGCTAACGTTATAGGGTGCAGCCTTGTACCAGATCCTCCTGCTAATATTATACCTTTCATAATATTAAAGATATTTTTTTAAATACCAATTTATAGTTTTTTTAATTCCTGTTTCAAAATTTTCATCTGCTTTCCAACCTAATTCATTTTCAACTTTAGAGGCGTCTATCGCATATCTAAAATCGTGTCCAGGCCTGTCCTTTACAAATGTTATTTGTTTTTTATAAGAAAGCGTTGATGGTTTAACTTCATCTAAAATGTTACAAATAGTATTTACAATATATAAATTATCTCTTTCATTTCTCCCTCCTATATTATAGGTTTCTCCTTCTTTACCTTTTTTGTAAACCAAATCAATACCTTTACAATGATCTAAAACATATAACCAATCTCTAACATTTTTGCCATCTCCATAAATAGGTATATCTTCACCAGATAAAGCTTTTCTGATAATTGTTGGTATTAATTTTTCATCATGTTGTTTTGGGCCATAATTATTAGAACAATTAGTTGTCACAACATTCATCCCATAGGTATGAAAATAACTTCTAACTATAAAATCGGAGGACGCTTTTGATGCACTATAAGGACTATTGGGAGCATATGGCGTTTGTTCTGTAAATAAACCAACCTCACCTAAAGTACCATAAACCTCATCTGTAGAAATATGATGAAATCTAGCTCCTTCAAACTCTTTCTTAATATTGTTAGGACCATCCATCCAATAATTTTTAGCTACATCTAATAAATTAAATGTACCTGTAATATTAGTTTCTATAAACGCCCCAGGGCTTTTAATTGAATTATCCACATGAGATTCTGCTGCAAAATGAATTACTCCAAAAAAATTATATTCTTCGAAAAGGCTTTCTATTAATTTTCTATTGCAAATATCTCCTTCTACAAATCTGTAGTTTTTATATTTTTTTAATTCTGTTAAATTATCTATGTCTCCAGCATAGGTTAACTTATCTATATTTACAATTTTAGCATCTGTGTTTTCCTCTAGAAAATAAGGAATAAAATTCGATCCGATAAATCCTGCTCCACCAGTGACTAAAATAGTTTTACCCTTCATAATTGCTTGCATATACTACAACTTTTCTTACCATGAAAAACAAGCATACTAATATTAATGCTAAAGCAGGGAAAATTAGAGAGTACTTTTCACTTAATTTATTGACTACATTTCCTACTTTTTGAAAACTTGAAATTACATCAACAAAAACATCTTTAGAAATCGCTTTTTCCTCTAGTTCTCTTAGTTGCTCTCTTAATTTAATTTCTTTTTCAAGTAATTCATATTCTTTGGTTCCTGATTTTTCTTGTTGTAAAGAGAACCCTCCTAGTTTAAAGTCTTTACTTGGGTTTTTTGTTTCTTCCTGTAAAACATCAATATAAATTCGTTGTAAAGAGTCTACCTCCTTTAAATTTTCAAGAATATTCTCTTTTTCTAATTCGTATAACTTATTTTCTTTCTTCTTCTTTCTTTCAGAAAAATCATTTGTAAAAGCTGAATTAATTCCATACTCTAAATCTTTAAAGATATCTTTTTTAAAGGATTCTGCAGTAATTAAAAAAAGATCTCCAGAATATATGCTTCTATTTTCTATATAATCTTCTAGTGAAATATCTTGAGCTCTAATACTATCTACTTTACTAATAAACTCTTCGTACTGTAGAATTTTCTGGTTCTCTGTTGTAGGTCCCGGTTCTATTTTAAACGACTTAATTTGTTTTATATCTACCTTAGTATTATTTTCTTTATCGTTAAAGATGTCTTCTAAAGCTGAATAATCCTTACTTTTTATTAATGCGTTAAAATAATTAATATTAGTAACCAATTGAAATTTTGAATCAAAATAAGGTCTTACTAGCATATCAGAATTATACACTTTCGCCTTTTTCTGCTCTATAAAATACCCAACAACTGCAGCTATAACAATAGCTCCTAATATTATCTTCCAATTAACAACAAAAGCTCTTATTGCATATATTATCGCCGAAAAAATCGATTTTAGAATTGAGCCAATAAAGTTTAAAGCCTTATTAAGTATACCTCCTATTAAATTAAAAAACACTATTAAGTCAACTTCTCCGGATGTGTTCTTGTCTGATGGTAATTCTTTACTCATAAATTGTGGTTAAATGGTTAATTAAATATTTGTTGTAATATCTTTCTTGTTATTAAATAAGTTGGTCTAACTCCTGAGGTTCCTAATCCCCCAGAGGCTAATGTACCTCCTGTTTCTAATGGATTATCACTAGCATAGTAAGCATACCTTACTTTTACATCTGGATTAATGCTTCCTCTTACTTTAGATGCTGCTTGAATTGCCTTTTGATAGTGCGCTCCCTCCATTTCTAATCCAATTACATTCCAAGTAGAGTTAAAAAAGAACTTTAATATATCTTTATTTTGCAACGATGTTCCAAGTACAGAAATCATAGAGCCTTCGTAAACATCTACACCTTGTCCATCTAAATCTAATTTACTTAATTCATTTTTAAAAGGATAATTATCTGCTGTGCCTTCAAAAATATGTGCAGACGGAATCATTATATCTCCTTTACCTCCTTCTAAAATACCTGCTTTTCCCATTATAGAAATAGATTCTACATTTATATGTATTTTATTTCCTTTATCTCCATAAGGTTTTAAAAGCTCATCTATAGTTTCATATGCTTGTTCTCCAAAGGCATAATCCATAACAAATATAACTGGTGACTTCTTATCCTCCACATTTTCCTTTTTTAAACTTAAGTCTGTTTGACTTAAATCCAGTTTAGCTGTGTCAAAAATTTGAACATCTATATTAGTGCCCGAGGTGTCTTTTATATAAATCATTCCCTGCTGTAACGCTTTTTGTGTTACTTTATTGCGTAAGGTTTCATTTTTACTATTACTTAAATCCTCGTAAACACCAAAAATGTCTTTTTTAGACATTAAACTTTTTAATGATATTGGTGCATACAGTGTATTCATAACACTATGCAAATTAGCACTAATTATGTGTATTGGTCGCTCTAATAAATTATTCTTTTTAAGTGTTTCCTTTATAGTATTAGCCCAAATCTCTCCATGTATATGATGTCCTAACCTTTCTCTTAAAACTGGGCTAAAAGTAACAGTTCGTTTAGTATTATTTACCACCTCATCTATTGCTAGTTTACCTAACCAGTATACTATATGTAATAACCGTTCTGGCTTTTCCTTAGTTGCAAAATTAGAATACGCAGATGATAACTCTCTAAATGTTCTTCCTAAAATATTAGCAGTATGCGTAATGGCTATTTCTCTCTCTTTTTGAGTAAGCTTCTTTTTACTTAAAACAGCTTTTTCTAATTTCAACCAGTCTCTAGTGGTATGTCCTTCATCATTAATAATTACACGTTTACTTATCTTATGAGATTCAACAAAAAGAAAAGTTAAATGAGTTAAAATATCATATATTTCTGATCGTCCACGTGTTATTTCTATATTCATTTGCTCATCGTCTATACGATAGCAATTACGTCTTCTTTTTGGAGGTATTATCGCTTCAAAATGTGAGTTTGCATAACCTTCATCACTTGTTAAGTTAATAAAACGACATTCTTCTATTCCTATTGGCAGCCTATCTATTACATATGATAGCCCTTCCAATTCTGCCTTTTCATCTGCTACAGAGCCATATATTTCTGGTCTTAAAACCAAAAGCGCCTCTCTTAATGTTTCACCTGAAACTCCCATAGGTTTATAAAACCCACGATTAAATAAATGACGCATAGTAATATACATTCTTTCTATTGCATTTGAGCTTTCTTGTGCCCTCGTTCTTTCATGATATGTTATTTCGCTCATAAATCTTTGTTTAGCCTGCAAATATACTATTATTTATAGAGAATATACGTTTCTAAAGCATCAGCAATTTTTCTATCATTGGAAAGTCGAGGCATTTTATTTTGCCCTCCCAATTTACCTATTGATTTCATATAATTTTGAAAACCATTTTTCTTTACCCTTGAAACCTTTAAAGGCTGTAATACTTTACCCTCAATCAAGTCTAAATAATAACTATTTTGCTTTTGTAATACTTTATCTATTTTATCTGAAAATGTAATCATGTTTTCTGGCTCTTTTTCAAACTCAATAAACCATTCGTGATATGGTAATCCAGACTCAGGGATAATTTGAGGTGCAACCGTAAACTCATTTACTCTAGCACCAAAAGCCTTAATAGCCTCTTTTAAAGCTTCCTCAACCTCTTTACCTATAACATGTTCACCAAAAGCAGATATAAAATGTTTTATTCTTCCTGATACAATAACTCGATAAGGTTTTAAGCTTGTAAACTGAACAGTATCTCCAATATTATAAGCCCATAAACCGGCATTAGTGGATATTATTATTACATAATTCACACCTATTTCTACATCTGCAATAGTTATACGTTTTGGGTTCTCGTTAAAAAACTCATCTGCTTTTATAAACTCATAAAACATTCCTGAGTTTAACTGAAGCAACATTCCTTTTTCTGTTTGTTTATCCTGAAAGGCAAAAAAACCTTCACTTGCAGGGTATAGCTCTATACTATCTACTTTTCTTCCTATTAAATTTTCAAATTTAGCTCTATAAGGCTCATAATTTATACCTCCGAAAATAAACAGATTAAAGTTTTTAAAAATATCTCCTATTTTTTTACCTGTTTTTTCTTGAAGTTTTTCAAAATACATTTGTACCCATGAAGGAATCCCTGAAATGATAGTCATATTCTCTGGAAGTGTCTCCTCTACAATTGCTTCTACTTTAGTTTCCCAATCCTCTATACAATTAGTCTCCCATGATGGCATTCTGTTTTTTTGCAGATATTTAGGTACGTAATGAGCCACTATACCTGAGAGTCTTCCTAATTGAATTCCATTCTTTTCTTTTAAAATTGGGTTTCCTTGTAGAAAAATCATTTTTCCGTTTACAAATTTAGTATTCCCTGTCTCATGTATATACATTAAAATAGCATTTCTAGCTGCATTAACATGATACGGCATACTCTCTTTAGTAATAGGTATATATTTTGCTCCAGATGTAGTTCCAGAAGTTTTAGCAAAATACAATGGTTTACCTTTCCATAATATATTTTCTTCTCCTTCAACTACCCTATCTACATATTTTTTTATTGACTCATAATCTCTAACAGGAACCTGTTTTACGAAATCATCATGTGTTTTGATAGTATTAAAGTTATGATCTTTACCAAAATTAGTATTGGAGGCTTCTTTTATTAATTCTTTAAAAACTTTCTCCTGAGTTTCTATTGGATTATTAGCCCATTTCTGAATGGATTTATATACTTTTTTTGCAAATTGTTTTGCTAACGCAGACTTAAATGGTATCATTAAATTATTTAAAATCTATAAAATTAGTTGGATTTACTGGATAACCATCACTCCATAATTCAAAATGTAAATGAGGACCAGTTGTTAATTCTCCTGTACTTCCTGCCATCGCAATGACTTCTCCAGATTTAACTAAATCTCCTTGTGCTTTAGTTAGCGATGCATTGTGTTTATATACAGATATTAAACCATAACTGTGTTCTATTATTATTACATAACCGGTCTCTACTGTCCATTCTGCAAAAATAACAGTTCCATCTGCAACAACTTTTACTGGTGTATTTTCTGCAACTATAATATCTACTGCATAATGTTTTTCTTCTACATTATATGTTTCACTAATAGTGCCACTAACAGGAGGAAACAAAACAAAACTAGCTTTCGTTTTAGCTGTTTCAAATAAATTATATTTATCTTCTTTATCTACTTTTTCTCTAAGTATTGAATCTTCTTTAATAGGATCTAAATCTACCTCACTAACATCTAATTTTGCCGCAGATAAAATGGAATCTCTGTTAAACTCCACAGTACTTACTTCTCCTTTTAACACTTTTTTTATGGAGCTATAATACTGTTCATTTAACCTAATAACCTTCTGTAGTGAATCTGTTTTATAATTAAGCTCTACTGCTTTCTTTTTTAATGCAGTAGATGAATAACCAGGAATATATTCTCTAATTGGAGTAAATGCTATTAGCAATGTAGTAAGTGCAATTAATAATATTGATGAAACCATGGCTAATACAAATACATTTAAACGTGTTAACTTAAATGAAATACGCTCCTCAAAAGTATCTTCATTTAAAATAACTAAACGATACTTGTGTAGCAACTTTCTTTTTAATGGAATTTTCTTTTCTTTTTTCATAATAAAAGTACATCACAAATATAATCAATCAGAAGTGTTTTTTATTCAATTTACACATTTTACATTATTACTAATTGATTCATCATAAAAAACCCATAAAATACTGTAAAACAATATTTTAAACCTGTTAAAAAAAACCTTTTTTTATAAATAAGTGCATTAATGCTTTGTTTCTTTTCTTAATAATACGTTGCTTTGAATCAAAACTCAAGCGAATGACATATTTAAAAATTAGAGATTATTTTTCTACTTACACTCAATCTAAAGAGCAATTAAATTCTAACTGTTTAAAAAGATTGAACTATGGAAGAAAATAATATTTTCCCTGAAGATATTTTACATAATACTGTTGAGTATCACATAGCCAAGCATAATAAAAAAAGCAATCTTGTTTTTTGGCTTATATTTCTTTCTTTATTAGGGGTATTTATAGCCCTTCCTTTTATTTATGTAGATATATACACTACAAGCAGAGGAATAATTACATCAGAAGAAAGACCCGTAAATATTTATTCTCAAACTGGTGGAAAAATCACATATTTTAACCTTAAAGAAAATAAATTTGTAAATAAAGGTGATACTTTATTAATTGTAGATCAAAAAATTATTAATGAAAAAGGTCATTTATTAGATAATCAAAAAGAAGATATTGAAGGTTTTATTCTAGATTTAAAATATTTACTTAATAGACAATACTCCAAACTAACAACAAGTAAGTATAAAAAAGAAAAAAATAAATACCAACAACAGTTATTTAATATAGACACAGATATTAACAATGCTAAAGATGAATTTGATATTGCTGAACAATTATTTAGTAAAGATGTTATAGCTAGAGTAGAATATGACAAAGCTAAACTTAATTTAAAAAAGGCTAATAACAGTAGAGTTATAGCAGTAACACAAACCCAACTATCTTGGCAAAACCAATTAACCGACTACGAACAATCATTAGATAATTTAAACTCTAATAAAAAACAATTATCAGAAGAAAAAAACATGTACGTATTAACTGCTCCAATAAGTGGTGAATTAATAAATGTACAGGGTATTAATCTAGGTAGTATAGTAAATGCGGGCAGTAATCTAGCTAATATATCTCCTATTAAAAATTTAATTATTGAATCTTATATTAGTCCTTCTGATATTGGATACATTTCTGAAGGTATTTCTGCAAAATATCAAGTTGACTCATATAATTCTAACCAGTGGGGCTTTGCCACAGGTAAAATTACAGAAGTTGGAAAAGATATCGTTTCAATTAATAATACATCCATTTTTAAAATTAGAAGCTCACTTAATGAAAAAGAACTTTTTCTAAGCAATGGAGCTAAAGGTAAATTAAAAAAAGGAATGACAGTTACTAGCCGGTTCTTTTTAACAGAACGTAGCCTTTTTCAATTATTATTTGACAGTATAGACGATTGGTTTAACCCTTACAACAACGAAAATGAGTAAAAAAATAGAAATAAAACAACATGATTTTAGCGACTGTGGTGCAGCTTGTTTAGCTTCTATTTCTGAACATTATAAACTAAGCTTACCTATTGCTAGAATAAGACAATATGCAAATACTAGTCAAAAAGGAACAACTCTTCTAGGCTTAAGAGAGGCGGCCATAAAACTTGATTTCATTGCAAAGGGAGTTAAAGCCTCTTTAGATAGTTTAGAAGAAATACCACTTCCTGCAATAGCTCATGTTATGATTAAACTTGAGGAGCATGAGTTTCCACATTATATGGTAATCTATAAAGTGACCAAGGACTACATTAAAGTAATGGATCCTGGTACAGGTAAGTTAGAAAAGAAAACCAGAGCTGAATTTGAGGAAATTTTCACAGGTTATATGCTTATACTTATCCCCGACGAAGATATCTTTAAAGAAAGGAATGAAAAGTTTTCAAATTTTAAACGTATGGCTTTCCTTTTAAAGCCTCATAAATATATACTTATACAAGCACTAATAGGCTCCATTATTTATACCGTTTTAGGGTTTTCTGTTTCAATTTATATAGAAAAAATTACAGATTTTGTACTTGTTAGCGGCAATAAAAGCTTACTTAACCTAATGAGTGTTATTGTTTTGGTATGTACTATTTTACAGTACCTATTTGGCTCTTTAAAAGATGTATTTATGTTAAAGACAAGCCAGCAAATAGATTCTAGACTTATTCTAGGGTATTATAAACATTTATTTACAATGCCTCAAAAGTTCTTCGATACCATGCGTATAGGAGAAATTATGTCTAGAATAGGTGATGCTGTAAAAATTAGATTGCTTATTAATGAAACGGCATTAAGCATAGTTGTTAATGTATTTATAGTTGTCTTTTCTTTTATTTTTATGTACACCTACTATTGGAAATTAGCAGCCATTGTTACTTTAATCATACCACTTTATATCATTATTTATTTTATTGTTGATAGGTTGAACAAAAAAGTAGAGCGTCAAGTAATGGAAAAAAACGCTATGCTTGAATCTCAATTAGTAGAGTCTATTAAAAATATAGGGACTGTTAAACGATTATCTCTAGAAGATTTCTCTAAAAACAAAACCGAATTAAAATTTATAGATTTATTAAAAACTATATATAAATCTGGTCTTAATAATATATTCTCTAATACCTCTACAGGATTCATTTCTAGAGTTTTTACCATAATCTTGTTATGGGCTGGAACCTATTATGTAATAGATGGTGAAATTACACCTGGAGAATTATTCTCATTCTACTCAATTATAGGCTATTTTACAGGCCCTGCTTCACAGTTAATTGGCACTAATAAATCAATACAAAATGCCATGATTGCTGCAGATAGATTGTTTGGTATAATGGATTTAGAAACCGAAGCCAATGAAGCCAACATCACAATATCTGAACATTCTTTTGGAGACATTCAATTTGATAATGTTCGTTTCCATTACGAATTAGGTAGAGACATTTTTAAAGACATCTCTTTAACCATCCCAAGAGGTAAGTTTACTGCCCTTGTTGGTGAAAGTGGTAGTGGTAAGAGTACAATTGCCTCCTTAATACAAAGCATATATCAACCTACCGAAGGAAAAATTCTTATAGGTGACTACGATTTAAAATATATTACTAAAGACAGTATTAATGCTTTAGTAACTACCGTCCCACAAAACGTTGAACTATTTGATGGTTCTATAATCTCTAACATCGCTATAGGAGAATATAGCCCAGATATGGAAAAAATTATCTCTGTATCTAAACAAGTAGGAGCTTACGAGTTTATAGAATCCTTACCTAATGGCTTCGAAACTTATTTAGGAGAATTTGGAGCCAATCTTTCTGGAGGAGAAAGACAACGTATAGCATTTGCAAGAGCTCTATACAAAAACCCTGAAATATTAATACTAGATGAAGCTACCTCAGCATTAGACTCTGAGTCAGAACTCGTTATTAAAGATCTTATTGACGATTTATCAAAACAAGGAAAAACAATAATAATCATTGCACATAAACTACAATCTATTGTAAAAGCAGATAAAATAATTGCTCTTAAAAAAGGAGAAGTTGTTGAAACTGGTACACACCAAGAACTTTTGGCCAAAGAAGACGGGTATTACAATAAAATGTGGAAAAACTTAAATGTATAACAAAAAAACACGTTAATTATGAAAAACCATTCATTTGCAAACAAAGCGGTAATAAGAACACCGTTAAGTGTTAAAAAAATAGATATTACTTGGGAAGAGATTCAGGAAATATTTAAAGTCCCTAAACATAGAGAAGCCTTATTTATTGGTTCGCCAAATATATATAAAGCATTAGAAATGTGGGAAAAAGGAGAAGCTTTCCAAAACGAAGACGACCTTAAAAATTTAAAAGGATCATTATATAAATATACTTCTAGATTAGCAAACCGTTGTACTCCGTTTGGGTTATGGGCATCGGTTGGAACTATAGGTTTGGCAAAAGAAACCAACATCGATCTTGATAATGCAAAATTAAAACGAACGACTAAGTTTGACATGTATTTTCTTGGTGAAATTTTACCAGAAATAACTAAAAACAAAGAGATTAGAGAAGTTTTAAAATACTATCCTAACAACTCTATGTACAAAGTTATGGATAAGTATCGCTTTGTGGAGTATTACTTTAAAGACAGAACCAGATGTCATAAAATATCTGAAGTAGATATTAACGATTACCTAGAAAAAACAATAGCTGTAGCCAAAAACGGAGCTACCATAAGTGAATTAATTAAACCTATAACAGATGATAATATTAGTGATGAAGATGCTAGAGCTTTTATTAACCAAATTATTGACAGTCAGTTCTTTGTTAATGAATTAGAATTTACATTAACAGGAGAAGACTATTTAGAAAATTTATTAAAAGTACTAGACCAAGATCGTTTCGAATTTTACGAAGCCAACGTTGTAAAAAAGTTATTACACTCTTTAAAAAGTAAAATTACAGCTATAGATGATGCTGTTTTTAATGACCCAGAAAAATATAGAGCAATACATGAGCAAATTGAAAAAGAAATTCAAGAAGCCGATATAACAAAATTGTTTCAAGTAGACAGTTACAGAGCTATACCTGAAGGTAAATTAAGTTATTCTGTAATAAAAAAAACACGTAACGCTGTTGTTGTTCTAAACAGATTACAAAGCACCAGAAAGAATCAAACTTTAGAAGATTTTAAAAAGAAATTTCAAGAACGTTATGAAGAATACGAGCAACCGCTTATAAATGTTCTGGATCCAGACTTAGGTATAGGTTACGGTAGAGGCTCTGGAGCAAAAACACCATTAGTTGATAAATTAAATATTAGAGGAAATTATACTTCAGATAGAGAAATTCAATGGAATGCTAAAACTGGATTTTTATTTAAAAAGGCTTTACATGCAATACAAAATAATATCTCAGACATTAGCCTTACAGATGAAGAGGTGAATCAATTTGAAGAAAAAGAAAGTCTATACCCAGATAGTTTCTCTTCATTTATTAACATATTTAATGAAAATGATGAAGAAAAATTATATATAAAATCTGTTTGGGGACCTTCAGCAAATGGTTTAATTGGTCGATTTGCACACTTAGATGACTCCATAGAAAATTTATGTAATGATATACATGTGCATGAAAAAGCTTTATATACAGATAAAATTTTAGCAGAGATTATTCATTTACCACAAGCTAGAACTGGAAATATACTTTACAGAAAGTTTCAAAGAGATTACGAAATCCCTTACTTAGGAAACTCATCTTTAGATGAAGAGCATCAGTTAGATGTTTCTGATTTATACGTTTCGGTAAAAAGAGGAAAAGTTATTTTACGTTCAAAACGTTTAAATAAAGAAATTATTCCTCGTCTAGGAAATGCACATAATTACAGTGCAAATGCATTACCAATCTATCATTTTTTATGTGATTTACAAGACCAAGGCCAAACAGGATTAAGCTTCAGTTGGGGAAGTTTAAGAAGCGAATTCGATTACTTACCTAGAGTAAGTTATAAGGATATAGTATTATCTCGTGAGACTTGGAATTTAACTAGTAAAACAATGAAAAAAATACTAGCTGATGAAAAAGGTAATATTATTGAAACGGTGAGAAGCTTCCAAAAAGAACGCAATATACCAAACATTGTTTCTTTTGTTCAAGGAGATAATGAAGTTGTAATAAACTTTGAAAATGATTTAAGTTGTACTACTTTTTTCTTCATGTTAAAGGGAGAGCGTTTTATTCAGCTTAAAGAGTTCTTATTTAAAGAAGACACTATAACTGGGGCATATTGTAACGAATTTGTATTATCCTCATACAAGAATGCACCAAAAACAGACAAAAAAAATAAAATACAAACATTAGAAGCACAAAGAAGCACTTTACAAAAGGCATCTTACTCTACAGGAGATGAGTGGTTATACTACAAATTTTACTGCGGAGAGAGAGTCGGTGAAAAACTATTAAATAAAGCGATAAAGCCAATAGTTGACGAACTAGAAGCAAACAACCTTATCGATAAATGGTTTTTTATAAGGTATCATGATAAAAATGGACACCATTTACGTTTTAGAATTCACCTAAACGACCAAACAAAATTCTCTGAATGCGTATCAACCATCAAAAAACACATTCAACCATTTGAAAACAACCTGTTAATTTGGAAAACACAAACAGATACATATTTAAGAGAGCTACAACGTTATGGTTTTGAATCTATAGACGCCACAGAAGCGCTTTATTATAATGATAGTGAATGCACAGTTAAGTTTGCTGATATGATTGAGGGTGATGCTGGAGAACGCGTGAGATGGCTGTTCTCATTACTCTCTATGGATCATTTGTTAAATGATTTTGGATATGATGTTAAGCAAAAAATGCAAATTTTAAACGTTGCTAAAACAAGCTTTGGAAAAGAATTTAACAAAACTGGAGCGCTTAATAAGCAAGTAAATGAGCTCTATAGTGAAAATATGGCAAGTATTGAAACTTTCCTCGATGAAGGAATGACTTCTAATATATATACTCCATTATGGGCTATTCTAAAAGAGCGTAGTGTTAAAAATGTGAACGTTATTGAAGATTTAAAACATTTAGCTCTTAAAAACATCTTACCAGGAGGTCTTGAAAGTACTGTTTTAAGCTACTTACACATGGTATGTAATCGTATTTTCTTAGCAAAACAACGTATACATGAAATGGTAGTTTACGATATGTTATTTAAATATTATAGTAAGCAACTACATACCCAAAAAAAAAGTAAAAAAGAAGCTACTGTATAATTAGTATTATAAATCTTATGGAGTGTAATCCTATTTACGCTCCTTTAAAAACAAAAACACTATGAGAGCATTAGGAGTAATAAGTCCTTCTCTATCAAATAAAATAGATCAAGAAGATAAATACATATTAGAATTAGATTCTCTAAAAATACCTTTAGCATTAATACATATACCAGATACTGTATTTGAGGAAAATGATGACAAATACGCAAATACTGTTTTAGTAAGAAAAAAAGGATTCTCTTTAAATTATAGAGACCTTGGTATCATTGAGCATGCATGGCGTCAATTACAAGGTACAGATTTAGACACCTATTACCCCATTGGTTCTGAGTTCTGCGGAGTAGTTGTAAAAATTGGAAAAAATGTAGATAACTTAAAAGTTGGTGATTACGTTATTGCAGATTGTTCTTACCCTTCAGCTCCTTTTAATTCGCAACCAGGCATACCTAGTAATCATGCAAGTAAGGAGCTTGAGATATTCCATAGAGGTAAATTAATTAAAATTCCAGAAAACATTCCTGCAGAGCAAGCCTCTGGTATAAGTATAGGTATTCAAACAGCAATGTCTATGTTAAGAAAAGCAGATATAAAAGAAGGTAATAAAGTACTTGTAACCTCTATAACATCAAATACTTCTTTAATTATTCTTAACTATTTAAGAGATAAAAACTATGATGTTTACGGTTTATCATACTCTGGTAAAGATACTGATAAAGTAAAAAAACTATTTCCTTTTATCAAATCTATATACAACTTTAAAGATAACAACATACCTCAAGATTTATTTTTTGATGCTGTTTTAGATCCTTTCTCAGATACTCACTTAGTTGCCTTACAGCCTAATCTTGGTTTTGAAGCAAGGTATGTAACCTGCGGTATGTTTAATCAATCCTCAGAAAAGATGAAGAGTAAAGAATCGTTTGTAAACTTCCCATCTTTTATAGGAAGTTTAATAACGAAAAATATTCAAATTAGGGCTAATTGTCTAGGTACTTCAGAAGATTTAGCAGATGGAATAAAAATATTAAGTGAAAACATTAATAGCAACATTCCCGTTGATGAAGTCTTTAACAAAGATGAAGACATTAATTTATTTTTAGATAAATCCTTTTTAAAAACTAAGAAAACGGGTAAGGTCTCTTTTCTATATAATTAAAACTAAAAATTAAAACAATGAGAGCATTAGCAGTACTAAGTCCATCTTTAGATAAAAAAATTCAAGACAACCAAAAGAGCTATGTTACAATAGACTCTTTAAAAATACCATTAGCTCTAATTAATGTACCCGATGAAGAGTTTGATGAAAACGATGAGCGTTATGATAATACTGTGCTTGTAAAGAAAAAAGGGTTTTCATTAAACTATAGAGATCTTGGAATTATAGAAAAAGCTTGGGATAGACTAAAAGGTTTTGAGGGAGATACTTATTATCCTGTTGGTTCTGACTTTTCTGGCACAGTTGTAAAGGTTGGTAAAAATGTGAGCAACCTTAACGTTGGAGATTATGTTATACAAGACGGTTTTTATCCTCATTATCAAGGAGGTGCTAAACCTGGTATACCAACAAATCACGGTAGTAAAGAACTAGAAGTAATACATAAAAGTAAGTTAATAAAATTACCTGAAGAGGTTCCTGCCAACATCGCTTCTGGATTAGGTATTGGAGCCCAAACTGGTATGTCTATGATAAATAGAGCACAGATACAAAAAGGAAGCAATGTTTTAGTGACCTCTGTAACTTCATACACTTCTCTTTTCCTTTTAAGTCTTTTAAAAGACTACGATTGTAATATTTACGGGTTATCATACTCTGGAAATGGAATTGATACTGTAAAAAAGAATTTCCCTTTTATTAAAGAAATATTTTCGTTTAAGGATAATTCTATTCCAAAAGATATCACTTTTGATGCTGTTTTAGACCCGTTTGCAGACACTTATTTCCCTTATTTATTATTAGGTAAAAAGTTAAATTATGGTTGTAAGTATTTAACCTGTGGGTTCTTTGATCAATCTACAGAAAAAAAGTTAGAAGCTAAAGCAATTAAATTGCCATTATTACTATCGCATATTATTATTTATAATGTGCATTTAATAGGAAACTGCTTAGGTTCTACCGAGGATTTAGAAGATGGAATTCACTTACTAAATAAAGAAAACTCATTACCGATAGATAGCGAGTTTACAGAAACTGATAACATCCAAGATTTTATCTCAAAGTCATTTAATATGGAAAAAAACAGGTTTGGTAAAGTTTGTTTTCTATTCTAACTAAAACGCTTTGAATAGTTTTAAAAAAAAGAGTAAAGCATATAACATCGACTAAATAATTGTTATTTATAACTTTTTCTGTTAAAGTATTTGCAAATTGTAAGTTTTAAATTTAATCATCTTATTGTAGGCTTTCTCTAAATAGAACTGCTTAATTTTCTAATATTATCAAATTTATTATTTTTAATTCTAATGGAGCTAACTCCATTAGAATTAATTTGTGCATATTTTATTGGAGGTATTTTTACCTAGTGCGTCATGCGGTCTAAAATGATTATAATCATCCATCTAAATTTGTGTTTGTTCCCTTACTTCCTCTAGGTATTCAAAAATATATTTGTTTAAACACCTCTTTTGTAACTACCATTAAATATTTCAATAAACGCATTTTGAGTTGGTTTCTCTGGTTGTATGTATTTAAACGCTATATCATACATTAAACTCCAATTGGCTGTTATTCTTGCTATAAAATCTGCGCCATTACCCATGCGTACACTTTAGGTTTACCTCTTTTGTTGATTAAATGATTAAGAACCCAAATAATAAGGTTACTGGGCAAGGAATAATCTATTTCTATAAAAAGAACTTCTCTGTAGTAATCATCAATAACATTAAACCCTCTAAAGCGTCTACCGCTCTCTAAAACATCAGTTACAAAATCGATACTCCAAGTATGATTTAATTCTTCAGGAACTTCTAGAGGCTCTTTAATCCTTTCAAGTAAGCGTTTCTTTACTGTTATGTGTAATGATAAATTTAATGATTTATAGTAAAATCATTATAATTTGTCATATATTTTTGTGTCTTTAAGTATGGCATATTCATTAGATTTCAGAAAACAGTTTTTTTAAAGTAAAGCAAATTGGTTATCAAGATTGTTGTTTAAATTCAGAATATTTCTCTATGAATTTATTGACAAACGTCCAATAGTCAATGTGGATGAAAGTAGTTTTGCTTTGGATGCCTCTAAAGATAAAGGGTATAGTTTTAAAGGACAAAAATGCTATGCTAAAAAAGATTGGCATGCAAAGGGGCGTATTAATGCCATAGGTGCTATAGTAGATTTTAAATTGTTTAATGTTTGCTTATTTGACACCAACATCAATTCAGATATTTTTTTATTTGAATATCCGTAATATATCATAATTTATAAAAAAGCATTATTTTAGAGTAAAAATAAGGTGATGAATATTTTTAGTTTTACAGCGAATTTTGGAGACGAGCAAGCTTGTATCTA
>Ga0189290_100058_pt1 | contig 112666 bp, 111 predicted proteins | sample UW140minimetaG_FD_130318 | JGI IMG/M metagenome (GOLD analysis project Ga0189290, IMG submission 130318) | Marine microbial communities from the Costa Rica Dome - UW140 mini metaG | ecosystem: Environmental > Aquatic > Marine > Oceanic > Photic zone | place: Costa Rica: the Eastern Pacific...
TGGGTTATATTGCTACAAATAAATCTACTATTCTAGCCCAGGAATCAGCTGCAACCATGGAGTCGAAATCAATCATTAGTAGCTGATTTCTATCAAATCCTTGTTGAAAATCCATAAGAAAAGTATTGAATTATAATACTATAATTCACAAAAATATCATGAAAATAGCTAGAGAAAATGATACTAGTTTTTGCGCAGTCTGACGTTTAGTATATGGCAAGTAGGGCAGGGTACAGTTACGAACTTTCAAGTCTGCACTGAGCCAAAGAGTTGTATTTTGTTTTTATCTTATTCATTTTAAAAGCCAAATCAACGATTTGGCGGTGTTGGTAAATAGCACTGAACTTTCCTAAACCACCGAAAGCCCTATTTGCTATATACATTGTTAGCACTAGTATTTATTCAATTATATTCATTTTGCTTAGTGCTTTAATTGATACTTCTTGCCTTAAAGGATTGAAATCATCTCTAGCCATATCATTTAATTTTGGACTTATTTTGGTCGCGAAGTAATAAACATTACTTTCTTTCTCAACGAAACCTACAAACCAACCAACATCTTTCTCTCCATATACAGACAATCCTGTTTTACCGCTCAATGTGTAGGAATCAGTAGATTCGATTTTTAATATGATTTTGATAGTTTCATGAGTGGATTTTGAAATTGGTAACTGTTCTTCCTTTAGTCTTTTTAAGAAGTCAACTTGTTCAAATAGACTTATTTTAGAGGATCCCATTAACCAAAAATTATCTATAGTCTCTTCGCTTATGTCCATTTGTCCAAATTTTAGCTTTTTGACATATTTCTTCATTTCTTCTACCCCAATTTTTCTAGCAAGTTCTTGGTAGCAAGGAACACAGGATGTTTGAAACGCATCTTTTAATGATAGGTCTTGTTCCCAAACAGGAAGATATCTTTCAGATCCATCCCATTTGAATATTGTTTTTTCATTTTCTAAAATATTTAATTCAAGTCCTATTATTGAATTTGGAATTTTAAAAGTTGAAGCTGGCAAATGTTGAACTCTTGATTCCGAAAAACTATTAGAGTAATAAGTGTTTTTTTTCTTGTCGTAAATTAGTATTGCTCCTTCTAAATATGAAGAGTCTAAAATTGTTTGAAATTCAGGTACTACTACTTCTGCAGGTGTATTAAATTTTACGTCTTCCTTACTTTCCTTGTTTTTGCATGAAAACATCAAAATAGGTAGTAGACTGATAATTAAATATTGCATTTGTATTTTATTAGTGCTAACTATTGTATAAACCCAACTTATTGCGTTTATATACCAAATATATGTATAATTTCACTTTGTTCTTCTGTAGGAGTACACTCTTTAAAAACGGCTTTAGTAAAACTACAATTAATATCTATTGTTAATTGGTTTAAACAAGAAATTATATAGTTAAAACTGACACTACCAAAAGGGCAATTTAGTATTTGATGCTTATAATGATTATACCCCATCAAATAGAAAAAATAGATACAAAACAATTTACAAGAATAATCACAACCTATATAAGTTCATAAAAACATGTATATTAGTATTTTACAATACTCAAAATGAGCAATACTAATATAGAAATACACGAAACAGCTTTTATTACCGCTATATTTAGGTCTACTTATGAAAATTTAAGTGGAGATTACTATGCAAAATTATGGAGTAATCAGAAAACCAATATTTGGCTTAAAGATTATTTAAGTAAAGTTTCTACAGAAGATGTTTTTACACATTGTGTAAGAAATAGATACTTTTTAGAGACTATAAAAGAACTTATAAAAGTTAATAATATTGAAGTTTTAATAAACTTTGGTAGTGGTTTTAGTATGTATCCATTTCTGTTAAATGAATCGATAATAAATATAGAAATTGATAAACCAGAAATAGTAAACTATAAAAATTTAAAAATTAATGAGTGGCAAAGAAATGAACAATTACCAAAAAGGGAAATACATCTTATAGGCGTAGATTTTAGTGAAAATTACGAACAAAACCTATTGTCAAAAATTAATAAAATAGTACAAAATAAAGCTACTTTTATATTAATAGAAGGAGTTTTATTTTTTTTAAACCAAGAAGAAACTAATAGAATTTTTAATTTTTTCTCTCAACTACAAAATATTGGAGATTATATTGGTAGTGTATCTTACCAAAAGAGCTTAAAAAAAACTATTGCTTTTAAAAACTTACTAGCATTTTTTAATGAAAAAGTATCAAAAACTAGTGTTTCAGATTATCTAACTTTAGAGGATAATTATTATAAAAATATAAAGGGTTACTCATTAATAGATCATCAAGACTATTTTAGTCAATCTAAAAAATATAACCACACTATTAAATTAGAAAAAGATGCTATTTTAAATGAGCACTTTTACCTTCTTAAAAAACATTTATAAAAAAAAGCATTCAATACGAATGCTTTTGTTTTCTACAAAATATATTAATCTATATCTATAATTGCTTCTTTAGGTTTAGCTTTAAATACATAAGTATATAGCCACATTAACGTAAATGTAGGTACAACATCTACGCCAGGAAGTATCTCTTCAAGAAATGCAACGCCTGCTGCTATTTTCCCTGTATTACCTTTATACATTTTTGTCATTAACCATGCTGCTGCCGGTGCCCATGCTAAATCTACAAATTCGCCTAACCCAGGTATAATAAAGCTAGTATAACCAACTGCATCGAAAATTATACCCATAGCTAATTTCTTGTACTTACTTGTGTTGTCTAAATTCATTCTTTAATAATTGTTTAACACTGATTATTAATCAAATAGCGTTCCAAAAAAACAATTATGACAAATTGGAAGTTATTAATTTTAAAAACTCTGTACGCGTTTCAATATTTTTAAAAGCTCCTCTAAATCCCGAAGTAGTTGTTGTAGAATTTTGTTTTTGTACTCCTCGCATCATCATGCACATATGAGAAGCTTCTATCACTACTGCTACACCTTCGGGTTTTAGTGTTTCATTAATACAATCTAAAATTTGTTCTGTTAATCGTTCCTGTACCTGTAATCGCCTTGCAAAAACATCTACAATTCTTGGTATTTTACTTAATCCAACAATATGACCATTAGGAATGTATGCAATATGAGCTTTACCAAAGAAAGGCAAAATATGATGCTCACAAAGAGAATACAATTCTATATCCTTAACAATAACCATTTCATTATATGACTCTTTAAACATTGCACTTTTTAATATTTCAGCTGCATCTTGCTCATAACCTTGTGTTAAAAATTGCATGGCTTTAGCAGCTCGTTCTGGTGTTTTTAACAAACCATCACGTTCAATATTCTCTCCTAAATCTTCAATAATATTTTTATAACAATCCTTAACATCATCAGTTACCTGCATATTATATTCTTCAAATTTTTTATACGGCATATTTATATTGTTTTGTCTTTTAGCTTATCGCTATAGTAAGTTTTTAATTTATTTATCTTTGGGTTTATAATTATTCGACAATACGATTGCTCTTTATTTTTTTCATAATACTCAAAATGATCTTCTTCTGCAAGATAAAATATATCTAATGGTGTTACTTCTGTAACTATTTTAGAATCAAAAACAGATTCGGACTCTAATATTTTTATAAAATCTTCTGCTTGTTGTTTTTGCATTTCATTATCATAGAAAATAGCAGAGCGGTATTGTGTCCCAACATCATAACCTTGTTTATTTAGTGTCGTTGGATCATGCGTTGCAAAAAAGACTTCTAAAAGTTCATTAAAAGAAATAACCTCTGAATTGAAATGTATCTGAATTCCTTCGGCATGTCCTGTTCTTCCTGAGCATACTTCACGATATGGTGGGTTTTTAATAAAACCTCCTGTATAACCTGGCACAACTTTTTCTACCCCTTTTAGTCTATTAAATACAGCTTCTGTACACCAAAAACAACCATTTGCAAACGTAGCAATCTCTTTCTTATCAATTTTCATCATGTAAATTTAGTTAAAAAAAAGTCCTTTTTAACAGTATTACCTTACATAAGAGCTCTTTTTTAACTTTAAATTATGATAAAATTATGTCAACAAAACTAGTTTTGCTATGTAAAAATGTAACAATCTGATTATAGATTTATCTATATCATATCAAGTATCAATCAATCGAGAAACCTAATGAAGTATTTATCACTTATTGCAATAGCAATATTCTTTACTATTAATCTAAATGGTCAAGAAAAAAAAGTTTATAACATTGAAAGAACTAGCTCTCCTCCTACTATAAATGGTGTTTTAGACGATACGGTATGGCAAACTGCACAAATTGCAACAGATTTTGTACAATTTAGACCTACAATGGGAGCTGTGTCACCTAAAAATAAGCGCACCGAAGTTAAAATGGCTTATGATGATTCTGGAATATACATTGCAGCACATATGTACGATAATCCAGAGGATATTATGAAACAATTTACACAGCGAGATAATTTTGGCCAGTCTGATTTTTTTGCTGCTATATTTAACCCAAATAATGATGCACAAAACAATACTGAATTTTTTGTTTTTAGCTCTGGTACACAAGCAGACGCAACGGAAAGCCCGAGTAATGGAGAAGATTTTGGATGGAATGCAGTTTGGCAAAGCGCTACAAAAATAGAGGATGATGGTTGGATTGTAGAAATGAAAATTCCATATCGTGCTTTACGATTTACGCAACAAGAGAACCCAACTTGGGGTATACAATTTCATAGACATTATAGAAAAACCAGAGAACAAAGTACTTGGAATGCTGTAGATCCTACAGCTGGAGGAGGAATAGGCTTATTTAATGCAGAATTAAAAGGGTTACAAAATTTAAAACCTCCTACACGTTTAAACTTCTATCCTTTTGCATCTACAGTTATAGATAATTTTGACGGAGAGACTGAAGATGATTATAATATTGGGCTAGACATAAAGTATGGAATTACAGAAAACTTTACATTAGACGCTACCTTAATACCAGATTTTAGCCAAGTAGGTTTTGATGATGTACAACTTAACTTAGGACCTTTTGAACAACGTTTTAATGAACAAAGGCAGTTTTTTACAGAAGGAACAGAACTATTTAATAAAGGAAATTTATTCTACTCCAGACGTATTGGAGATGCACCATCTCGTCGTGCAAATTTATCTGAAGATGAAAGAATAGATGGAGATACACCACAAAAAGTAACTATGCTTAATGCTATTAAAGTTTCTGGGAGAACAAAAAATGGTTTAGGTGTTGGTATTTTTAATGCTATTACAGAAAAAACAGAAGTAGATATTATTAATACTGCTACAAACGAAAAAAGAAGTGAAGTATTAGAACCTTTAGCTAATTATAGCATATTAGTACTAGATCAACAATTTAATAAAAACTCATCAGTAAGCTTAATAAATACTAATGTTACAAGAAATGGATCGTTTAGAGACGCTAATGTTACAGGCTTATTATTTGATTTAATTAATAAAAAGAATACCTATGGAGCAATTGCTGAAGTAAAAATGAGTAATTTAAACCTAGAAGATGGTACTCAAACAGGAATAAGTACTCGATTAGGTTTTGGAAAAAACAGTGGAAAATATCGTTTTAGTTTTAATCACGAACTAGCAGATAAAGATTATAACATTAATGATCTAGGACTCTTATTTAGAAATAACTACAGCAATTTTAATGCAAATTTTTCTTACCAAATTTTTGAGCCAACAGATAAGCACAATAATTTTAGGGTTAATTTTTGGGCTAATTATAACCAATTATATAAACCCAATACATATACAGGTAAAAATTTTGGAGGTAGTATATTCGCAATTGGTAAGAAGAGTTTAATGGCTTATGGTGGAAACTTTAATGTACAACCAGGAAAACAATATGACTATTTTGGTCCTCGAGTAGATGGAAGATATTTTATAACTGAAGATTGGTTAAACACTTCTGCATGGTTATCATCAAACTATAATAATACCTTTGCTATTGATGCTAACATAGGCTATGAAACTTTATTTGAAGAAGGAAGAACTTACCAAAGTGTATTTTTTGGTTTAGAACCTAGACTAAAATTAAACGATAACTTTATTATGATCTATGAGTTTGAGTGGGATCAAGAATTAAGAGAACGTAATTTTGTAGATTTCATTGGAGACGATATTATTTATGGTCAACGTGACCAAATAACTATAGTTAATAGTATTTCTGCCAATTATAATTTTAATTCTTTTCATGGATTAGTATTAAGTTTTAGACATTACTGGAGTACTGTACAGTATGAGAATGATTTATTTGCTCTATCAGAAAACGGTAGGTTAAATAGAGAAGATAATTATACCAAAGAAGATTTATCTGATCCAGATGTAAACTTTAATACTTGGAATTTAAATCTTACATATTCATGGCAGTTTGCTCCTGGAAGTCAATTAACTGCACAATACCGTAATCGTATATTTAATTTCGACACCAACGGTACACAAAGCTGGAATGATAGCTTAGATCAATTATTTAAACAACCTAATGGAAGTACATTTTCTTTAAAAATGGTTTATTTCATAGATTATAATAATATAAAAAACGTATTTAACAGAAAATCTAAAGCAATTTAAAGTTGTACAATTATTAGTAAAGTAGTATTTTGAAAACTTTAAAAAACAATAATGATTAAAGCAGAAAATATACACAAATACTATGATGATTTACAAGTATTAAAAGGTGTAGATTTACATATAAAAAAGGGAGAAGTTATTTCTATTGTTGGAGCTTCTGGAGCAGGAAAAACGACACTTTTACAAATTCTTGGTACTTTAGATAAAATTTCAAATAGCAATAATGGGTCTTTAATCATTAATGATAGAGATATTAACTCTTTATCCGAAAGAAAACTGGCTCAGTTTAGAAATGAACATATTGGCTTTATTTTTCAGTTTCACCAATTATTACCTGAATTTACTGCTTTAGAAAATGTTTGTATTCCTGCTTTTATAAAAAAAACACCTAAGGTATCTGCTGAAAAAAAAGCAAAAGAGTTACTCGATTTTTTAGGATTATCTCATCGTTATAATCACAAACCAAATGAATTATCTGGAGGCGAGCAACAACGTGTAGCTGTGGCTAGAGCATTAATAAATAACCCTGAGCTAATTTTTGCAGATGAGCCTTCTGGTAATCTTGACAGTGAAAGTGCTGAAAATTTACATAACTTATTTTTTGAATTAAGAGATAAATTTGGTCAAACTTTTGTTATTGTAACTCACAATGACGAATTAGCTAACCTCGCTGATAGAAAACTTACAATGGTAGACGGAAAAATAGTAGCCAATTAACATAACATGCTAGCTATACTAAATGACATAATAAACTATTTAAAAGCTCCTAATTGCACACATCTAGAAAAACTTACAATTAAAGATAAAGTTATAATAGTCGCTTATTCACTAATAATATCTTTATTTATAGGTTTCTTTTTAGCTATTATTATTGGGCTTACAGCATTAATTACTGGGTTAGACATAGGCAAACATGCCTCAAACGATTTGTTTGAAAACTATACACCCACCATGATTGTTTTTTTAGCAGCTATTGCTGCTCCTATAATTGAAGAGTTAATTTTTAGAGCTCCAATACGATTATTTTATAAATTCAGAAGCTCTTTTAAATATATCTTCTATGGTTTTGCTATAGTGTTTGGCTACATTCATATATTAAATTATGAAACGACCATGGGTGTTTTAATGGCATCTCCAATACTTGTAGCCCCACAAATATGTTTAGGCCTTATTTTAGGTTATTTAAGAGTAAAATTAGGGTTAATTTATTCTATTTTATTGCATATGCTATATAATGCCTGTATAATAATTCCAAGTGTTTTATTTTTAAAATTTTAAAATATCACATGTATTTACTGTTTAATAATAGTAAAAAGGTTAAATTAAAAAACAACATAATAACGGAGTTATCATACATTGAAAGAGTTAATTGATAAAATAAAAAGCATTATTCCTCTAAATATTGAGGCACAAAAGCATCTTTTTTCTATAGCTAAAGAAAAAACAATCACTAAAGATCAAGTATTAATTAGCCAGGGACAAAATGTTAAAAAAACATTTTTTGTAACAGACGGTTGTTTACGGTCATACTGTATATGATAAAGATGGTAAAGAACATACTTTACAATTTGCTATAAAAGAATGGTGGATTAGCGATTTTATAGCTATTTACACTAATGAAGTTGCTTCACTCACAGTAGAATCTATAACAAACTCTAGTATTATAGAATTTAATGCTCAGGAACTAAATAAAGTATTAACATTATATCCTGAATTCGAATTTTTTCAAAGAAAAAATTTAGAACGTCATGTAGTTAGCTTACATAAAAGGATTTTAAATCAACTTCAATTGTCTGCTTCAGAAAGATATCATTTGTTTTTAGAACAATATCCAGATATAGAACGTTACATACCAAATTATCATATTGCTTCCTACTTAGGAATTACTCAACAAAGCCTAAGTCGTATTAGAGCTGAAAAAGTAAAAAAATAGCTTTCTTACCATAGGGTAATTTTTTCATGATAACTCTAATATATTTTTGTAGACAATTGAAAAGTACAAAAAATTATGCTGAAAAAAATATTAGGAATAGCTCCTAAATTAGAATCGGATGGATCGTATAGTCCATCAAAACTTGCTTTAAAATTAGCAACTGTTGTTAAAACTGATTTTGAATACATTCCCTATATAAAATACCAAGGAAAAAAATCAAAAATCTTGGTAATATTTACCGAAGAAAAAAACATGAAGATGCAAAATGGAAAACTGTTTTCTACAGGAAATCACCCAGTAGAAACCCTACTTCCTTTGTTGCATCTTAAAAATGCAGGTTTTAATTTTGAAATTGCAACTCCCACAGGTAAACCAGTAGTTTTAGAAATGTGGGCCTTCCCAAAAGAAGATGACTATGTAAAAAAGATTTATAATGAACTTAAACCAAGTTTTAAAAAGCCAAAAAAACTTTCTGATTTCATTGATACTTCTCTTATAAATGTAGATTCCTATGCTGCGGTTTTTATTCCGGGCGGACATGGAGCTATGTTAGGAATTCCTACGGATGAAAATGTAAATCATATTTTAAATTGGGCACATCAAAACAAGTTGTTTACAATAAGTATATGTCATGGTCCTGCTGCACTTTTAGCAACAACACTTAATAATCAGGAATTTTTATATAAAGGCTACAATATGTGTGTCTTTCCCGATTCTATAGATAAGAAAACACCTATAATTGGCTATTTACCTGGTAATATGCCTAGAGCTTTAAGTGAAAAATTAAAAAAATTAGGAGCTAATATTGTAAATACTAAATCGGACGATACGGTATGTTTAGACAGAAAACTAATTACTGGAGCAAGTCCATTGGCATCAAATGCATTGGGAAAACTTGCTGCTAAAACATTATTAAAAGAATTAAATTAATAAAAATAATATAAATGGAGTTATTAGATAAACTAAATTGGCGCTATGCTACAAAAGCAATGAATGGTGAAAAAGTGCCCCAAGCAAAAATTGATAATATAATAGAAGCCATATCATTAGCACCAACATCAAGTGGGTTACAACCTTTTGAAGTTTTTATAATTAAAAATCAAGAAATAAAAGAAAAAATAAAGCCAATTGCATGGAACCAATCTGTAATTACCGATTGTTCTCACTTGTTTGTGTTCGCTGCCTGGGATACTTATACAGCTGATAGAATTAATAAAATGTTTGATTTAACAAATACTGTAAGAGGCTTTAAAAATGAAGGTTGGGAAAATTATAGACAAATGCTATTAAATAATTATCCTCAAAAAAATGCTGAAGAGAATTTTAATCACGCAGCAAAGCAAGCGTATATTGCTTTTTCTCAAGCTATTGCTGCCGCTGCATTCGAGCAGGTTGATTCAACTCCTTTAGAAGGTTTTGATCCTTCAGAGTTAGACAATATTTTAGGTTTAAAAGAAAAAGGACTTCGAAGCTGTGTTATGTTAGCTATAGGATACAGAGATTCTGATAACGATTGGTTGGTCAACCTCAAAAAAGTAAGAAAAAGTAGAGAAGATTTAATTACAGAAGTTAATTAAAATAAACACTATCAATAAAATTAGCGATTAGATAACAAACTCTAATCGCTATTTAAATTCATTACTAATATCTAAACGTCGATTGGGACAAAACATCCTGCATACATTATCAAATAATTTGTAAATTCGTTTTCTAAACTCCAATTAATGCTTATAATATTACTTTCTTGGTTTTATATATTTATAGTAGCACTAACTGTAGGAATAACTATAAAACAGCTTTTAAAGCTTGATACATTAGATCCAATTATCACTTTATTTTTTGGGTTATTTGGTATAACCCTTTTTACAGGTTTTTGGGCTATATTTTTACCAATAAATAGTACATATCAGGTTATTCAAATATTAATAGTTTGCCTTCTTTTTTACTATAACAAATCACTAATATTAATAGAGTTAACAGATTTAAAACAACAGTTTAAATCATTCTCTGTTTTTTTTAAGAGTAGTTTTATTGTTTTATGCGTTTTAGCATTAGCACAATGTGCCTCCCCTCCTTTTGTAATAGATAACGAATCATATTACGTACAAACCATAAAATGGTTAAACGAATATGGATTTGTAAATGGCTTAATAAACTTACATGTGTTTTTAGGACAAACTTCTGGATGGCATATATTACAAAGTGCTTTTAACTTTAGTTTTTTATACAGCTCAATAAATGATATTAGCGGCTTTTGTTTACTTCTTGGTAATTTCTATGCCATTAGCAGATTAAACTATTATGTAAAATTCAATCAAAAAAACACATTAGACCTTATTATTGGATTATTCCCTTTATTTAATGTTTTTTTCTTTCAATTTATAAGTGCTCCGTCTGCTGATATTGCAATATATGTAGTAGCTATAATTGTTTTTCATCAGTTTATAATCTGTTTTAAAGCTTATAATAAATCAATTTTTATAACTTTAGCTTTCCTTAGTATTTTTGCTTCTTTTATAAAACTTACAGGAGTATTTTTATTTTTATTTACTATTGTTATTTACTTAAAATATTTTTTAAAAACTAAAACACATACATTATTAATAAGTGGACTAGGTACTATAACATTGTGTTTGTTTATTATTAAAAACTTAATAATAACTGGGACTATTTTATATCCTCTTCATGGCATTATAGAGACAAGTTGGAGCTTACCTGAAACTATTGCCGAATATATTTCAAACTACTCTAAAGCATCAACATATAATTTAACTATTGAAAACTATAATACAGCTTCAAAAGTAGATTTATTTAAATACTGGTTATTACTCCCTAAATTAGATGGCATTCTAAATAAAATGATGATATTATTACTATTGATTATTCCATTTATAATAGGAAAATCAAAACATAAAAATGCTTTTCTTTTTATTTTCGGAATCTCTATTATTAATTTAATTGTCATTTTTAATTTTTCGCCTCAATATCGATTTTTTTTTCCTTTCTTAATGATATTATTATTAATTATTTGCGCGCAAATAATTAAGTCTGATAGATTTATTTATCTAGTTCAAATTGGGGCTATGAGTTTAATACTCATACCTCTGTTCTATCCAATAAACAATGCCAATTTAACAAATACAACCTATCATACAGTACCTAGTACGTTCTCATTAAAATATGTTTTTTTTCCTCATAAGAATACAAAATATAGTAGCAAGCATGAAACTATTACTGTTGGTAACTTAGAGTTAAATGCTCCTATAGAAATTGATTTTTTTTGGGGAACAAGCAATGTTCCACTTCCCGCTTTAAAAGAAGAACAGCTAGACTATTTTAGTTCTTACTTTAATACTATTCCACAATTAAGAGGAAAAACATTAAAAGAAGGATTCTATTCAAAAAATTTATTAAATGACTAAAAATGAGCTTAAAGATTTTCTAGATTCAAAAGTAGAACAATACAATAACTTAAATTTTATTGAAAGTGATCCAATACAGATTCCTCATCAATTTAATAAAAAAGAAGATATTGAAATTGCTGGTTTTTTAAGTGCAACTATAGCATGGGGAAATCGTAAAAGTATAATTAAAAATGCTAATAAAATGATGCATTTATTAGAACAATCCCCATATGATTTTGTTATAAACCATACAGATTCTGATTTAGAAAAATTAAATTCATTTGTTCATCGTACTTTTAATGGTATAGATTTTATAACCTTTATAAAAGGATTACAGCATATTTATAGATCATATGATGGGCTAGAATCCATATTTACTAAATATGCAAAAAAAGATTCATTACAAAATGCAATTCATCACTTTAAACATTATTTCTTCGAAATTGAGCATTTACAACGTACACAAAAACATATTAGCGACCCATTAAAAAACTCCGCTGCAAAACGTATTAATATGTTTTTACGTTGGATGGTACGTAAAGATGCTTCAGGAGTAGATTTTGGGATATGGAATACTATCTCGCCAGCTGCATTATCATGTCCATTAGATGTTCATTCTGGAAATGTAGCAAGGAAATTAGGGTTATTAAAACGAAAACAAAATGATGGTAAATCCCTTTTAGAGTTAGATACGGCATTGAGAAAACTAGATAATGTGGATCCAGTAAAATATGATTTTGCACTTTTTGGTCTTGGCGTTTTCGAAGGATTTTAGCTCTTAACCAAGTATTCCTATAGGCTAAACAAACCTAGAAGATAAATTTAATAGCGACAATAAAACTTTATTTACTTCACTAGTAGTCAAATTAGTGTTAGTTTTTATATATTTGCACGCGTCCAAAAAAAAAATTTAACCGATTAACTCTAAATGAAGCATTCTTTCAAATTCAAAAAATCTGAAATTAAATCTGTATTTCAACAGAAATTAGGGATTAAAAATGTGTCTATTGAAAATAAAAATGATGTTTTTAATGCTATAGGCATTCTTTTAAACTTTAACGAGTTAGAAAAGTTTTTTACTCCGGTAGATTGTTCTTATGGTTTCTTTAATAATCAAGTTATTTTCACATTACAATTACTAGAATCTAAAAACAAAAAAGACTTCTTTATTCACATTAAAGAATTTGAAGCCTTTATGGAACTATAATAACCTTATTTTATAGTATACAATATACTGCTCGGTAAGATTATTCTTATTGAGCTTTTTTTTGCGATTAAAAAGTTGAGCTTATATAATACGATAAAATTATCTTATAAACCTTGGGTTACTTATATAAAAAGGTTATAAATGTATAGCTAATTATAACTTAATAAAATTCATTTCTAATCCTTAACTTTGTTATTATACAATAGAAATAAATTCACAATTTTAAGATAAAATTCCTTTATGTAGTTTTGAGGAATAATACAATGATAAACATACATAATAAAACATTACAAGATTTAGAGTTTTCAACAGTTTTACAACAAGTAAGCGAGTACTCTATTACCCATTTAGGTAACACAAAAACTCTAGAAATAACACCATACAAAGATAAAGACACACTTTTAAATGAGTTACAACTTACAAATGAGTATGTCTCTTCTTATTACAATGACAACCGTATACCAAATCATGGTTTTGATACTGTTTCTAAAGAATTACAATTACTTCGTATAGAGAACACATATTTAGAAACTCACAGTTTAAAAAAATTGGTATCCATTTCTATTACAAGCAATGATATTATTCTTTTCTTCAAAAAATTCGAAGAATATTATCCAAACTTAAATGAATACTCTTCAAATATAGAAATTACAAAAGCCATAATAGAAAAAGTAGATAGTATTGTAGATAGATTTGGTGATGTAAAAAATAATGCCTCTCTTTTACTAAATGAAATAAGACAAAGTATAGGTAGACTTAAAGGTAAAATAAATTCTAGTTTCATTTCTGCTTTAAATACATATCATAATTTAGAGTATTTAGATGATATAAGAGAATCTGTTGTAGATAACAAACGTGTTTTAGCTGTTAAGGCCATGTATCGTCGTAAAGTTAAAGGTGCTATAATGGGTGGTAGCAAAACAGGCAGTATAGTTTATATAGAACCGGAAACGACATTACAGCATACTAGAGAACTTAATAATTTAGAATACGAAGAAAATGAAGAAGTTATTCGCATATTAAAAGAAGTAACAAATTACTTACGTGACTTCTCTCCTCTTATAGAACAATACCAGGATTTTTTAACATCTATAGATGTCATTTCTGCTAAAGCTAAATATGCTAAATCTATGAATGCCATTCTTCCTGAAATTGTAACTAATAGACATTTATACCTAAGGGATGCTTACCACCCTCTACTATATTTAAATAATTTAGAGAGTAAAGAAAAAACATTCCCTCAAACCATTAAATTAAATGATAATAGTAGAATAATAGTTATTTCTGGCCCTAATGCAGGAGGAAAAAGTATTACATTAAAAACTGTTGGTTTATTACAGTTAATGCTTCAAAGTGGTATGCTCATTCCTGTGCATGAAAGAAGTAAAGTTAGTCTCTTCGATCGCGTTTTAACAGACATAGGAGACAATCAGTCTATAGAAAACCATTTAAGTACCTATAGCTATAGACTCAAACAAATGAATTATTTCTTAAAGAAGTGCAACAAAAACACCCTCTTTCTAATTGATGAATTTGGAACAGGTTCTGATCCCGAACTAGGAGGAGCTTTAGCTGAAACGTTTTTAGAAGAATTTTATTCTAGAGGAGCATTTGGTATTATAACAACACATTATGCCAATCTTAAAATTCTTGCTACTGAAAAGGATGAGATGATTAATGCTAACATGATGTTTGACGAACGTACGTTGGAACCTTTATATAAATTAGCTCTAGGGCAAGCTGGTAGTTCCTTTACTTTTGAGGTTGCTCAAAAAAATGGAATTCCTTATGGCTTAATTAATAGGGCCAAAAAGAAAATAGAACGCTCTAAAGTTCGATTTGATGCAACGATAGCTAAATTACAAAAAGAGCGCTCTAAGCTAGAAAAAACATCAGAATCTCTTAAAGTTAACGAAAAGAAAAAACAATCTGAAGCGGATAAGTTAGAATCCATAAATGAAAAAATACAACGCAAACTTGAAAGTTATCAAGAACTGTATGACAGTAACCAGCGTTTAATTTATTTAGGTCAAAAAGTTAATGACATTAGCGAAAAATACTTTGAAGATAAAAAGAAACGCGAATTAATGGCAGAACTCTTTAGATTAGTACAAATAGAAAATTCTAAACGTAAAAAAATTTCTGCCAAACGTAAAAAGGCTATTAAAGCTAAAGAAACTCAAATAAAAAAAGAAGTTGAAAAAAAGGTAGAAATCATTAGAAAGAAAAAGAAAGAAGCTAAGAAAAAAGAAGTTAAAATAGAAAAGCCAAAACCTATATTAAAATTAGGAGATAGAGTACGAATGCAAGATGGTAAAGCCATAGGTACCATTGACTCTATAGAAAAAGGTAAAGCCATTGTAAATTATGGTATTTTTACGACTAATGTAAATGTTGATACATTAGAACTGGTTGAAGCTGCGAAATAATTTAATTATGACTATTGATTTACCTAACGATAAAAAATTAATTTTGTTTGATGGTGTATGTAACTTATGCAACACAACTGTGCAATATGTTATTAAACACGATAAAAAAGATATCTTTCGTTTTGCTCCTCTACAAAGTAATATCGGTCAGCAAATAATTGAAACGTTTAATATTGATGTAGAAAAAACAGATTCTATTTTATTATACTCCAAACCTCATGGTTTAAAAAGTAAATCATCTGCTGCATTACTTATTGCTAGCAAATTAGGTTTTCCCATTAACCTTCTAACTATATTTTTTATTATACCTAGTTTTATTAGCAATAAAATATACGATTACATTGCAAAAAACAGATACAAATGGTACGGTAAAAAAGAATCTTGTATGATTCCTACCAAGGAATTAAAAGCTAAGTTTTTAGATTAAAATAATACATTATTAGTTATAAAAAGTAAAAGTCTGAATAATAATATTATATTCAGACTTTTATTTATTATTATATTAATTATTCTTAACAAATATTATTTTTTCTCTTTTTAGAAGCTATTAAGTTAAAGAAAGAATTCTTGTTAAAGTTTTCAATATCTAAATCTTCTATTTTCTTTACTCCTTTTACACTTATCACAAATGCTTTTGTTTTTTCTATAGATTTATCTTTTTTACTATTTAAAGTATCATTAGAAGTATTTTTTACACTTAATACCTCATTAGACTGGGCAGATATAAGAGTTATTGTAAAAAAAAGTATTATGGAAGCAATAAGTTTCATGATTTCAACAATCTATTATTACTGCTAATATATACAGGCTTTTAGCATAAGTAATAAAAAAATCGTTAAAGAACATAAGTATTTGATAAAGCATATATTAATGCATAAAACAACGATGAAATACATAATAAATATGCGGCAATTATAAAACCTCTTTCACTCATTGAAAAAATAGTTTCACTCACTAAAACAACTACTTCCCTTAAAATAGGTTTTACATAACTCTAAAGAATAATACATTTAAATATCATTTTGAGGTTGGTTAGAAGTCTCAAAGCACAATATAAGGTTAACTTAATCCTTACCTCGGTTGGTAAGGAACGAATTAAGTTCTTTTAAAATATATTTTAGTCCGTATTTTAAAAGTTTCAGTTTTGGTAATTCTGATTAGACATAATTATTTTTGTTGCTTTGAGTCTTTTTTTGCATAAAAAATGCCTCTAAAATAGAGGCATTTATATAATATATGATTTAATTATAATTATTAATTAGCACCTTCTGGTAATTGTTGCGTAAACGTATAAGTTGAAACTGGTGGTCCTCCAAATACAGAGTTTGATGGGTTATTAAAGATATTATTTCTTAATGATAGGACATCACTATCTCCACCTGAATAAACAGTAAAACCATCCATATTAACATCTGTTGCAAAATACCCTATAGACTTATAAGTTGCTATAGGAGGTCCTCCAAATACAGAGTTATTAGGGTCATTAAACACTTGAGATCTAATAGAAGGTGTGTCAGATAATCCACCTAAATAGTTTAATCTTCCATCCCTATTTGCATCTCCAGCCCACATAGCTACTGTGCCTGTTGGAATTCCAAAAGAGGTCTGAGCATCTGTACCAAAAGTAATTTGATTGTTAATATCTGTGAAATCTACAGTAGCAGAACCACTTGACAAAGCAATTGTATTAGATGTCATAATTGCTAAGTGATTACGGTGTTTTATTGCAACATAATAAGATTTTGTAGCAATATTAAATTCTAAAGGGGAAACACCATCTACTCCAACAACATTACCATCTCTTTGCAGTAAAGCAGATTGACTAGCTTCTACTAATTGATTATTGTTAGCGTCTCTTAACTCTACTAAAACCCAGTCTACGATGTTATCATTTGTTGTACCTGTTCCAGATGTTCCTCCATCATTAAACACAGTAGAAGCACATGTTGCCCCATCACCATAAGGGGATGTTGTTGGTAAATAAGAAGTTCTTAAATCATCTCGCATTAAACTACCTCCTCCATTATTTAACAAAGCTCCTTGTAAAAATACTACTGGGTCAACTCGTATTAATAACGCTACAGTTCCTTGGTGAAATCCTTGTGTTAAAGTTGTTGTACCATCTGTAATAGTAGAAACAGCTAATTCTCCTACTGTAAAATCTAAGCTTACAGTTCCATTAGTTAACGTTGTTCCGGCAGAACCTATTACCTGACGTTCTATACTCTGTGCATGCATTTGAAATGCAATAATAAGAATTCCTAATCGAACAATATTTTTAATCATATCTTTATGTTTTGTTAGTTTGTTTGTTTGTTTTAACGTGTAATTTAAATATTACACTAACAGGTTTTATACTGATTAATATAAATCAAAAATACAAATTTCTAATAAACAATACTTTTTTTTCGATGAAAAGCTTCGATGAAAAGCAAAGTATTATGTGTATTCTGTTAGTTATAAAAATTTAAACTTTCACTATGTATCAACTAGACAGCTATTTTTTAATTTACCCTATTAATATTTTAACTTTTACTTAAAAAATTATTTATCTAATAAACAGTTTCATCAATCTCATTTTTAAAAAGCTATTGGATAAAAAACTAAATCACTTTTTAGAAGTAATAAAGTAAACTCCAGTTAATAGTATTATTGCTGAAAAAATAGATTGCATAGTTAAATTTTCATCTAATATATACCAACCTAAAAATAAAGCTATTATAGGATTTACATAAGCAGAAGTTGCAACTTTCTCTGGAGATACATTTTTTAATAAATAATTAAAAGCTGTAAATGCTACAATACCTCCAAAAACAATCAGTAATACAATAGACCATTTTGTTTCTACAGACCAATAAATTGGAAAAACCCAAATTTCATTAAGTAGTAAGCTAAAACATGCCAGCATTATTCCTGCAGTAAGCATTTGATAAGCTGTACTTATAAAATAACTTGATGGTAAATTAGCTTTAGATACATAAATACTGGCATAGCTCCAACCCAGGACACAAGTTAAAACCATAATAACTCCTATAGCACTTTCTTCATTAAAAGATAGTTCCTTCTGACAGACTAACAGATACATTCCAACAAAACCTAAAACCACACCAATTATAGATTTTAACTTCATTCTTTTTTTATCCATAATTCTCATTAATAAAAGAACAAATAAAGGTTGTGAAGCCGCTAATAATGCTGCAAAACCACTATCTAAATATTTCAAAGCCCATACAAATACTCCATTTCCATATACCAAAAATAAAAAACCAACAATGGCGCTATTTAAAAGCTGTTTTCTGGTAATAGATAAAGACAAGTTCATAAATTTTGCAATAATAAAAATTAATATGCTTGCAGTAGTAAACCTAAAAGATGATAACATTAAAGGAGGCAATTCTTTAACTGCTATTTTATTTAGCATATATGTAGAACCCCAGATAAAATATATAGCAATGAATGCTAAAACAATAAGAACTTTAGAAGTTGTTTTTGACATTTAATAGATTAATTCTGAGTAAAACTAAATAATTATTTTAAAGGTAACATGAATATATTTCTTTTTTAATATTGTGTTCATCTATTAGTTATAATAAAAAACAAGGCTTCTAGAAAATTATTTTGTAGGGTATTATATGCTTTAGTTGTGTTATATGTATTAAGAGTTTCTATAGGATTGGATTAGAAACTGATTCGCACAAAAGCACCTGAACAATAGTTAGCAAATATTAAAACCAAATATTAAAATTAAAAAGAGATGAAACAATTTTACATTCTAATGATTCCGTACTTATTGAATTTAAGCTTTCTAAACGCTCAAACGACATTCGACTGGGACACCAATTCAACTGACAATGGAGACAACATAACTGAAACAATAGATGGAATAACTGCTACTTTTACAGGACCTACTACGAATACTACAATAGAAGATATTAGTGGATTTGGTGGTAGTTCTGGTAATATTATTTTAATATCTAGTTCTACTTCACTTGCAAATGAAGTAACATTTAGTTTTAGTGAACCTGTAGATGTTACTTCTATTTTAGCACTCGAAGCTGATGCATCCAATATAGATTATACTTTTACACCAACTGGCGGAACAAACTCGCCTATTACACAATCTTTAACTGGTGGATTTGCCTCTGTAACACTTAATTGGACAGAAGTAACATCTTTTACAGTTACTTCAACTGGTGCTTGGTATGGATTTGATGATTTAATTATAAATGACAATTCTTTATCAACAAATGATTTTACATCAAAACGGATAAAAGTTTTTCCTAACCCATCTAGTAATTTCATTAAAATAAATGGGTTAACTACAGTAGAAAATTATGAAATATACAATACTATAGGTCAAAAAGTTAGAACAGGGACAGTTGTTGAAAATGAAAAAATTGATATTCAGAATCTAATAAATGGAATATATTTCTTAAAGCTTGAAAAAACAAATTCAATTAAATTCATAAAAGAATAAAAAACAAATGCATAACAATGTATAAATGTTGGCAGTAAGCTAAAACCAGAACTACTACGCAATCAAAACAATATAAATGCATCTATACAATAAAACAACATCTTATGCGATTTCCTGTTGAGACGATGTGTAAAGTATTAAAAATAAGTAAGAGTAGTTACTACCATTGGTTACAATCAGGTCCAAGTAAATTATGGTTAGAAAACCAAAAGTTTAGTAGTCTCATTAGCTCGATCTTTGAATTTAGTCATCAAAGCTATGGTTCTCCTAGAATACAATCAGAACTAAAAGCTTTAGGTTATAAAGTATCTAAGCCTAGAGTTGCTAAACTAATGAAAGCTAATTACTTATTCGCAAAAAGAAAACGTAAGTATAAGGTGATTACAGATAGTAATCATAACTATCCAATAGCACCTAATTTACTTAACCAATGTTTTAAAGTAAATAGACCAAATCCAGTATGGGTTAGCGACATCACTTATATCAATACAAAACAAGGCTGGCTTTATATTACTGTAATTATTATTGATTTGTTTAGTCGAAAAGTTAAATGTTATGGTAACTCAATCAATGAGTCGAAAAGGTAATTGCTGGGATAATGCTGTAGCTAACAATGGCTATAATTAATAAGGGGTTTGGAGCTTAACCAAAAGTAATTGCTTTTAAACTAAGCCCGCCAAATCTTTTGATTTGGTTTTAGAACACAAAAGATAAAACAAAATAAAAAGTTTTGGCTAAGTGCTTAATCGGAAATTAATTACTTTTAATTTCCGTACTAACCATAGCCTAAACGTTGTGTGTAATTATACACGAAATCATCTTAAAAATATAAAAAAGAATGAAAACTAAATTATTTTTAACGGGATTCCTTTTTAAAGTGCTATTAATTAGTGCGCAAGTTGGAATAAATACTACATCTCCGAATAATAATTCTATCCTTGATATTGTAAGCGCAGATAAGGGTGTTTTAATACCTCGTCTAATATTAAATGATGTGAGTACAGCAGCCCCTTTAACAGTTCCTATGACTGATGGAATTCTAATTTATTCTGAAGGAGGAATTGAATCCGATGGATTTTATTATTGGGAAAGTGATAAGTGGAACCCTATTGGAAGAGCCCCTAAAAAGACTTATACAGTATTAACTTCTGGTGGAAATTTAACTGTTCCTCATTTGATTCCGAGTGATACAGATAAGTTTGAAACCTTTGATGGGAATTGGGCTAGTAGTTTTGCACTTCCAAATGCAACTGATAGTAATAATAATAACAGAGTAAATGAACTAATTACTGTTCAAAAATTATCTACACTTGATGTTGTTATCTCAAATATAAATACGGATATGACGAGTAATCTAACCTTAACTGGAACTCAGAGTGCTTTGTTTATGTTTGATGGAACTAAATGGATTCATATTAAAACATCTAATTAATAAGTCGAGTAGGTAAAGGGGAATCTCACCCCTAAACCTCTCTCAGAACCGTACGTGATAGTCTCCCATCATACGGCTCTTCGAAGTCTAACCCTATGGACGAAAACCATATTGCCAGTGTATGAACAGGTTTGGATAGTGCTTATACACTTTCCTGAGCCAGTCCCACGCTAACTTTCTTGGTTTTTGTCTAAACCTTCGATACTTGTTTATCACCCATTTTAGCAATCTCATATTCAAAAGTCGCATCGCTCTTTTCAATCCTACTTTACTGAACCTCCCATTATAGTTAATCCACCCTCGTAATTTAGGGGAGACTATATGAGCCAGATCTTGTATACGTAAATGAACCATACGATGCAGTTTGAGTTCCCTCAACACCTCTCCTACTCGTTTGCAGGCGGTCTTGCTCATAGTTGGTGTAAACACCAGCTGCAAGTGTCCCCACTTGGCTCGGGTTCTTCGGGTTTTAAAGGTAAAACCTAAGAAGTCGAACGTGCGGTATTGAACCTTAAACGGTGGGTGATACTTTTGATTTCTCTTACAGTATACAATCTTTGTCTTCTCTCGATGGGCCTCTAGTTTACATCGTTTCAACCTTGTTTTAACTTGTTCTAGTAAGCGTAGTGCTTCCTTAAAGTCTTTACAGTGGATCACTATATCATCCGCATACCTTTCAAATGGTACTTCAGGATAATGTTTTGCCATCCATTTGTCAAACACAATGTCCATGAAAATATTGGCTAACACAGGACTGATTACTCCGCCTTGTGGTGTGCCTTTTCTTTCATTCTTTCGTAAGCTACCATCGGTTTGCAATACATCTGCCTTCAGCCACCTTTCTACATATAACAAGATATGCTTCTTGGTGCTGTAGTGACCTACGGCTTTTAACATCAGCTCATGGTCGATGTTATCAAAGAAGCCTTTGATGTCCAAATCGATAACCCAGTTGTACTTCATACAATTTTCTTTGCATTGTCGTACTGCTTGGATTGCACTCTTTTTAGGACGATAGCCAAAACTATTTTCACTAAAATGAGGTGCTACGATTTGTTCCAACTCTTCTCTAATTACCATTTGAGCTGTTCGATCACATACTGTAGGAATCCCTAACAGGCATTTTGTGCCATCTATTTTTGGTATTGCTACCTGTTTGACCGCTGGAGGATGGTAGCTACCTGAGGCTAACCTGTTCCATATCGGATACAGTCGTTTCTACTTCACAGCAAAGTACGCTATATCGTTTCCTAGACGCTCAGTTCCATATCCTGAAAATACAGCACCTCTAGGTGGTTTGACTAGTCTGCCTAATCAGTCCTTGCCGATAGTCCAAATCGCTTACAACAAAAATTTCTGTGAGACCTCTGAGTCTTTCTCAGCTCGTTTCCCCTTTGATTATAAGTGCCTATCATCTCTTTTACAGTTTTGTTACTCTTTTCAAAGAACTATTTCTTATATTGTATCCCAGAGTAACGCAGGATACACAACGATTTGCCAACACAATGTATAGTGCATACCCTTCGGGATACGCACCATACACGAACCGTTGTAAACAATTATGACCCGTCCTAAATAAAGGCTACATAATTTTAAACATTATGTATAGAAATGACAAAGTAATTAGACGGTATTCAGAACCTTTTAAACTGAAGATTTTAGCCGAACTTACCACCGGAAAACACACAAAGAGCGAACTTTGTAAACTCTACTCTATTGCTCCTACAACGGTCAATGAATGGATTAAAAAGTACAATCGTAAAGACTTAATGAATACCAGAGTAAAAGTGGAAACTAAAGACGAAATATCAAGAATCAAGGCTCTTCAAAAAGAGATTCAACAGCTTAAAAAACTATTACTTAAAAAGGATCTGGATGCTATGGTGTTAGATTCTTACCTAGAAGTAGCTGCTGAAGATCTAGGATACAAATCTGTTAATGAACTAAAAAAAAAGCTAAGTATAAAGCCTTAATTAAAGCCAAAGATAAATCTAAGGGATTTGTTTCTTTAACTACTATAAGTCATTGTTTTGGACTTAAACGTGATGCGTATTACAAATACAAAGCTAGAGCTGATAATCGTTTAAAGCTAGAACAACAGATCATAAGCATTGTTAATAAAAGACGCAAATCCCTGCCTAGAGAAGGTGTGCGTAAGCTTACAAAAGCTTTAGATATAGATTTTAACAAAGCTAATATTAAAGTTGGTAGAGATTCTTTATTTAATGTGCTCAGAAAATATAAAATGCTAACACTTAGAAAGAAAACCAGTGCAAGAACAACAAATTCTTATCATCGATTTTATAAATACAATAACATCATAAAAGATGTGAAAGTGACAAGACCAAATCAAGTTTGGGTGTCTGATATCACATACATCAGAACCATAAAAGGCTTTTGTTATTTGGCTTTAATAACAGATATGTACTCCCGTAAAATAGTTGGTTATGACCTTAGTGATAGCCTAGAACTAAAAGGTTGCGTGAGAGCTCTTAATAAAGCTATTTATAATAGCTAAAGACATTAATGGACTAATACATCATTCCGATAGAGGTATACAATATTGCAGCAATGTTTACACTCAAATTTTAAAAAGAAAAAAGATAAATATTAGTATGACAGAAAAAATCATTGTTACGAAAATGCAATGGCAGAGCGTGTAAATGGGATTTTAAAAGATGAGTTTTATCTCGACCAGACCTTTGAAAACGTGGCTCACGCAAAAAGAGCTGCAAAAAATGCAATTAATTTGTACAACGAAATAAGATTACATTTATCTTATAGACTATAAAACACCAAATATGGTATATAAACTATCAGCGTAAATTCAATTTTAACCTGTAGCCATATTTCAGGACTAGACATTCGTTTGGGTGCTTTTATATTAAAATCTTGTTCACTCAACATAACAAACGTTTCACTTATCGTATTTTAATTCTAAAAAGCAAGAATCTTTTATATATTTACAACTCACAAAATTAGTTTTTTTTGATTACAGTTTTTAGTTTATAAAGGGAACACTCCCAATTTTGTTCCCTTTATTTTTTCTTCTTATAATCTTTAAATATTTAATTCTTCATTGTTGATTTAGAATACAACGCATTATCTAAGTTATACACCACTATTTCAGCACTTATATCAACTTAAAATAGGTAGAAAAACGGATCAAATGAAATATATGGGGAGAATGTCTATCTTTGAGCTAAAAAGAGATTAAATTCGGATATAGAATTAGCCCGTTATCTGCTGCCCGAAGGTCTATTAGAATATTTTGAAATTGTAGCAGATAAGTCCAATTGCAGAAAAAATAAACTTCTATCTAGAAGAAAAGAATATACTTCCTCAAGAATACAAGACCCTAAGAACACAATCTAAAGGCTTTATTGCAGAAATTACTATTGAGGATTTCCCGCTTAGAGGGAAACAGGTATTACTTCATATTAAACGAAGACGTTGGACTCTGGTTGATAATGGTCAAATCATAAAAAGAGACTGGGATATGGTAGCAAAAGGAACATGCTGAGCATTGGTACTCTATGGAAAGAACCTGAAAAGATATTTAATTTTAGACGAGACCTCTTTATTCAACGGTGAACTTTACACGATTTTAACCAATAAAGAGGCTAATGGCAAAAAAGCACAGGATATGATCAATGTACTTAAGAAAATTTCTGTAGAAAGGAGAAATATGGTCAAAGAAGTTACTGTGGACATGGCTGGAAACATGAATTTGATTACTAAAAATGTTTCCCAAAAACAAAAATAGTCACAGATAGGTTTCATATACAAAAACTAGCCTCAGAAGCAGTGGAGGAAGAACATATTCGATTAAGATGGTAAGTTATTGCTACGAAAATGAAATGGTAGAACGAGTAAACGGAATACTAAAATATGAATTTTATCACGACCAAACCTTTGATAATGTGGCTCACGCAAAATGAGCCACAAAAAATGCCATTAATTTATACAATGAAATAATATTACACTTATATTTAGGCTATAAAACACCTACATATGGTATATAAAGTATCAGCGTAAATTCAATTTTAACCTGTAGCCATATTTCAGGACTAGACATTAAACAAAACTGCAAATGAAGAACATTTTAGGAATATTTATTTTACTACTTTTCTTGTCAAAATCCTATGGACAGAATATTTTTAAAATATCTGAAAATTCTGATTTGACAATTTTAGCGACAATAGATTCAACTTTGACGAAAGGGAAATCTTACTATGCACGAATAAAAAACCTGAATTCCAACGAACTGAATTATATCAAATTTGAACCTAAAACAATAATGGCTCGAGATAGAAGGTCTCGCTATGAAGTCCATTTAAATGATACGGTTTTTATTTGTTTAAATATTACAAAAGACACTCTGAAATATCAATTTTCAATTAACGAAAACCCAAAATTAATATACAATTCAATTCAAGTTTTTAAAGAACAAAAGAAAATTAAAAACAACAGAAATAGATTGAATAAACTTAAAGAATGGTTTGTTACAACATCTACAAACAATGGAATAAAACCATATTTATCAAGAATAATGCGGAATGACAAAGAACGGGATTATTTTTTTAGTTTAATTGATTTACCCGAAAATCAGTTTATATTTAATAGTTCAGAAAAGAAAATATTAACTAAAAACATTAGTCAAAGCAAATGTTTGAAATTTGAAGATTTTTATATTGTTTACTTAATGAGATACAGTTACGATTCCGAATTTGAGGAAAATTTAAAAAATATTATGGAAACTTATTGTCTTCCTTTTGGAGATGCTCAACTTCATATGATGAAAACAATTATGTTTAATAAACAAAGTGAAGAACTTGAAGAAATTTATGCTCGCTACAAAAAGAAATATTACGGAAATTTGGAAGAAGCGAAAAAAGTGTATAATGAATTTACCGATAAAATATAAATAACTATTGCCAACAAAGAACTGAGGTAAAAACCAAATAAAAATCACTTAATTTATAACCAAAGTACTTTTGTACTCACTGTTGAACGTAATATCGTTTTTAACAATTGATTTTGCATAATTCTAGGGTAACTACTGTTTTTTTTATCTGGACTAACTTTAGTACTTCTTTATTATTCCTTACAAATCCTAATGAAATTCACTATCGATTTAATATTTAAAACTCTTTTCTTTGTATTAAAGTAGGTTTTGGGAGGAACCTACTTTAATAAAAACACCTGAAATTCAGTAAGGTGTTTTTTTATTTAACTACTGTTTTAATATTCTTTATAGGGTATTTTATTCTTTAGTTTTTTTAATAGTAATGTGTCTAGATTACTTACTTTTTTAATTCATTCAAGCCCTCACTTTTTTTAGAGGGTTTGCTTTTTATAATAATATTTATTTAGCTTTAGTTTTTGCATTTTTGTTATTCGTGTTTTTGTTTCTGTAAGTTTTTATATCTATCCCCTCATGTTCTAGACATTTATAAACAGAACCTTGAGCTATATTAAAAGTTTGCCTAATAGTTTTTATTGATGTATCATCATTTTTCCACATACTAGCTACTCCTGGAGATAGTTTTTGTAATCTTTTTGAAAGGCCCTTAGGCCTTCCTCCTATTTTATTTCTTTTTCTAGCTGAAGCTAAACCACTTAATACTCGTTCTCTATTTATTTCTCTATCCATTTGGTTTAGAGAAGTAAAAACATTAAAATAAATCGTCAATGTGGTGAGTTTATATCTAAAAAAAGCTCTTGAATACTTTTAAACTCAATTTTATTCGTCTCTAAAAATTCCATCATAGAAAGCATATACTTTACATTTCTAGCAAGTCGACAAGATTTCCAAACAACAACGGTGTCACCTTCTCGTAATTTCATTAGTAATGATTCTAATCCTTTTCTATCCTCTTTTGCTCCAGAAGCAACATCTGTTAATATATTTTTAGAATCAACTCCAAATACCTCTAGAGCATCAAGTTGCATTTCTAAATTTTGAGAATGAGTGCTAACCTTTTATATAAGTTTCAAAAAAAATAATCAAAAAAGAGTCACTTGATACATTAAGGTCTATTATTTTATAATAGACCTTTTTTATTCATAATAATATTGATAAAAATTATTATTGCTTTAAAAATAGGGATTGAAATATGATAAAGCAGCAACAATTGTGGCAACTAAAAAACAAAACCCTCGTAAACATTATAGTCTACAAGGGTTTGAGTGAAGGCGATAGGATTCGAACCTATGACCGTTGCCTTAGAAGGGCAATGCTCTATCCAGCTGAGCTACGCCTCCAATTTTAGATTTAATAGTCGGGGTGGCAGGATTCGAACCTGCGACCTCCGCGTCCCAAACGCGGCGCGATAACCGGGCTACGCTACACCCCGAATTAATCTAAATATTGCGGAGAGACAGGGATTCGAACCCTGGGTACCCTTTTGGGGTACGACGATTTAGCAAACCGCTCCTTTCGGCCACTCAGGCACCTCTCCAATTTTATGTTATAAGAACTTGCAATTAATTGCGGGTGCAAATTTAAGATAACATCTTGGATATCGCAACATTTTTTTGCACTTTTTTTAAAAAATTATTCTGGATATTCAATTCGTAAATGGTAAATATTTGCAAGCTTGCGCTTTAGCACTTTTTTTATAGATTGAATTTCTTTAAAAGTAATGTTCGCATTAAGAAATTGTCCATTATCCATTTGCTTGTTAAGTATATTTTCTACAAATTTATCTATTTTAGAAGATGTAGGTTCCTTTAAACTTTTTGATGCAGCCTCAACACTATCGCACATCATCAAAATAGCTGTCTCTTTACTAAAAGGTTTAGGACCTGGATATGAAAAATCATTAATATCTGTATCTTCATTTAACGCTTTTTCTTTCATATAAAAGTAGTAAACACTACTTGTACCATGGTGTGTTCTTATAAAGTCTATAACACGATCTGGAAGATTATTTTTCTTAGCAATCTCAATACCATCAATAACGTGATTTATAATTATTTTGGCACTTTCTATAGATGACAATTCATCATGTGAATTAATTCCTGATGATTGATTTTCTGTAAAATACGTTGGGTTTTTCATTTTGCCAATATCATGGTATAAGGCTCCCACCCTAACCAACATAGCATTTGCTCTAATCTCGTTAGCACAAGCTTCTGCTAAATTCGCTACATTTAAAGAATGATGAAAAGTACCTGGAGCATCATTTGCCAATTTCTTTAAAAGTTTTGAATTTGTATCTGACAACTCTAATAATGAAACATCTGAAACTAATCCGAATATTTTCTCATAAATATAAATAAGTGGCTGCACAAATAATGTAGCCAACCCACAAAGTACAAACAGCCCAAAAGTTTCCCATTTTAAAGTTTCTATACTCCCTTCATGAATTACAAAAAATGCAAAATACGCTATGATATATACTAAAGTAATTTGGCCTACAGAAATGAATAAATTAGCACGTTTATATAACTCTGACACTGTTAAAATAGTAACAATTCCTGCAATAATTTGTAAAAACATGTATTCGTAACTATTAGGCACAATAAATCCTAAAAGCAATACAGTTATTACATGTGTAAACAACCCTAATCTAGCGTCGAAAAAAGCTTTTAAAATTAAAGGTAATATAGCTATAGGAACTATATAAATGTATTTAGAATTATAATTAACTATTAAGGTTGTTAACAATACCATTAATAGCACATTAAAGAAAATAAATGTTACTTTGGTGTTATTATTAAAAACATCAATTCTGTATTTTCTTAAAAATAATAGTAACATTAGTAATGCTAAGGCAACCAATAAAGTATAGGCAAAGACTATCCAATTGTAATTAGACTCACTCCAAACTTGCGACTCAAACTCAGACTCTAATGATTTTAATATTAAATAAGTATCTCCTTCAACAACTTCTCCCTTAGATACAATAAGCGTTTCTTTTTCTATACTTCCTCTGGCAAAAGAAATATTACTTAACGATTCTGATAAATCTTGCTCAGTTAAAGAGCTATTAAAATCCAAATTAGACTCAATAATATCGAAAAAAAGAACCGTAAGTGGTGTTATATAATTTTCTAAATTGGAGTTCGCTAACTCTTTTATTATCTTCGGTTTTAAATCTCCTAATTTATAAAGTTTAGAGAACTCTGTTTTGTAACGTTCTACTCTATCATCTAAAATAGTAACATTTTTATTTATTGGTAAAGAAATATTATCTGCTAATATTCCATAGCTATATAAATCATTAATAATTTTAGCTCCTTTGCCCTTTAATTCAACAAAGTCTTTTTGATAAATAGAATCTGAAAAAGTATTATTAAATTGTGTATTATATTTAGACTTTACCCTTGCTTTTATTTTAGAGTTTAAATTAAAATAAGTGATTGCATTTTCTTCAATTTCCAGCTTCTCCTTGTCTATTTCTTCTGTAGTTTTTTGTACTGCAAAATTAAATGGAGCATAGAGGTTTTCTGACTGCCATGGCTTTCCCTTTTCAAAATCGTATTTAAACCTACCTCCTTTAGGAAATAAGTATACAATTAAGAAAGTCGTTGTTATAAAAAGAATAACTTTATAAATGAAAGCATGATTTTTATAGAACGAATTAATAAGATCCTTCATTATGTTTAACTATCCTTAATTTTATATTTTTATTAAATGTTTAATGTAACTATTTCAAATGTAATAAATATTCATTGCTTAACTCGTTATTATGTCATCAAGGTTCTAATTTTTACTAAAAAATGATTAATTTCGCGCTACTATTAAATAATACACTAAAAATGAATAAAGAAGTAGTAATCGTCTCGGCAGCAAGAACTCCAATAGGTAGCTTTTTAGGTGCATTATCGACAATTCCAGCTCCAAAATTAGGAGCCATAGCTATAAAAGGAGCTTTAGATAAAATAAATTTAAAACCTAAATTAGTACAAGAAGTATTAATGGGTAATGTTGTACAGGCAGGAACTGGTCAAGCTCCAGCAAGACAAGCTGCTATTTTTGCAGGCATTCCAGATACAGTTCCATGTACTACTGTAAATAAAGTATGTGCTTCTGGTATGAAAGCTGTAATGCAAGCTGCACAAGCTATTGCTTTAGGAGATGCAGATATTATTGTTGCTGGAGGTATGGAAAACATGAGTTTAATCCCTCATTATTTTCATGCACGTAATGCTACAAAATTTGGACCAGCTACTATGGTAGATGGAATGCAAAAAGATGGTTTAGTAGATGTATATGACCAAAATGCAATGGGAGTATGTGCAGACGCTTGTGCTGTAGAACATAATTTTTCTAGAGAAGATCAAGATGCTTTTGCTATACAATCTTATAACAGATCTGCAGCTGCTTGGGATGCAGGGAAGTTTGCTAATGAAGTAGTACCTGTAGAGGTACCACAACGCCGTGGAGAGCCAATTGTTGTAAGTAAAGATGAAGAATATACTAATGTAAAAATGGAAAAAATTCCAGCTTTACGACCAGCTTTTACAAAAGAAGGTACTGTTACTGCGGCAAATGCATCGACTATTAATGATGGTGCAGGTGCAATGGTTTTAATGAGTAAAGAAAAAGCAACAGAATTAGGTATAAAACCTTTAGCAACTATAAAAAGTTATGCTGATGCTGCACACGAACCAAAATGGTTTACAACTGCTCCAGCTAAAGCTTTACCTAAAGCTTTAGATAAAGCTGGTATAGCTATTAAAGATGTAGATTTCTTTGAATTTAATGAAGCTTTTTCTGTTGTTGGTTTAGCTAATATGAAATTATTAGGATTAAACGATAGTAATGTAAATGTAAATGGAGGCGCTGTATCTTTAGGGCACCCTCTTGGATGCTCTGGTGTTAGAATTTTAATTACACTACTTAATGTTTTAGAACAAAATGATGCAAAAATTGGTGCTGCTGCTATATGCAATGGTGGAGGTGGCGCATCTGCATTAGTATTAGAACGTAACTAATATAAAATAGTCCATTTTTACAATAATAATATCCTTAGAATAGTAATTTAATTAATGCAATACGGAATCTGTAATTTAAGCATTGTTCCTTTAAGGCTAGAAGCTTCAGATACTAGTGAAATGGTTTCACAAGTATTATATGGTGATGTTTTTAAAGTTTTAGAGCAAAGAAAATCTTGGCATAAGATTCGTTTAGCATTTGATAAATATGAAGGCTGGATAGACCATAAACAATATTTAGAAATTACAAAAGAGGTCTATATAAACTTTGTAAACCAACCTCTTAAATTGTCTACAGATTTAGTCGAATTTGTTCAAGGAGAGAATCAGCAATTATTACCAATAACATTAGGTTCATCATTAAATGGACTAGCGTTATTAGAACATAGTTATGATGGTACTTTTTCTAAAATAAAACAACCTAAGGAGAACATTATAGAAACAACATTTCTGTACCTTAACGCTCCTTATTTATGGGGAGGCAAGACACCTTTTGGAATAGACTGTTCTGGTTTTACACAAATGGTATATAAGCTAAATGGATATAAATTATTGCGTGATGCTTCACAACAAGCAACTCAAGGAGAAGCTTTAAGTTTTATTGAAGAAAGTGAACCTGGAGATCTAGCTTTTTTTGATAACAGTGAAGGCCATATTGTTCACGTAGGCATCATTATGAAAGATAATTATATTGTTCATGCCCATGGAAAAGTTAGAATAGACAGACTAGATCATTCAGGAATATATAATGTAGATAAGCGAACACATACTCACAAGCTAAGAGTCATAAAGAAAATTATATAAAAATAAAAACCACTAAATTAATTAGTGGTTTTTATTTTTAAAGAAATATTTGTCTCTGTTTATAAACCATATTTCTCTCTTAATGCTTTTGCTTTTTCAGTCTCATCAATAGCATTATAAATATTCATTAATGTTCTAGCAACATCTGTGTTATTGTCTGTAACATCTAAAACTGTTACTAAATATGGAGTTGCTTCTTTATATATTTTATCTTTTTGAGCTCTTAATTCGTCATAACGTTTATCATCTGCTGCAGAACTACCTAATCCATTCATTTCCTCTACAATAGCGTTTTCAGCACTAAGTATTAAAGCAGATAGGTTTGTTAAAGCGTTTACATAATTAGGATCTATTTCTATTGCTTTTTCATAGTAACTTCTAGCTTCATCTTTATTACCTGCGTCTGAAGCTAATACTCCTAAATTAAATAATAAATCCTTGTTGGTTGGATCATTACTAATAGCTTCTTTAATTAAAGCAGCATAAGCTTCTTTGTTTCCTAATTTAAACTGTGTATTTGCTTCTGTGAGAATAAGAGCTGTATCTTTAGGATTTGCTGCTCTTGCTTCTTTTATTGCCGCTAATGCCTCATCATTTTTTCCCTGCTCAAGATATATTAAAGCAATATTCTTTGTTATTTCAGCAGTTTTTGCTTCTGTTTTTCTTTCTCCTGGATTAATATGCGTTTTTAATTTTTTTACATAAAGATCTCTAGTACCTTTATCTAATACTACTTCCTCACCTGTCTCTTTACTAGTAGCATAATACTGCGTTTCAACACCTGTATAACCTAATTCTTTAAGTTTTAGATAATGTGTTAATGCTGTATCAAAATCTTGCGCTCCTATTGCGCTTACTGCCGCATAATACAGATATACTTGATCATCAGGAGCCACATTATATAAATTATAAAAGGCAGAAGAAGCTTCTTTAAATTTATTAGCTTTATATAAGTTATTAGCTTTAGTTAATAAATCGTTTTCCATTAATTGCTTTAATTGCCCTATTTCACTTTGGTAAGATCCACTTGGTACTTGTTTTAAACTTTCTACAGCTACCATAACATCTTCATTACTACCTGCTCCATTAGCAAAGTATGCTTTACCTTTATTCAGGTAATATTTAGCTTTCATTTTATTATCCATAGAGCCTGTTAAAGATTCTAATTGAGTCGCCATAGTTTTTGCTTCGGCGTAATTACTATTTTTAACAGCTTTTTCTAGCATTTTCACTTCCTTCTTTTGAGCAAAAGAAAACAGTGTTACAAATAATGCTAAAGAGAGAATTAGTTGTTTTTTCATCAGTTTCAGTTTTTATTTTTCTTTAAAGAAAAAATCATTTATTAAATTTTTATTTATTCTTCTTCGTTAGATGCAAGAGTTGTGCCATTGTCCTCAGCACTAGTGTTTTCAGCTCCTTCTAGTGTTTCATCTATTTCTTCTTCTTCTTCATGCATAACCTTAGCTACAGCAGCAATAGAATCTTTTCCTTTAAGGTTTATTAATTTAACCCCTTGTGTAGCTCTACCCATCACTCTTAAGTCAGCAACAGCTAATCTAATAGCTACACCAGACTTATTAATAATCATTAAATCATCTTCATCTGTTACATTTTTAATAGATACTAAATTTCCTGTTTTCTCTGTAATAGATATTGTTTTAACTCCTTTACCTCCACGGTTAGTTATACGATAATCTTCTAAGCTAGAACGTTTTCCATAGCCATTTTCAGAAACAACTAGAACATTACTATCCATATCGTTAACGGCTATCATTCCTATTACTTCATCTTGTTCATGTTGTAATGTTATCCCTCTAACTCCAGAAGCACCACGTCCCATAGGCCTTGTTTTTGCCTCCTCAAAACGAATAGCCTTACCAGATTTTAATGCCAGCATTACTTGGCTTTCTCCTGTTGTTAATTTTGCTTCTAATAAAACATCATCTTCCTTAATAGTAATGGCATTAATACCATTAGTTCTTGGTCTAGAATATTGTTCTAAAGAAGTTTTCTTAACCTGACCATTTTTAGTCGCCATAATAACATAATGACTATTAATGTATTCTTCATCTTTTAAATCTTGAGTACAAATAAAGGCCATAACTTTATCATCTTGCTCAATATTAATTAGATTTTGAATTGCTCTACCTTTAGATGTTTTACTTCCTTCAGGAATCTCATAAACACGCATCCAGAAACATTTTCCTTTCTGTGTAAAGAATAACATATATTGGTGATTAGTACCAACAAATAAATGCTCTAAGAAATCTTCGTTACGAGTTGTTGATGCTTTTTGACCAACTCCACCTCTATTTTGAGTTTTATATTCAGTAAGCGATGTACGTTTAATATAACCTGCATGAGATATAGTAATAACTACCTTCTCATCAGGAATCATATCTTCAATACTTAAGTCTCCTCCTGCATATTCTATTACAGAACGACGCTCATCTCCATATTTATCTTTTACAACAGTAAGTTCATCCTTAATGATATTCATTCGACGTTCTTTCTTGTCTAAAATATCTTTTAAGTCAATTATTGTTTTCATGATTTCTTCATACTCTGCACGCAATTTGTCTTGCTCTAGTCCTGTTAATTGACGTAGACGCATCTCTACAATTGCTTTTGCTTGTATTTCAGAAAGTTTAAAGCGTTCTATTAAATTTGAACGAGCTTCATCTGCATTAGACGATGCTCTAATAATCTTAATAACTTCATCTATATTATCTGAAGCTATAATTAAACCTTCAAGAATATGAGCTCTTTCTTCAGCTTTACGTAATTCGTATTTAGTACGTCTTACAACTACCTCATGTCTATGCTCTACAAAATAGTGTATTAACTCTTTTAAATTTAATAACTGCGGACGCCCATTTACAAGAGCAATATTATTAACACTAAAAGACGATTGTAATGCTGTATACTTATATAATTTATTTAATACAATGTTCGGTATTTCATCACGCTTTAAAACATAAACAATACGCATTCCGTTTCTGTCAGATTCATCTCTAATAGTAGAAATACCATCTAACTTTTTATCATTTATTAAATCAGCAGTCTTTTTAATCATGTCTGCTTTATTAATTTGATAAGGCACTTCTTCAACTATAATACACTCACGTCCATTAACTTCTTCAATGTTTGCCTTTCCACGCATAACGATTCGACCACGTCCTGTATGAAATGCTTCTTTTACACCATCATAACCATAAATAGTCCCTCCTGTTGGGAAATCTGGAGCTTTGATGTGTTGTATAAGTTCATCAATTTCAATATCGCTATTATCTATATAAGCAATAGTCCCGTTTACAACCTCTGTTAAGTTATGTGGAGGCATATTTGTTGCCATACCTACAGCAATACCAGACGCTCCATTAACTAATAGTCCAGGAATTCGTGTTGGTAATACCGTTGGTTCTTCTAAAGTATCATCAAAGTTTAGTTTATGATCTACTGTCTCTTTGTCAATATCCGCTAACATGTCCTCAGATATTTTACGCATACGTGCTTCAGTATAACGCATTGCTGCTGGACTATCACCATCAATAGAACCAAAGTTTCCTTGTCCGTCTACTAACATATAACGTAAGCTCCATTCTTGTGCCATACGTACCATTGCGTCATAAACCGATGTATCACCGTGTGGATGATACTTTCCTAAAACCTCACCAACTATTCTTGCAGATTTTTTATGTGCACTATTTGCTCTAACACCTAATTCATGCATACCGTATAGTACACGTCTATGAACTGGTTTTAAACCATCTCGTACATCTGGGAGTGCACGTGACACAATGACTGACATTGAATAATCAATGTAAGCCGATTTCATTTCATCTTCAATATTAATTGGGATAAGTTTTTCTCCTTCTGCCATATATAATATAATTAAGTTTTTATCAGTATTTCAAAACGTGCTAATATAATTATTTCATCAGTCACAGTAACGTTTAAACAAGATTTTTTAAGAGTATTTATTAACAATTTTAAGAGTAATTTTCGTTAATAAGTTATATTACTAATTATTTTCTTTTATAAAGTTTTTTTTGTCTCTTAGCTGAATTCATATTATTTAAGGAATAGTTTTTGCGTTTGGTAATATGATTTAGTAATTTTAATACTGAAATGAGATAAATATATGGATGATAATTTTTCCCCAAGAGTTAAAGATGTAATTGCATATAGTAAAGAGGAAGCATTACGCTTAGGCCATGATTTTATTGGGACCGAACATTTAATGCTTGGTTTATTAAGAGATGGTAATGGTAAAGCTATTAATATATTGAATGCTTTAGATATAGATTTGAATCATTTAAGGCGAAAAGTAGAAATATTAAGCCCCGCCAATCCTAACATTGCTATAACCTCTAACGAAAAAAAGAATTTACATTTAACTAGACAAGCAGAGCGTGCTCTAAAAACAACCTTTTTAGAAGCAAAGTTATTTCAAAGCACCTCTATAAATACAGCACATTTATTATTGTGCATTTTAAGAAATGAAAATGATCCTACTACCAAGCTTTTAAATAGACTGAAAGTAGATTATGATAATGTAAAAGAACAATTTAAGTTTATGATTACAAACGACGACAATAATTATATTGAGCCTAAAGCAGAATCTTTTCAAGAAGATGATTCTACTTCTGATAGTAATGAGGCTAAAGATATTTTTAACACTCCCGCTAGCAAAGGAAATAAAAAATCTAAAACACCAGTTTTAGATAATTTTGGTAGAGATCTTACTTCCATGGCAGAAGAAGGAAAACTAGATCCTGTAGTTGGTCGTGAAAAAGAAATTGAAAGAGTCTCTCAAATTTTAAGTAGACGTAAAAAGAATAATCCTTTATTAATAGGAGAACCTGGGGTAGGTAAATCTGCTATAGCTGAAGGTTTAGCTAATAGAATTGTAAAGCGTAAAGTTTCACGTATTTTATTTAATAAACGTGTAGTTACTCTAGATTTAGCAAGCTTAGTTGCAGGAACTAAATATAGAGGGCAGTTTGAAGAACGCATGAAAGCCGTTATGAACGAGCTTGAAAAAAATGACGATGTTATTTTATTTATAGACGAGATTCATACTATCGTTGGTGCTGGAGGAGCCACAGGAAGTTTAGATGCTTCAAATATGTTTAAACCTGCTTTAGCACGTGGAGAAATTCAATGTATAGGAGCTACAACTTTAGATGAGTATAGACAATATATTGAAAAAGATGGGGCTTTAGAGCGTCGTTTCCAAAAAGTAATTGTTGAACCTACTACTGTTGAAGAAACGATAGAAATACTTAACAATATAAAAAGTAAATACGAAGAACACCACAATGTTGAGTATACAGATGATGCAATAGAAGCCTGTGTAAAACTTACTAATCGTTATATGACAGAACGTTTTCTTCCAGATAAAGCTATAGATGCTTTAGATGAAGCTGGTTCTAGAGTGCATATAACTAACATAGACGTTCCTAAACAAATTATAGAACTAGAGAAGAAATTAGAAGATGTAAAGCTTACCAAAAATTCTGTTGTTAAAAAGCAGAAATATGAAGAAGCTGCAAGACTTAGAGATGATGAAAAACGCCTAGAAAAAGAACTAGCTGTTGCTCAAGAAAAATGGGAAGAGGACACGAAGCTACATAAAGAAACCGTAACCGAAGAAAATGTTGCAGATGTTGTTTCTATGATGACAGGAGTGCCTGTTAACAGAATAGCACAAACAGAAAGCAATAAACTAGCAAAGTTACCTAAGTTAATACAAGGAAAAGTTATTGGCCAAGATGAAGCTGTAGCTAAAGTTGTAAAAGCAATTCAACGAAATCGTGCTGGACTTAAAGATCCTAATAAACCAATTGGTTCATTCATATTTTTAGGACAAACTGGAGTTGGTAAAACACAATTAGCAAAAGTACTTTCTCGTGAGTTATTTGATAGTGAAGAGTCTTTAGTAAGAATAGACATGAGTGAGTACATGGAAAAATTTGCCATTTCTCGTTTAGTTGGAGCTCCTCCTGGATATGTTGGCTATGAAGAAGGTGGACAATTAACAGAAAAAGTAAGACGTAAACCTTATGCAGTAGTACTTTTAGATGAAATTGAAAAAGCGCATCCAGATGTATTTAATATGTTGCTTCAAGTATTAGACGATGGCTATTTAACTGATAGTTTAGGACGAAAAATTGACTTTAGAAATACCATTATTATAATGACTTCTAATATTGGAGCAAGAAAACTTAAGGATTTTGGCACAGGAATAGGCTTTGGTACTTCTGCTCAAAAATCTCAAGAAGATGCTAATGCTAGAGCTGTAATTCAAAATGCATTGAAAAAATCGTTTGCTCCAGAGTTTTTAAATAGAATAGATGATGTTGTTGTGTTTAATGCTTTAGAAAAAGAAGATATTCATAAGATAATAGATATTGAATTAGATAAGCTTTTAACACGTATAAAAGGACTTGGTTATACTCTTAAACTTACTAAAGCAGCAAAAGATTACATTGCAGACAAAGGTTTTGATAAGCAATATGGTGCTAGGCCTTTAAAAAGAGCTATTCAAAAATATATAGAAGATGCTCTTGCAGAAGAAATTATAACGTCTCATGTACAGGAAGGCGATAAAATTATTATGGATTTAGACAAAAAAGCTAATGAAATAACAATAAAAATAGATAAAGCAGAAAAATCAACAGAATCTTAATTATTTACACATAAAAAGGTTACTTAAAAGTAACCTTTTTTATATTTATATACATTAATTCCCTAAAAATGCATAAGAAGACTAAGACAACTATACTCTCTTTTTGTACTATAGATATATACGAAAACACCATAGTAGGAACAATAAATGATGGCGTTGATGTAACTTTGGAAAAAAGTTCTCAGATTATTGAAGTTGCAATAAATCATTTTAAAGCCGAGCCATTTGTATATATTGCCAATAGAAAGAACTCCTACTCTGTTGATCCTATTATTTATAAATACAATTCTGAATTAAAAAACCTAAAAGGTTTTGCTATTGTTATAGATAACTTATATGATAACACTGTAGAGATTGAGAAAATATTCTCACATAAACCTATAGATACTTTTGATTCTTTAGACGATGCATTAGACTGGTCCAATCGCATTATAAAAGATACCAAATAAATTTTAGCTTCTATAAATAGTATAATATAGTTGTTTCTGTAATGAATGAAGCTTTTGTATATATAACCCATCGTGTAAATTCCTACTCTGTAGATCCTACAATATATATTTCTGTTTCAAAAATTGAAAACCTTGTTGGATTTGCTGTTGTTTTTATAAACCAAATGGCATTAAGCTCTACGATATAGAGAAACTATTTTTAAAAAAACATTTGAAGTTTTTCTGAATTAGATAAAAGCATCCAATGGGCTAATATGTTACTTAAAAAAAAGCAAACCATAGAAGAATGTTAATAACATATTTTATAAATAAACTCTTAAACTTAAACATACTTTATATATATGTATACTTCTTTATTATAAATTCTATAAAAAAAATATAAAATACTAGTATTAATTTATTTGTTGTTAGCTTTTTACAATTTAAAACTCAAAAAAAAGAATACATTTTTCTTTTAAATTTTATAACAGTAGAGTACTTTTGCCGCCCCAAAAATAAACTAAAATGGTAAAAGACCTAGGCTTCTGTAAAATACATTTTTATAAAAACTTTGCAATTTGCAATGTCAATGAAGGAGAAACAATATGCGTTGAAAAATGTAGTAAACAAACCGAAGTGATTTTAAATCATTTTAAAAACAAACCCTTTGTATATATTACACACCGCATTAATTCTTATGCTGTAGATCCAATTATTTACAAAGAAACATCTAATGTAAAATCATTAGTTGGTTTTGCTGTTGTTTCAGAAAACAGTCATGCTAGACAAGCTGCTCAAGTAGAAAAAATATTTTTAAAAAAGCCTTTCGAAATTTTCAACGACTTGCAACATGCTATAAAATGGGCAGAAAAACTTTTAACTAAAAAGAAAATATTATCTACTTTATATTAAAATAACTCTGTATCATCAACAACTAAATTTTGTATAAAGGCAATTGAGGCTTGAATATCATCGTGAAGTACTTGATCCTCCTCTACAAAAGGAACTTCTTCTCTATAGGCCTGTAAAAACGATTCTATAAATTCACTAGATTTTAAAGGAACTCTAAATTGTAATGCTTGAGAGGCATTAAATAGCTCTATCGCTAAAACACGTTCTATGTTATTAATTAATGTATAAGCTTGTGTTGCTGCATTTGCTCCCATACTAACATGATCTTCTTGCCCGTTACTAGAGACAATACTATCTATTGCTGCTGGGGTTGCTAATTGTTTATTAGCACTAACAATACTCGCTGCTGTATATTGCGGAATCATAAACCCCGAATTTAATCCAGGATTATTTACTAAAAATGCCGGTAAACCTCTTAACCCAGAAACCAATTGAAAAACACGGCGTTCAGATATATTACCTAACTCAGCCATTGCTATTTTTAAATAATCTAAAGCTAAAGCCAATGGTTGTCCATGAAAATTACCTCCTGAGATAATCTCATCATCTTTAGAAAAAATGTTAGGATTATCTGTAACCGAATTAATTTCGGTTTTAAATGTTTTTAAAACAAAATCTAATGTATCCTTTGTAGCTCCATGTACTTGCGGTATACAACGAAAAGAATAAGGATCTTGTACATGTTGTTTAGTCTGTTTAACAATACTACTACCTTCTAAAAATTCGCGAACATTTGCTGCTGTTTTTAACTGTCCTTTATGAGGTCTTACAATATGTACTAACTCATTAAAAGGCTCTATTCTTCCATCAAAAGCATCAATAGATATACTTCCAATTAAATCTGCTAAATAGGATAATTTATAACTTTTAAGTAATAAATACACTCCATAAGCACTCATAAATTGAGTTCCATTAAGTAAAGCCAATCCTTCTTTAGATTTTAATTTAACTGGTTCCCAGTTAAATATATCTAAAACAGTTTGAGCTTCTACAACTTCTCCCTTATAATTTACCTTTCCTTTTCCTATTAATGGTAACGATAAATGCGCTAAGGGTGCTAAATCTCCAGAAGCTCCTAATGACCCTTGAGTATATACTACTGGTAATATATCGTTATTATAAAAATCAACTAAACGCTGAATGGTTTCTAATTGACAACCAGAATGACCGTAGTTTAGCGATTGTATTTTTAATAATAACATTAACTTAACAACAGCTTGAGGAACCTCTTCTCCAGTACCACAAGCATGAGACATCATTAAATTTTCCTGAAGTTTAGTTAAATTTTCTTTAGATATTTTTACATTATATAAAGATCCAAATCCAGTATTTATACCATAAATAGGTCTATCCTCTGCTTTTAATTTCTCATCTAAATAATTACGGCAATTAATTACACGAGTTACTGCTTCTTCAGAAAGTTGTAGTTGTTTCCCCTCAGAAACAATAGATTGTATCGTTGTAAGTTCTAGAACTTGATTGGAAATATAATGAATAGTCATATCAAAAATTTAAAGTGCCTCAAAAATCAACATTCAATATAAAATATGCAAGCTAAACGTTAATAATTAATGAAAAAGCAAAAAAATAATTTTAAACTCCTATTTTTGATAAAAATTAATTTATTCAAAAATGAAAAAACTACTATTAAGTTTATCCGCTTTAGCAATTTTAGCATGTAAACAAGAGCCAAAAATTGATTATACAATAGTATCTGGGGACTTAGGAGATATTAAAGTAAAAGAAGTAACTTTAAAAGGAGCTGATTTTGAACAAAAAATAACAGTTAAAGAAGGTAAATTCACAGACACACTTAAAATTGCCGAAAACGGATTCTATACTTTAAGTTTAGGTAAAAATCGTACTAGTATGTACCTTAAAATTGGAGATAGCGTTGGTATTACTAAAGACAAAACCGGATTTGTATTCTCTGGAGATGGTGCTGCAGAAAGTAATTATTTAACAAAGAAAGGAGATAATACTAGAAAAATACAAGGACCTCCTCCTACGTTCTATAACCTAGATGAAGCTGCTTATAAAGCTAAAGTTGAAGAAATTAAAAACAGTAATAAAGCAAACTTAGATAGCATTAAAGGTATCGATCAAGGATTCCTAGCTGCTGAATTAAAAAATCTAGAATATGACTCTTACGCTACTTTAAACAACTACGAAAGAGCTCATGCATATTTCACTAAAAATGATAACTTTAAACCATCTGAAGATTTCTTGCCAAAAGCGTTGAAAGAATTAACTTTCGATGATGCTAGCGCATTTAATAATTCTACTGCATACCAAAATCTTGCGTTTAACAGTATTATGAATCCTATTTTTGAAGGATTAGATGATTTTAATAACGTAAAGCCTGCAGATTTTAATGCTGTTAAAGACATTAAAATTCCTGCATTAAAAAATCAAGTAGTTGATTATTTAGCTAAAATGGCTTTATCTCCAGCTAATAATAATTTACAAGAAATGTATACTTTCTTAAATGAAAACACTACAGATGATAAAATAAAAGAAGATTTAAAAGTAAACTTCGATACAGCAAAAAAATTAGTAAAAGGAAAACCATCTCCTACATTTGCTAACTACGAAAACCATAAAGGAGGAACAACTTCTCTTGGAGATTTAAAAGGTAAATATGTATACGTAGATGTATGGGCAACATGGTGTGGACCTTGTAAGGCAGAAATTCCTTCTCTTAAAAAAGTAGAAAAAGAATATCATGGTAAAAACATTGCTTTTGTTAGTACTTCTATTGATGTCATTAAAGACCACGATACATGGGTGAATATGGTAAATGATAAAGAACTAGGAGGCGTGCAATTAATGGCCGATAAAGCATGGAAATCTCAATTTGTATTAGACTATGGAATTAACGGTATTCCAAGATTTATTTTAATAGATCCTAATGGAAATATTGTAAGTGCGGATGCACCTAGACCATCTGATCCTAAATTAAAAGATTTATTTAATTCTTTAGAAATCTAATTTTCTAAACATTAATCATAAAAAAAGCGAACTTAACAGTTCGCTTTTTTATACATGATCATTTTTATTCCTCAGCAGCCTCTTCTACTTCTGGGCCTTCTGGTTGTTTAAACAAATCTAAGTAAGCCTCAGAGATACCGCCAACTATATGACTTGCAATTAAACTTTGGTAGCCATAATCTTCAATTAATAAATCGGCAGACTTTCCATGCAAATACACCCCAAAAATAGCTGCTTCTAATGGATTATAACCTTGAGATAGTAATCCTGTGATCATACCTGTTAAAACATCTCCAGTACCAGCTGTAGCTAATCCAGGATTACCAGTAGCATTTATATATAATTTATCATTAAAAACTGTAATTGTATTAGCGCCTTTAATAACAATTATAACATTATACTTTTTAGAAAATGCTTTTGTTTTTTTCAGTTTATCAAAATCATCCTTCCATTTACCAACTAAACGCTCTAACTCTTTAGGGTGTGGCGTTAAAATAGTTTGCTCTGGCAATAATTTTAATAACGCCTTCTTTTTAGATAAAATATTTAATCCGTCTGCATCTATAACTAATGGCGTTTTATTACTCTTTAAAAAGCTTTCAAAAGCAGCAGTTGTTTTTGTATCTGTTCCTACACCTACACCAAAAGCAATTACTGTTGGTTCAATTTCAAAATCAATACTGGTAATTTTGTCTTCATCTGTATCTGTAATTACCATAGCTTCAGGAAAAGCTGCTTGTAATGCTGTATAACCACATTTAGGAATATAAGCTGTAACTAACCCTGCACCTACTGCTAAAGTAGCACGACTTGCTAATGTAACTGCTCCTATTTTACCATAACTTCCTCCTATTATAAGACTATGACCATAAGTCCCTTTATTAGAAAACTTTTGCCTTGGTTTATAAATAGGTAATACTTCATGCTTTCCTATTAAATCAGCTTCAGTTTTTGCTGTATATAGAAACTCTTGATCTATACCAATATCTATAACTTCCCATTGTACTGTGTATTTTGATGTTTTAGGTAAAAAGAATACTAACTTAGGTGTTTGAAAACTTAATGTATACCCAGCTGTAACAACAGCTTCTGGATCACTTGGTAATTTATCTGTATATAATCCAGATGGAATATCTATAGCCAAAGTATAGGCTCTAGAAGCTCTAAAATGATTAAACAGCCCTTTTACCCAATTGTCTACAGGGCGGTTTATTCCAATACCAAAAACTGCATCTACAATAATATCATTAGCATCTATTGGAGGAAAATCTTCTGTACAACTTAAAAGTGTAGGCCAGTTTTTAGTAACATTTTTTATACGATCGTAATTAATTAAAAAATCTTTAGAACGTTTATCACTACAATTTACAATGTAAGTTTTAACATTATAGCCATGTGTAACCAAATGTCTCGCAACAACCAAACCATCACCTCCATTATTTCCAATACCACAAAATACATGAATAGGAACTTGTGCACCTTGCATACGCATATGTAGCCAGTTAAAAATCTGTGTTCCTGCACGCTCCATTAAATCGGTTGAGGATATTTTTTGTTTCTCTGCAGTGAGTTTATCTCCTGCGTACACTTGTTCTTTAGATAAAATCTTCATATTTATTACCTCTTAAATGAGATTAATTTAATTTATGCTTTAAATATATTAGGTTAATTATATTATATCTAGTCCTAAAGCTATTTTGTTTCAAATAATTAAGTAAAATGCTTTAATTTTCAGAATAGCATAAAAATTTAGTTTTTATTTTGTTATTCGGGTAAAAATAATACTTTTACTATGTATTACGCACAAAAAATGTATAGCAAAACCAAAATAACAACTATTAATTTAACTTCTACTACAGAAGGCACTATTGCTATTATTACATTTTCTACGGTTATCACTACCCTTTTGGGTTGTCTATAATATATATTCCCCGTCCTATTTTGTAGTTATTTATACTACTCCATTTAATCTAAATTTACACAACAACATTACATACAATACACATGCAAGTATTAAAATTTGGAGGAACTTCTGTAGGTTCCTCAAAAAACATAAATAAAGTTATCTCTATATTAGAGCAATATGCAAATAAAGATAAAGTAATTTGCGTCGTTTCCGCTGTAGGAGGTATTACAGATAGAATACTCAATGCAGGTCATTTAGCCGAAATTAATGACAATAATTACAAAAAGGAATTTAAAGCCATAAAAACCAAACATTTAAACATCCTTCACAAACTTATTCCTAATGCAGATGCTGAAATAGTTACAGCTCTTAAAGAAAAGCTTAAGCAATTAAAAAGCCTACTCGATGGCATTTATTTAGTAAATGAATTATCTCCACAAACATCAGATAGATTGGTTAGTTTTGGTGAGTTACTATCTTCTTTCATTATTGCAGAAACATTAAAATCTAAAAATCTTAATGCAGAACGCAAAAACTCGCAGGATTTAATTATTACCAATTCTAATTTTACTAAAGCTGAAGTAAAATTTGACATCACTAATAGTAATATAGAATCCTATTTTAAACAAGCAAAGCAAGACATTACTATACTTCCAGGGTTTACCTCTAAATCAACTAATAATGAAACAACAACTTTAGGCCGTGGTGGATCGGACTACACAGCCGCTATTGTCGCTGCTGCATTAAAAGTAGAACGCTTGGAAATCTGGACAGATGTTAGTGGGATGTTTACTACAAACCCTAAGCTTGTAAAACAAGCATTTCCTATTGCAGAAATCTCGTATCAAGAAGCTATGGAGTTATCTCACTTTGGTGCTAAAGTTCTATATCCGCCAACAGTACAACCAGTTTTAAATTCGCAAATTCCTATTCATATAAAAAACACTTTAGATCCTGAAGCCGCTGGTACAATTATTACAAGTAATCCTAATAAAAAAATAGCAACAGCAACAGGAATTACTAACATTAATAACATTTCTTTACTAACATTACAAGGTAATGGTATGGTTGGTGTGCCTGGTTTTTCTAAACGCTTATTTGAAACACTTGCGCAAAAAGAAATTAATATTATTTTAATAACGCAAGCCTCATCAGAGCACTCTATATGTTTTGGTGTTAATGATAACGATGCTAAAGTAGCAGAAGAAGCAATTAACGACGTCTTCGAATACGAAATAACAACACATAAAATAAACCCAATACAAGTAGAAAGCAATCTCTCTATTATTGCGTTAGTTGGTGACAAAATGAAAAGCCATCAAGGTATTAGTGGCAAAATGTTTAGTACGTTAGGGAGAAACAATATTAATATTAGAGCCATAGCACAAGGAGCTTCAGAGCGCAATATATCGGCAGTAATTGCTGAGAAAGATGTAAAAAAAGCATTAAACACCTTACACGAAAGTTTTTTTGAAGGTAATATTAAACACCTTAATTTGTTTATTATTGGTGTTGGTAATGTTGGTGAAAAGTTAATAGACCAAATAGAGCAGCAAAACGATTACTTAAATAAAACACATAAAATAAATTTAAAGATTGTAGGGATCTCAAACTCTAGGCGAATGACCTTTAACGAAGACGGCATTCCTCTTAATGAATGGCCATTTAGGCTACAACAAGGCATTCAAGCAGATTTACAAGACTTTCTAGATAAAGCTATCGCCTTAAACTTACGTAACAGTATTTTTATAGATATTACGGCAAGCGAAGCGGTTTCTAATTTATATGCCGATTATTTAAAAAATAGTATCGCTGTAGTAGCTTGTAATAAAATAGCATGTTCTAGTGACTTCGGAAACTACAGTAAACTAAAACGATTATCTAGAAAATACGATGCACCTTTTTTATTCGAAACTAATGTTGGTGCTGGTTTACCAGTAATTAACACTTTAAATAATATGGTTGCTTCTGGAGATAGAGTAACCTCTATACAAGCCGTATTATCTGGAAGCTTAAATTTTATTTTTAACAACTATACAGATAAGCGTAACTTTCATGATATTGTAAAACAAGCGCAATTTGAAGGCTATACAGAACCCGATCCTAGAATAGATTTAAGCGGTATAGATGTGGTTAGAAAAATATTAATTCTAGCTCGTGAAAACGGTACTAATATTAATGTGGAAGATATTACTAATGATTCCTTTTTAACCGAAAAAAACCTGAATAGTGATAGTGTCGATGATTTCTACGATTCGCTTATTGAAGACGAAGCACATTTTAAAATCCTTTACGCAGAAGCCGAAGCTAAAGGCTGCCAATTAAAATATGTTGCCGAGTTTAATAATGGAAAAGCTAAAGTAGGTTTAAAACACATTCCTGAAGGACACCCGTTCTATAATTTAAAAGGAAAAGATAATATTGTTATGTTTTATACAGAACGTTACCCAGAGCAACCTATGATTATTAAAGGCGCTGGTGCTGGAGCAGATGTAACAGCCTCTGGCCTATTTGCAGATATTATTAGAATTGGGAATAATTAAAACTAGGGATTAACCAAGCTATAAAACAGCTATTCGAGTACTGCTATGTATATGCAGTGTATTGATAATAAGATTCCCGTTTTTCGCGGGAATGAAAAATTAAAATTTTTCATGAAAGAAATAAAAATATTCTCCCCAGCAACAGTAGCCAATGTGTCTTGTGGCTTCGATGTACTAGGATTTTGTTTAGATACTATTGGAGATGAAATGGTAATACGTAAAACCGAAACCAAAGGAATTACTATAACAAAAATTGAAGGTTACAATTTACCCTACGAAACAGAACAAAATGTAGCAGGTGTTTCTGCATTAGCATTAATAGAACATGCGAAACCCAATTGTGGCTTCGAAATAGAAATCTATAAAAAAATAAAGCCAGGAAGTGGTGTTGGTAGCAGTTCGGCAAGTGCTGCAGGAAGTGTATATGCTATAAACGAACTATTAGGAAAACCGTACAATACAACAGAACTAACCCATTTTGCTATGAAAGGTGAAGCTTTAGCTAGCGGTAGCGAACATGCCGATAATATTGCTCCTGCCCTATTTGGTGGTTTTACTTTAGTAAAATCATGTACTCCTTTAAAAGTATTACAACTTCCAACACCCAATGAGTTATATGCAACTATTATGCACCCAGAAATAGAAATAAAAACAGCCGAAGCAAGAGCTATTCTCCCAGAAAACGTAGACTTAAAAAATGCCATTACGCAATGGGCCAATGTAGGTAGCTTGGTACATGCCATGCATACTAACGATTATGCTTTATTAAGCGAGTCGCTAAACGATGGTATTATAGAACCACATAGACAACAATTAATTCCACATTATAATGCAGTAAAATCCGAAAGTATAAAAGCAGGCGCCTTAGGCTGCGGTATTTCGGGTTCCGGCCCTTCTATTTTTACCTTAAGTAAAGGGGAAGCTTCAGCTAAACACGTTGCAGATACCATGACAAAAGTTTATTCTAAAACAGGAATTAATTTTAAAGTCTACACCTCTAAAATTAACACCAATGGTATGAAAATACTTGATTAATTACTCCATTAAATAATAAACATACAAACACAAGTAATGAACTATTACTCTCTAAATAAAAAAGCTCCAAACACATCTTTTAAAGATGCTGTAATAAAAGGATTGGCTCCAGATAAGGGCTTATATTTCCCAGAAACTATAACACCTTTGCCGCAATCGTTTTTCTATACTATAGACAACTTATCGCATACAGAAATTGCATACAAAGCCATTAAACAATTTGTCTCACCAGAGATTCCCGAAACCATTTTAAAAACAATTATAGACGAAACACTCTCTTTTGAGTTTCCAGTGGTAAAACTTAATGATAATATCTCTACTTTAGAATTGTTTCATGGACCAACCATGGCTTTCAAAGATGTTGGCGCTCGTTTTATGGCACGCTGTTTAGGTTATTTTAATAAGGATAATACAAACGAAGTTACTGTTTTGGTAGCTACTTCTGGAGATACTGGCGGTGCTGTAGCCAATGGTTTTTTAGGTGTAAAAGGTGTTAATGTGGTTATTTTATACCCCAGTGGAAAAGTAAGCGATATACAAGAAAAACAACTTACAACTTTAGGGCAAAATATAACTGCCCTAGAAGTTAACGGTACTTTCGATGATTGTCAAGCCATGGTAAAACGTGCTTTTTTAGACGATACATTAACCACAAAAATGCAATTAACATCTGCAAACTCTATAAATGTAGCACGTTGGTTACCACAATTATTCTACTTTATGTTTGCCTACAAACAATTACACAACACGTATAAAAACTTAGTGTTTTCTGTACCTAGTGGTAATTTTGGTAATGTTTGCGCAGGTATGATTGCTCAACAATTAGGTTTACCTATCCAGCATTTTATAGCCTCTAATAATGAGAATAATGTGGTAACACATTATTTACAAACTAAAAAGTACACACCAAAACCCTCTGTACAAACCATAAGTAATGCTATGGACGTTGGTGACCCAAGTAATTTTATACGCATTCAAGAAATTTATAAAAATAACTTTAAAACCTTAAAACAAAATTTATCATCGTATAGCTTTACAGACGAAGAAACTAAAGAGGCTTTAAAGGAAATTAATAACAATTTCAATTATGTAGCAGATCCGCATGGTGCTGTTGGTTATTTAGGCTGTAAAACTTATTTAAAAAATAATCCCGATGCACATTGTGTGTTTTTAGAAACCGCACACCCTACCAAGTTTTTAGATGTTGTGGAAGACACTATAGGTAAAAAACAAGAGTTACCAACACAAATACAAGCGATAATAAATAAAACTAAAGTAGCTACAGTAATAAATGCTTATGATGATTTAAAAAAAAAATTATTAAATTAAAAAAACGAAAAGCTAGAAGTAATTGCTTCTAGCTTTTCGTTTTTTTAATTAACCTTTCTCTATCCTTTTAAATTCCTTATATGATAATTTACTAAACCTTCTATAGGTCTACGCTCAAAATTACCTACTTTAAAACCAAACTCTTCAGCTATAATTTTTATTTCTTCTTGACAGAAAAAAGCAATAGAACCTGCAAAATGCACTGGAACAGCTTTTAATTCTTCTTTATACTGCATAATCATGTTTTTTGCAAAAACACGTATGCCTTTTTTTATTAATTCTATAACGTACTGAGAATCCTTATTAAGGATCATAAATTCTGCAAAGTTTGCTAAATAAGCATTTGGATTAGGTTGCTTATATAAATTATGCTTTATATAATCAGCTTCCAAATTATATTTATCTTCAAACGATACTTTTAAATCTTCTGGCATATGGTTAAAGTAATAATCACGTAATAACTGCCTTCCATAATAATTACCAGCTGCATCATCCATTATTGAATAACCAAGAGATGCCACATGTTGGTGTATTTGTTTACCATCATAATAACTACAATTAGAGCCTGTTCCTAAAATACATACAACTGCTGCTTCTACATTATTATTTATGGTAGCATATACTGCAGCCATTGTATCCTCATTAACACTCACTTGTGCATTAGTAAAGAACGTTTGCAATACTAATTTAAGAACTCGTCTAGGTTTCTCTGTTCCACAGCCAGCTCCATAGAAAAAAACATGAGTTACTTCCTTTTTATTCTCTTTGAGGACCTTGCTCTTTTTTATAGTTTTTTTTAGTTTTTTTTCCGTTAATATTGCTGGGTTTAACCCTTTAGTTCTAATTTTCTCTAAAACTTGATTACCATTTTCATCTACAGCAATCCAATCGCATTTTGTAGATCCGCTATCAACTATTAAAATCATAGATTGTTGGTTATTTTTTTATAACTATATTAAAATAAAAACGCTATTAATTATCAAATAAATTAACAGCGTTTTTTATATAGTATTATTTTTATAAGCTATTTATTTTTTCAGCTAAATCTACTAGCTTATTTGAATATCCAAATTCATTATCATACCAAGCTACTAGTTTAAAGAATTTAGAGTTAAGTTCTATTGCTGCTTCTGCATCAAAAACACTAGTGCGAACATCACTAACAAAATCTTGAGAGACTACCATCTCATCTGTGTACCCCAAAATTCCTTTCATACTTCCTTCTGAAGCTTTTATAAAAGCTTTTTTAATGGCTTCTAAAGATGTTTCTTTCTTAGTTCTTACTGTTAAATCTACAACAGACACATCCACTGTTGGTACACGAAATGCCATTCCTGTAAGTTTACCATCTAATTCTGGAATTACTTTTCCTACTGCCTTGGCTGCTCCTGTAGATGTTGGAATAATATTGTTCATTGCAGAACGTCCTAAACGATAATTTTTTCTTGAAGGAGAATCTACGGTATATTGCGTTGAAGTAGCCGCATGAATAGTTGTCATTAATGCTTCTTCTATTCCGTAATTCTCTTCAATTATTTTAGCTAATGGTGCTAAACAATTTGTTGTACATGATGCATTAGATACTATTGTATCACTTGCTTTTAATGTATCATCATTTACTCCCATTACAAACATAGGAGCATCATTACTAGGTGCTGAAATTACTACTTTTTTTGCACCTGCTTGTATGTGATAATCTGCTGTTCCTATGCTTTTAAAAATACCTGTGCATTCTGCAATCACCTCAGCTCCTGCTTCATCCCATTTTAATTTTTTAGGATCTCTTTCTGCTGTTACCCTAATTGTTTTACCGTTTACAATAAGATTACCATCTTTAACTTCAATAGTGCCATCAAACTTTCCATGTACAGAGTCGTATTCTAATAAATATGCTAAATGATTAACATCTAACAAATCATTAATTGCTACAACTTCTACATTATCTCTTTTTAACGTAGCTCTAAATACTATTCGTCCTATTCTACCAAATCCGTTAATTCCTAATTTTAATTTTGACATAATCTTCTTCTCTATTGTTAAGTGGTCATTATATCTGACACACGTATTAGTTCTTTATTTATTTTAGATTGCCCTTTTATTGCTTTTTCTAATGGTGTCAACGTTATTTTATCGTTAATGATACCAACCATTGCATTAGATTTTCCTTCTAGTAGGCTTTCTACTGCTTTTACTCCCATTCTGCTAGCTAAAACTCTATCGAAACAGGATGGAGATCCACCTCGTTGCATGTGACCTAAGACAGATACACGAACCTCATATTCCATCATATTTTCTTCTACATAATCTTTAAGTTCGAAAACATTTTTCCCTATTTTATCGCCTTCAGCAACAACAACTATACTTGATGATTTTCCAGACTTTTTACTTCTCCTTAAAGAATCTAATAAACGATCCAACCCTAAATCTTCTTCTGGTATTAAAATTTCTTCTGCTCCTGCTCCTACCCCCACATTTAAAGCTATATGTCCCACATCTCTTCCCATTACTTCTACAAAAAACAATCGGTTATGTGAACTAGCTGTATCTCTAATTTTATCTATAGCATCTACTACTGTATTTAATGCTGTATCATATCCTAAGGTATGTGATGTACCAAAAATATCATTATCTATTGTTCCTGGTATTCCCATTACTGGAAATCCATACTCTTGGTTAAATATTAAAGCTCCTGTAAACGTACCGTCTCCTCCTATTGTTACTAAAGCATCTATATTCTCAGCTTGTAAGGCTTCATATGCTTTTTTACGTCCTTCTGGTGTTCTAAATTCTTGTGATCTAGCAGACTTTAAAATGGTTCCTCCTTTATTTATTATTCCTTTTACATTACGAGCTGTTAATTCCTTAAAATCTCCCTCAATCATTCCTTCATAACCACGGTAAATACCTGCGCATTCTATTCCATGATAGGCACAAGTTCTAGCTACAGATCGTATTGCTGCATTCATTCCAGGAGCATCTCCTCCAGAGGTCATTACCCCTATCCTTTTTATTGATTTTGACATTAATTTTCTTGTTAATTTAGGTAAAACTATAAAAGATAATCAATATAATGGACGGGTTTTGTTAAAATTTAACGAGACATATCTAACTATAACGTTTTAGTTAATAAAAATGTTGAAAAAAGTATATAATATTGCTACTATGTGAAGTTTAACAAAACAAAATGGAGCTAATTCCCTTTTTTCTTAAGGCCGATAGAACTATCTGAAAAAGGTGTTTTTTCAGTTTCTTTTTCTTTTGGCTTTTCCTTGTCAACTGCTTGTTTATCTTTCTTTTTAAAGATTTTACGTAGTAATTCTCCAAACGTATCAAAATCTACTGAGTAAGCTATACCAAGGCCTTGTGTGTATCCTATTTCTTCTCCAAAATTACGAATACTATTTTCTCTATTAAATACTTTAGCTGTTAATGTACCTTCTTTGTTTAACAAAAAATCTATTTGCACATCTCCAGCAATAACAGATTCACTTACTCCACCAACTGGTACTCCCACTTTTCCATTAATAAGTACACGGTCTGTAATTTTAGTTTGTAAAGTTACTCCAACACGACTATCTGTTTCAAAACCTGGTGTATTCGCTCCGGCTTCAATATTTACTCCTACTTGTAATTTTCCTTCGTTATCTGAAAACAAACCATTAATTAAGCCATTTAAACGCTCCGTTAATGTTCCTGTTACATTTAAATCTTTAAGTTGTCTATTAAAGGCTCCTGTTGCTAATAAATTTAAAGCTTGCTTGTCTCTATCTTCTTTAGAGTCTAACCTATATTGTAATTCGGACTTTAAAGTAGAATTTACATCTGGAAACTCGAATTGAAAATCGTAATCAGGTTTTTCTAATTGCCCTGTTAAATTTATTTCTAAATTTGTTTGAATGTTTTGCGTTATGGGGTTATCTAATAAAGGAGATGGGTTAGTTCGTGTTTTATAAAGAGCTTTTATATCAATTATTGCATTTAGTGGATCTCCATCCCACCTTAAGTTACTCTCGTATGGTTTTACTACAAATTGTTTTTGTACGAAACCACCAAAGAAAAAGTTATAATAGCCTTCCCACACAATAAAATCGCCATACATATTGAATTTTCCATTAGTATTAATATTAAATAACAACTCTCCTGCTCCACGCCCGCTAATAGTACTTCCAGATTCTCTATCCATTTTAATTTCTATTAGAGCATCACTTGTTACATCTAAATTAAAATCTAACTCTAAACCTGTTATATCTTCTTTAACTATAACTTTTCCTTCTGATTTTGCTAATTTTTCCTCTGGGCTTAAAAAATGAATGAATGTATTATCTCCAAAAGATTCTAAATCGTTTAATGGAATATAAAATTCAGTTCCACTTTTTGTTTGTGCATCAGCAGTAATTACAAGTGCTTCAGTTGGACCTTGGATATTAGCGGTACCTCCTATAAATCCTCTTCCATAATAGAGAGCATCTACATTATCTTTTGTATCTAAAATTAAAAGACGATCGGTACTTATATTTAAGTCTAGCTTCCATTTATCGAAATTTATATGACTAACCGAACCGTCTAAAATTCCTTTTGAAAACTCTTTGGTATCAGTAATATTTATGTTGTTAAATATAAAACTTTGATTTCTTAATGATACAGAAGCTTTATCTTCAAAACCAAAATCTACATTTAAGTATGGGACATTTAATCCTCCATTATCTATAAGCAGTTCTCCATTTATATCTGGTTTATTTAAACGTCCAAAAACTTTAGCGTCTCCACTTACATCTCCTCTTATATCATTTAAAACTGGGTCTAATAATGGGGTTAATGGTATTAAGTTGAATTTATTAAAATTTAAATCTAAGTCTATTGTAGAACTCTCCTCTGTAACATTAATATCTCCTTTTGCTGAAAAAGAGTTTGCAACATCATCTTTTATTTTCGCCTCAATTTTATAATTAGTTAAAGACTCATTTCCCGCTATATCTGCTTCAAAAGATCCAAAAGGTTGTCTATTAACCATGAAATCATCAATAGTTACTTTAGATGTTGGCAAATAGCTTCCGTTTTGCTGCAAAACGTTTAGGTTTCCATTAACGTTTCCTGCTAATAATAAGCTATCAATTCTAGGAGTTATTTTAGCAAGATCTACATCTTTAAAATTAAGTTTTATGTCTTTATAAGTTGAGTCTTTTATAACTCCAGATAGTTTAATTTCCTCATTATAATGACTCATTACAAAACGATCTATTTTAAAATCTTTAAAATCTCTATCGAATTCTATTTTATTAAAGTTGTCTCGCTTGTTATTTACAAACCATTTATTGTTTTTAAAGGTTACATCACTCTTTTTAAAACCTACTACAGATTTATTATCTGCATTAATGGTATGATAAAAACTAAGATTATAATTATCTGTATTATTTTTACCTCCTTTAAACTCAGATCGCATAAACAGCGTATCATTTAGGGTTACATTAATTAAGTTAAATTTTGAAGCATTATAATATTTTGTATTTACACTATCAATCTCTATATAAGTATTAAACAAAGGGTTTCTGTTATCTACTTGTACTTTTATTTCACTAGCAAAATAGTCTAGCAATTTAATTTTTGGGGACTTAAAAGTTAGTTTAAATTCTTTTTCGTCGGTTTCAACTCGTCCTTTAATAAAAGTATTCTTTCCTAGTTTAAATTCTGGAAAAAATACTTCTACAATTTTATTATAAATTTTAAAGTTAAAATCTATGTATTGATCTTCCTTAATAACGTTTGGAACTTTATTAGTGTATATGTCCTTTATAGAGTTTTCAAAAAGCTTTGTAATGTTTTTAAATTTAAAGTTTCCACTTATTTGCCCCTTTACAATATCTGGAGAGTTTACTTCTATTATTCTTTCATTATTTTTAAATGAAGATTGTATAGCAAAGTCATGAAAATAGTAGTCATCTACTTCATTTTTATAATTTGTTTTATTAAATGAAATACTTCCAACTGCATCATCTATTGTTGTTCCTTGCATTTTCATAATTACAATTCCTTTAAAAATTGAAGTATCATCCCTATTATAAAAATTAAGTACTTTTAAATTAGCGTAATCTACATTAGCAACAAAATCTAACGTATTTACAGCTTTAGATAAATCTGCTAATCCATTAAATTTTAATTTTAAATTTTTATCATTAGCAATAAGTTCTCCATTAAATATATTTTTTTGATATTTTCCATTTACTAAGATATTCTCATAAGTATAATTATTATAGAGTATAGAATAAACATCTCCTGTTAATTTAGAACGCAAATTTTCTTTTTCAAACCCTACACCATCAACATCTAAGTTAGCAGACATTTCTCCTAATTTTGGGTCTTCTAAAAACGTTCCCATATCGAAAGCACTAAAAATAACATTTCCTTTATATGAAGCACTATCAATATCATCTACGTTAGAAATTTCTAAATCAGAACTTACAAAACCTAAATTTGTATTGACATTAAGTTTTGCTTTTATATTTTGTGATGTTATATGTGTATTTCCAGTTATAGAGAATGTTCCTAATTTACCAAATATAGATGGAATAGATTCTCCTAAAACATTTGGCAATAAGTTTTTTAAAGCATAATAACTTGATGAAAGCTTTGTAAACTCACCACTCATTTCAAAATTATCATCTGCTGCATTAAATAGATTTTTAAAATTTAATGTCCCGTAAATACTAGTTTTTGTATTAGTAGTAAGTTTTAAATTATTAGCCGTTAAATTATTTAATGTACCTGTTAATTTTGTGCTTAATACTGCATGCTGATTTACTCCAAATTCGTCATAAAACGTATTTAACTCATTTAAAGCAAAATCCCCTTCTGTAAAATTAGCTGTAACCTTTACTTTATCTTCAAAGTCTTTAAAATCCTCTCTTTTGTAGTTAAATTTTAAATTTCCTTTTAAAGTCGATTGTTTTGTTCTAATATTTAAGTTATCAAAAGTCATTTGCGATAATGTATACTTAAAATTAGTAGACATATTCTGCATAACTAATCCACGACTATCTACAAAACCTAATGTATTTATTCTGGCATCAACATCACTACCATTAATAACAAAATTTGTTGCATTTATGCCTAAATCTGTAAATTTTAAAATTTGTGGTGTCTCTTTATTTTCATCTATTAAATTAAAAATTCCATTATATATAGAAACATCACTAGAAGATAACAGAAAATCACTTTTCTCTTGTCTTGGGTTTTCATCATCAAATCTTGCGACAAATACATCTAGATTAGTATCAGTTTCCCCTTTATAAGTTATAATATTTAGCACTAAATCTTCTAGATCTATATCTCCAAAATTCAACTTATTATTATAAAGGTTTTTAAAATTAAGTATAGAAGTGTTTAATTCAGAAGCACTTATTAATGTATCGTTTTTAAAATCTCTTATTAATATTTGTTTCAGCTCAACGTCTCCGTTAAACTGAAGTCCTACCTTTTCTATTTTTATATTAGTTTTATAATCTTCGTTAAGACGTTCTGTTGCATAACGACCTAGTCTTGTTTGCACAGCTGGTATAGAAAAGAATAATACTAATATGATAAAAAGCAGCACAATTATTGCCGCTATCTTAGCTAATATTTTTAGAAACTTTTTGATATGAATTTAAAGTTATAACTTTCTTTAAGAATAAACTACATTTGCATTACAAAAAAACACTTATTTCTAGATGTTTTTTTACGTTTTCAAAATTAACAATAATTGTGCCTAATATTTACTAATGTCTTCACAAAATATTTATATCCTTGGTATTGAGAGTTCATGCGACGATACAGCTGCTTCTGTAATATGTAACGGAAAAATTTTAAGTAATGTTATAGCTAGTCAAAAAATACATGAAGAATATGGTGGTGTTGTACCAGAATTAGCCTCTCGTGCTCACCAACAAAACATTGTTCCTGTTGTTGCTCAAGCACTAAAAAAAGCTAATATAGAGCAATCGCAATTACACGCTATTGCCTTTACTCGTGGACCTGGTTTAATGGGCTCTTTACTTGTTGGTACCTCTTTTGCAAAATCTATGGCCTTTGGCTTAAATATTCCTTTAATAGATGTTAACCACATGCAAGCTCATATCTTAGCTCATTTTATTGATGAAGAGGGTTATAAAAAACCAACATTTCCATTTTTAGGAGTAACTATTTCTGGTGGACATACACAAATAGTAAGAGTAGACGATTATTTTAAAATGGACGTTCTTGGAGAAACTATAGATGATGCAGTTGGTGAAGCTTACGACAAAAGTGGTAAAATTTTAGGCTTAGGATATCCTGCAGGTCCAGAAATAGATAAACTTGCCAAATTAGGTAATCCTAAAGCTTATAAATTTACTAAACCTAAAGTAGAAGGTTTAAACTTTAGTTTTTCTGGATTTAAAACTGCCGTATTGTATTTTATACAACGAGAGGTTAAAGCTAATCCTAATTTTATTACAGAAAACCTTAATGATATTTGTGCCTCTATTCAATACACAATTATTGGTATTTTAATAGATAAATTAAAATTAGCCACTAAACAAACAGGCATTAAACAAATTGCTATTGGTGGAGGAGTTTCTGCAAATTCAGGAATACGACAAGCCTTAAAAGATGGTGAAAATAAATTTGGGTGGATTACTTACGTTCCTAAATTTGAATTCACTACAGATAATGCTGCAATGATTGCTATTGTTGGTTATTTAAAATACTTAGAAAATGATTTTGCAGAAAATAATATAATGGCTTCTGCTAGATTAAAAATTTAAACCTTAAAACATATTGTTATAGAATTATAGCTGAATAATTATCTTTTGTTAAAATCCCTGTTAATAAACTTTTAAATTATAATACAGTACACTATAATATTTTGTTTTTTTTGTGAGATAAAAATTGAGACTAATGAAAAAAAACCTATTTCTAATTATATTATCCATATCTACCGCTTCGTTTTCGCAAAGTAGAAAATTAAAAAAAGTACTAGACACCATTGCGACTGTTGAACAAGCTGAAGCCTATATAGAAGCTGAAAAATCAAAGAAAAAGAACAAGTTAATCGTTTTTAATGAAGCCAAGCATAAAACAAAACTAGCAAAAGCTATTATAAGCTTACCTATTGGAGCAACAAAAACTGTAGATGTTGAATTCGGAAAAGTACATTATAAAGTTATCGAAAAAACTAACGAACCGCACTACAGAATGAGTTATGTGTTTTTGGACGGTAACACAGTAAAACTAAAAAAAATACATGAGATAACCAAAGACATTATAAAGCAGCATAAAGACGGTATAAAGTTTGAAGATTTGGCAAAAAAGTATTCTATGGATAGAAATGCATATACTGGTGGCGATTCTGGATGGTTTAAAGATGGAGATATGCCTATTGAAGTAGAAGAACAAGTAAGTAGTTTAAATAATAATTTAGGAGATATTTATACTGTTAGAACTCCAGAAGGTAACGGATACTATATTATATTAAAAACGCATAGAATTAAAACCATTAAAGAAGTTAAAGTTTTAAAAATTACAGATAAAGCCTAATGCAATTATTTTATAACTCTGAAATAAATAATAATACAACACAATTTTCTTTCTCTAAAGAGGAGAGTAAACACATTGTAAAAGTACTACGCAAACAAATAGGAGATACAATGCATATAACCAATGGTAAAGGCTGGTTATTTGAAGCTGAAATAATTATTGCAGAGCTTAAAAACTGCGTAGCAAACATAAAATCGAGAGTCCAACAAACTCCAAAAAAATATAATTTACACTTAGTTGTTGCTCCTACCAAAATGAATGATCGTTACGAATGGTTTTTAGAAAAAGCTACAGAAATAGGGATTACAAGCATTACTCCAATTATATGCGACCATAGCGAACGTAAAATTATTAAAGCAGAACGTTTTCATAAGATTTTACAATCTGCGATGAAACAATCGTTACAATGCTACTTACCAGAATTAAAAGATGCTATAACTTTTAGAGAATATATAAAGACGATGCCAAAAGGCCTTTGTTTTATTGCACATTGCGAAGACTCAAAGAAACAGTCTTTAAAAAATTTATTACAAGCAAATACTACAACGACTATACTTATTGGTCCAGAAGGCGATTTTAGTACTAAAGAAATAGAATTAGCAATACAAAACAATTGGATCCCTGTAACACTTGGTAATACAAGGTTACGAACAGAAACAGCTGCAATAGTTGCTTGCCATTCTACGGCTTTTATAAATGAATAATAATTGTCAATTTGAAAATTTCGTTAAAAACGTGTTTTGCTTTACAAATCTTGTTATTTTTGAGATATGACATTAAAAAGACTCTTTTTACTTAGCATAATTATTAGTTGTTTAACAACTCAATATTGTATTGCGCAAGACTTAGCCATTTTAAAATATAAAGGAGGGGGTGATTGGTATAGTAATCCTACAGCTTTGCCAAACCTTATAGAATTTTGTAATGATAATATTAATACTAAAATGAAAACTAAGCCAGAAACAGTAGAAGTTGGAAGCTTAGATATTTTTCAATACCCTTTATTGCATATGACAGGGCATGGTAATGTTTTTTTTAGTGATGAAGATGCTGATAACTTACGTAATTATTTAATCTCTGGAGGTTTTTTACATATCGATGATAATTATGGTATGCAACCTTACATTACCAAAGAATTAAAAAAGGTATTTCCTAATCAAGAATTAATAGAGTTACCAAATAACCATCCCATTTTTAATGTTGCATACAAATTTCCTGAAGGGCTGCCAAAAATCCATGAACACGACGGGAAACGCCCGCAAGCTTTTGGGTTATTCCACAAAACTAGATTAGTATTGTTATTTACTTTTGAAAGCGATTTAGGAGATGGTTGGGAAGACCCAGAAGTACACAACGATCCAGAAGATGTTAGGCTGCGTTCATTACAAATGGGCGCGAATATTGTTAAATATGTTTTCGAAAATTAAGTTATAAAACATTAACCTTTTCAATACTAAGTATTTAACTTATTATTGTAATAATTTTTATAAAAAATAACATCACAGATAATTATATCACATTGCAATTAACCCATTACACTACCAATTTTAAAAAACGGACATTTCCTATAACATTAGTTTGTGAAAACGTTACTAATGCACCTAATATAGGAAGTTTATTTAGAATAGCAGATGCTTTTGGAATAGAGAAGATTGTGTTTTGCGCTTCAGAAATACCTATGGGTAGGAAAATGACAAAAACGTCTAGAGCTACTGAAAAATCTGTACCCTTTGAAATTAGTGAAAATCCATTATTAGTAATTAACAAATTAAAAAATAAGGGTTACAAAATACTTTCATTAGAAATTGCAGATAATAGTACTTCTATCCATAGCTGTCAATTTTCAAAAGAACAGCCGATAGCACTTGTTATAGGAGATGAAAATTTTGGTGTTTCTGAAAACATTCTAAAACTTAGCAATAGTATCATTCATATAGATATGTATGGGCAAAATAGTAGTATGAACGTTGTACAAGCAACAAATATTGCTCTTTACGAAATAACGAAACAGATAAAATAAAACCGAAGTTATTAAAAATTGCTATCTGTATTCGTAAATTTAATAGCAATCTGTATATTTACTAAATGAACTCTAATACTATATCTAACGGCATATTAAAATCTTTAGGAATTATACTAGGTGTACTAATTCTAGTTTTTTTTCTTTATAAAATACAATCCATAATCGTTTATATTGCCATTGCTGGCGTAATTTCCCTTATAGGGCGACCTATTGTATTGTTTTTAAGACGTAAACTAAAATTTAGTACTACATTATCGGTTATTGTTACTATGGTATTTTTAATAGCGTTATTTGTTGGTTTGGTTCTTCTTTTTATACCATTAATTGTAGAACAAGGACATAACTTATCCCTTTTAGATATAGATAATTTACAAAAAAATGTTGAAGGTCTTTATAAAGAAATAATAACCTATTTTAATATTAGTAGCATAGATGTAGAACAATCTATAAAGAAATCTAACCTTCTTGAAAAAATAGATTATTCGGTAATACCAAACTTTTTAAACTATTTAATTAGTGGTTTTGGTAGTTTTAGCATCGGCCTCTTTTCTGTGCTTTTTATTTCGTTTTTCTTTTTAAAAGACAGTAAATTAATGGAAGATGGCATTATGACGCTAATTCCTGATAATAAAGAAACACGATCTAAAAAATCATTCACTAAAATTAAAGATTTACTATCTAGATACTTTGTTGGTTTAGTTTTTCAAATTTTAATTTTGTTTGTTATATACACAGTTGTATTACTCATTTTTGGTATTAAAAATGCTGTAGTCATTGCATTTTTATGTGCCCTTTTAAACCTAATTCCGTATGTAGGACCAATGGTAAGTGCCATACTAATGCTTATACTTACTATGACAAGTAATTTAGGCGCTAGCTTTAGTGATGTTATTTTACCGAAAACCGTTTATGTAATGATTGGTTTTGTTTTCGCACAATTAGTAGATAATTTCTTTAGTCAACCCGTTATATTTTCAAAAAGTGTAAAATCTCATCCTTTAGAGATCTTTTTAGTTATACTTATCGCAGGTGTTTTATTTGGCATTATTGGTTTAGTAATTGCAATTCCTGCCTATACAGCCATAAAAGTTATTTTAAAAGAGTTTTTATCTGAAAATAAAATAGTAAAAAAACTGACCAAAGGTCTTTAATCTGCTTCCCTTTTTTGAATTACTCAATTTTAAATACTGAAAATCAAGAATTTATAAACAATAATTTAAATTCAGATATTGCTTCACTTTTATTAAAAGGTATACCTAATACTAATATAGAAGCTAAAGCTATTATAGAACAAATTGAAGCTAAAAAACGTTGTGAGAAAAAACTACCCACTTGGTATAATACTAAACAAATATATTATCCTAATAAACTTAATATAGAACAAACCTCTTCTGAAATTACAGCAAAATTTAAAGCTAGTTTAATTTTAGGTAATTCTATAATAGACTTAACAGGTGGCTTTGGAGTAGATTGCTATTATTTTTCAAAAGAATATAAACATGTAACCCATTGTGAAATAGATACTGAGTTATCACAAAAAGTATCTCATAACTATAAACAATTATGTGTAACTAATATTGATTGTGTTAATGAAGATGGCGTTGAGCACCTTTCAAAAAGTAATCAAAAGTTCGATTGTATTTATATAGACCCTTCTCGAAGAAATGAAATTAAAGGCAAAGTATTTTTATTAAATGATTGCTTGCCTAATGTACCTGAACATATAGAGCTTCTATATAAACGCTCTAAAACTGTCCTAATAAAAACATCTCCGCTTCTGGATATATCTATTGGTATTAGCGAATTAAAACATGTAAAAACAATTTATAGTGTTGCTGTAAACAACGAAGTAAAAGAATTATTATGGGTGTTAGAGTATAATTTTAATGGTGATATAAATATACAAACCGTTAACCTCTTAAAAAGGTCAAAACAAACGTTTCAATTTAATTTAATTGAAGAATCTCAAATTGAAGCTAACTATAGCCCTCCTCTCACGTATTTATATGAACCTAATGCTGCCATATTAAAAATGGGAGCATTTAACAGTATTGCAAATCAATTAAAGTTAAATAAACTACATAAGCACTCTCATTTATATACTAGTAATTCTTTAATATCATTTCCAGGAAGGCGTTTTAAAATAGATAAGGTAATAGACTATAATAAAAAGTCTTTTAAAAAAGAAATACACATTTATAAAGCCAATATAACCACACGAAATTTTCCAGAAACGGTACAAACAATAAGAAAGAAATTTAAAATTAAAGATGGAGGAACTAATTATTTATTTTTTACAACTGTAGAGAATAATAAAAAAGTGATCCTTTCTTGTACAAAAGCAAATTAACTTTCGTTTGCTTTTTTTATAATTGCCTTTAAACGTTCTTCTCGTGTTGCTTTCTCATTACGAAGCTTATTCTTCTTTCGATTCATCAACTTAGTATGTTTTGCTTTATTTTTTGTATTCTTTTCTTGCCCTCGCTTTGCCATTACTCTGCATTTTACACAAATTTATAAACTAAAAATTATTTTAAGGTGATTTCCCTTACATAAACAGGTATTTTAACTCTATGTAATAACCTTTTCTCTACTCTATTTTTGTTTTATAACCAATTTAAAACAAAACCAATGACCATTAAAAAAAGTATTTTGATTTCCTGCCTCCTATTATTATTAATAAGCTGTGGCATTAGTAAAGTTGCAGATATTTGTAACGAAACACCAGATACAACATATTTAATATCTATCCGTAATGTAAATTACCCCGAGATTGGAAGTAATTTTTTAAATGCTCCAGTTAACCACGATTTAGATATCTGTAACGAACATTTTCCAGCAAATACAGCTGCAGGACATCAATTCATTATAGCAACAAATGAAGTAAGTGATGTTTTAGGAAGCAAATTAAACTTTACTAGACGGTGGACAGGAAACCCACACAAAACAGCTTTTGAGTTATTTCCAAACAATGCTACTAGCAGTATTTTTGATTATGTAGATGTAAGTACTCTTATGCCTAATAAATGTAATTTACCTGATGATTTAACTTTTGCGATGCGTACCTGTCGCTTTGATAAATCTAATGGAGGAACTGACCACTTTACAATTATGGTAAAGTCTACAAACTATAATCATTTTACGGATTCTTCATCTAAAGATTTTCCATATAAACATGGTATATTACACGAACTAGCTCACGGCTATGGTATGAACCATACTCCAAGCTGGGATGAAGATGATAAAAAGTATATATCTACCATGCAAGGTAACTTAGAATACTTAAGTGCCTTAGACGTAGCATACCTTAGACACAAATACCCAGAAAGTATGGAGGATCACAGAAACTATGTAGCAAGTACGCTAACACGTTTTAATGGTTCTAAAGGTAAATTTGAAGACCAAAACCCCTCTTCATTTTATATTGATACAGATGGCATATTAAAAGACTGTAATACAAATGCAGCACCAGAATTTTTTGTTGCTTGGTTTAACACAGGTAACATTGAAGGAGAGTCTGCGCTATGCGGTACTAATAGTATTTTTTTAAGAGAAAAATCTGTGAGTGCAAATACTATAAAAATAAAAACATGGAAAGTAGCAACTATGCCATACTTATCTCAAGATCAATGGAAAGGCACAGTAAATTTAACGCTTAATAATACCACAAATATTGATTTTGATAGAGAGTGGGAATTAGTCTTTAAAGTTAACGCTTGGGGAGTTTTAGACGAAACCACAGATAAAGATAATGAAGTAACCATGGATGTGACTTTAAAAAATGGCATCTGTAGGTAGTCTTTTCTAAAATTAATACAACTCCCATTTTGGGAGTTTTTTTAGTTATAATAAAGGCAATACTTATTAATACTCCATCTTATACCTATTCCATTATATCTTTTAATAAGCATTTAAAGTATTGATTTTGTTAAACCTATAGATTTTATAGGATACAACAAAGGTTAAATTTTTCTTGGTTATAAATCTATTTTAAGATATTTTTAACACAAAATTTAATAAAATCCAACAAGAAATGAACTCTAAAATTACTCTAAAAAGTAGCTCGTTGCTTTTTACACTAGCATTTATAATGTGTGTATTTTCCTCCTATTCGCAAGAAAAATGTGGTATGGTTGATTACATGAAAGAAAAAATGAAAGACCCTCAATTTGCGAGACAATACAAAGCCTCTCAAGCAAAATTTAAAGCTCAATTAGAAAAAAACCTTGCTAATAAAGCTTCAACTAATAGAATGGACCCTATTATAATCCCTGTTGCTGTTCACTATCCTGAAGCTCAAGAATCTGATCGTGCTTGTTTAGAAGCATTAGCTCAAAATCAAGTAGATATATTAAATGCTGATTTTACAGGGACCAATTCAGATATATCTAACTGGGCAGCAGCAGCTTCAAATTACCCAGGTGTAAATACAGGAGCTGCAAATATTTTATTTTGCATAGCAACTATGAATCACCCAGCTGGAACTGATGCAGATTTAGTAGAAGGTGGCCCTGCTGTAACCATTGGTTACAATTTTGGTGGAGGAACATCAACAGACTCAAACTGGGGTGGATATATGAACTTTTTAGTAAAAGATATTGGTGGAGGTCTATTAGGTTTCTCTCCTTTAGGAGGAAGCATTACTAACGGAAATTCTGTAACAATGAATTTAGGTGCTTTTGGATCTGGGGCAGGTTGCCCTAGTTCTGGAATAGTACCAGGTGCTCCATACGATTTGGGAAGAACTGTAACACATGAGTTAGGACACTTTTATAATTTAGAACACACCTTTACTGGATCTTGTGCATCAGATGACGGTATTGCAGATACACCAAATCAAAATGCTAGCTCTGGAGGCTGTCCTACTTTAGGAGGTTCTCCTGCTTGTGATTCTAGCGAACAAGTGCTTTTCCAAAGTTATATGGATTATACTAACGATGCTTGTATGTTTATGTTTAGCGCTGGGCAAATTACAGTTGCTGAAGCTTACATCATGTCTATTGAATCTCAATTTAAACCAAATGTAGTAGTATGTTCTGCTGCTCCTGACTTTACAATAGCAGCTACTAACAGTGCATCTAGCATTTGTTCACCTGGAAATGAAGTTATTTATAACTTAACGTATACGGCAACTGGAGGTAACACAGATGCTACAACATTTTCGGCAACTGGACTTCCAGCTGGAGCTACAGCTACTTTTAGCCCTACATCATTAAGTGCAGATGGAAACTTTACTTTAACAGTAGGAAACTTAAGCGGAGCTACTGCTGGTAATTATACTATTGCAGTAACAGGAACAGGAGTAACAACAAACTCTATAGATTTAGATTTAAATGTTAATGGAGCGGCTCCAACTGCACCAGGATTAACAGCTCCTTCTAACGGAGCTACCGGTATGTCATTAGCAGTAAGCTTAAGTTGGGCAACAGTAGCAGAAGCAGAAACTTATACTATTGAAACAGCTACTGATTCTGGTTTTACGACAAACACAACTTTAAACGTTGTTAATGCGGCCACTTTCACTACGCCTACATTATCTGAATCTACTCAATACTACTGGAGAGTAAAATCTACAAATAGTTGTGGTGAATCAACATATTCTAGTGTATATAACTTTACAACTGCCGCAATTGTATGTAGTACTTATGATTCTACCCAAAACAATATAACAATACCATCATCTGGAACTACAGAGCATGTAATTACTTCTACAATAAGTATTGGAGCAGACACAGTAATATCTGACATAAATGTTACAGTAAATGTACAGCACATTTGGGCTGGAGATATGGAACTTAAATTAACGTCTCCTAATGGAACTGAAGTTATTATGTTAGCTAATAGTAAATGTGATGATGGTACTGACGATATAGCAGCTACATACGATGATCAAGCATCTGGACCTGTTGTTTGTAGTGCTACTGCACCTGCGGTTGGAGGAACAATTCAGCCAGAAGAGGTGTTATCTGCTTTTAATGGAGAAAATGCTCAAGGAGATTGGATACTTACAGCTACAGATGGTTATCCTTCTGAAGATGGTGGTGTATTCCAAAACTATTCTATAGAAATTTGTGGTACAGCTGCATTAAGTGTTCCTGAGTTTAATTTAGAAAACTCTTTAAGCTTATGGCCTAACCCATCTAACGGTTCTATAAACTTATCGTTTAATTCTACTAATAATGAAGATGTAAATGTTAAATTATATGATTTAAGTGGACGTTTAATAAACACACAATCATTTAAAAATACAGCAGGAACATTTAATAAAAATATTCAGTTTGGTAAACTAAATACCGCTGTTTACATATTAAGTATTGAAACTGCTGGAGAAAAAATTAATAAACGTATTATTATTGAATAACCTCCCAAAAATAACAACCGAAAAAAGGATTCCAAAATTTAGGAATCCTTTTTTTTTACGACAAAGTTTGTAAAACAATTTAAATATGACCTTTAAAGAGCAATTAGACGCAAGAGCAGCCTCAACAAGAAAAAAAATTGCAGCTAAAAAATCCGAAATAATAGACAATGCTACTTATGCATTAATACAATCCAACATTACAAAAAAAACGCTAAAAATAGGAGATTCGGTAAACGATTTAACATTATCTAATGCTACCAACAAACCTATTACATTGTATAATAGTTTAAAAAACAATCGTGTAGTGTTATCTTTTTATAGAGGTGGTTGGTGTCCTTATTGTAATATGGAATTAAGGGCTTTACAAAATATATTACCAGAAATAGAAGCCAATAATGCTGAATTAATTGCTATTTCTCCAGAGTTACCAAATGCATCTTTAACAACAAGCGAAAAAAATGAGTTATCATTTCAAGTATTAAGTGATGTAGATAATAAAATTGCTAAAGAGTTTGGTTTAGTCTTCAAAATGCCCAATGAGCTACAAAATCTCTATAACAACGAATTTAATATTCAAGTAGATAAACATAATGGTAATAAGGATTTCGAACTACCATTAGCTGCAACTTACGTTATAAATCAAAACGGAAAAGTTATTTACGATTTTGTTACCGAAAATTATACAGAACGTGCAGAGCCTATAGATATAGTAAATGTTCTAAAGAATAGTTAAATTTAACTTTCCTTTAGAATTATTCATTAAAAATATAAAAAGACCTTGCTAAAACAAGGTCTTTTTATATTTGAAATATTGTATCTATATTTTTAGTTTTCAGCCAAAAACGTTTCTACATTATTCTTGATACGTTCCTGAATATTAGAAACATCCGCCTTTACAAATGGCTCTCCCATAATATTCTCGTACAACTCAATATAACGTTCGCTAACACTTTCTATATATTCATCACTCATTTCTGGTACCGTTTGTCCTTCAAGTCCTTGGAAACCATTAGAAATTAACCATTGACGCACAAACTCTTTTGAAAGTTGCTTTTGTGCTTCATTATTATCTTGTCTTTCCTCATAACCATCTGCATAGAAATAACGAGAGGAATCTGGTGTATGGATTTCGTCTATTAAAACAATTTTACCATCTTTAGTTTTTCCAAATTCGTATTTAGTGTCTACTAAAATTAATCCACGAGAAGCTGCAATTTCAGTACCTCTAGTAAATAGTTTTCTTGTATAATCTTCGAGAATAATATAATCTTCTTCAGAAACAATACCCTTTTTAAGAATATCTTCTCTTGAGATATCTTCGTCATGATCACCCATTTCTGCTTTAGTAGCAGGAGTAATAATTGGCTCAGGGAACTTATCGTTCTCTTTCATACCATCTGGCATTGCAACCCCACATAATATACGTTTACCAGATTTATACTCTCTGGCTGCATGACCAGACATATAACCACGAATAACCATTTCTACTTTAAAAGGTTCACATAACTCCCCTACCGCAACATTCGGATCTGGTGTTGCCGTTAACCAATTAGGAACAATGTCTTCTGTTTGTGCCATAAATTTAGTGGCAATTTGGTTTAATATTTGCCCTTTATATGGTATCCCTTTTGGCATTACCACATCGAAAGCACTTAACCTATCTGTTGCTACCATTACCAAACGGTCATTCTCTAAACTGTAAACAGCTCTTACTTTTCCTTTGTATACACTTTTTTGTCCTGGAAAATTAAAATTGGAATCTATTATTGTATTACTCATTAGTCCTTTTAAATAGTTCTGAATATATTTTATATAATTTCTAAGTCCTTATTTTTTACTCTACATTTTCAATTTGTTTATACGCAGCAATAATTTTCTTAACCAATTTATGGCGTATTACATCTTTATCATCTAAAAACACCATACCAACACCTTCAACATCTTTTAAAACTAAAAGTGCTTCTTTTAACCCAGAGATTGTACGACGTGGTAAATCTATTTGTCCTGGATCTCCTGTTAATAAAAACTTTGCACTTTTCCCCATACGGGTTAAAAACATTTTCATTTGGTTATGAGTCGTATTTTGTCCTTCATCCAAAATAACAAAAGCATTATCTAACGTTCTCCCTCTCATAAAAGCTAATGGCGCAATTTGTATAGTCCCATTTTCAATATAATGTGTTAGTTTTTCTGCAGGAATCATATCTCTTAATGCATCATATAATGGTTGCATATAAGGGTCCAATTTTTCTTTTAAATCTCCTGGTAAAAATCCTAAATTTTCTCCTGCTTCAACAGCTGGACGTGTTAATATAATTCGTTTTACCTCCTTATTTTTTAATGCTTGTACAGCTAAAGCTACACCGGTATAGGTTTTACCTGTTCCTGCTGGTCCAATAGCAAAAACCATATCGTTTTTACGCATTAACTCTACTAACCGTCTTTGGTTGGCCGTTTGCGCTTTTATTAATTTCCCATTAGCACCATGAACTATAACTTCTCCACTTTGTTTAGATGTTGTATAATCATCACTACTTTGGCTAGTTAATACACGTTCTATAACATTCTCATCTAGTTTGTTATACTTACCAAAATGTTTTAAAAGCATCGTCATACGTCTATCAAATTCATCTAGTAACTCCTCTTCTCCAAATGCTTTTATTTTATTACCACGCGCAACAATTTTTAATTTAGGGAAATACTTTTTTAGTAGTATAATATTTTCATTTCCTGTGCCAAAAAACTCTTTTGGGCTTATTTCTTCAAGTTCTATTATAATTTCGTTCAAAAGCTAGACGATTTAATTAAATTTTTCTCTTAAGTTTTATTAGTTTTGCTTCTGTAAAGCTATACCAACAAATTACATAACAAACTTACACATTTTTAAGTTTGTTAATTCAAAAAAATATCAACAATTAGTCCATGGCAATTATTACATTAACAACAGATTTTGGTGAGAAAGATCACTTTGCTGGTGCGGTAAAAGGAGCTATTTATAGCGAATTACCAGATGTGAGGATTGTTGATATCTCTCATTCTGTTTCTCCTTTTAATATTCCAGAAGCGGCTTATATAATTCAAAACGCCTATAGTAGCTTTCCTGAAGGTACTATACATATTATTGGTATTGATTCGGAAATCAATGAAGAGAACCAGCATATTGCTATAAAACTTAATGGCCATTACTTTGTTTGCGCCAATAATGGCATTATGAGTATGATCTGTTCTGAAATTACACCAGAGCAAATTGTAGAAATTAATATACATGACAGAATAGAAACAAGCTTTCCTGTTTTAGATGCTTTTGTAAAAGTTGCTTGCCATATTGCTCGTGGTGGTGCATTAGGTGTTATAGGGAAACCTATAACGAAGATAAAGCCAATAAAAAATCTAGTTCCTTATGTAAATGATGAGAAAACACAGATTATTGGTAGTATTATTTATATAGATAATTACGGTAACGTGATTACAAATATTAAACAAGCTTTTTTTGAAACCATACAAAAAGGAAGAAATTTTGAAATTTCTGCTAGAAATTATAAGTTTAAAAAAATTCGTTCAAAATATAGCGATATTGTTAATTTTGAAATCCCTGAAGATAAACGAAACGATGAAGGTCGTGGTTTAGTCGTTTTTAATTCTTCTAATTATTTAGAAATCGCTATCTATAAAAGTAATAGTAGTTCGGTGGGTAGTGCAAGTACTCTTATGGGGCTAAATTTAAGAGATACTGTTACTGTTAATTTCATTAATAAAGTTTCGCCATATCCAGAAACACAAAACACCTTATAATGTTTGTACGTATAGTAAAAATGAGCTTTCCCGAAGAGCATATCTCTGAGTTTTTAGTAAATTTTGAAACTGTAAAAGAGCGCATTCGTAATTTTGAAGGTTGCCAGTTTTTAGAATTGTATAGAGATAAGCACAATACAAATATCTTTTTTACGTATAGTTATTGGAATAATGAAGCCGATTTAGAAAACTATAGACATTCCGATTTATTTAAAGGTGTTTGGGCAAAAACGAAACCAATGTTTAATGCTAAGCCAGAAGCTTGGAGTGTAGATAAATTGGTGTCTTTAAAATAAAGTTCATAAGAAAACTATTGAAGTTATAGTCATATAAATTATCTATAGGTTTAATATATTTGATAAAAAATAATATAATATGTTTTTCCATTAAAACGGAAACTAAAAATATACAGTTTTAGATGCTCGCATTACTTAAAAAAGAAATAAACTCATTTTTCGCATCACCTATAGGCTATTTAGTAATTGCCATATTTTTAATATTAAACGGGCTCTTTTTATGGTTGTTTAAAGGCGAATTTAATATACTTAATTACGGTTTTGCAGATTTATCCTCTTTCTTTTTATTATCGCCTTGGATTCTTATTTTCTTGATTCCTGCAGTTACGATGCGCAGTTTTAGTGATGAGAAAAAACAAGGTACATTAGAATTATTATTAACTAAACCAATTTCGCATTTACAAATTGTATTGGGTAAATACTTAGGAGCTTTCTTTCTTATCATTTTAGCCCTTTTACCAACATTATTATATGTTTATACCGTAAACCAAATAGGAAACCCTGTTGGTAACTTAGATGTAGGAAGCACTCTTGGTTCATATTTCGGATTATTATTTTTAGTTGCTGCCTACACAGCAATTGGTGTATTCGCTTCAACATTATCTGATAACCAAATTGTAGCTTTTATTAGTGCTGTATTTTTATGTTTCTTATTTTATATAGGTTTCGAAGGTTTATCCGATTTAAGTTCTAATAGTTTCATCGAGCAATTAGGCATGAGCACGCATTATAAAAGCATGAGTCTTGGTGTATTAGATACACGCGATATTTTATATTTTTTAAGTATTACAGCTTTATTTATCTTTTTTACAGTAAAACGTATTAATAGAGAAGGTTCAAAGCCAATAAAATGGTCGTACATTGCTATTATTTCTCTTGTATTATTAATACTCAATGTTTTAAGTTCGTCTATTTATAAGCGTTTCGATTTAACTTCAGATAAGCGTTATACACTTAGCGAAGCTGCTTTAAACGTCATAAAAGATGTTAACTCACCTGTTATTATAGATGTGTTTTTAGAAGGTGAAGATTTTCCTTCTGAATTTAGACGTTTACAAACAGAAACGAAACAAATTCTTGAAGAATTTTCTGCATATAATAGCAATATTAAGTTTAAGTTTATTAACCCGATTGAAGATGATAAAACGAGAGATCGCAGTATGCAAATACTAAATGATCGTGGTTTAACACCTATGCAATTAAGTGTTCAAGGACAAAACGGACAAAATTCACAACGTGTTATATTTCCATGGGCATTAGCTAGTTTTAATAACCAAACAGTTAAAATACCTTTGGTAAAAAACAAAATTGGAGCTACTCAAGAAGAATTAGTTTCTAATTCTGTACAGCATTTAGAATATGCATTCGCCGATGGTTTTGGCAAATTAATAAACCCAAAACGTAGAAAAATTGGTATTTTAAGAGGTAATGGACAGTTAGAAAATAAGTTTATTTTCGATTTCGTAAAAACACTTCGCGATTACTATTTTATTGCACCATTCACACTAGATAGTGTAGCTACTAACCCTATAAAAACATTTAAATCTTTAAATACTTACGATTTAATAATTTCAGCAAAACCTACTGAAGCCTTTTCTGAAAACGAAAAACTAGTACTCGATCAATATACTATGAAGGGAGGAAAAAGTTTATGGTTAATAGATGCTGTTGCTATGGAAAAAGATAGTTTATATAATATTGAAGGAAAAAACGTTGCTATCACTAGAGATTTAAACTTAACCGATTTCTTTTTTAAATATGGCGTACGTACAAATCCTTTATTAGTAAAATCTATGTACTCTGCCCCTATTACCTTAGCCCAAGGTGAAGGTAGTGAGTCTCGTGTAGATAATTTACCATGGACCTACTCTCCATTAGCTACAAGTTCTAGTAAACACCCAATTGTAAACAACTTAAACTTTTTAAAGTTTGATTTTGCGAATCCGATAGACACACTTAAAAACAGCATTAAAAAAACAATTTTACTTGAAAGTGCACCTTTAAGTAAATTAGAAGGAACTCCTGTTGTTATTAGTTTAGAGTCTGTAAATGAAGCTCCAGACCCTAAAACATATAATAAAGGTTCTCAGACTTTAGCTGTACTATTAGAAGGTGAGTTTACATCGGTATACAACAATAGAGTAAAACCATTTAATTTACCTGATAATAAAAATAAAAGTATCGATACAAAAATGATTGTTATCGCTGATGGTGATCTTATAAAAAATGAAATTGGTAGAAATGGACCAGAAGAGTTAGGTTTCGATCGTGGTACTTTACAAACCTTTGGTAACAAAGAATTTTTACTAAATGCAGTAAATTATCTTTTAGACGACGATGGACTTATAAACATTCGTTCTAAAGAAGTGGCTGTCGCCTTTTTAGATCAACAAAAAATAGCTAAAGAAAAAACCAAATGGCAATTAATAAATATTGTGCTACCACTCTTTATTCTAGGGCTTTTTGGGTTTTTATTTAACTTTATTAGAAAAAAAAAATACACAAAAAAAGCTTAATCTTTAACGCTCATCAATAATGTTTTCAAGGTCTTTAACTTGTTAATAAGTTTGTTTCCCTATTAAAGAGTTAAATAATATATTTGTGTTGATAACTTTTTGCGAATATTTTAATCTAAAAGTTATTATTTATTGTGTCATTTTGTAAGCTATCCCTAATAGTTATAATCTCAAAACTCACAATAACAAACCATAATATAATACCTTATAAATAACCAAATGAAATTTATAGTATCAAGTACTTATTTACTAAAACAATTACAAGTTTTAGGAGGTGTAATTAACAGTTCTAACACCTTACCAATTTTAGATAATTTCTTATTTGATATTGATAACTCTAAACTAACCGTTTCTGCGAGTGATTTAGAAACTACAATGTCTTCTGTTTTAGATATAGAAAGTGATAGTGTTGGTAGCGTTGCTATTCCTGCTCGTTTATTATTAGACACTTTAAAAACATTTCCTGAGCAACCTTTAACTTTTGTTATTGAAGATAATAACACTGTAGAAATAAGCTCTAATCATGGTAAATATGCATTAGCATATGCAGATGGAAATGAATTTCCTAAAGCGGTTGCTTTAGAAGATCCTAGTTCTACAACTATAGCTGGAAATATTTTAGCTACTGCAATTAGTAAAACTATTTTTGCTGCAGGAAATGATGATTTAAGACCGGTAATGAGTGGTGTCTTCTTTCAGTTTTCTACAGACAACTTAACATTTGTTGCTACTGATGCTCATAAATTAGTGAAATACACTCGTGAAGATGTTAGCGCTTCTCAAGTGGCAGAATTTATTATGCCTAAAAAACCTTTAACATTATTAAAAGGTATTTTATCCGCGAGTGATGAAGAGGTAACTATTGAATACAATGATTCTAATGCAAAATTCACTTTTGAGAATACGGTATTAATATGCCGTTTAATTGATGGTAAATATCCTAACTACGAAGCAGTTATTCCTAAAGAGAACCCGAATAAATTAAGTATAGATCGCACTCAATTTTTAAACTCTGTAAAACGTGTTAGTATTTTCTCTAACAAAACAACTCACCAGATTCGTTTAAAAATTGCTGGAGCCGAGTTAAACATTTCAGCTGAAGATATTGATTATAGTAACAAAGCAGAAGAGCGTTTAACTTGTGACTATCAAGGAGATGATATGCAAATTGGTTTTAACTCTCGTTTTTTAACAGAGATGTTAAACAATTTAAATGCTAGTGATGTACAATTAGAAATGAGTATGCCTAATAGAGCTGGTATATTAACACCTATTGACGGTTTAGATGAAGGCGAACATGTAACTATGCTTGTTATGCCAGTAATGCTTAATGCATAAATTTTAGCTTTACGAGCTAGTTTTATACAAAAATATATTTAATACAAAAACGCACACTTTTTAAGTGTGCGTTTTTTAATGTTCTAAATACTAGTACCTAGAACTATTTCTGCCCCTCAACAGAAATTAATTATACTATTTTAGACACTAAACTTACTAAAAAGTTAACACCTCTATCTACATTAGCAATAGCATCTGCTTTTTCATTATTGGATGCCGTAGCATCATTTATTTCTTTTAAGACTTTTACAGCATTAGCGTTTGTTATAGTGCTTTGCGCTATAAAATTATCAATTTCGGATACTTTTAAACTTGTTAAACTAGCCATTTGTGTATTAAACTCAGCATCAGTCTGCGATGCTGCTTGGTTGGCTAAATCATCCCAATTTATATCACTCATAATTATATCTATTATTAGTTAGTCTTTTTTTATTTTAATCCATTATTACTTAGTGACCTCCAATAGCTTACTCATGTCTCCTCCTACTTTTATAATAAGGCTATCTATTGAGTTTTCTACTTTTTTAATATCTAATTTATCTCCTGTCAAAGATTGTATAGAGGAAATTGCATCATTTTCTGCTGTTTTAATTTTAACAGCAGAATTTATTAAATTTTGCAATGACGTTGTTGCTTTAGTGTAATTTAAATAATTATCGTTTAAACTACTTATTATTTGTTCTTGTTGAGCACTTAACACATTCTGTAAAGAGTCTTTTTTACGATTTATAACCGGAATAATACTTTCCATTATTTTAGGTAATGATTTCTTGTAGTCTAATGTGTCAGGCAATAACTTCTCATAGTTTTTTACTAAACTTGGAGTGTATTGGTTTGTTATGAAGGAATTAATGACTTGTTTTCGCTCTTCAAACAACTGATTAACTAGTGTAATATTTAACTGATGCATTTGATCTGCTTCCTTGATAACTTCTTGAGTTAATGTTACTGTAGAGCTAGGAATACTAGCACAAGTAAAGCAAATTAAACTTGTAATACATGCTATAATTAAAGTTTGTTTTTTCATTGGTTATATTTTTAATATCGACTTTTGTAAGTTATTATATTTTAAACAATCTTTTATATTCATCTAAATAATGTAGTCTATGCTCTAATCCATTAAATCCGCCGTTAATGCGTTTAGTAACCATGTGTATATCGTCTGCATCTACATATTGGTTTATTTTTCTCTGTTTCCAAAACCAACAAGCTGAAGCTAATGCTCATTGTGGTGTAGCAACTAAATCTGGATTAGTGACAAAATCCTCATTTACAAACTTCATATTTAGATTTCCCTGTTAATTGAATTAATCCTCATCCTCTAAACTTCCACTTTCATGTGTTATCTGTGCTAAAAAATGAGCTTGCCTAAGTGGTGTATTTATTTCATATTCGTCTGCAATAATAATAAATAAAGGTGCATATGGTTTAGCATAATTCCAATTTACATCAGATACAACAGTGTTAAATTCTACTTCTGTTATCATGTCAATTAAGCATTTTTAGTTGGTGCAAAAATAGCTTTTACTCTATCAATCAATCCTTGTAGAATACTAAATATAGCTTCGGAAGAAAACCCTCCTATAAGCGCTAAAACACTTTTATTAAATAAATTAATAGCTTCTGGGTCTGTAGTATAAAAAGCAATAACTTCAGACATTAACAACCCCGCAATAATGCCTAATACTATTTGTGCAACATATTCCATTGTTTCTTCTGGAATTAATGTGCCATTTATCACAGAAGCACTTACTCTTTTTAATATTGAAAATAGAACTCCTAAGCCCGATACAGACGCTAAGTAACCTAAATTAAGTATTAGGTTCATGCCATCATTAGCCATCATCCCCTTATCTAAAGATGCATTATTAACTTCTTCGGTTTGTCCAGTTAAAATAAAAATTGCTAGAAAAAATAAAGCTAATAGAATTAAGTTTCTAACTAAAGGGAGATTACTAAAGAACGATTTATCTTTACCATTTTGATGTAGTTTTTTAGTGTACTCTATAGATTTAGGTGTTGCTGGTGCAATATTTTCGCATAGTAAGTTATGAGCATTAATTAAATCATCTACACTGCTATTTTGCACTAACGCATTTATTTCTGTATTAATTTTCGTCCCATTAAATATCGCAAAAGATAACATGTTATTTATCTCTTTACTTAACTCATCTATAACTTCTTTAGAAATACCAGATTTGGCTGTACTTAAAGTTTTTGTTGAATCTACTGCTATTTGTTGTTTAACATCACTTGATTTAACAGTTGTCTTTTTGGGTGCTATTGCTATTGCTTTTGCTGTAACTGTTTTTGGAGATGCTACTTTTGTTTTAGATGACGTTGATGCTTTGGGTACACTTGTTTTTTCAACTGTTACTTTAGGCATAGTAGATTTGGTATCTGACATTTTATTAAGTTTTGGTTAGTTATCAATTATGGTGTGTTAAAAATAAGGATTACTTAAATTATAGAACCCCGTATAAATACGCTATTTTTAACTAAATCATATTAATAAACAAACGAAGATACAAAACAACAGATTTTACTTATTTTAAAACTAAAAATGTTTTAATAGTATCATAACCAATCGATTTGAAATCATTTATTACTATATCTGCTAAGCTATAATCTTGATTTTTAGAATTAACACTATCAAAACCTACACAAAATATACCAGCAGCTTTAGCAGCTTTTATACCATTTGTAGAGTCTTCTATAACAATACATTCTTCTCTCTTGTGGCCAGATACTTTAGCAGCTTTTTCAAAAATTTCTGGATGAGGCTTAGAAGCTTTTAAGTCTGCTCCACTTAGTTTTGCAATAAAATACTGATCTAAGTTAAAACGAGTAAATACATTATTAATTGTAAACATAGAAGCAGAGGATGCTAATACTAACGTTACACCATTATTATAATAATCCTTAATTAGATCTAAAACGCCATCTATAAGTTGTAAACTTGGGTCATTATGAAATAAGTTTGTAAAAGCCGAACGTTTGCTTTGCACTAATTCTTCAGGATCATTACTTAAATTAAAATGTTCGCATAAACGTCTGCAAATATTTATAGTTGATTGACCTGTAAAGGATTCGTATAATTCTGTAGAAACCTCAATATTAAAAGCATCAAACATCATGTAATACGCTTTATGATGTAACGGTTCTGTATCTACAATAACCCCGTCCATATCAAAAAGTACTGCTTTAAGCATAATTTTATTTTTAGTTAAGCGAATATAATTATAGTTCTTATATTTAGCTGTTATTATTACAATTTTATAATACAAAATTAATCCTAAATTAACTTACTAAACTTGCATGTTTACATTTATCATTTTCGCTTTTTTAGTTGGTTTTGCTATCATTGCTTTATCAAAAATTAAAAGAAAACCTATAACAACGTTTCCAAAGCATTGGCATCCAATTTTATTAGAGCATGTTTTATTTTACAGAAACTTGTCTGTATCTAAACAAATTATATTTCAAAAACGAATGATGGCTTTTTTAAGTGAAGTTCATATTGATGGTGTTTCTACAGAAGTTGAAACTCTTGATAAAATCTTAATTGCTGCTAGCGCTGTAATTCCTGTGTTTGGTTTTAAAGAATGGTATTATAATAATTTAAGCGGCATAATTTTATATCCAGATACTTTTAATGAAGACTTAGAATTCTCTAATAAAGGAGAAAAAAGACGGATTCTTGGAATGGTTGGCACTGGACGTTTCGAAAAACAAATGATTCTTTCTCGAAAAGCGTTACGTCAAGCCTTTATAAATGATATTGATAAATACAATACGCCTGTTCATGAGTTTGTTCATTTAGTAGATAAAATGGATGGTAAAACAGATGGCATTCCTGAACAAATTTTAGGCAAAGATTATATAAAACCTTGGTTAGAATTAATGCATAGTGAAATGAAAGCTATAAATAATGATAAATCTGATATTAGAAAATATGCATTAACTAATGAAGCTGAATTTTTTGCAGTAACATCAGAGTATTTTTTTGAACGCCCAAAACTTTTTAAAAAGAAGCACCCAGAATTGTACAATATTCTCCAACAGTGCTTTCAACAAAACCCTGCAAAGAAACAATCATAATTTTAATTAGTATTATATGGAATAGTAAAATAAAAAATAGAGCCTTTTCCTAATTGAGATTCTAGCCAAATGGTACCATTATAAGCTGTTACAATTTTTTTACAATGCGCTAATCCAATTCCAGTCCCTTCATAATCTTCTCGTGAATGCAATCGCTGAAAAATTGCAAAAATTTTATTAAAGTATTTCTCTTCTATTCCTATACCATTATCTTTAATAGAAAATTGGAATAAGCCTTCTAATGGGTTTTCTTTACTAGGAATTTTAACACAATTTATTTTTACTATAGGAGAAACGTTTGGTTTTCTAAATTTAATACCATTAGCTATTAAATTTTGAAATAATAATCTTAATTCCAATTCTAATCCTTTAATTTTTGGTAAATCATTGACTATTATTTTACTATTAGTTCTCTGTATTACATTAGACAAATCTAACTTAAGATTAGTTATTAACAAATTACAATCTACTTCTTCTAACACTTTAGATTTACCCAGCTTTGAATACTCTAAAAGCCCTTCTATTAAGCTTTTCATTCTATCACTTGAGTTATCTATATAACTTAATATTTCCTTACCGTCTGTATCTAAACTCCCCCCATACTCTTCAGATAATAAACCTATTAACCCAGTTATAGTAACTAGAGGTTCTTTTAAATCATGACTAGCGATATATACAAATTGCTCTATCTCCTGATTTTTTAAAGCAACTTCTTTACTTTTCTCTTCTATTGCTCTATTTTTAGTTTCTAATACTCTATTGTGTTTCTTTTTGGATAGATAATTTCTATAAATTAATACTCCCAACCCAACTAATAATATAGCTATAGAGATAAGGAATAAATTTAATCGTCTATAAATATTAATCTCTTCGTTTTTACTTTTTAAAACTTCAACTTTTGCTTTAATCTCCTTTATTTGATCATCTAGGAACTCTTTTTGTTCTGCAATTTTAAGATTACTAGTATCAATTCTTTTCTGCTGGTATTCAATGATTAATAATTGATCTTGAATATTTTTATTTAAAGCTTCTTCTATAAGCAATTTTTCATCGTACTCTTTTTGCCTCCATTCGTTTAAATCATGCAATTTTTTTATCTCAATACTTTGATTTTTTAAATGATTAATTATGGTATCTAAAGTTTGTTCTTGATTTTCATTTTTTTCTAACTGAGTCTTTAATTCTTCAGTTTTTGTTTCTATAATTTCTTTTTGAGCTTCGCTATTTTTCTTTTCAGCAGTTAAATCTTCATCTGTTTTTTCATATAAGTCCTTCCATTTTTGAGAAGATGAAACTGCATTTTCCTTAAGGCTTTTCAAATATTTAAACCCCTCTGATTTAATTATATATGGATTAATTTCATACTTAAAAGTTTCACCAATATTTACAATATTTATCATAGAAGTATTAAAGTTGTAATCTTCTGTAACTAATAAAATATTTTTATCTGCAATTTTGCTTAAAATATAATCTATATCGAAATTATAATCCTTGTTTACATACAACAACTGAATATTCTTTACATCCTTAACTTTATTAAACCTATATACATTAACAGGTTTGTTATGTATTTTTCTTTTTAATGATAATGCTTTAAGGTCTATAATAGTTCTATCGGGACCTAATACTCCAATATTAAAATTAGCATTTTCTTGGTTTTGCCATTGTACTTGTTCTGCAAAATTAAAAATAAATATACTCCTTTGTATTCTTTTAACCTGTTCGTTACTTGTATTCTGAGCTAGTAATAACTGAGTAAATAGTATAAAAAATAGCACCATCAAATGGCTAGTATTTTTGATACTTATAAAATTTAAATATTTACACCTCATCATCATAATCTAATAAGTAAACGAGTGTAAAAATTTTCCCCATTCACACCAAATTGCTGTACTCTTCTACTGTAAACAAAGTTACCATTATTAATATTAGATGAATGCGTGTGTTTATCTGGATATACATTAAAAATATTATTCCCACCAATTGTAAAATTTAAAAAATCTAAAAACTGATATGATAATGACAAATCTGTAAGTATTTTGGATTTAAAAGTTTGATCTCTAGTCTCAACACGACCGGTTAATTTATTAACAACCCAATTTGCAGGATCTCCATCATTTGGGTGTATAAATTTTACTTCTCCAAAATAAGTATTCCCTAAACTGGCTTTAAATTTATTTAATTTATAAACTAATGATGAATTTACTTTAAAATCAGGTTGAGCATACTCTACTCTAGCAATTTCTTCTCGATTAAAAAGAATATGCTCTTGGTTTTCTAATGCTTCAGATACTTTTATTGGTCCTACAACTCTTGTCTTGGTAAAATTGGCTCCTATTGAAGCACCGAATAAACCTTCTCCAATTTTTCTTTTATAATTAAGCTGTACATCTATTCCTGATGTTTTAGAATCTATAGCATTGGTAAAAAACTGTGCTGCTCCAACATCAAAAGGAGCTAAAATAGATTCATAGTCTTCTGCAAAACGACCAGAAAGGACAATTCTATCTTCTATATTTATATTATAATAGTCAAAAGAAAATGTAATATCATCAAACAATTTACCTCTAAAACCTAAACTTAAATGTTTTGATAATTCTGGTTTTAATTTTCCAACTTTAAAAGCTTCATTAGCAATAGGGCTTTCGTTATTAAAAGTACCAACCTGAACTATTTCTCCATTAATAAACTGCGTACTTATATTTTGAAAAAATACTTGATGTAGTGATGGAGCTCTAAAACCCGAAGAATATGCACCTCTAAGACTAAATGTTTCATTTAATTTATATCTACTTGAAACTTTCCAAATAGCTTGTCCTCCAAAGTCGTTATAAATTTCATATCTACCAGCAGTTTTTAATAACAACCTATCTGTAAAATTTGTTTCTACCTCCGCATAGGCTGAACTATTTGTTCTAAATCTATCTAATTCATTTTCAGGTTGGATTCCAGGAAACACCTGAGCTCCTGGTATATTAGACTGAATAATACCATCGTCATCTATATACGTTTCTCCTCCATCTATGTATGAAGCTTCTTCTCCAGCATTAATTGTATAGTTTTCAACTCTTATTTCTCCTCCAAAAGCAATATTTATACCTTTAAGTATATTAAAAGTTCTCGAAGCGTTAAAGTTTGTAGTATTTTGTTTATACTCGAATCCTCCAGAATAGAATGTTCTTGGAGAAGTCATTCCTAAAGATGCATTATTAGAATTATTTACGGTATAATCTATACTATTAGTTCCTATACTGTGACTAAAATCTACTTCCCATCCACTCTTTTGTCCAGAAACACCAAGAGTTATAGCGTTATCTTGAATATCTGTTAATATTTCTGGTGCAAAACCGTTTGGAAATAGGTCTAATACTACACGGTCTTCATCCTTTGGAAAACGAAAAAAGCCTTTTGCTTTGCCTTCTCTATAGTTTCTCCCACCATGAAAATATAACTTTGTACTATCTGAAAGTTTTAATTTACCATTAAAAGAAAGAGCTAAGTCCTGAGTCTCTGCACTACCTATTTCCATAACTCGTTTATCTGGAAGTCCAGTAGTATTAAAAAAGTCATTGTCTGCAATCAATATAGAATCTTCAAAAGGATCATTAGAATATACTGCGCCAGTATAATTCCCTGCTCTGTTAGTAGCTCCTCGTTCTCTGTACTCACCAGTAACATTAACAAATCCCTCTTTACCTATTTTAAATCCAAAATTAGATGTAAAATAATAAGATTCTCCATCTCCTTCACTATTTACTTTATACCTACTATCTATATCAATAACATCTGTCTGCCCTTTTAAGATAATATTTATTACACCAGCTATAGCATCAGATCCGTATTGAGAAGTAGCCCCATCTCTTAATACTTCTATGCGATTTATAGATGCTAATGGTATGGCATTAAAATCCGTACCAATAGCTCCCTTTCCTACTGTTCCATTAACATTAAGTAAAGAACTATTATGTCGACGTTTTCCGTTTATTAATACTAAAATTTGATCTGGACCTAAACCTCTAAGTGTAGCTGGATCTATATGGTCTGTTCCATCTGCAATAGTTTGATGTGTAGAATGAAAAGAAGGAATTAAGTAATGTAATACCTGCCCTAACTCTAATTGAGTAGCATTTTCTAATTGTTCATTAGAAATAATATCTACTGGAGCTGTTATGCTTAACAACGAATTAGGTTTTGCTCTAGACCCTAATGATACAGGTTCGTCTATAGAAAAATTTGTTTCTAGTATAAAATTTAACTCTACTGGTTCTCCTACTTTTAATGTTACGGTTTTAGAAACCGTTTTATACATTACAAATGAAGCATTTATAATATATTCACCTTCATCTAAATCAAAAGAAAAAGCTCCATTAACATTTGTAGTAGTATTTAAATCTGTTCCTTCTATAGTTACTTTAGCTCCAGGTAAATTACCAAACTGATCTAATACATGCCCCTTAATAACAGCTCTGTTTTGAGCAAAAGAAAATACAGAACACATTAACAATAAAAAAAGAATATTGCTAGTGCTAAAATATGGAATATGTGTTTTTTTTTTTAAAATTGATTTTCGATTTACATTTAATATAGGGAATACAAACACTATTATTTTTTATTTACAACTATTTAATTTCTTCATAATGCTCGTTTACAATATCTTCTAGAATATCTACAGATAGAGGTTTATTAATAAAACCATCAATAATACTTATTTGTTTTGAACGCTCATAATCTTCTTGATTAGAAGATGTTGTAAGTAACATTATTTTTATCCCCTTAGTAATATTAGGGTTAATTTTTTTATACTCTTCAATAAATTCCCAACCACTCATTCCTGGCATATTAATATCTAAAAATATTAAATCGGGTTTTATAGCATTTTTAACTTCTATATCTAATAAATATTCTAATGCAGATCTACCACTATTAACAGATATAATATTTTTAACTTTCTGATATTTGTTTACTATTTTCCTGTTATAGAAATTAGTAACCTTATCATCATCAATAAATAATATTGTATTAACTGGTTTTTTCATAATATTTTACAATAGTACATTTATTTCTACTTTATCTAATATCAAATTTTTAACCTAAAATTATAAATCGACAAAAAGTACATTTTAAAGGCTAAATAGCACTTATCAGAAGACTTCTTCATGTTTTAACTTTTTAGTTATCATAATTATACCATATGTTATGACTATATACTCTAAAAAATATTTTAGTTTTGTAATTATAAAACAAATGATTTTTTTAAATGAAAATTGAACAAATATACACAGGTTGTCTAGCTCAAGGAGCATATTATATAGAAAGTAATGGAGAAGTAGCAATTATAGATCCTTTAAGAGAAGTTAAAGACTATATTGCTCGTGCAAAAGATAATAATGCAACTATTAAATATATTTTTGAAACTCATTTTCATGCAGATTTTGTTAGCGGACACTTAACCTTATCAAAAGAAACTGGAGCACCTATAATCTATGGGCCTACTGCTGCTCCTTCTTTTAATGCTACAATTGCTAAAGATGGGCAAGAGTTTAAATTAGGCAAAGTAATTATTAAAGCTATACATACTCCAGGGCATACCATGGAGAGCACTACATATTTACTAATAGATGAAAATGGAAAAGATCATGCTATTTTTAGTGGGGATACTTTATTTTTAGGTGATGTAGGAAGACCTGACCTAGCTCAAAAGGCTTCTAATATGACAATGGAAGAACTAGCTGGTTTATCTTTTGATAGCTTGAGAAATAAAATTATGCCATTAGCAGACGATGTTATAGTTTATCCTGGACATGGAGCAGGTTCAGCTTGTGGAAAAAATATGATGAAAGAAACTGTTGACACCTTAGGGAATCAAAAGCAAATGAATTATGCACTTAGAGCAAACATGACTAAAGAAGAGTTTATAAAAGAACTTATTGACGGTTTATTACCTCCTCCATTATATTTCCCATTAAATGTAAAATTAAATAAAGAAGGGTACGCCCATATAGATGATGTTATAAAACAAGGAGGAAAAGCTTTATCACCTGAAGCTTTTGAAGCTGTTGCTAACGAAACTGATGCATTGGTTTTAGATGTTCGTCACCAATCAGAATTTATAAAAGGTCATATTCCTCGCTCCATATTTATAGGTTTAAAAGGAGGGTTTGCTCCATGGGTTGGAGCATTAATTGCTGACATAAACCAACCTTTACTTTTAGTTGTTGATGAAGGAAATGAAGAAGAAGCTATTACACGTCTTTCTCGTGTTGGATTTGATAATACATTAGGTTATTTAAAAGGTGGTATTGATGCTTGGAAAGCCTCTGATAAAGAAATAGACACTTTAAAATCTATCTCTGCTGAAACATTTAAAGAACGACTAGAAGCTAATAAAATTCCTATTTTTGATGTAAGAAAAGAAGGTGAATTTATAGCTGGACATATTGAAAATGCAAATTTCACACCACTTGATAATATAAATAATCATTTAACAGAATTTCCAGAACACCAACCCTTTTACGTACATTGTGCAGGAGGTTACCGCTCTGTAATTGCCTCTTCTATTTTAAAAAGTAGAGGAATACATAATATTATAGATATTGCAGGTGGTATGGGAGCTATAAAAAAAGCAGGCATACCTGTATCTGATTTTGTTTGTCCTTCAACTTTAAAATAATTTAAATAAAATATATGGAACTTATATACAACACATGGCCATGGTATTTTGCTGGGCCGTTAATAGCTTTTATTATGTTTTTACTCCTTAAATTGGGGAAAAAATTTGGAATGTCTTCTAACCTAAGAACTATGTGTGCTATTGGTGGTGCTGGTCGTTTTTCAGATTTTTTTAAATTTGATTGGAAAGCAAGTCAATGGAATTTATGGATTGTTGCTGGTGTTATAGCTGGAGGTTTTATAGCCTTTAATTTTTTAACACCAAATCCTCCACAAGTACATGATGATGTTGTTGTACAATTACATGAATTAGGTATAAATAGTACGAACACTTCTTTCTTACCAACTGAGCTTTTTAGTTTAGATAGTATGTTAACTATTAAAGGCTTTTCTATATTATTAATTGGAGGTTTTTTGGTTGGTTTTGGTGCTCGTTATGCTGGTGGTTGTACTTCTGGTCATGCCATTTCTGGATTAAGTAATTTACAACTTCCTTCTCTAATTGCCGTTATAGGTTTTTTTATAGGAGGCTTGGTTATGGTCCATTTAATATTCCCTTTAATTTTTTAAGATGAAACAAGTATTATATTTTTTTAGTATAGGATTATTTTTAGGTATTCTGTTTATTAAATCTGAGGTTGCTTCTTGGTTTCGTATATACGAAATGTTCCAATTTAAAAGCTTTCATATGTATGGCATTATTGGTTCTGCAATTGTATTAGGTATTTTAGTTATAAAGTATTTAAAAACATCCCAAACCAAAGACATTAATGGTAAAGACATCATTATTCCTCCTAAAGAGAAAGGCTTTATACGTTATATTTCAGGAGGTATTCTTTTTGGATTAGGATGGTCTTTAGCTGGAGCATGTCCTGGACCAATGTATGTTTTATTAGGCTCTGGTTTTGTTAGTATTGTTGTTTTAATCTTTGGCGCACTTTTAGGTACGTTTGTTTATGGTTTGTTAAAAAACAAGCTACCTCATTAAATAGTATTACAATATCCTTTTTTAATTATCTGTATTTGAAATTACGAATATGACAATTGACCACATAGACCATATTGTTTTAACTGTAAAAAATATTGAAAAAACTATTCAATTCTATACTGAAATTTCAGGTATGAAGGCAGTAAGTTTTAGTGCAGGTAGAAAAGCTCTTACTTTTGGAAATCAAAAAATAAACCTTCATGAAAAAGGAAATGAGTTCGAGCCAAAAGCTAATTTCCCAACATCTGGTTCAAGTGATTTATGTTTTATCATTTCATCAAAAATTGAGTCTGTAAAAATAGAGTTAGAAAATAAAGGCGTTACAATTGTAGAAGGAATAGTGGAAAGAACTGGTGCTACAGGAAAAATACAATCTATATATCTTAGAGACCCAGATAAAAATTTAATAGAACTAAGTAGTTATTCTTAAAGTATTATCAATTTATTAAATAGCATTTATAATGAAATAAATAAAAACTTTAGTTAATAATATCCATTTGTTTTTTATGCATTAAATTAGTTATTTGTAACATACAACTAACTATATAAATGCTACTCAACAACATATCAAGCAGGTAGCCAACTAAAAACTATGAAGTCTACAGATCATATCATAATTAATGGGTATAAACATATTTCTTATAATACGGAGTTATTTTCAGAAAATGAAACAATAGAAAAAAGTGAAGCCTTTCATAATTGGCTAGACAAAAGAAGATCTATAAGAGACTTTTCTGATACTCCTGTGCCAAAACAGGTTATAGAAAATTTAATAAAGAGTGCTTCTACTGCTCCATCTGGAGCGCATAAGCAACCATGGACATTTTGTGCTATCTCTGATCCTTTGTTAAAAACACAAATAAGAAAAGAGGCCGAAATTGAAGAAAAAGAAAGTTATGAAAATAGAATGAGTGAACGCTGGAAAAAGGATTTAGAACCCTTGGCTACAGATATGCACAAACCTTTTTTAGAAATTGCTCCTTGGTTAATTATTGCTTTTAAAAAAGTATATGAATTTGGAGAAAATGGAGAAAAGTATAATAATTATTACGTAAATGAATCTATAGGAATTGCTTGCGGTATGCTAATTTCTGCAATTCACGATGCAGGTCTAGTAACATTAACGCACACGCCTAGTCCGATGAATTTTTTAACAAAAATATTGAATAGGCCTTCAAATGAAAGAGCTTATTTACTACTTCCTGTTGGGTATCCAAAACTCCCAACCTTTGTTCCTGATTTAAAAAGAAAATCATTAGATGAAGTAACTGTTTTTTACGAATAGTAGGCTTAAACAGCTCTCGAAAGTTTTTTCTATAAATGCTGTAACGTTTTAAAAGATTGTGCGTCATATAAATATCAATCAAAAAATCGCAAAGCAATGAAAGAAGACAGACAATTATTAGTAATTACCCATCTAAGCCAATTAGTAACTTTATTAACTGGATTTGGTAGTTTAATTTTACCTTTAATACTATGGGTTACCCAGAAAGAACGTGTTTATCAAATGGATAGTCATGGTAAAAGTATTATAAATTTTCAATTAAGCTTAATTATATATGCTATAGTATGTGTTCCTTTAATTCTATTATTTGGATTAGGAGCCTTAGGACTTATCATTTTAGGTATAGTCGCAGTTATATTTCCTATTATTAACGCTATTAAAGTTAGTAATGGAGAAAATCCATCATATCCTTTATCTCTTAATCTTATTAGTTAGTTTAAAATTTTCGAGATAAAAAAAGCGCTCACTTATTTAGTGAGCGCTTTTGATATTATACAATTTCCAATTATTTTTTCATATACTTTCCCTTCTTACTTCCTGCATAAATCTCATACTTTAAAAAACGAGATTCTAATTTTGCATTCTTTAAATGTATTTTTCGAGAAGGTCTTAGCCCCACATGCTTAATAGATTCTATATTAGAAGTTATAAACCATGCATCTGTATTTGGGTAATTTTGTTTCAAAGTATCTCCTATTTGTTTATAAAATGTTTCCATTTCAATATCTAAACGCTCCCCATAAGGAGGATTAAATACCATGTGTAGTTTTCTATCACCGCCTTTTTGAGTTTTAAAAAAATCTTCGTGTTTAATAGTTATAAACTCATCTAAATGGGCATTTTTAACATTATCTTTTGCTTTATCAACGGCACTTGGAGATTTATCGAAACCAAAAATTTTATAATGAAAATCTCTTGTTTTTTTTAATAGTGATTCTTCAATTTTTTCAAATAAATCTACATCCCAATCTTGCCAACGCTCAAAAGCAAATTCTTTACGCATTAGATTTGGCGGGATGTTGCAAGCTATCATTGCTGCTTCTGCCAGCATGGTACCACTACCACACATAGGATCCATAAAATCCGATTGGCCATCCCAACCCGATAACATTATTAAGCCTGCAGCCAATACTTCGTTAATAGGTGCTATATTAGTCGCCATTTTATAACCTCTTTTATGTAAAGAATCTCCAGAAGTATCTAGAGAAATATTACAAGTTTCTCGGTCTATATGTACATTAATCTTTAAATCGGGGAACTTTAAATCTACACTAGGGCGTTCTCCTGTTGTATCTCTAAACTTATCTACAATAGCATCTTTAGTTTTTTGAGAAATATACAATGAGTGTGTGAATACTCTAGAATTTAAAGTAGAGTCTACTGCAATGCTTCCAGAAGATTTCATGTATTTACTCCAATCCATTTTATAGACTTGATCATATAAATCTTTTTCGCTTCTAATACGAAACGTATGTATTGGTTTTAAAATTTTAGTAGCTGTTCGCAATGCTAAATTAGCCTTATACATAAACCCTTTGTCTCCAACAAAACTAACATTACGAACACCTGTTTTTACTTCACGTGCTCCCAACTGTGTTAATTCTTTAGATAATAGCTCCTCAAAGCCAAATAAGGTTTTGGCTACCATTCTGAAATTTTCTTCCATTATTTTCGTCTAATAGATTACAAAAATAGAGTATTTTTGCACGAAACTGACTATTAAGTAAAACCAGATTCTCATTTTTGTGAGAAAAATTATGACAGAAGAAGAAACAACTTGGTATGCCTCTTGGTTTGATACCTCATTTTACCACATATTATATAAAGACAGAGATTATACAGAAGCTGAGGATTTTATGTTTAATCTTACCGAGTATTTAAACATTCCTGAACATGGTAAAATCTTAGATTTGGCCTGTGGTAAAGGAAGACACTCTATTCATTTAAATAAGCTAGGTTTTAATGTTACTGGTGTAGATCTATCAGAAAACAGTATAGCTCATGCTAAACAATTTGAAAATGAAACCTTAAAATTTAAGGTTCATAACATGACCAAACCATTTAATGAAAAGTTTGACGCTGTTTTTAACCTTTTTACAAGTTTTGGTTATTTTGACAATCTTGAAGATAATTTAAATACTATAAAAGCTATAAAAGCTAATTTAAACGAGACTGGTTTTGGAGTCATCGATTTTATGAATAGTGATTACGTTATAGATAACTTAGTGGCAGAAAATGTAAAAACTGTGGATGGTATAGATTTCCATCAAAAACGTTCTGTTGTAAATGGCTTTATAATAAAAGACATTTCGTTTATATATCAGGATAAAACTTATCAATTTCAAGAACGTGTTAAAGCTTTAACTTTGACAGATTTTGAAACCTATTTTGAACAAGCTGGCATACATTTAATAGATGTTTTCGGCGACTATAAATTACGTAAATTTGATAAAAAATTATCCGAACGTTTAATCCTTATTTTTAAATAGCGAATGCTTACTATTATACTTCCTATTATTTCAGTAGTATTAGGCTTTTTAATTGTTTGGTTTTTAAAGCCTAAGCAAAACAAAAACCTTAAATTATTATTAGCATTTAGTGGTGCATTTTTATTATCTATTACAGTATTCCATTTCTTACCAGAAGTTTATCATCATGACAGTAAACATGTAGGCTTATTTATAATGATTGGTATTTTGTTGCAAATTATTTTAGAATTTTTCTCTAAAGGAGCAGAACATGGACATGTACATTTAGATAAAAACGCTACAAACTTTCCCTGGTTATTATTTATTAGTTTAAGTATACATAGTGTTCTTGAAGGAATACCAATAGAAACCCATCACAATTTAATGTATGGTGTTATTATCCATAAATTACCCGTTGCCATTATTTTAGCAACATTTTTATTGGCCTCAAAACTAAGTAGAATAAGCTCTATTTTATTTTTATTATTATTTGCTTTAATGACTCCTTTAGGAGTTTTCTTATCTACTAATTTTAAGTTTATAGAAACCTATTTTATGGAGATTTCATCTGTAGTTATTGGTATCTTTTTGCATATCTCAACGACCATTTTATTTGAAAGTAACGAAGGTCATAAATTTAATATAACTAAATTATTAACTATCGTTTCTGCTGTAGTTATTGCTTACTTTATTTAATTAAAACTTATGTTTTCTAAAGAAGAATCAAGACAAATACGACAACTCTTTTGGACTAGTTTTGGAAAGTCTTTTCCAAGAAAATGGATTTTATATAATACTAAAATTAAGGGCTTTAGTTTTAAGTTTCATTTCGATAATAAAACAGCTGCAGTTTTTCTAGATTTAGAAGATGATTTAGAAAATAGAATTAAATATTGGGAAAAACTTCAATCACTGCAAACTATTCTTTTAAACGATTATTTGCCTGATGCTATTTTTGAAGAAGAATATTATTTAGATAACGGAAAGGAGATTTCAAGAATCCACCTGTATTTAGACAAAAAAGTATCTATTCATAATAAAAATACATGGCAAATGGTTATGGAATTCTTCAATGAAAAAATGGGAGCTTTTGAAAACTTCTTTGAAGAGTATAAAGATATTATTAAAGATTAGTAGTCTACCGCTTATTTATTCTCACTTTTTAGCTTTAATTAACGTCCAAGTTAGCATAGCAGTTATAGTACCTATTGTTGGCGCCAAAATATAAATCCATAGTGCTTTAAAATTTTCTGACATAATTGCTGGAGCTATACTCCTTGCTGGATTAAATGAACCACCAGAAATTGGGCCTGCAAATAGAATAATTCCAGTAACTAATAATCCTATTATTAATCCAGATATGTTAGAAAAATCTTTCTTAAAGGTTACCCCTAAAATGGTTAGCATTAAAAAGAAGGTTAATACACACTCTAATATAAAAGATTGAAGTAATGTTCCTGACGGGGTTGTAATTCCTAATGTTACACTTTGAGGAAATATAAGTTTTAATAATCCACTAGCAAGTACTGCTCCAAAAACTTGAGCTAAAATATAAAATGAAGCCTCCTTTATTGATGTGACCTTTCCTATTACTAAAGCTATAGTTACAGATGGATTTATATGTGCCCCAGAACTATTACTAAACACATAAATCATAGCACTAATAATTATTCCAAAAGTTAATGCTATTCCTAGTAACCCCAAACTTCCATTAGTATATTCATTTACAATTATAGCACCAGTACCACAAAAAACTAAAGCAAATGTGCCTAAACATTCGGCAAGATATTTTTTCATATTTTCAGTAAAAAAAGAGGGCAATAAAAATTAATTGCCCTCTTTACATCAATTAATATATTAATTAGATTGCTAATGCTCCTGCTTCTGCTACTGCATGGTCATTTTCTACCGAACTACCACTTACTCCTATAGCTCCAATAATTTCTCCTGCTTTATTTTTAATTGGCACTCCCCCAGGAAATGAAATTAACCCGTTATTAGAATGCTCAATGTTATATAAAGAACCACCTGGCTGAGACAACTCACCTATAACACCTGTATTCATATCAAAATAACGAGCAGTTTTTGCTTTTTTAATAGAAATATCTAGTGACCCTAACCATGCGCCATCCATTCTACCAAACGCGACTAGATTAGCTCCTGTATCAACAATTGCTATGTTCATCTTTGTATCTAATTCAATTGACTTTTCTTTTGCTACTGAAATAATATTTTCAGCTTGTGCTAATGTAATATTCATAATTATTATGTTTTAATATTATTTTAATTTGATGCAAATGTACTACTAGAGTTATCACAAAGAGTTACTAAAACAGTTCAATAACTTATGAAAAAAGGTCAATATTTATTTAGGGATTTTATTTGGGCTAAAACCAAATTTATTTTTAAAGGCTATGCTAAAGTTTGAAAGATTGTTATATCCAAAATCTAAATAGATGTCTGAAGGTTTTAAGTTTCCTTCTTCTAAAGCTTCTTTTGCTTTTAGAAGTCGTTTATCTTTAAGCCATTTTCCCGGTGATACTTGAAATTCTTTAATAAAATGTCGCTTAAAAGTTGACAAACTCATATTACATAAAAATGCAATTTCTTCTAATTTTAAGTTAGAATGTATTTTACTCTCTACTATTTTTTTCAGTGGAGATGTCTCTTTAATAGTTAAAGAATGTAGATATAATTCAAATTTTTCACCATATTTCTGTAGAAGATAAAGCATTAATTCTTCAAATTTAACAGATAGGAGGTTTTCCATAAAAACCATTGGAGCTTTACTAATTGTAGATAATGAGTTTAAATAAGATGTTATGTACGAGTCATTACTTATTATAAAGTATGGTACTTCATCTTTTACCTTACTCCTATTTTTCGTGTGCTTCTCTAAAAATTCTTTAAGTTTTTTTTCAGAAAAAAAGAGAAGCTTACAATAATATATAGCTTCTTTATCTAATAGTTCTGTCCATAACCAACTTCCATTTTTTAGCACTAACGATTGGTCTTTATTTACTGCTACAGAGGTTTCTGCAAAATGCACTTGCTTTTTCCCTACTTGTAAAAAGCTAAACATATTCATACTTAAATTGACTTTACTTTTAACAACATCACTAGTCATTTTAAAATCATAAATAAACACATCGGGAATTTCTTTTTCCTTCTTAATATATGTTTCTGGTATATTTTCTATTGACATCTAGTTTACTTTGTAATAGTATTTATATATAAAGGGCTATATAGTCTTAGGTATTCAATTTAAAGCTTATTCAAATTTACAATTAAAAAAATACAAATAATTAGATAAAATATTCAATTAATTAGTATAGAAAATACAATTTTTAAAATTGTTTTTACTTATTAAAACTAATAGAATAAAACACTAATTAAAACTCTCAAAAATAATTTTAACAAAGTATTTACATTCTATTCAAAAAAAAGAATTAATTTTGAAACGATCATTTCAAATAAAATGCCAAAAGTAGAAACATTTAATAAAGAACTAGTGTTAAATCAAGCAACACATGTCTTTCATAATAAAGGTTACAATGCTACATCTATGCAAGATTTAGTAGATGCTACCGGTTTAAATCGTTCTAGTATATATAACTCTTTTGGTAGTAAACAAGATTTATTTTTAGAGTGTTTAAAAGCCTATCAAAACGAAACAAAAACCGCTTTATCTAATATTATTAAACAATCTGAATCTCCTCTGCGCGCAATTGAGGATATTTTTGCATTGTATTATGATTACATTAGTAAAGATAAAGATAAAAAAGGCTGTCTATTATCTAATTGTACTGCAGAATTAGCTAACCAAGACCCATCTATAAAATTATTTTTAAATGCAAATCAAGAGAGTATGCTAATGCTTTTTGAAAACCTAATAAGAATAGGTCAAACTAAAAAAACAATAAATACTAAAAAAACTGCTAAGGAATATGCTTTGTATTTATTTACCACATTACAAGGTTATAGATTAACTGGTATTTTATTAAATGACAAAACGCAATTAAGAAGTATTGTAGATACAACACTTCAAAACTTAACATAATTTTTTTTCAACACATTTGAAACGATTGTTTCAAATAAAAAAAACAAAGAAATGAATAAATTAAATAACAAAGTAGCCGTTATTACAGGAGCAAATAGCGGTATTGGATTAGCAACTGCAAAATTATATCTAAAAGAAGGAGCTAAAGTAGTATTATCTGGACGTAGAAAAGAAGCTTTAGATGAAGTTGCAAAGGAATTAGAAGGTGATTTCATAACTGTAGTTGCTGATGTAGCAAAACCAGAAGATAATATAAGGTTAATAAACGAATCAACTAGTAAATACGGTAACATAGATATTTTATTTTTAAATGCTGGTATTGCTCCTACTACTCCAACTACGGATATTACAGAGAGTCATTACAATGAAATTTTTGATATTAATGTAAAGGGGCCAATTTTAGCTACTAAAGAAGCCTTACCACATTTAAATAATGGTGGAGCTATATTGTTTACAAATTCAATTGTACACCAAAAAGGATTTGACGGATTAGGAATATATTCTGCTAGTAAAGGAGCTCTTAGAGCTTACGCAAGAGTATTAACTTCTGAAGTTAAGTCTAGAGGCATTCGTGTAAACTCTATTGCTCCTGGGCCAATTGATACTCCTATTTATGGAAAAATGGGATTACCACAAGAAGTCATTGAAGACATGGGTAAAGGGTTTGCCGAACAGATACCTTTAGGTCGTTTTGGTACTTCGGAAGAAGTTGCAAAAACTGCATTGTTTTTGGCGTCTGATGATGCATCTTATATTAATGGTGTAGAACTAGAAGTAGATGGTGGATTAAGTCAAATTTAGACAGTAATATTATAGAGGTAAAATTCAAATCGATAATAAAAAAGCACCATAGAAAATATTCGATGGTGCTTTTTTAATTAATAATATTAAGTTTAATCTTCTAGCATAGAAACACCATTTAAATCTGTAGTTAAAACATCACTCATATAGTCAAAATAAGGACGTATCGCTTTAAAACTTTCATCTACTATATCCAAAAAACTTGACGATAAAACCTCTTTATCAGAAAATTTTCGTGTAAAAATAAACTGTTTCTTTTTTATTAAATCAATAGCTGGGTGATCTTTACTAAATCCTTTAGGGGCAGTTTTTACTTCATCTCCAACAAATTCACCCCAAATACTTTTAAATGCTTTGTTATTTATAATATCTCGAATCTCTTGGTCATCCATTTCAAATTCTTTACGAATACGTAATAAATTTTCTTTAGCAGGTTCCCAAAATCCAGTAGCTATAAAGCTTTCGTTATTAGGTTGAATATGCAAATAATAACCTCCTCTTAATCTTGGTTTTGTTCTATGAAAAGAGCCTCCAAAATGAGTTTTATAAGGTAATTTATTTTTAGAAAAACGAACATCTCTATAAATTCTAAAAATCTTTAATTTATCTATTTCATCATGCCCATTTAATCGTTCTAAAATAGCATTATAGAATACTTTTATGTTGTTTTCTAATGCTTTGAATTCTGGCTTGTTTTCATTAAACCAATCACGGTTATTATTTTTTTCTAATTTTTTAAAAAAGGGGAAAACGTTTTTATCTACAGTATTACTCATTATATAGTAAGTTTTAGATTTTAAATTTACAAAAGCTTTTAACTTTATTCAAATGCAATATTATTTAATATCAGTCCCGATGCTGGAGCTATATAATAGATATCTCCAGAGTATCCTTCTTTTAAACTAGCTTTTATATCTTCTAATGTACGCTTGCCTTGCCCTAACTCTATTAAAGTCCCCATCATTAGTCGTATTTGATTACGCATAAAACCTTTACCTTTCACCTTTAACAAATAACTTTGTTCAGGAAAAAAATTGGCCGTATACTTTGCATTTTTAATTAACTCACAACTTATAATCGTTCTATTATAAATACCATTATCCGTTGGCTTATAACAATAGTTTTTAAAATAATGTTCACCTTCAAACAACTTAGCTCCTTTTGTCATTAGTTCTATATCTAGGTCATCTAAAATAGTCGTCATTATAGGTGCACAAAACGGATGAAACTTACTTCCAAAAGCAAACATATAGATGTATTCTTTTACCTTAGAGTGTTGTATAATATTAAATTTAGCATCAACTTCTCGTATATTTAACGCACGGATATCTTGAGGCAGGTTATAATTAAATAACTCTAAAAAGGCATCAAAATCTTCAATAGGATCTTTTAAAAACAACTCGAAAGCAGCATTTTCTGCAGAAACCATAGCATCAGTCCTTCCTGATACTAAAGTTTTAAAATACTGTTTTTCAAGAACATAATTCAAAGTTCTATCCACCATTAAGTGTAATGTTTTTAAATTAGGTTGTTTTTGCCAACCGTGAAAACGATAACCTAAATATTGGATGTTTATAACGTAGAAATGCTTATTCAAAATACTTTGTTTAAAGATCTCGAAAGTAATCGATAATATGACATTTAGCAAAAAATTTTATACATTGTAAATCAATCGAACCAATAAAAACTAAATTTTATGACTAATTCTGTAACTCAAAAACCTTCAGCATTATTCTGGATTATAGCAGCTATTGCTGTTATTTAGATTGCTATAGGGGTTAATCAGTACTTACAACAAGCCTATCAAACTGATGGTTTTAAAGCAATATACCCAGATGAGAAAACTTTAGAAATGGTATTAAATACTCTTTTCTTTGGTTTTATAGCTAGTGTTTTATTGTTATTAAGAAAGCGTTCAGCAACTCTATTATATTTAATATCTTTAATAGCAGTAGTAGTGCAGATGATTTATAATGTATTTGTTAGTAAAGCTATGGAAGTTTATGGTCCTGGTTTTATTATTATGCCTATCATGATATTAGTTATAAGCATATTCTTATATTTTTACTCGAAAAAAGCAACAGCTAAAGGCTGGATTTCTTAATAAATTAACCAACTATTCTCTAAAAGACATCAATACCTAGGTTTGATGTCTTTTTTATTTTCTAATAAAAAATATTTAGATTTACCCTCTACTACTAAATCTATGTTTTTAAAAAAAAGATACCCTTTCGACACTAGTATAAAACACCATTTTATAATAGCTGTAGGCTTAGCAATATGGATTTTTGTATTTTTATACTTTACTGAACCTCTAGATGTTAATGAATTTGGTAATCCTGACAAATTAATATACTTACCATTATATGGCGGTATTGGTGCAATTATTTATTTATTTTTTATTCCTTTACAATATTATCTATATAAAAAGAACAAACAACTTTGGACTTTATCTCAAGAGCTTATTTTTATTATTTTTCTTTGTTTAATATGTATTGTCTTTTTAAGAACATTTTATCTTTTTGTTATTGTTCCAAGAGACCCTAATCCCTATACATTTTCTTATCATTTAAACCATATTATGTTGCCTGCCATTGCAACTATTTTGCCTATTATAATTTTCGGCAGTTATACTTTTGGAAAATATAAAGACAAAAAATTAGAAGAAGAAAAAATAGAAATTAAAGGAGAAGGAAATTATGAAGGGTTACGTATACTTTTAAATGATTTGATTTGCATACAATCTTCAGATAACTATATAGAAGTTTTTTATTTATCTGGCACAATTTTAAAAAAGAAGAACTCACAATTAATAAAAAAACCTATAGTATCCGACCATCGTCCTCTTGTTGTAGAATTGGAAGCCTTCTTTAATCACTAAAGATAAAACACTAATCTCTTTAATCGAACAAACAAAATGATTGAATTAAAAAAAACCACACAAGAAGACTTAGAAACTTTATTTATTTTTCAAACCAATAGCGATGGTGTATGGATGGCAGCTTTCACTGCAGAAGATCCTAATAACAAAAAAGATTACATGGAAAAGTGGAGTAAAATTGTAGAAAATCCAAATATAAAAATGGAAACTATACGAGTAAATAATACAATTGTGGGCAGTGTAATACACTTTGATGTTATGGACGAAACCAATATATCGTATTGGATAGATCAAAAGTATTGGGGAAAAGGTTATGCAACAAATGGCCTAAAGCAATTTATTTCATTAACTCGTAAAAGACCTCTTTATGCAAGAGTAGCATTTGATAATTATGGCTCTCAAAAAGTTCTTGAAAAATGTGGTTTTAAATCTATTGGAAAGGAAAAAGGATATGCAAACGCTAGAAAAGTAGAAATAGAAGAATTTGTTTATCGCCTTGAACATTAAAAATATTAAACAAAGAGAGAACTAATCGTTAGCTACAACTCGTCCTAAATAACCTACAACTCAGAAACTATTATTTATAGTTACACAGATAATATAAGACTTTTATAGTGTATAAAAATAACTACACTAATTTTTAAAATAAAAAAATGTCTTACAAAACCTTAATGTTTATCCACCTTTATACTGTTTTACCTGCTTTTTTATTAGGAACGATTAGTTTTTTATTAAAAAAAGGAACAACCTTACATAAAACTATAGGCAAACTATACATGGTACTTATGTTATTTACTGCTACAGTATCTTTATTTATGCCTGCAGCTGTAGGCTCAACTCTTTTTAATCACTTTGGATGGATACATACATTTAGTATATTAACATTATATACAGTTCCTACTGCTTACACAGCAATTAGAAAAGGAAATATAAAAGTTCATAAACGCAAAATGATTATACTTTATATAGGAGCTTTGGTTATTGCCGGAGCGTTCACTCTAATGCCTGGACGTTATTTACATGGTGTTATTTTTGGTTAACATTTTTAAGAAAAATATAACAGAACAATTAACAAAACCTTTAATTTATTACATTTTAGCCACTTTATCTTTGTAATAAAAAAGCTATGTTTGGATTATTTAAAAAGAAAAGTAGATTAGATAAACTACAAGACGAGTACAAAAAACTCTTATTAGAAGCCTATAGACTCTCTAAAACAAATAGGCAAGAAAGTGATAAACGACAAGCTGAAGCTAGAACTTTATTAAGTCAAATTGAAGTATTGCAAAAAAGCGCATAAACAATATTTAGTTTTCATCGGTATATTATTCTAGATAATAGTAACTTCGCAGATTAAAAATTTAGGATACTAATATAACTATGAATTGTTTATTAACTGGTGGAACTGGAATTGTTGGAAGTCATATTATTTTCGAATGGTTATACAAAGCTATTATAGAAAAAACAGTAAACCACCTATTCGTTGTTGTGAGAGATAGTGAAAAATCTGCTCATCAACGCTTACAAAACATACTACAGCATAAAACGCGCCCTGCCTTTTTAAATGATTTTTCTTTAGAAGATTGTTTAGAAAAAATTACTGTTGTTCCTCACGATTTATCTACTATAACAAAAGAAACTTTACAAAATTATAGTTTTGATACCGTGATACATTGTGCAGGATCTACAAGTTTATTACATACAAAAGATTCCAAGCAAAAAGTACATACTCAAAATTATTTGGTAACAAAACAACTTTTAGAACAAATACCAGGTTATGCAACTCGCTTTATATACATAAGTACAGCCTATTCTTTTGGAATACAGAATAAAAAAGTTAATGATACTATAGAGCAATATGAAGTTACAAACTTTAGAAATCCATATGAGAAATCTAAATACGAAAGCGAACGCTATGTAAAAGAGGTTTGTAGTGCAAAAAACATTCAATCTCAAATATTAAGACCTAGTATTATTTGTGGACGCTTAATAGATATGCCGTTCTACGAAACACCTAAATATGATGTGTTTTATTCTTGGGCTATATTTTTAGATAAATACGCTAAAAAGTCTATGGATAATTTTAGAATTTGGATAGACAAAAAAAGTGGTTTAAATATTGTTCCTGTAGATTTTGTTTCGAAAGCAGTGCTTTATGCTTTTCTAAACCCAGAGATAAAAGAATTAAATATTGTAAATCCAAAACAAATTTTACATAAGGATTACGTTGGTGATGTTTTAGAATCTTTTAATATAAACAGTTATGAATATATAGAAGAAAGACCAGATGATTTAAATCTCTTCGAACAATTATATTATAAAAGTATAGGTGGTCTTTTTGAAAAATATGTATCTATTCCCGACTTACAGTTTCAACCAGATCTTATTTTAAAATTAATAGACCAACTACAATTAGATAAAAACTTGGGCGTTCATGAAAACTTTATGAACCTTATTAATTTCTCAGTAGAAAAAAAGTTTATAAAAAGCTATTAAGCTAAACTAATACCTTTAATAAATTTAATAGTCTCTTTATTAAACAATTCTGGTTGCTCCACATTAACAACGTGTCCACAGTTTTTAACTACATATAAAGAGGACTTAATGTGTTCTGAAACTACATTTTTAATTGAAGGTAAAAATAAATGATCTTCTTCTCCCATAACATATAATGTAGGAATCTTAATATCTTTAGCTCTAAAAAAGCGTAATAAAGGGTTTATTTCAGAGGTTAGTTTAAACCAACGTACAAACTCTTTTTGATAAAGCTTTTTAGCTTCATTTACAAAAAGTAATCGCGAATTTTTATGATTCTTTCTTGGCATTATTATAAAAGCAAAAAACTTGTATAATAACATATAAGGGATAACAGATTTAAAAATAACCCCCAACTTCATTAATACTTGAGATCTAAAGTTAAGCTTCATTATAGCACCTCCCATAATCATACTCTCTACTCGCTTTGGATGTTTTTCTGCCAAGTTTCTAATTAAAATTGTACCTAAAGAAATCCCAACAAAATGAGATTTTTCAATTTTTAAATGATCAATAACTTCAACTATATCATTTGTGATAGAATCAAAAGTATATTTAGAATTAAAAGCGTCTTTTAAAACAGGTTTACTATTACCATGCCCTCTTAAATCTAAAACCAATACGTTAAACTCAGCTCCAAAGCTTCTAATCTGTTTAAACCAAATGGATGAACTCCCTCCTGCTCCATGTACAAAGGTTACCCATTGTTTAGAGGTTTTATGTAAATAAATATGATGATTTAACAAGGTCTAAATTATTTTAAGGAGCTAAAATACAATAATTAGGCATTATACAAACGATTTTAATGCTTCTATAACATAATCTACTTCTTCTCTTGTATTATACTTACTAAAAGAGAACCTAAGCGATGGTTTTTCTAGCTGTTCTTCAGATAATATTTGTGATAAAACATGAGACCCTTTAGAGCTTCCGCTTTGGCATGCACTACCTTTAGAACATGCTATACCTTTTAAATCTAAATTAAAAAGTAATAACATTGCTTTATCTCCTTCAATTGGTAAACAAACGTTTAGAACTGTATAAGTACTCTCTTTTAAGTTACCACTTGCTCCATTAAAGTGAACTTTTGGAAATGCTTTGGTTAACGCTTCAATAAAATAAGATTTAATTCCTTTAATATACGCTCGTTCTTCTTCAAGGTTTTCATATGATAATTTTAATGCGGTCTCTAAACCAGCAATATTATGTACAGCCTCTGTACCAGCACGTACTCCTCGCTCTTGCTCACCTCCAAAAATTAAAGGTTTTAATCCAGATTGTTTTCTTACAAAAGCGAAACCAATACCCTTTGGCCCATGAAATTTATGTGCACTTACAGCCATAAAATCTATAGGAATTTCTTGCAAATCTAATGTATAATGTCCTACAGACTGTACCGTATCACTATGAAATAAAGCATTATTAGCTTTACATAATTCTCCAACTCTTTTTATATCTAAAAGATTACCTATTTCGTTATTAACATGCATTAAGCTCACCAATGTTTTCTCTGGTGAATTAAGTAAATATTCTAAATGTACATAATCTACATGACCACTCTTATCTAGTTTTACATACTCCACAGCTATACCATATTCTTGTTGTAACTGATCTATTGTATGTAATACACCGTGATGCTCTATTTTTGAAGTAATTATTTTTTTAACATTTAAGTCTCTTACAGCACTTCGCAATGCTAAATTATCGGCTTCAGTTCCACCAGAAGTAAAAATAATTTCTGATGCTGAAACATTTAAATATTTAGCAACAGTTTTTCTAGCATTTTCAATAAGAGATTTAGAAGAACGTCCGAAACTATGGGTAGATGAAGCATTTCCATAGTTTTCCTGCATAACTTTTGTCATTCTCAAAATAACTTCTTCTCTTAATTGTGTTGTAGCAGCGCTATCAAAATATACCGTTTTCATATACTCACTTATTCATTATTTCCATATACAAAACAAGTTCTAATTTTGTTAAAAAACCCCTTGTTCTATGTCTCTTTTAATAAGGCAAAAATAACCCAAATAAAATTAATTAGGATATGCTACGTTATAATTTGACAATTCTATTATTTTTGTTGAATAATACACTTTTTTATGCGTAAAATATATTCGATTTTTGTTATTTGTTTTCTTTTGTTTTCATGCGATGATGGAGACATTATTACTGCAGAATTAGAATTTGGAAATACTTTTGAAGCCTGTGGTGAATTAATAGTATATAAAACAAAATCTCAACCAAATGAATCCCTTTCTCTACAAATAAATGTAGCAGAAGGTACTACAATAGAAGGTCTTTTGGAAACTGTACCTAATGCTACTAATCCGCTATTTGTAGATCTAGTAAACCCTACTATTAGTTTCGCTACTGGAAATCAGTTTAATTATAGAATATATAATAACGACCCTACAGCAGTAAATATTTTTTGCAACGATATACCTCCTTCTAACATTAGTATAACTCAAGATTATAGTTCTACAGAAGTTTCAGCTGAATTTACTATTACATTAGAAGAAGACGATAATGATGGTATTCCTGCAGAGTTTGAAGACATAAATGGGAATGGCAATTTTGATGATGATGATACAGATGGTGATGGCTTACCAAACTATTTAGATGATGACGATGATGGTGATAACGTGAGAACCATTTCTGAAGCCCATAATTATACTACAGCTGATGGATTAACTAATGCACAAAATACAGATGTTGCTTCTGGAGACATCTTACCTGATTATTTAGACCCTGACGACGATGGAGATGGGATATTAACCAGAGACGAAGAAAATGATAGTCAAGATCAAGACCCTACAAACGATATTACAAATAACGCTGTTGGTTCAGATTATTTAAACGATCAAGTAACAACTAGTGTTCCTGCAACAGCTTACAGAGAACACTCTATAGGACAAACTTTTGAAGTTAGATTATTATTAATGGGAATTAATATAGCTATATTATCTCAGGATGAATTAGATTTTGGAACATTACAAGGAACTTCTACAACCACAACTAGACAAGTAACTCCAGAGTTTTAATATTCTGATTTTACATTTTGATAGATATAGACTTCAGTAGCTCCTAGTCCATATTTTTTATAGTCTGCGTCATAAAATTTCACATTATTGTAGCGCCCAAAAAGGTATTCTAATTCTAATTTTAGAGTTCCTTCACCCACCCCATGAATAAAAACAATTTTCTGAATTTTCTTTTTCATAGCAAACTCCAGTTTATGTTTCGCAGTATCTAATTGTAATATCTTTTTATCATGACTAGATAAGCCTTTATCAGATTTTACTAATTGATGAATGTGCAGATCTACTTCCATAGTAGGCTGATAACGCTCCTTTCCTTTGGTTTTAATTGTAGGTTTACGTTTAAGAATTTCTTTCTCAGAAATGGCTTGACTTAAACTTTTATTTGAAAAAATATAGCTCTTAAAAGAGTCATTTTCTTTTTTAACAATATCAGACATATCAAATTGAAGCTCAAAACCATCTGTATCTTCAATAGTTACAGTTGCATTAGAAATATTAGTAATAACACCCGATAAATCCTCATCTAAAACAAATACACTGTCTCCAACTTTAAATGCCATAGCTACTCTTCTTCTTCTTTAATAAAATTAGGTTCTTCTTCTTCTTTACTAGGTATATTAATTGATATTCTGTAAATACCTAACATTAATAAAACAATACCTCCCATTAATATAAATATATTCTGCTCTTCTCGCCCATTTGCGTATAAAGCAACTATACCTCCAATAATAATTAATAAGTAATTAAAAATTTTAATAATTTATATAGTTTTTGAATGAATAATATAGCCACAAATTTAACTATAAAAAGCGAGTAATTATTACTTACAATATATTATGAGCTATTCTTATGTAAAGCAGCATAAACATTAAACTTCTGATTTTCAAATAGCCCTTATAAAAAAGTACTTTATATATCCTTATTATATGTACATTTTTTTTATTATGTTTGTGAATACCAAATCATGCTAATTATGAAAAATATCTACATTAAAGCCCTACTATTTTTCTTCATATTAAGTGCTAGTTATGCGCAGCTTAGTGTTAGAAATAACGCTTATGTCTTCGTTACAGACGAAGTTGTATATGTTGAAGATGATGTAAATTTAGAAGAAACTGATGCCACTATTTACTTAAGAGACGAGGCTCAACTTATCCAAGGTTCTGGAACTACTGGAAACTCAGGTGTTGGGGAGTTAAGTGTTTACCAAAGTGGAACTGTACATAATTTTGCATATAATTACTGGGCTTCTCCTGTGGGAAATGTACTTTCAAATACGAATTCAAACAGAAGTTTTATACCAAGTTTAAATATACACGATGTTACAGGTTTAACAACTAGTAATGCTGTTACTTTAACAGCAAGTTACGACGGATCTTCTAGTCCTCTAGAAATTGCAGAATATTGGTTATGGAAATATGGCCCAGGAACGACATACAGTGATTGGGATTATGTAGGAGGCTCTAATAATGTTTCTACTGGATTTGGTTTTACAATGAAAGGCTCTACCGGTTCATTAGCTCAACGATATGATTATAGAGGAAAACCTAATTCAGGAACAATATTTACTTCTGTATTAAATGGACAATTTACATTAGTAGGTAACCCTTACCCTTCTGCAATAGATGCTGTAGATTATATTCATGATGTAACTAATGCTAGTGCCATAACTGGTACTTTATTCTTTTGGGAACAAGATTTATCTGTATTATCTCATAATTTAACAGCTTACGTTGGAGGTTATGCAACATATACTATAAGTTCTAATGGAGCAATAGAATCCTTTGTTCCTGCAGTATTTAATACTGTAAATATAGATGGAACTCTTAATTCTGGAGGTTCTACTTCTACAAGCGGAAAAGCTGTACACAGATACATACCAATAGCTCAAGGCTTTATGATTGAAGGAACTGTGAATGGTTCTGCTGTAATAAGAAATAGTCACAGAGAATACTACAAGCAGTCAGATTCAAACAGTGAATTCTTTAAAAACACATCTGCATCTGCTGCAAATGAGGATACAAACTCTGCAAGTGCTATTAACGAGTTAGAATATAATGAACATGGATTCCAAATTGTAAGTGAGGAATATAAGCGTTTTAGATTAAATGTAGATTTTAATCAGCATCATACAAGACAATTATTACATAATTTCCATAGCTCTGCTACAGACGGTTTTGATTATGGTTTAGAATCTAATAACTCTAATCCAAATCCAGCTGATGCTTATTTTGTGCTAGAAGACACAGCATATATTGTACAAGCTCATAATTTTGATATAGATTTAAAAATACCTTTAGCAGTTGTCATTGATGAAGATATGCCTTTAACGGTTAGAATATTCGATGTTCAAAATTTTGGAGAGCAACCAATATACTTACACGATAATTTAACAAACGTCTATTATAATTTAAATGAAGTTAATTTTGACACAAACTTAGAAGCTGGAGAATATAAAGATCGATTTGAAATTACATTTAAAGATAATAGCGAAACTTTAAGTGTTACAGAATTTGAAACTAGTGACTTCTCAATTTTCCAAAACAACACTATATCTCAATTAACAATAAAAAACCCAAATGCATTATCTATTAAATCTCTAGTATTATATGATGTTTCTGGAAAACGTGTAATGCAAAACACTAACTTAAGTAATAATACTTTATATGAATTTCCTACTAGAAATTTAAGTGACGGTGTTTATGTTGTTAATGTAACATTAGACAACCAAGACGCAATAAACAAAAAAATAATAGTGACTAATAAGTAACAGAAACTATTATCATTAAATAATATTATTTATACTAAAAGTTGGTAGCCTATAGGTTATCAACTTTTTTATTACATCTATTTTTATACATTTGTTATAAACTAATAATTAAATGTCACTTCAAGAACAATACATGCTCCCCTGCTTAAATAAAAAACTCTTTGATTTTGAATGTATGGGATGTGGGTTACAACGTTCATTAAACTTTTTAATTCACGGGGAGTTTATTGCTGCTTTTAAAATGTATCCAGCTATTTATACATTAATTCCACTTGCCTTGGCTATATGTGTTTCCTTTTTTTATAAAATGAAGTACATGAATAAAATTATTAATATACTAGCTATAGCTTCTGTTTTAATAATTATTGTTAGTTTTATAATCAAGAAAATCAACTAAATTATAAACATTATGAAGAAAAAATTGAATCCAACGTTAACCTATGTATTATCAATTATAGGATTGTTATGTTGTTGTTTTGGAGGTTTAGGTTTATTACTATCTGGACCAGCCTATTTTATTGCTAACAATAAAGTTAAAGATGCACAACTAAATCCAGATAATTATGATGGGGATGTAAATGCAATGAATACAGCAAAAACTGTAGCATTAGTAATAACTATTATTAATGTATTGTATTTAGTTTATACTATTTACCAAATCTCCACAGTTGGATGGGATGAAATGATGGAGCAATCTAGAGAAATTATGAGACAATATGAGTCTCAAAATTAAATATAGACCCATATATATTCAATAAAAAAGCGACCAATGGTCGCTTTTTTATTTATATATAGCAAAATAAATAATTATTCAAATGCTTTTAATGTTTTAATTATTATAGATACACAGTCTAATAGTTGTTCTTTAGTCATTACTAAAGGTGGTGCAAAACGAATAATGTTTCCATGTGTTGGTTTTGCTAACAATCCATTATCTCTAAGTGCCATACAAATATTCCAAGCTGTATCGCTTTCTTCTGTATCATTTATTAAAATAGCATTAAGTAACCCTTTACCTCTTACTGCATTTACAATAGAGCTAGTTTCTACAAACTTTGCTATCTCGCTTCTAAATAATTCTCCTAATTCTTGTGCATTTTCTGCTAAAGATTCTTCTTTAACAACCTCTAGCGCAGCAATTGCTACTGCTGCTGCAACAGGATTCCCTCCAAATGTACTACCGTGGTTTCCTGGCTTGATAACATTCATAATATTATCGTTTGCTAATACCGCAGATACAGGGTAAGCACCTCCAGATAATGCTTTACCTAATATTAAAATGTCGGCTTTAATATCTTCATGATCTATAGCTAATAATTTACCTGTTCTTGCAATACCTGTCTGTACCTCGTCTGCAATAAATAATACGTTATGCTTTTCGCAAAGCGCTCTAGCTTTTGTTAAATACCCTTCAGATGGTACGTAAACTCCAGCTTCACCTTGAATAGGCTCTACTAAAAATCCTGCAACATTTTTATTATTAGTTAAGGCTTCTTCTAATGCTACTAAATTATCGTATTCAATTTTTATAAACCCAGCAGTATATGGTCCAAAGTTCTTACGTGCAATAGGATCGTTAGAAAACGAAATAATTGTTGTTGTTCTTCCATGGAAGTTATTTTCACAAACTATTATTTCTGCATCATTTTCATTAATTCCTTTTACTTCGTAAGCCCATTTTCTACATAACTTTAAAGCTGTCTCTACTGCTTCTGCTCCAGTATTCATAGGTAATAGCTTATCGTAACCAAAGTAATTGGTTGCAAATTGCTCATATCTACCTAATACATCATTATAAAATGCTCTAGATGTTAATGTTAATTGCTTTGCTTGATCTACCATAGCACCCACAATTTTTGGGTGACAGTGACCTTGATTTACGGCAGAATACGCCGATAAAAAATCGTAATACTTTTTTCCTTCTACGTCCCATACATGTACACCTTCTCCTCTACTTAATACTACTGGAAGTGGGTGGTAATTGTGAGCTCCGTACTTGTCTTCTAAATCTATCGCTTGTTGCGATGTTAAATGTTCTAAAACAGCCATTTTAATTAAAATTTAAATGTGAATAAAATAACCATTCCTACTGTACCTTTATCCTTTCGAAGAATTCGAAAATTCAGCGTGGGAGAGAAATCATCCCTAGAACCCGCAAATTACTAAATAATACGTAGGCTTTAAAATATTATAACGACATTTTATTAGCTAAAGAAGAAACTTGTAATTCCAGTCTTTTAATTTCTCTTAATAATGCGTTTTTATCCATTTGCATCCATGAAAATACTTTTAACATACTTACTCCTAGCAAAAACATTATGGCTCCTATGCTCCATTTTATCAGCTCTTTTGTCTCTTCAGCATTAAAAAATTGTACTACACTGTAAATAAATAGAACAAAGAATACCAAGGTTAAAATGTTCATTAACAGTATGATCCATTTGTTTTTTCCTTTAAATAAACCCCAGATCATTTGGAAAACGCCTTGCTCGTCTAAATCTTCATAAAACTTAGCTTCTTCTTGTGTTAACGTCTCTTTTATTAACTGGTCTATTGCTTCTATATCATTTTTCATAATTGTTATGTTTTAATATTAATTTTAATCGTTCTCTTGCATGAAATAATCTAGACTTAACGGTTCCTGAGGAAACACCTAATACATCACTTATTTCTCTTAATGAATAGTCTTGTACATAAAACAGACGAATTACCGTTTGTTGATGTTCTGGAAGCTCGTATATTGCCTTCAATAATTTTTGATTGATGTTATTATTTTCTGCAATAGTATTGTTTTCCTGTTGGCATGTATAAGAATATTTTTCTAACGATGAGCGCTTTTTAATATTCGCTTTTACACTATCTAAAGATTTCGTGTACACAATCCGTAATGCCCAATTACCAAAATAATTAGGGTCATTAAGCTGGTTTAATTTACCTATAATGGTTTTCCAAGTATCTTGAGCAATATCTTTAGCCAAATCTGCATCGTTAACTAACCAAAAGGCTTTATTACAAAATTGTCTATGCCAACGCTTTACTAATATTGATAACGCTTTTGTATCTCCTTCTTGATATTGCTTAACAAGTAATCCGTCTGTTATTTTATTTTTTTTATTCATTAAAATAAGATCAACTTATACTATAAAGACTGTAAAAGATTAAAAAGGTTCATTTTTAAATGAAGTTTCTTAAAGATAATTCAAATTACTTCCCTTTTATGTATTGCTATTATTATTTTTGCATTTATGTCAAGACGAAGAAATAAAAGAAAACAAGTATTTACAAATGTAGAAGTTGTAGATGCTGGTGCTAAAGGAAAAACAATTGCTCGTGCTGAAGATGGAAAAGTTATTTTTTTACCTAACGCTGTACCTGGTGATGTTGTAGATGTACAAACGTTTAAAAAGCGTAAGGCTTATTACGAAGGTAAAGCAATTGCGTTTCATAAACTGTCCGATAAGCGTGTAAATCCTGCTTGCGACCATTTTGGAACTTGTGGTGGTTGTAAATGGCAAGATATGGGCTATCAACACCAATTGTTTTATAAAGAAAAAGAAGTTACTAATAACTTAACTAGAATTGGGCATATAGAATTACCTGAGGTTACCCCTATTTTAGGTTCTAAAGCTCAATACTTTTATAGAAATAAAATGGAGTTTTCGTTTAGTGATTCTCGTTGGTTAACTATAGAAGAAGTGCAATCTGACAAAGATTTAGGTGACAGAAATGCTTTAGGATTTCATATTCCAGGTATGTGGGATAAAATACTAGATATAAAAACTTGTCATTTACAAGCAGATCCGTCTAATGCTATACGCAATGCGGTTAAAGAGTTTGCAATTAAAAACGAATTAGAGTTTTTTAATACGCGTAACCAAACTGGATTATTACGTACTATGATGATTCGTACTGCTTCTACTGGAGATATTATGGTCATGATACAGTTTTTTAAAGAGGATAAAGCCAAACGTAAATTATTATTAGATTTTCTAGCCGAAACATTCCCAGAAATCACCTCTTTACAATATGTTATAAATGGTAAAGCCAATGATACTATTTATGACCAAGATGTGATCTGCTACAAAGGACAAGATCACATTTTTGAGGAAATGGAAGGTTTAAAGTTTAAAATTAATGCTAAATCTTTTTACCAAACCAACTCTGAGCAAGCTTATGAGCTTTATAAACTAACACGTGACTGTGCCGATTTAACTGGAGACGAATTGGTTTACGATTTATATACAGGAACAGGTACTATTGCTCAATTTGTTGCTAAAAAAGCTAAAAAAGTAGTTGGTGTAGAATCTGTACCAGATGCTATTACTGCTGCTAAAGAAAATGCCGTATTAAATGGTATTGATAATGTAGATTTTTACGTTGGTGATATGAAAAACGTATTTAACCAAGAATTTATTAATACACATGGACAACCAGATGTTATTATTACAGATCCTCCAAGAGATGGGATGCATAAAGACGTTGTACAGCAAATATTAAACGTTGCTCCTAAAAAAGTGGTGTATGTAAGTTGTAATAGCGCAACACAGGCTAGAGATTTAGCTTTAATGGATGCGACATACAAAGTAACTAAAACACAAGCGGTGGACATGTTCCCACAAACGCATCACGTCGAGAACGTAGTAGTGCTTGAATTAAGGTAGATTACAAGTCTATATAATTTGTTATTGCGGAATTTATGCGGAAATAACAACTAATTACACATGTTTATAGATTATTAAAACATGTGTAATTAACAAATCACATATTTAATTTTTTCGGAATCTGAAGTCACCAAAGACTGGCTTACAATATTATATTTAGTTTCATGGATAGGCCTTATTGCATAGCGGTTTTTATCATGGTAAATATAGTTCTCACTAAAATCATCATGCTTTTCAATGAAACTAATGATATCTCCATCAAATTGAGCATCACTCCCTCCTCTCATTTTACCTGTACTAGTTAATTGAAAGATGATTATAAATAGCTTTCCATTATATTTTTTTCTTAGATCATTATCTAAATCAAAGCCTTTAATGTATTGCCATAATTTTTTCATGCTATCTATAAAAATTACATCATGATCCTCAATATCTTTTAAAAAGTCCTGGATATTATTTTTTCCATAATGAGGTGAA